>Ga0214917_10006297_pt1 | contig 12371 bp, 13 predicted proteins | sample LL_1208_BB_MetaG_FD_177983 | JGI IMG/M metagenome (GOLD analysis project Ga0214917, IMG submission 177983) | Freshwater microbial communities from Lake Lanier, Atlanta, Georgia, United States - LL_1208_BB | ecosystem: Environmental > Aquatic > Freshwater > Lake | place: USA: Georgia | collected...
ACTCCGGTATTAACTGATGCTGAAGTTGCCCAACAAAAACAGGTTGATGAGGCTGTAACAACAGCTTTGCAAAACGGGTTTTCTAAAGAAGAAGTTTCTGATATTGCAAAAGAATTAAATATTCCTGAAGACACTATAACTAAATCATTTAATAAAGTTGTAGGGAGTCAATCAGCCGCAGATATTATTTTAGGTGTTTCTGCTTTATCAGGGAAAAATCAAACCCTAACATATGAAAAAATTGTCAAATACGCAGATGATAATAAGCTGCCTTATATTGACGTAGCTGCCGCCTTAAAAGATGTTTTAAAAGGCCAGACACAAGATAGCATATTAGATGCTATGGTCTACCAAAAAGACTATGAAAAGCTATCGCCTTTGTTTCAAACTACAGACAAAGGCACAACGGTTGATCAGAACGCAGCTATCGCACAAGCAATAAAAAGCAGCATCAGTTTTGAGAATCTTGCAAAAATGCTGGGCAAAACAGACGCTCAGTTAACAACTTACATTAATAATAATTTAGGAAACGTAGCAGACACTCTGCGTAAAAATAACATTGCGCCAGAAGATAATTTAAGTGCATTTGCAAATATAAAAGCTGAAGACACAACAAGTGCAATTAACAGGCTTGATGCAGATGCTTTAACAACAAAAAATTTACAAGTTGCAAGTGAAAATGGACTGACATTAAATGAAATCCTAAACGAAATAGATCGCAGAGGGATTGGTATTGAAGACTTTGTTAACCAATTTTTTGGTTCTCAAGATAAATTAGTTACACAATTATCCGAAGAAAGTAAATATACGCCAGAGCAGAGAGCCATCCGAGAGGAATACAATGACTTTGCCAAAGGGTTCTCAAAAGAATCCCCTATGTCATATAAAGATCTTACATCTTTTATTGACAAACAAAACCTTACGGATGACGCAGCTGTAAAAATATTAAACCTTGAAAAATCAGATCTTAATTCATTAAATAAATATCGTCGGGATACGTTTATTACAGAAGCGCTTAATGAATTAGAAAAATCAGACAACCGTCTTGATTATTCTGAAATTATTGATTTTGCAAAACAAAACAGCATTCCTTTTACAGAGGTAGCAAAGTATATTGCCGCGCCCGAAAAACAAGAAGAAGCTGTTAAAACACTGCAAGATATATCAAGCGCACAAGAATTTAAAGAATCTCTTGGCGGAACTCAAGTTTCAGACTATCAAGGCAACAAATACGACGCAATACAGTTGGTTAACTTGGCAGATCAAATCAAACAAAATTTTGATTTGAAATCTTCAAGCGGCGGGGTATATCAAACAGAAGGACAAAGTGTTGGCTTTAATTATGATGAAGCCAGCAAGTTATTCCCTGAAGGAAAGGCGCCAAAAGTTATAGATCAAGTTGCGCTAGATATGGCAAGAAATCTATTAAACCAGGGCATTACAGATATTGCAGAAATTTCTAAGTACAAACCCACTGAAGTTTACGAGTCCACTGCAAATCCAGAAGGTGGTGGAGAGCTTGGATCTTTTACGACCAAATATATTGACCCGGCTACAGGAAAAGAGTTTTCTCCTTACTTAGGCGCCACTTATACAGGTGAAGGCGGCACTAACTACCAAGTTAAATTAGATGCTTCTGGCGCCCCTGTGTTTTCTACAACATTTGAGGATACTTCAGACAAGCAAGAAATAGGAATGATGCTTGCTTTTGCGGCAGCAATTGTTGCTCCGCAAATACTTCCAGAGTTAATTGGAACCACCGTTGGAGGCGTAGAACTAGCCGCGTTAGGTGGAGAAATGGTTGCCGGGACAGGTCTAACAGGCCATTTAATGGCTGCTGGCGTATCGTCATCAGTAGCGCCTTATGCCGCCTCTGTACTTGTTAATGGCACAGTTCAGGGCCTTATGGCAGAGGCTGGCGGGGGAAGTTTTGAAAAAGGATTTATCACTGGCGGTGTAGCGCCAGTAATAGGGCAACTTGCTACCAATGCAGTTAATACGGCGCTAGGTGATTTAAATCTACCCTCAGGAGTGGACAAAGCTGTTGGGAACGCCGTCACTCAATTAATCGCTACGGGAGAAATAGACCCGAAGCAAATGTTAGTTGCAGGTGTATCTCCAACGATTAGCAAAGCAATTCAAGAAGAAACAGGTTTAAACGCTGCACAGACTAAACTTCTGCTTAATACAATTGCATCTGAAGGGAAAAATTTACAGGCATTATTAGATCCCTCTAAAGCCATAACATTTATTAATCAAAATAAAGGTATCTTTGACAATATAGGATTGGATGCTGCATCAGGCGTTTCTTCTATTACATCAGGTCAGCCCGTAGATTTTGGTGCGTTTAATGAAAACCAAGTCGCGCAGCTTCAAGGGAAAGATACAACTAAGCCCGATAATACATTGAGCGACGTTATTGACGCGGGTTTAGCAGTTACTGGGAATGGGGACCCTATATTTTTAGATGATTCTACAAAAGTATCTACGGAATCAAGTTCTCAAACGAAAACTGAAGTTATACCCAGCGGGTCTATTACAATTATTCAAGGGCGCCCGAAAATTACTACTGACCCAGTAACAGGAGAAGCCGTTGTAACTTCAGAAGACGTTGCTTATGTTCCCGTCCTAGAATATTACGAAGGGCCGAATGGAACAGTTTATATACGGGACCTAAGAAACGATACGGTTACGCAGTATTTGCCACAAGGCCAAGGAACAGAAGTTCTTGGTGGCAAACTTATTCTTGATGGAAACAGCAAGATTAAGTCATATCTTGGAACGGTAGTTTCAGGCTTGCCGCCTGGGGCAACATTTTATCAAACCGTTTATACGTCAGACATTACTGCTGGTTCAACAGCAGGCGCTTCTTTGCCTAAGTCGGGGGAAGAATATCTTATTACCGAAGCTGTTGATAACAGGGTAAATAGACCTGCGTACTTAACCACAACTGATTTGCCTAATGGTACAAAACAAGTTATTAACAATATTACCGGCGACAGAGTAATACTTGATGCGGAAGGAAATGTTACTCAAGAGTCTTTGGGAAGATACTCAAAACTAAATAATTTTGTTAACGCTCTTACTGGCACGGCGCAAGTTGGTATTGCAGAACTTGGTAAGTTTTATTCAGGAGCAGCGCAGCAAGCTGCTTTAAAACTAGGACTTGATGATTCTGGCACTCAAAAACTTATTAATTTCTTCCAAGACATTGAAACTCAAGGAAGAATTATGCGTCCTGAGTTTGTCAATGATTCTGCGAATAAGTTTGTTCAAGACGTTTATAGGGACATGCAAGCTGCTGCAAATAAAAACGAATCAGGACAACCGTCTGGTGCAGATCAAAGAGATGCGATATTAAATGCAATTAAAAACAACCCAGTTGGAGCTTTTACTTTATTTGGCGAAGAACTTGTTCAAAACCCAGAGTTGTTGTTAACAGGCCCGGGTAAGTTAGTAGGATCTTTTATTCTCAATGTTGCCGAATCATCCGGTGCACAAGCTTTGCAAAAAGCAAATGAATTAAAACAAGCTGATATCAAAGCTGGCAACGCAATAAAAACAGACAAGGAATACGCTAAGTTAGCAGCATCAGACGCAGGCATCGCGGCTGTTGTTACTGGCGCTATATCCATGATCCCCGGGATAGGTGGGCCAGTTGCCAAGACCATCAAGGAAATGACCTCCGAGTACCTTGAAGAATTTACTATAGCCAAGATGACTGGCAAGAGTGATGCAGAAGCTGCGACAAACGGCGCAGTAGGGGCGTTTCTTGGGGGTAAAGTTGCAGCAACGTCAGAGTTGGGGAATGCGGTACAACAATATACCGCAGGCAAGATAGGTGTTCAGCCGGTTCCTGAAGTGACGCAAGGTGCCAATAAAGTCCCCGGCGCAAGTATTGAAGTGGTAGGCAAAACGCCAAAGTTGCCTGACGGAATCAATATTGAACCCCCATCTATTCCAACAGGGATTATTACTGAACCACCAGCAGATGTAATTGATGAGATTATTGATAACACTGGAACGCTTATAACGCCCGAAGAAAAAACATCAGGGCTGACATTCAAAGAAATACCTTTGGCAGACGGCAGTACTTCTCCTATTGTTGATTACAACCAAAGAAAGATTGTGTTAGTTGATGTTGACGGGGCGCAAGTTCCTTTCTACTTAAGCACAGGACTTGCCGGAAAAGAAGGCGTACCTTCAGGGCAGTGGTACCCATTTTTTGGAATAAGCCAACAATACGATGCAAATGGAAACCCAACTTCAAGCACCTGGATTAACAAAGGATCTGAACAAGAAATGGCTTCTTATTATGGAAGCCCGACACTTGCTGACATAGGCAAAAAACTTGATGAAAGTATTGGGGACATAAGGTATAAGGACACCCTTGACGGGAAACTTATACCAAGTATTTCTGGGGAAGCGTTAGATTCGCCATCTATCTCAACAATTAATGATGGACTTACCCCCGCGCGTGTTGTTAATACGCCTCAAGGAATGGTTGTTATTTCATCTGATGCTGGCAATTTAGACAAAAGTATTAACGCGGTTCGGCAGATTGTTATGCCAGCCGATAATCAAAAGTTTGTTGTTGACGGCGCCATTCAAAGAATTCAAGACGGTCAGATCGCAACACCTGAAAAGCTCAATGATGTACTACAACAGTTTGTAGACAATGGAACATTAAAACTTGATCAGCTTCCTGCTGTAATTGGCGCTATTAATCAAGCTACAAATATTTTTGCCGCCGTACCCCCGGCTACAGGGATTGTTTCAACATTACCTGTCTCTAGCGAAACAGCGCAACCAGTTGTAACCGAGCCTGTGGTCACGGAACCTGTTATAACAAGCCCGACTGACACGGGAATTGTTTCAACACTCCCGCCAACAGTGGGAACATCCACAGATTTTGGAATTGTTTCTACATCCCCAGAAACAAAACCAGTTACTCAACCAGAGGCTCAATCAGAGATTGTTGCCCAACCGGGTATAGGAACTCAGCCGGATATAGTAGTCCAGCCAGAAGTTGTAACTCAGCCAGATATACAACAGCAACAGCAAGAACAGATTCAGCAGCAACAGACTCAGCAGCAACAGCAACAACAGCAACAGCAGACTCAGCAAGAACAGACTCAGCAGCAACAACAACAGCAACAACAACAGCAGCAACAACAGCAGCAACAGACTCAACAACTTACGCCAACCATTACACCGCCGCCAATAAAAATCACTACTCCAATTAATGTAGAACCTCCTATAGTAACTGAGCAGCCCCCTGTAATAACTGAGCAGCCGCCAACGTCAGTAATAAAGCCGGGAGAATTTGTTTTTACGCCTGTTGATCAACAGGTTATTGACACCATTATCAATACGCCCATAAATCCGGTGGAACCGGTTAAACCAACCACGCCTACAGTCACGCCTACAACTACACCACCAACCATAAAACCGACTACACCAAGTTTTCCGACTTTCCCAGTGTTTGTAATGCCTACTCAAAAACCTCAAGAATATGTAGATTATGGTTACCCAAATGTTCCTCCTCCGGAAATAGGTGGATTTTTCTACATACCTCCGCCAGAATACACTCGGTCCTATGGTCCAATAGCGGATGTAGGAATCATGTCAGGAGTAACGAAATGATGCCCTCCCGAGGAATGGGCGCAATCAGCCCAAGTAAAATGCCCAAGTTAAAGAAGCGCCGGGATAATACGGACTTTCTTCAATTCAAAGAAGGTGGCTCTGTTAACGAAGCAGGTAACTATACAAAGCCCGAGCTTCGTAAGCGTATTGTTGCTCAAGTAAAAGCCGCAGCTACACATGGGACTGGCGCTGGGCGTTGGTCCGCGAGGAAGGCACAACTTGTAGCTAAGAAATATAAAGCTGCTGGTGGCAGCTACAGAGATTAAGATGAAAGCTCCTCAACAATCCCTCAAAGCTTGGGGGCGCCAAAATTGGACAACTAAAAGTGGCAAAAAGTCATCTGATACTGGGGAACGCTATCTCCCAGAGGCGGCGATCAAATCTCTTTCAAGTGCAGAATACGCGGCTACCACAAGAGCCAAGCGTGAAGGAAAAGCAAAAGGGCATCAGTTTGTTGCCCAACCCAAAGCAATTGCCAAAAAGGTGGCACCATTTCGGAAGGTAGGTAAATGAGTACCACAGGAACTACCACATTCAATCCTAACTTAAATGAGTTAGTAGAAGAGGCATTTGAACGCTGCGGCGCAGAACTCAGGTCTGGCTATGACTTAAGAACGGCGCGGAGAAGTTTAAACCTTATGCTTACTGAGTGGGCCAATCGTGGGATCAATATGTGGGCCTTGGAGCAAGGATCTATTATGTTGATGGCAAATCAGATTACTTACCCGCTTCCTATTAACACGGTAGATTTGGTTGAAACCATCATCAGAACCGGGACAGGTACTAATCAGGTTGACATTAATATCAGTCGCATATCAGTAAGCACTTACTCCACGATCCCCAACAAGTTAGCAACGGGCAGACCCATCCAGATCTACATTGATCGCCAGGGTGGTACAAGCTATATCTTCACGGGTACGCTAGCCCAATCAATTAGTTCAACGGCAACAACAATCCCAATAAATAATCTAGCAAATGTTCCTTATGCTGGCTACGCCACAATAGGCACAGAGACAATTTATTACTACGGTACTAGCACAGCGCAGGAAAATGTCGCAACAGGTACATCTATCTTCCCAACGCTAAACAACGTATTGCGTGGTCAAAACAATACAACAGCGTCTACCCATTCTGTCAATGACACGTTGACAAACACAAAGTTTCCTAATGTAACGGTATGGCCTGCGCCCGATCAAGGCTCTATTTCAACGCCTTATTACTATTTAATTTATTGGCGCCTAAGAAGGCTTCAAGACGCAGGCAATGGTATCAATGTAGAAGATATTCCTTTTAGGTTCCAAGAAGCTTTAACGGCGGGATTGGCTTATAAGTTATCCATGAAAATCCCACAAGCTATGGAAAGAATGCCTATGTTAAAAGCTATGTACGATGAAGCTTGGCAATTAGCAGCCGACGAGGACCGGGAGAAGGCGCCTATTAGATTTATTCCACGTCAGTCATTTTTAGGGACCGGCGGAAATGCCTAATCAGTTTGCCAGCGGTAAGTATGCGATATCGCAGTGTGATCGCTGCGGGTTTCGCTATAAGCTAAAACAGCTTAAACCGCTGACAATCAAGACAAAAAATGTCAATATATTGGTATGTCCGACGTGCTGGGAACCTGATCAGCCGCAATTACAGTTGGGTATGTATCCGGTCAATGACCCGCAAGCAGTAAGGAATCCTCGTCCCGATTCCAATTCGTATTACCAGTCAGGTTATAACGGGATGCAAACAGTTGATAATGTTGTTAGTACCGACCCGCTTTATACAGGCGTTCCTTCAGAAGGTAGTCGGATCATAGAATGGGGGTTTAACCCCGTTGGCGGCGCAAGAGCAGATGATGCTGGTTTAACACCAAATCATCTTATAGGCCAAACCTTGTTAAACAGCGTTTCAGTCTCATAGGAAATGACATGAAAAATGATATGAAGCAGGATAAAAAGATGATTGCTGGGGCGGTGCATAAGCATGAAAAAGCCATGCATCCTGGTAAACCAATGACCAAGCTACGCAAAGGCGGACCTACTTCAGAGATGATGAGGAAAATGGGCCGGAATGTAGCCCGTGCGCGCAACCAAGGATAAGTCATGAAATATTCAATGAAAAAAGGCGGGAAAGAAGTTGGATCTGCTGAGGTCTATGCAGAACCGCATACGATGAAAGGCGCCAAGTTAACGGCATCCACCAACCCCGGAAAAGAAATGCCTTATAACTTTGTTCCTGATTGGCGTCCTACATCAGGCGTTGCCATGAATCCTAATACGCAGATCAAAACATCTGGCATTAAGATGCGTGGTACGGGTTGTGCAACCAAAGGTGTTATGAGCAGAGGGCCGATGGCGTGAACTGGGGCGAACTGAAAACGCAGATTCAAGATTATCTGGAGACTACGTTTTCCGTTGATAGTTTGACGACGTTTACAACGCAGGCAGAGCAAAGAATTTTTAATACAATTCAGTTCCCAAGCCTGCGTAAAAATGTCACAGGTAATTGCACTGTTAATAACCAGTATCTTCAATGCCCGTCTGACTTTCTAGCCCCATACTCTATGGCTGTTATTGATACCGACGGATCATATAAGTATCTTTTAAACAAAGACGTTAACTTTATTAGGGAATCGTTCCCTATCCCGACAGGCGACACAGGGTTGCCTTATTGCTATGCGCTGTTTGGTCCTGATTACCCAACATTGCCTAAAGAGTTGACATTCATATTGGGGCCAACACCAAATAGCAGCTATAGCATTGAATTGCATTATTTTTATTACCCATCGTCAATTTCTTTGGGTAATGTTGATTCCACGACAACATGGTTGAGTGACAACATAGATTCGGTATTATTGTATGGCGCGTTAGTAGAAGCTTCTACGTTTTTAAAGGCAGAGCCGGACCAGATTGCCAATATAAGCGCAAAGTACAAAGAAGCGTTAATTCTTGCAAAACGTCTTGGAGATGGTTTAGAGCGTCAGGACGCTTATCGTTCTGGGCAAGTGCGTGATAAGGTGGTGTGATGGCACTAATCCAAACCATGACGACAAGTTTTAAAGTTGAGTTAGCTCAAGCTATTCATGACTTTACAACAGGATCTGGAGATGTATTTAAACTTGCTCTATACACAGCAAACGCGGATATCGGTGCCTCAACGACTGCGTACACATCAGCGGGTGAAGCCAGTGGAACCGGTTACACCGCCGGGGGGCTTGCTCTCACAAACATCACGCCTACCTTTTCTGGAACAACTGCATATTGGTCTTTTGACAATCTCACGTTCTCAGGCGTGACATTAACAACCAATGGCGCGTTGATCTATAACTCCACCAAAGCAAATCGGTCTGTATGTGTTTTGAACTTCGGAGTTAATATTACTAAAACGGCGCAAGATTTAATTATTACTTTCCCGCCTAATAATGCTACTAACGCTATTTTAAGGATTGCATGATGGAATCAATTGAAAATATCAACGCCCATGACGATGCTTTAGCATCAGTGCAACGCGGATCTTTGGTGAAAGAAGAAATGTTTTTGACGGGGTACTTTACTTTTGAATGCTATGACAAAGATGGCAATCTCAAATGGAAAGAAGTAATGAAAAACCAAGTGACAACAGTAGGCGCTAACTATATGTTAGACACGACGTTTACTGGTTCTGGCTACACGGCAGCTTGGTATATGGGTCTTGTAACAGGGCCGGGATCAGGGACGACTTACAGTGCAAGTGACACGATGTCTTCTCATGCTGGTTGGTCAGAAAACACAACGTATTCAAATGCTACAAGACCGGCAATTACATTTGCAGCAGCGTCATCAGCAGCCATAAGCACTTCTGCTGCCTCATCATTTACCATCAATGGATCGGCAACAATTGCCGGTGGGTTTGTAGTGAACAACAGCACCAAAGGCGGTACATCTGGAACACTTTATTCAGCCAAAGATTTTACGGGCGGGGATAGGACAGTAGCCTCTGGGGATACATTAAATGTTTCTTATACGACAACAATTACGGTGTAATCATGGCCGCAAACTTTAAAATTAACGATGAGGTGCGTTTAAACAAACCAGCGCCACAAGGTAGTATCTTGCAACTAGGGGTAGACCAAGAAGGAAATATTTCTTATTTGGTCTTATGGACAGACGCTGAAGGTAATACACAACAGCGTTGGTTCAAAGAAGATGACTTAGTAAAGGTGTGAAATGCCTGGATGGGGTTCAGGAACGTGGGGTCAGGTCGGATGGGGGATGTCCTTATATACGGAAGCCCTTTCTGAAACTTCTGTTGCCACCGATTCTGTTACTTCAATACTGGTCTCAACCAATGCTATAGCTGAAACACAGACTGCCGCTGACACAGTAACTTCATTGTTAGTAGCAACTGCGGCCATAGCAGAAACGCAAATTGGATCAGATACATTTACAAACACACAAGTTCAGTTAGCAGATTTATCAGAAGCACAGACAATATCAGACGCTCCCACCGGGGTTGTAAGCATACCTGTGGCGATTTCGGAAATACAAGTAATAGCAGATGGAATGTCTGCTCAATTAGATGCTGCGGCACAAATAAGTGAAAACCAATCTGCTTCGGATAACATTGTATCGGTGCATGTTGTAACGGAAAGTATTTCAGAAACCCAGTCAGCAGCAGATAGTGTTACATCTCAACATGAAATCTCTGGCGCCATAAGTGAAACACAAATAGTTTCAGATAGTGTAAGCAGTGTGCTTTTAGCGGCTGCATTGCTAACAGAAATACAAACGGCTGTAGATAGCATTACCAATACTTTAGTAGCGTTAGCATCTATTTCAGAGCTAATGCCTATAGAAGATGATGTTGGCGCCGGGGGAAGTATTTACGCTGTAGCAATTACTGAATTGCAGCAGCTTTCAGATAGTTTTACGGCAAGGTTTTTCTGGGAACCTATAAACGATTCCCAAGTTGCAAATTGGCAAAGCATTAATAGTACGCAAAGCCCAAGCTGGACTCAAATTAATTCATCGCAAAGCGCGAATTGGAATGAGGTTGTGACATGACGATCAACTACACGACGCTTTTGGGGTTAGCAAAACCCGTCACCGGAACAGAATCCGGAACTTGGGGCGATACTGTTAATGATGCAATTACATCATTACTAGACACCGCAGTAGCCGGAACTACGACTATAAGCAGTGATGCAGACGTAACGCTTACGTCAACTCAAGGCGTCGCAAATCAAGCCCGACAAGCAATCATTTTGTGGACGGCATCAGGTTCAACGACAAGGAACATCACTGCGCCTGCACAAAGCAAGTCATATATTGTAATTAACGCTACAGGCGGCTCACAATCTATTGTGATTCGCGGCGCAGGCCCAACAACAGGCATAACAGTAACGGCAGGCGAGTATGTTTTTGTCGCGTGGAATGGGTCGGATTTTGTTCGTGTAGCAACCAGTATTGCAAATGTAGGAACTTCTGCAACACAAACACTTACCAACAAACGCATCACACAGCGTTGCAATGCCCAGACGACGACAGCATCGCCCTTTGCTTGGAACAGTGATAGTTATGATCAGCAGAGTTTCTCGGCGCTAGCTAATGCGCTGACGATAAATGCAGATGCAGGAACGCCGACAGATGGTCAACGCACGACGTTCCGAATCAAAGACAATGGCACGGCAAGAGCGTTAACTTGGACAACAGGTTCAAGCAAGGCATTTCGTGCGATTGGTGTTACGTTGCCCACAACGACTGTGATTAACAAAACAGTTTATGTTGGGTGTATTTACAATGCAGCAGATGACCGTTGGGATGCGGTTGCTGTAGCTCAGGAGGCTTAAATGAAGATTGATTTTGAACGTCACCACGCAACTTGGGGCAAGTTTGCTGATGCACTACATTTGCCTGATAACCATAACTTTACGTTAGCTCAGATTGAAGCCATGAAAGATGAACGCTTCAACAACTGGGTAAATGCAGTAGAGAATCCCGCCCCTGCGCCTGTAGAACCCGAGCCGGTAAAAGAGTACATTGAAATCAACGGCGTGAAGTACGTTAAAGCTGAGATTTAAGTATGGCGAACCGTTATTGGGTCGGCGGAACTGCCAGTTGGGATGGTACGGCAGGCACTAAGTGGGCTACTACGTCTGGTGGTGCCGGTGGCGCTGCTGTGCCTACAAGTTCGGATGATGTGTACTTTGATGCTAACAGCGGTGCGGTGACCGTTACGATTGCTTCAGGGAATACGGGTGCGAAGTCAATTACTTGCACAGGGTTTACCGGAACATTAGCCGGATCAGCAGCAATAACGATTTCAGGAAGTGTGACCCTAGTAGCTGGAATGACAGTTACCTACAGCGGAACAATAACCTTTAATGCGACGGGTACGCTTACAACTGCTGGGAAAACGATTGGGCCGATTGATGTAAGCGGCTCAGGCATTACGACCACCCTCGGTGATGCGCTGACATCTTCCGGCGCAGTTACGGTGACCCAAGGAACCTTCACCACCAACAACTACAACGTCACTGCAACATCCCTGTCGTCCAGCAACAGCAACACCCGCACGATCAATCTGGGTAGCAGTACGGTGACGTTGAGTGCTGGTACTGCGATAAACTTTTCCACAAACACAAATCTAACTTTTAATGCTGGGACTTCTACAATCAGTTGTTCAAGTACTTCTGTTTCTATTTTAGGAGGAGCTGGTTTATCAACGGGTGTTACATTTTATAACGTAACCTTGTCTTC
>Ga0214917_10006299_pt1 | contig 12368 bp, 9 predicted proteins | sample LL_1208_BB_MetaG_FD_177983 | JGI IMG/M metagenome (GOLD analysis project Ga0214917, IMG submission 177983) | Freshwater microbial communities from Lake Lanier, Atlanta, Georgia, United States - LL_1208_BB | ecosystem: Environmental > Aquatic > Freshwater > Lake | place: USA: Georgia | collected...
AAAAAGGAGGTTATCTATCCACACTATCAAATCAAGGCGATCGACATTTCAGACAGATGTCATGATGAGGAAGAAAATTGTTTTGAGAATTTCTATCACAAGATGATTAGTTTTAACATTGCGCAAACTTTAACAGCAGAAAATCTAGTTGAGTACTTATTTTATTACTCTGAATTTACTTACATGGCTTGCCAATTTGGACTCATGCGTCTTGAATATATTCCTTTCGAAGCGTTTTTTACTCAAAGTGACAAACTATTCTCTAGTTTAACAGCCGATGAAAAGTTCCTAAACTCGTTCTACTTCTTCTTCAGCTTTAAAAAAGAGCGACCACGTTCAGTGAAACAAATAAACGAGAGAACTATAATTCCACAACTTCCATCAGATTTTGTACTTGAGTGCTATCCTTTTGTTTCAGAAGGAATAGAAATGGACTATATGAAACATTACTGGTATAGAATAATAAATGACTGCGAAGATACACTTCTCAGTTTTGTCGAGTCCGTCTTAAAATGTGTCTTATTAAACTATATTTATATTGAAGAGGTTTCTTTGATAAAGAAAGAACATGTGATCAAATTCATTCAAACTCTTGAAAATGCCCAAAAAGTCAAGATACTCGACTCCAACTCAAATGTTAAAATTCCTTTCACAACTCTTGTCAATATTTTGACAAACTTCTTTAAAGTCGATGTTCTCATTTACGACATTTACAATGAGACATCTACCCCAATTGCTCCATCCAATAACAATCCGATTGTTGTTGTGTATGATCTTGGAAATATGTACGAGGGATGTTTTAAATTTGTTGACTTTTTCAGAATGAGACGTTCTGTCAGCAGGCCCTCAGACTTTAACTTGGAAACTCCGACAAGCGAATCAAATGATCAAAAATTTGAGTATCTTGAAAAGTTAGCACAAGAACTATATGAAGCATTGAGTCTTGAAAAACCAAAACCTAAAGTCGAAATTAAGAAAGAAAAAGAGCAAGAATTTGTGCTTCAAAAATGTAAGCCTTATTGGTACAGAAAGTTAGACAATGTTTTTAAAGTCAATCTTGGGTCAAAGTATTACACGACAATTCTTTCCATTTATTTCTTGTTTTTGCGAAATGAAGAAGAGGCGACATTTGAAAACTTGAGTAACTTTTTGAAAGATTTTAAGAGTACTCTTTTGGAAAACTTTTCCTTTCAATACTACTTGGACTATTTAGACAAGTCAAACTTTTTAAGATCTCTCTACTTTATAAACGATGAGTGTTTTGAACAAAAAGTTGATCAAGATAAACTTCAAGACTTAATTAAAAGTATTGACAAGTATCAAGGTCGTATTATAAACGTTGATGAACAAATTAATCTGTTGATAACTGGTCTTGTGAATCTTGGAATAGATCAAGAAAACGTGATTCAAGTTGTCAGAGCGCTTCAAGTGAGCGACTATGCGTACTGTCTCCAAAATTATGAAACAGATAATTTTATTCAGCTTCAGCTCCTTCCTCTAATAAGTGAACTGTTAAAAGTTAACATTCACATTGTTGATGACAGAGTAGACGGAATGTGGTACAACTCAAACACAAATTTTGAAATGAATGTTATACTTTATTCTGATACAAATCTAAGTTTATTAGAGCCGTTGATAAAAGTGGACCTTCCAAAAAATGTAAAAAGAGAGATGTGGACGTATAAGGAAGTGGTCCAAAAGGGATTTGGAAACTCAACATTGTTTAGTGAAGATGAAGTAAAGTATCTCACAACAAGAAATAGATATAAGGTAATATATGCTGATGAAGGAGTAAAGGATAAAGACTTTAAATACAAAGTAGAGTATGAAGAGACGTTTCATCCAACTATCTTAGTGGATGAGTACTCAACAGACGAGGCGATTGTAGAACCAAAGATCTTGTCAAGATATTTTCCAAAGTATGTGGGACGTAAACAGGTTGACATTTCAAAGGCAAAGATGAGCAAGCGTTCGTTATACTCTACCGCTACAAGAGAGGATGGAAAGTTGACGGCAGATAAGATAATGGATGTATTAAGAGTGTTGGGATGTTGTAAGAAGGGGTGTTCGATACTGGATGCGTGTGCGAATGTAGGAGGAAATGCGATTTGGTTTGCTCAAACATTTTCATCTGTAACTTCTGTGGAGATCGACCAAAATGACTTTGAAAGACTTGAATCAAATATCTCAAGACTGTACCAGTTTAAGAATGTTGATTTAGTAAATGACAGTGTCTTGAATGTGTTAAGCGACGAGTCGTTAAGATGGAATGCTATTTTCTTCGATCCGCCGTGGGGAGGACCGATGTACAAAAACATCGATATGCTTATTTTGGGACTTGATTATCAAAATACGGTGGACATAATAGATGGTTTGTTGGATAAAGACAGAGCGGATTTGATAGTAATGAAGCATCCAGAGAATACGTATATAGTAAGTAAGTATCCAAGTAGAACGATGTCGATATACAAGAATTATAAGATAGGTCAGGAGCAGAAGAGGCAGTTGTATTATGAGTTGACATTTTGGATAAATCCAAAGTATGTAGGAAAGCCGTTCCAGAATCCATATTCTCATAAAGGACAAAATGAGATGATAATACCAAAGGGAATACAAGTGGAATGGGAAAAGATAGAGGATATAATTCAGGAAGAAGTAGATATTGGTATTAGAGATGTATAAATGTTGAAAAAAATATTTTTTTTGTTTTTGATTAATAAAATGGATAATTACATTTTATTAATTGTAGGTTTACTCTTGTTTTTACACTTTTCTTCTCCAAAAGAAAAGTTTTCTTTAAGGAATCTCCAAAGAAGGGATTTGGATCCTAGTTTCGTGAGAACAAATGGCCCATCAAATGACAATGTGTACCATTGTCAGTCATTATGTGCTGATAACAGACGTGGAGTAAGATGGTGGTGGCAAAACCAAGACCGTTCGTTTGCGGATTGTTATTTAGACTGTATGAAAAATCCAAAATAATTAAATAAAGTTTAAAAGCAATTTTTTTTCTCCACCTTTTTAATAATTTAGAATGGATGATGAGAAAAAAGATATTTTTTCTCCGAAAACACCGAAAGGTGTAATTGGAAATGTAACCCCTTCAACAGAGATCAAATCTCCCTCTACTGTTGATAATTCTGTTCCACAAACAAACGAATCAAATGGGCAAAAAGCAGGAGATAAAAAGAAAGAAGAAGATATAAAGCTCTCAAAACAAGGACGTCTTCAATGGACTGACCAAACAGAGGAATTGTTGAGTAGTTGGGCAGATATCGCTGCTTGCTACAAGTGGCTTCACGAACAGTCGTTTAGAAAGTATAGTACAAAAAATTACAGATTTGCCGTTCCAGTCATTGTTCTTTCGACTATAGCAGGTACTCTTTCTGTGTCTATTCAAGGGTATGTTCCAGAGGCGTATGTTAGTTATGCTCAGGCTGGTATCGGTGCTATTAATATATTTACAGGGATTTTAACAACTCTTCAATCCCTTTTTAAATACGCTCAAACATCTGAGGCTCACAATAATGTGAGTATTGGGTGGAGTAAACTTCAAAGAAACATATCGATTGAGCTTTCTGTGTCAAGAGAGTCAAGAAAGGATCCAGATTCATTTATAAAGATTCAGAGAAGCGAGTATGATAGACTTATAGAACAGTCTCCAACTATTTCTACAGATGTGATTGAGCTTTTCAAGAAGAAGTTTGAAGAAAATAGTGAAAAACGTAAAGAAGACATTAAGAAAAAACTTAAAAAAAGACAAAAAATGTTGATCAAAAAAGGTCTAAAAGACGAGGCTGATAAAATAGAAGAAGACATGGAAGATAAGTTAGATGAAGATGAGCTTATACTTCCTGATATTTGCGACAACATCAATCACACCAAGATTTATAGGGATACTCTAAACGGAATCAATCTTCTTCAAGACAACAGAGAACAAGATCCGCTTGATATGTCAACAAGCTATAACAATGCGGTAAAACAAATCCTTCCAGAAATTAAGGATGCGCTTTTGAAGGAGCGCTTTAAAAATATAGATGAGAAGATATCAGGAGTGAACCAGTTTAAGCTTGCGATTATGGGAGAGCGTTTAAGTCCTATTATGAATGAAATGAATGAACATAAGGAAAAAGAAGTTGAGAAGATTATTGACAAAGAGATTGAAATGAAAATTAAGGAAAAGTCAGGATACAGAACTTTATCGATTGAAAAAGAAGAAGTTAAAAAACCTATTATTGAAAAGTTACGTAGCGTCAATTATGTTCCTCCAAAGCTAACTTGGTCTGAAAGGAGAAACTCTGAAACCCAAAAAACATTTGTTCCTAGTGTACCAGCTGTTAATGGAGTTGTCAATGATATTTATGTATCAAGTCGTCAGTCTGTTTTGAAAGAGCTTGAGAACATAAAGAATATCAGCAAAGTAAAAAATGCCAGAAATATATTTGATCAACCATCTGGAACTCCAATACAACAGACACCTATACAACAACCGTTATTACAATCACAAAAAGAAGATCATATAACCGATAAGATAAAACATTTGGGCATTCCTGTGTTGGATCTGACCAAGGCATATGAAGAGATAGATGATACACATGATAACAAAACAGAGAGAAGCGAAATGATACAAAATGCTAATGAAGAAGACTTTGAAGATAACAACATTCACATCAAAATCAACATTCCTGACCGATAAACTGATTTAAAGGAATAATCACCTTTAACTATATATTAAAATAATCATTGGTTAAAGATGGAAGATGAGCAAAAGTCAATATTAGATAAAGATGGAAAGGTAAAATCTTTCAAAGATATTAAAATCTCAACAAAAACAGTCATTGGAAAAAGCAACTTAAAAATCGATCTCGATAATTTTTTTAGATATATGCCTATCACCGACTATACTGTCGTTGAAAAAAAACGTGGCAGAAAAAGAAGAGTTCAAATCCCTATCGTAGCAAATAACGTACCCATTGGAAGTATTATCTCTATTCAGAAAAAGAAAGACCTCAGAGGAAGCTGTCTCAAAAAACCTTCTGGAGGAGAAAATAAGTATTTCTTACACTCTGTCACTCTGGTTATCATCCTTGAAAATCAAAAAGGAATCAACGTCAAGGTCAGCGCAAACGGAAAATTTCAAATCACTGGCTGTAAATGCGACGAACACTTTATTCAAATCACAAAAATCATTTTTGAAACTATGAAACAGACTCAAAAATGGACTGGAGAACAAATTTTTACTATGGATGGAGATCAGCTTCAGGTTGTGTTCTTCGTTGTTATGCAGAACATGGACTTTAACATCGGGTTCAAAATCTCTAGACAAGATCTTGACACCTTCATCAACGCCAACACAGAATATTGCTCTATCTATGAAGGTAGTATCTCTGCTGGCGTTTCTATCAAGGTAAAGGCAAACGAAGACCAATCTGACGAACAGTTTCTCAGAATCGCTTATGATCCACAGACAAAAGAGATCAAGACTAGTTTTGACTCTTTAGAAGAATATAATAAAAATAATCCTAAAATAGAAAGAAAGAAACCTCCACACAAAAAACACCGCTACTTTACCTTTTTGGTCTTTTCAACGGGAAGCATCATCATGAGTGGAAGAGGAAAACAAATGGAAGAAGTCTTTCACGACATTGTTAATATCTTATTAACAAATAGAAAACATTTTGAAAAAGAACCATCCATAAAGTCAAAGGTTCAGGATTTTGTATCTGATAGATATCCTAATCTTGTCAACGACTACTACGCTGAAGCTTTAGAATCAATTGATGATCAATATTGGATCAACTATAAAGACTGGCATCTTCAAGAATATCCTGAACTTGATATTACTATTGATAAACTTGGAGAGTGGAAAAAATGGTTTGGATTATCGCCTGATCAAGATCTAGACCAGCTTCGTGAAGAATATGAAGAGAGATGTTGTAAAGAAGAAGAATATTTAAATGAGTTAGAACTTAAGGAGGAGTATTAACTGTTTTTGACTTTGCTAGATAAGCAGACTTTGGAAAAATAGTTGAACAAGGTGTTGTGATCGGATAATCATCTGGTAATAACAAAATATTTGGATAAATCACTTTAGGAATTTCCTCCTTTAATGTTGTTGGACCCTCTATCATTGTCTTGTTGTATGGATAGTAACCAGCAACGTTGGAACGAATTAAAGAATAATCGCTCAATGGATCATTTCTCCACCTGTTATGAAAAGGATACTCGTCTTTTGAATAGACATCCTTGAATTGACTTGTTGTGAAGCTTTCTTTGAGTGTAACATATGTAGACATATTATCTTTTTATAAATAAAAAGATAATAATTAAAATTAATTGAGTTAAACCTCTCTCCTACATTTTATATAAAATGAGTGAGAAAAATATTTATCCTAGTAATTTAAAAAACTTTTTCCTTAAAGATCATCTACTCGATTATCTTAATCTTGCGGGAGACCATTCTAAAAAAGACCAGTTCGCCTTTCCTGAATGTGACTTCTCAAATCTTATGTTTGATCTCGGAAACAAATTTGAAGATGTGATCATTAAAAAAATCATGACTGAATGTAACAACTGGTCTATTAGCTACCAATTCGTCAACAGAAAAATAGCGAATCCATACCTTATCACTAAAGAAGCTTTCGAACTCGGAATCGATATCATCTTTCAACCCTTCTTAAAAGACTGGAAGTACATGATTGTTGGTTATCCAGACATTATTATTAAGAAGAAGGCGTTCGATCTTCTCTTTGCTAAATACAAAGATCTTGTCGCACATCTAAAAGAAGATGTTTACATTGTGATTGACGTTAAATATTCCACTCTTCCTCAAAAAGATCTTATATTTACGCCTAAAACAGCATATCATAAATTCATTCAGGCGCAGGTTTTAATGTACAAAGATCTCGTTGCCAAAACAACTAAGAAGGCCAGTTCTGTTGGTTTTCTTCTCTCAAAAGATGAAGGTCTTGTACAAGTTTTGGACTCTGATGATGTACAAAAAGAAATCAAGCTTGCCATCAGTTGGGTACAAAAGGTCAGATCGCACTGGAAAAATTGGGATATTAGTGGTGACTGTCCAATGGACAAACTTACAAACACTCCTATTTACGAGTTGTATCCGAATATGTCAAATCAGTATGACACTCCTTGGAGAAGTTACAAGATTGAGATTTCAAAACGCTTCAAGGATATAAGTTTGGTCAGCGGGATTGGAAACGTCTTGCGCGACAGAATTCAAAAAGAAAATGTCTATATTTACTCTGATGAGACATTTGAAGAAACTCTTGAAAGCGTAATGAACGACTCTACAAAACGTTATAAGAACATTGTAAAGCTTGTTGATAATTTGAACGACGTACAGTCCGAATTGAAGTTGTTGAATTGTATGGATAAAATTAAGTATTTGTATTTTGATATTGAGACATCGTATATATTTGAGCAGTCACGCGAGTATTTAGTTAACATTGGTGTTGGCGAGTATTTCAACAGTAACAATAAGTGGATGGATTTGGAGGGTAACTGGAAACATTCATCTTTTTTTATTGAGTCTCTTGAAGAATCGTCAGAGGAGAAGATGTTGGAGAGTGTTTCGAATCACATCAAAGAGTTACAGAAGACCTACTCATTGATCTTGATACATTATACGGCGGCGGAAAATAAGGTGTTGAATAAGTTGAAGGAGAAGGGATGTGAGTTTAAGAACGTGGATATGGCGGTGTGTTTTAAGTATTTTTGGGAGCGAAATCAAGATTTACAAAAGTTACGTTTGGAGAATTTTAAATTAAAAACGATTATACAAAAATTAACTGAGTTTGGATGGCTTGACCAAAATTTGTACAAAGATTGCCAAATTAAAACTGGCCTTGAAGTTAGTGCGATTTATAATAAACTTTTTAGTCTCCAAGATCAAGAGTATCGTCAAAAGCTTATTAAAGAAATAGATTTGTATAATAAAGCGGATTGTAAAAGTTTGTACGTTTTACATTTATTGTTAAAATCAAATCTTTTACTATTTTAAAATGAAGAGTAGAAACAATGTTGATGACAAAAAGAAAAAAGGTCCTAAAGGTCCTAACGATCAAGGCCCTGTAAAACCTAAAAAACAAAAAAGAAGAAGAGATGATGAAGATGATGCTAATGATCAAACTAATGACCAACCACCTGAACAAGTCAGAATTCTTTTTCCATTCATCTTCAGAGCACAGCCTCAACATGCTGACAATGAAGATGATGATGACGAGGATGAACGTTCTTTCAAAGCAAAAATCAAAAAGATTAAAAACAAGATTATTGCCTCTAATATGGATGAGAAGGTAAAGAAGATGGCTATCTCTAGATTAAAGAATGTCAATGAGTTTAATTCTTGTAAAGAGCTTGAATGGTTTGAAGGGCTTTTAAAGATTCCATTTGGAAAGTATTCAAAGCTTCCAATCAATAAATTGGACTCGCAAGAAAAGATTGAGGAGTTTTTTGAGGGTGCCTATAAGAGTCTTGACGAGGCTGTATATGGAATGGAGAAGGCAAAAGAAGAGATAATAAACTACATTGCGCAGTTTGTCTCAACAGACAATAACAGTATGCCACGTATTATTGGTCTTCATGGCCCAGCTGGTGTCGGAAAGTGTCTTGCTAAAGGAACGCCAGTTTTGATGTTTGACGGTTCTGTGAAAAAAGTCGAAGATATTCAAGTCGGTGATAAAATAATGGGTGATGATAACTTAGAGAGAAATGTATTAAGCCTTGGTAATGGACAAGACATCATGTATCAAGTCAAACACCAAAATGGGGAAGAGTATGTTGTAAATTCAGAACACATTCTTACTCTTAAACACGAGTATAAGAAGATGTATAATAACGAGTTACAACTTAATTTTAAGGTAACATGGTTTGATCCAATTAAGTTAGTAAGTTGTCAAAAGATTTTTCACTATACAAATGAGACAGAATTTGATGTTCAGATTAAGGCAAATGAATTTTACAAAACCATTACAAAAAATAATATCATTGATATTCCAATCAAGACATTTTTAGATTTACCAAAAGAAACAAAGACAAAACTATTTGGCTTTCAAACAAGTATAAACTTTGATACTGATGATTTGGAAGTTGATGATGAACTGGTCAAAACTATATTTAAACAAAATATGATACCTGAATGCTATAAAAAGAGTCCAAGATTAACAAGACTCAGATTATTAGAAGCAATTTTAGGAACCTACCAATCAATTGGAGACATTTATCATTTGAAGATTAGAGAAATGACTCTGTTTAACGATATTAAGTTTATTGTGGCAAGTCTTGGATTATTGTATAGCATTCAAGATGCCCAAACATTAAAAATTTATATTTCACAATCACTTTTAGAAACATTTATTGAAGATATTGACAAGGTAACAAACTCTAGTTATCAAAAATATTCTCTTATTCAGGTAAAAGAGGTTGGAATGGGAGAGTATTATGGATTTATGATAGATGGAAATTCTAGATTTGTGTTAGGAAACTTTATTGTGACACATAATACATCGTTGTTGAGAAGGGGATTAGCGGATGTGATCAAACGCCCAATGAAGTGTATATCAATGGGAGGAATTAGAGACTCTGCGCATTTTCTAGGATTTGAGTTTACTTATTCTGGAAGTAAGTATGGTTGTATCGTTCAGACATTAATAGAGATGGGTGTTATGAATCCTATTATATTTATGGATGAGTTGGATAAGATATCTTTTACGAATGATGGAATGGATGTTCAGAATTTGTTGGTACACTTGACTGATCCAGTTCAGAACACAACATTTGAAGATAAGTACTTTGCTGGAATTGAGATTGACTTATCAAAGGTTGTGATCGTATTTAGTTTTAATGATATAAATCTGATCTCTCCTATCTTAAAAGACAGAATTCACATTATAAACATTCCAACTCCAACAGAGAAGGAAAAGATCATTATAGGAAATAAATATTTAATAAAGGAGTTATCTCCAAATATAGGGTTAAAGGTTGATGACATTGTGTTTGGAGAGGAGGTGATGCGATATCTTATACAGAATTTTTGTAAGTCAGATAAGGGAGTTAGAGGATTGAAGAGGTGTATAGAGACAATAATGTTGAAGATTAATACGGCTAGATTTTTGGGAAGATTGAACAAGTATAAGACTTTGAAGGGAAGTTTAAAGTTTCCAGTTTCAGTAACAAAGGACATGGCAGAGGAGTTGATTGAGAAGAATAAGGATGAAAGGGATGAGATAATGCGTCATATGTTTTTATAAAAGAGTAATTTTTAATACAACAAGTTGTATTAAAAATTTAGAATAAAATATTATTATATAGAAATGACATCACAAGTTAGGTTTATACAAACAGACAGTTTGTTCCTAAATAAGGTTGGAGTTGGAATGTCAGCGATTGTTGGCCCGACTGGTCCTCAGGGTGGGATAGCGTATTATTATGGATCTTTTTATGACACGACTATTCAGTCAAATGTAGTTGGAGGAAATACAGGAATCGCAATGAAGTTTAACAGTACTGACTTATCTTTTCATATAAGTATAACAGGAGGAACAAGGATTTTGTTCGACTATTCAGGAATTTATAATTTACAGTTTTCTGCTCAGTTTGATAAGACTGATTCTGGAACGGATGATGTTAATGTTTGGTTTTCAAAGAATGGAGTATATATACCTTATAGCGATACAAGGATAACATCGGTTGGAAATAATGATAAGAAGGTGGCGGCATGGAATTATATGACTCAAGTTTCAGGGGGAGATTATTTAGAGATAATATGGGCGTCTAGTGATCAGGATATGAGAATTTATGCTGAAGGTCCCCAAACAGTTCCATATACATCTCCAGGGATACCGTCAGTGATATGTACTGTACAACTGGTTGCTTTTTAATAATTTTTAATTATTATGCTATTGATAATTAAGAATGTTGAGAAAATTGAGTGTGTATATATTTATAGGAACGATATCTTTTATAGTGGATATAAGTAAGAATAGAGCAGAGTATGATTTTTGTAATAAGATGATGTATCCAATTTTATGGTTTCACCATGTGTGTCATACGTTTATACATTTTGGTGCGTTTTCAGGAGATAAGGATGTGTTGCGATTATATTTGTTGGCATCGATTTGTTATCTATTATTGTGGAAGATATTTAATGACGAGTGTGTGTTGACTTTAATGGTAAGAAAGCTTTGTAAGAGATCAGATGGATATAAGTTACATTATATAAGTCGATATTTAGATTTTGGAAGAGCTGGAAAAGATAATAACGATAAGTTGAGAAAGGGCGATGAAGAGTATCCATTTTTGGCGACAAGAAGGGCGCAGAAAGGATATATAGCGTTGGGATTATTTTTTGTAATGTACAAATTGTATTGTTGGTGAGAGTAAGTCTTTAAACCTCTTTTAAACTCAAATCTTTAAACCTCTTTTAAACTCAAATCTTTAAACCTCTTTTAAACTCAAATCTTTAAACCTCTTTTAAACCAAATCTTTAAACCTCTTTTAAACTCAAATCTTTAAACCTCTTTTACAAACCATACTTAAAAGCTAACTTACTTGCCATTCCAAAAACAAATGTTCCCCAAATCATATCTTGTATCGCATACTTCCACGTATACTCTTTAAATATTGCCTTATTCACTACATCAAACGACATATACATCAAAAATCCCATCATCGCTCCAACTTTAAATGCCTCCTCTTCTGTACGTACCATCCTCTTCACGATCTTAAAATACGCTATTCCAGATAACAAGTAAAATATTCCTCCCGCTAATTTATCTACTTCAAGCTTTGATTTTTGTACACTCTCTACTTGTGAAGCATGTGACTCCTTAAAATATGTCAAATAAGGAATATCTAATATCAAAAATAACATAGCAAATTTTATATAGCATAACATTTACTATATAAAATTATTTTTATTTACATTCTAATTTTCCTAACAAAAACTTCTCATAACTAAATCCACTTCCATACTCCATCCTCTTCTTACTAAAATAAGACAAAAATCCTATTATTGTTATTCCAAAACTTATCTTTAATACAATATCTTGATACTTCTCCAACTTTGCTATAAACTCTTTATCCTGTACTTCTTTTCTCATCTCTGTCTCCTTGTTTATACTTATCAAATATGATATTGCTATACATAAGATCAAAACTGTCCAATATTTTAGATCCATTCTCTGACTCATCACAAACCATCCATACACAAAACATGCCAACTTAAAACGCGGTAATATATCTATCGGCATCGCAGGATTTCCTTCTAAAAGTGTTATAAAAGCAAATGTTATACAAAATCCCAACACATGCTTAGCGAACTGACTTGTTTCAAAAACCTTTCTTACCTG
>Ga0214917_10006301_pt1 | contig 12367 bp, 15 predicted proteins | sample LL_1208_BB_MetaG_FD_177983 | JGI IMG/M metagenome (GOLD analysis project Ga0214917, IMG submission 177983) | Freshwater microbial communities from Lake Lanier, Atlanta, Georgia, United States - LL_1208_BB | ecosystem: Environmental > Aquatic > Freshwater > Lake | place: USA: Georgia | collected...
TAGAGAACGCAGTTGTAGAGAACGCAGTTGTCCAGCAGCGGCGATGTTTGGGCGCTGTGAAGGCTGCTTTCCGCGCTCGCCAGAAGCGCGTGGCCATAGAATACGCTGATGTTTAGCCCTACAGACACCGAATTCATGCGTCAGGCGCTCGATCTGGCGGCTCGTGGACTTTTCACCACCGATCCAAACCCCAGAGTGGGTTGCCTGATCGTAGATCACGGAACCATTGTCGGCGAGGGTTGGCATGAGAAAGCCGGGGAAGCCCATGCCGAAGTGCTGGCTTTAGCCAAGGCCGGCGACCGGGCAGCTTCGGCAACGGCCTATGTCACCCTTGAGCCCTGCTCGCATACCGGGCGCACGGCGCCTTGCTGCGATGCCTTGATTCGTGCGGGTATCGGCCGTGTCGTGGTGGCCATGCAAGACCCGAATCCGCTGGTGAACGGTCAAGGCATTGCAGCGCTTCGGGCATCTGGTGTGCGTGTCGACGTCGGTTTGATGGCGGCCGAAGCGATTGAGCTAAACCTGGGATTTGTTTCCCGAATGCTACGCAAGCGCCCCTGGGTTCGTATGAAGCTCGCAGCCTCGCTGGATGGCAAAACTGCCCTGACAAATCGACAAAGCCAGTGGATTACCGATGAGCCGGCGCGGGCTGATGGCCATTACTGGCGGGCACGTGCCTCGGCGATCCTTACCGGGATTGGTACGGTGAAGGACGATGATCCGCAGATGAATGTGCGTTATCTGGCAAGCAAACGGCAACCGCGCAAGGTTTTGGTGGATTCGCGTTTAGAAGTTTCACCCTTGGCGCGCATGCTTGTTGATCCCGGGGTGTTGATCGTTACCGCACTTGACGAGCGGTCTGCAAAGCCTGGCGTCTGGCAAGGACTTGTCAATGCGGGGCATCGACTGTTGTCCTTACCCAATGCGCAGGGCAAGGTTGATCTTGAGGCATTGATGCAATCGCTTGCGCAAGAAGGTATGAATGAACTCCACATCGAGGCGGGTTATAAGCTCAATGGATCGCTCTTGCGTGAGGCATGTGTTGATGAGTTGCTTGTGTATCTCGCACCGAGGCTGCTCGGGCCTGGTATGGCAATGTTTGATTTGCAAGCGCTTGAGCAAATGCCTGGCGACCCAGTTTGGGATTTTGTCGAGCACCAAAGCCTCGGCCGTGATTTAAGGTTGCGGTTAAGAAAGATTCAGGCGCTCCAAGAGCTGGGTCTCCCAAGGTGCTCCAAGACATAAGCACGCCACGTCGCTCGTGATGGTCTTACTTGGGAGGTTATCGATCGTTTAACGATGAAAAGATATTAAAACAATATTTGGGTTATACCGTTATAACTGCGAGGTAGGTCTATGTTTACAGGCATCATAGCGGCAGTCGGTCGCATCACATCCATTCAGACGCTCGCTGAAAACTTCGGTCAGCGCCTCAATATCCATGCGGGGCAGCTGGATCTGAGCGACGTTGCGCTTGGTGATTCGATCGCAGTCAACGGGGCATGCATGACCGTGGTTGCAAAGGATGCAGCGCACTTTGACATTGATGTCTCCCGCGAAAGCCTTTTACGCACCGTGGGTTTGGATGCGCCTGGTCCGGTCAATCTTGAAAAAGCCCTGAGCTTGTCGCAGGTGTTGGGTGGCCATCTGGTCAGCGGACACGTCGACGGGCATGGCCGGGTTGCGCAATTTGAAGCGGTGGGTGAGTCCTGGCACCTTGCGATCGATGCGCCATGCGAGCTCGCACGGTTTTTCGCCTACAAGGGCTCGGTTGCGGTACAGGGTGTCAGTCTCACGGTGAATCGGGTGGAAGACTTTGATAGCTCGTGTCGCATCCACATCAATCTTATTCCCCACACCCTTCAAAACACCACGCTTGCCTTGTTGTGCGAGGGGGCTGCTGTGAATTTAGAGGTGGACTTAATCGCGCGATATTGCGAGCGTTTGCTGCAGTTCAAGCCTACAATTGAAGCAAGCGATCCGAGCTAAGGCATGTACTGTAATGAAAACGACATCTAGCGTTACGCCCATCCATGCAGCAGCAAATCATGCTGCGATCGCTTCGGTTCCTGACATCGTCGCCGAGCTTAGGGCAGGCAGGATGGTGGTTCTGATCGATGAGGAAGATCGCGAGAACGAAGGCGATCTGGTCATGGTTGCAGAGCATGTGAGCGCTGAGGCGATCAACTTTATGGCGCGGTTTGGCCGGGGTCTGATATGTCTCACGCTCACCCGTGAGCGATGCGAGCGCTTAAAGCTGCCTTTGATGGTGAGCCATAACGGCTCACCCCATGGTACAAACTTCACGGTCTCGATCGAGGCGGCAGAGGGTGTTACCACCGGCATTTCGGCTGCTGACCGGGCTCGCACCGTGCAGGCCGCCGTGGCACGCCACGCCCGTGCATCAGATCTTGTCCAACCAGGCCATATCTTCCCGCTGATGGCGCAGCCAGGTGGCGTCTTGATTCGTGCTGGTCACACTGAGGCGGGTTGTGATCTGGCTGCGATGGCAGGGTGTGAGCCCGCAGCGGTGATTTGCGAAATTCTCAAAGACGACGGCACCATGGCCCGCTTGCCTGACTTGCTTGTGTTTGCCAAGGAGCATGGGCTTAAAATAGGAACGATTGAAAGTTTAATCCATTATCGAAGTGAGAACGAAAAACTCGTCACCCGCGTCGGCGAGCGACCCATCCGGCTCGCTCAGGGTGATTTTCGCCTGGTGATGTTTCGCGACGCTGCGGCGCAAGCGCCGCATCTGGCGATTGTTCATCGGCAGCCATTGGCCGATCAAGAAACGCTGGTCCGGGTTCATGAGCCCCTGAATGTGCTCGACTTACTGAATGGTTCGGCACCTGGGCACTCCTGGCCGCTTGATAAGGCGCTCGAAACCATGGCCGCGTTTGACGGTGCAGGTGTGGTTGTGCTTTTAAACGTGGCACAAGGCGCTGAGGCAGTTTTTCAACGCTTTGACGCCTGCCTCGCCGCAGACCGCGGCGACACGGCAAGCTTGCAGGCCATGCGTCGCGCAGCGAAGATGGATCTGCGCACTTATGGCATCGGTGCGCAGATTTTGCGCGACCTCGGTGTTCGCAAAATGCGTTTATTGTCCAATCCCCGAAAAATGCCCAGCATGTCAGGTTTTGACCTGGAGGTGCTCGGTTTTGTCACTCATGCTTAGGGAGAAAATGCGTGGAAGCAGAAGTCTTTGAGGCGATTGTTGACGGTACCGGTATGCGGGTGGGCATTGTCCAAGCCCGCTTTAATGCGCAGGTTTGTGAAGTTTTGCGCCAGTCTTGCCTGGATACGCTCGCTGATTTGGGCGTTTCAGATGACGATGTGGTGGTCATGACAGTGCCTGGCGCACTGGAGATTCCAGGTGTGTTATCGAAATTGGCGCAAAGCATGCAATTCGATGCCTTGATCGCCATCGGCGCGGTGATCCGTGGTGATACCTACCACTTTGAAGTGGTGTCCAACGAAAGCGCTGCAGGCATTCGCCAGGTGGCGCTTGAATTCGATATTCCGATTGCAAACGCCGTGCTCACCACGGACACCGTTGAGCAGGCGATGGCCCGAGCGGTTGAAAAAGGTGCCGACGCCGCCCGGGTGGCGGTTGAGATGGCTGAGCTTTATGCGGTTATCGACCAACTCGACCCGGACGCCGAGTCGGTCGATGAGGCGGCTAATGACTGAAGCCCAGTCGGGCTCAAAAAGCATGACAGCGCGCCGGCGGGCGCGGGTTTATGCGCTTCAGGGCCTTTATCAATGGTTGTTGACCGGTGAGCATGCGCGCCTGATTCGCGCGCATCTCATGCAGCATCCGGAGTACCGGAAAGCAGACGAGTCACACTTCATGACCTTGCTTGAAGGTTCGATTCATTCATCGGCCGAACTTGAGGGCCTGTTCTCCCCATGTCTTGATCGCAAAGTTGAAGAGCTAAGTCCGGTCGAGCATGCCGTACTTCTTTTAAGTACGTACGAATTATTGCATCACCTTGAGATCCCGTATCGCGTCGTCATCAACGAGGCTGTCGAGCTCTCAAAAAGTTTTGGTGGTACCGATGGGTATAAATTTGTGAACGGGGTGCTGGATAAGCTTGCTTTGAGTCTGCGTGCCGTAGAGGCACAAGCTGTAAGCCCAGCAAACTGATGCGAGGCCTTGAAGCGCTCGCTCACCCCTAGCAGGCATTGCAAAGATGGGCGAGTTTGAACGCATCGAGCAGTGGTTTGCGCGGCCTGCGCACTTGCAGCGTCAACGTTTTGGCGAGCATGTCTCCTTGCTTGGGATAGGCGATGACTGCGCACTTTTGAGCAACACGGACTACATCGGTCAGACGCTCGCGGTATCGAGCGATATGTTGGTGTGCGGTCGTCACTTCGCTGCCGAAACCGACCCGCATGCGATCGGGCATAAGGCCCTTGCGGTCAATTTATCTGATCTCGCAGCCATGGGTGCACAAGCACATGCCTTTACCTTGTCCTTGGCGCTTGATAGAGCGCAAGACGAGACTTGGCTGGCCGGCTTTTCGCAAGGGCTTTTTGCACTTGCCAATACCTATCGCTGTGAGTTGATTGGCGGTGACACCACCTCAGGCCCGCTTTGCATCAGCATCACGGTGATCGGTCTGGTTCCCCCGACGCTTGCACTCCGGCGGGATGCTGCCAAGCCGGGTGACAAGGTCTGGGTTAGCGGCCAACTCGGCGCTGCGGCCTATGCATTGAAGTATCCTGGACATTCGCCTGATGCCGATGAGCGATTGCACCGGCCGGAACCCAGGCTTGAATTAGGTATGGCCCTGCGCGGTCTGAGCGAATGCGCCATGGACTTAAGTGATGGTTTGCTTGGCGATATTGTCCATATTTTGGATCAATCCAAGGTCGGCGTAGCGCTGTTTGCGGATCAAATGCCTTGGCACCCTGCGCTAGCCGCTTGCGAACCCCATGAGCGCTTTTCGCTGGCTTTACAGGGCGGCGATGATTATGAGTTGCTCTTTACTGCAAAGCCACAGCAAACGCGCAACATCCAAGCGATTGGCGAAAAACTCGGTATCCCCTTGAGCTGTATCGGCGAAATCAAGGCTGATGGTCAACGCCAACTCCTTGATGCAGCAGGATCTCCGATCGAGATCGCCTTTCGTGGTTTTGATCATTTCAATCCATGATCTTCTCCCCGCCGCGAACATGCTTGCAACACCCAAAGAAGATGATGTCGCGTCATGAAACTTAGCGTTCCAGGACTTTTTTCGCCTTCCCTCCTCATTGCCTTTGGTTTCGGTACAGGCTTATCGCCCTATGCACCGGGTACCGTAGCCACAGCATGGGCCTGGCTGAGCTTTAACGTCTTGCAGCCCGTCACCCCGGATTGGGTCTGGGCACTGCTCCTGAGTACAGGCTTTTTCATCGGTCTATGGGCAATTGGCAAAACCACGCAGTTACTGAATCAACAAGATCCCTCGTCAATTGTTTGGGACGAGATTCTGGCTTTCTGGTTGATCCTGTGGATTTTGAAAGGCAGCCTGATGCAAGAGGCGCTCGCTTTCGTTTTGTTTCGCTTGTTCGATATCCTTAAGCCGGGTCCGGTTGCTTGGGCCGACCGGCGTTTTAAGGGAGCATTCGGGGTCATGTTCGATGATTTGATCGCCGCAGGGCTTAGCCTTTTCTGTATGGCTGTGCTCTTGCGCTTGCTCCCGGAGGCTTAAGACCATGCAGCATTCACCATTGATTCAGGCGGCGCGGGAACTCGGCCAGGCACTTAGCGAGCGGGCGATGATGATCGCCACTGCTGAGTCCTGTACCGGAGGAATGATCGCGATGGCGCTTACCGAGCTTGCAGGTTCGAGCCTTTGGTTTGAGCGTGGCTTTGTAAGCTACGCGAATCGCGCTAAATCCGACTTGCTGGGTGTAGCCGCTTCGCTCATCGATCAACATGGTGCGGTTTCAGAAGAAGTGGCCTTGGCAATGGCGCTTGGCGCACTGGGCACCCACCAAGGCATTCAGTTTTCGCTGTCGGTAACGGGCATCGCCGGACCCACTGGCGGGTCTGAGGATAAGCCTGTTGGCACGGTGGTCCATGGTTTTGCATGGCGTGGCCCGGCCGAGCATGCAACGATTCACCACCGGGTGATGCGGCGATATTATCCCGGCAATCGCGCTGATGTGCGGCTCGCAACCTCGATGTTTGCCTTGAGACAAGCCAGCCTTTTGCTGCAGACTGAGCTTGGGAGCGCATGAGGCGGCACTAAAGTCAGTCTTAAAGCTGATTTTTTATACAGTATTCTTGTAGAATCATGGTGGGCGCTTTATCCCGTCCACTCAATCAGAGGATTTCCCATGGAAGACAGCAAACAAACGCTCGAACGTGCTAAGGCCTTGGCGGCCGCTTTATCGCAAATCGAGAAGCAATTTGGCAAAGGTTCGGTCATGCGTATGACCGATAAGGAGATTGAAAAAGATCTTGAAGTGGTGTCCACAGGATCACTTGGCCTTGACCTCGCGCTAGGTGTCGGTGGTTTGCCCCGGGGTCGCGTGGTTGAGATTTACGGTCCCGAGTCATCCGGCAAAACCACCCTAACCTTGCAGGTGATTGCTGAGATGCAAAAGCTCGGCGGCACCTGCGCCTTTATCGATGCCGAACATGCGCTTGATGCGCAATACGCACAAAAACTCGGTGTGAATCTCTCTGACCTTCTGATTTCTCAGCCTGACACCGGCGAACAAGCCCTTGAAATTGCAGATGCCTTGGTACGCTCGGGTTCTGTCGATTTGATTGTGATCGATTCGGTCGCCGCGCTCACGCCCAAAGCGGAGATCGAGGGCGAAATGGGCGATTCGCTGCCAGGCCTGCAGGCGCGCTTGATGAGTCAGGCGCTTCGTAAACTTACGGGAACGATCAAGCGGACCAATACCTTGGTGATCTTCATCAACCAGATTCGAATGAAGATTGGTGTCATGTTCGGCAACCCAGAGACCACGACCGGCGGCAACGCGCTGAAATTTTATGCCTCGGTCCGACTCGATATCCGCCGTACCGGCTCGATCAAGAAGGGCGACGAGGTCATCGGTAGTGAAACCAAGGTCAAGGTTGTCAAAAACAAAGTCGCACCGCCATTCAGGCAGGCGGATTTTGACATCCTCTACGGGGAGGGGATATCTCGCGAGGGCGAAATTCTTGATCTGGGATCCGAAGCAAGCATTATCGACAAAAGCGGTGCCTGGTACTCTTACAGCGGTGATCGCATCGGGCAGGGCAAGGACAATGCGCGGGAGTACCTCCGGGAGCGTCCAGCCTTAGCGCTTGAAATCGAAAACAAATTACGCTCACACCATGGGGTCGCAACCCGAGGTTTGAGTGCCCCGGAGGCGAACTGACTGCCTCACTGCTCAATCGCGGCATCGCGGCGCTTGCGCGCCGCGAGTATTCGCCTGCTGAGCTCAAGCGGAAATTGGCCCAGTATGCGGCTAGCGATGCGGAGCTTGACGAGGTTTTGCAATCGCTGATTGAACAAGGCTATCTCTCAGCGTCAAGGTTTGCCGCTTCCTTCGTGCGTCGGGAATCCGCTCGCAAAGGGGCTTTGTCGATCAAGCATCGTCTTAAGCAGCATGAGTTGCCCTCCGAGGTAATTGCGTCACTGACCCAGGAACTACAAACGACTGAGGAAGCAAGGGCGCGCGCTTTGTGGGCGCGACGTTTTGGTCAGATTGCGAACGAGCCTAAGGAGCGTTTGAGGCAAATGCGCTTTTTGGCGTCTCGAGGTTTTTCGCACGAGGTCATTCGTCGGATCACCCGCGCGGATTAACTCGTCGGATCACCCGCGCGGATCAAAGCATCTGTCGCCATCGCATCGCAACCCGCGTGATAACATCCAGCGCCAAGGTGCCTGGTCTTCAGGTGCAGGCCCACGCACAGGCTTAATGATCACTGGCAGCAAGGGGTAATTCGCATGAAAATTCACGAGTATCAGGGCAAGGAACTGCTGCGCCAGTTTCAAGTGCCTGTTCCCAAGGGTAAACCCGCTTTTACGGTTGATGAAGCGGTTGAGATTGCTAAAGAACTCGGTGGTCCGGTCTGGGTTGTGAAGGCTCAAATTCATGCAGGTGGCCGCGGAAAAGGCGGTGGCGTTAAACTTGCCCGATCGATTGACGAGGTCCAAAAAATTGCCTCGGAAATCCTTGGCATGCAGCTGATCACCCATCAGACCGGTGCGGCAGGACAAAAAGTAAGGCGCCTGCTCATTGAGGAGGGCGCTGACATCCGCAAAGAGTTCTATGTTGGCATCGTGACCGATCGGATCACGCAGAAAATCTGCGTGATGGCCTCCTCGGAGGGGGGCATGGAGATTGAGAAAGTTGCCCACGAAACTCCAGAGAAAATCCTCAAAGCCTTTGTTGAGCCCTCACAAGGACTTGATGATGCCGAGGCTGCCGCGCTTGCCAAGGGCATCGGCATACCTGACGCTTCGGTGCCTCAGGCAGTGGATGTACTCAAGAAACTCTATCAAGCCTATTTCGACACGGACGCATCGCTTGCCGAAATCAACCCCTTGATTCTCACAGGATCGGGCGATGTTCGCGCCTTGGATGCGAAATTCAATTTCGACAGTAATGCCTTGTTCAGACATCCTGAGATTGTTGCTTTTCGCGATCTCGACGAAGAGGATCCAGCGGAGATACGTGCCAGTCAGTTTGATCTTGCCTACATTCAGCTCGACGGCAATATCGGCTGCCTCGTGAATGGTGCTGGCTTGGCCATGGCGACCATGGACACCATCAAGCTCTTTGGCGGTGAGCCCGCGAACTTTCTTGACGTTGGCGGGGGTGCAACCACCGAAAAAGTCACCGAAGCCTTCAAGATCATGCTTGACAACCCCAAGCTCAAGGCCATTTTGGTCAATATTTTCGGCGGCATCATGCGTTGCGACGTGATCGCCCAAGGTGTTGTCGAGGCCTGCAAGGCGGTGAGCCTTTCGGTCCCGCTCGTGGTGAGAATGAAGGGCACCAATGAGGATTTGGGTAAGCAAATCCTGAGGGACTCCGGTTTGCCGATTATTTCCGCCGACACCATGGCCGAGGCTGCTGAAAAAGTAGTTGCCGCGGCCAAGGGCCACTGACCAACCATTCGGGGTTTATCCGATGAGTATTCTGATCAATAAAGACACCAAGGTCATCACCCAGGGTATTACGGGCAAGACCGGTCAATTCCACACCCGGATGTGTCGTGACTATGCAAACGGCCAAGCTTGCTTTGTGGCAGGTGTGAACCCGAAAAAAGCTGGCGAAGACTTTGAGGGCATCCCAATTTACGCCTCCGTCAAAGACGCCAAGGCTTCTACCGGTGCAACGGTATCTGTGATTTATGTGCCACCAGCCGGTGCGGCTGCAGCCATCTGGGAGGCTGTTGACGCTGATCTCGACTTGGCGATTTGCATTACCGAAGGCATACCGGTGCGTGACATGCTCGAGATTCGTAACCGAATCAAGCGTGAAAACAAACGTACGCTTTTGCTTGGGCCCAATTGCCCTGGCTTGATTACGCCCGATGAAATCAAGATCGGCATCATGCCTGGCCATATCCACCGAAAAGGCCGTATTGGTATCGTGTCACGCTCCGGAACCTTGACCTATGAGGCCGTGGGTCAGGTAACCGAGTTGGGATTAGGCCAATCATCAGCTGTTGGTATTGGTGGCGATCCCATCAATGGTTTAAAGCATATCGATGTACTGAAAATGTTTAACGATGATCCCGAAACCGATGCGGTGATCATGATCGGCGAAATTGGTGGACCTGATGAGGTCAACGCCGCACGCTGGGCGAAAGAACATATGAAAAAGCCGATCGTGGGATTTATCGCTGGCGTGACCGCGCCACCAGGCAAGCGCATGGGGCATGCGGGCGCACTGATCTCGGGCGGGGACGACACCGCGCAAGCCAAACTTGATATCTTGGAAGCATGCGGCATCCGGACAACAAAAAACCCCTCCGAAATGGCTGCATTGCTCAAAAAAGTCATGTAAAAGCTAGGCCTAGGGTCTGGAGCCTCGGGCTGTAGGTTTAGGGCCAGGGCTGTGGGTCCAGGCCCTTGGCCCATGGCCCTTGACCTTGACCTTTGGCCTTTGGCCAGCCGATGTCAGCCATCGCGAAGGGATTGGTCGCCGATACGGGCTTTGCCGATGCAATTTTGATGCGCCTGTGGCCCCGGGTGAGGTAAAAGGAGGTGCGAGGATGAACGAAAACGCAGACGAAATCGTTAAACGCCGTGGTTTGGATGTTTCGCGAGGATCGAAAGTAACGGAAGGCATGTCTTTGCTGACTTACCTCAGTTTATTGGCAAGTGCAGGCATTGCGACAAGCTTGCTTGCACGATGGCTCTTGCAAGCCTAGCTTTTCTCAAGCGCGACAAGGTGGCTTAATGACTGAACAAGCGAATAAGACTTGGATGTGCTTGATTTGCGGCTGGATTTACGATGAAGCCGCAGGCCTTCCCGAGGAGGGTATTGCTGCAGGTACGCGCTGGGAGGATGTGCCGATCAACTGGACCTGTCCGGAATGCGGTGCGCGAAAAGAAGACTTCGAAATGGTTGAGATTTAGCGCGCTTCAATCTTGATGCTTAGGCCTCGTTTTGCTTTGTTCGCTTGACCACTTGGTAGCGTGCTAATGTCTTGAGTCTGGCCTGGCTGTGATCAACAATCGGTGGGGCGTAGTCTCGGGCAAGATGAAAACCCAGGGCTTGTGCATCGAGTCCGCCCATTTCCCATGGCGCATGAATTTGTCGCTCAGAAAGCTTTGCAAGTTCTGGTACATAGCGACGAATAAAGCGTCCCTCAGCATCAAACTTGAGGCTTTGGCTGATGGGATTAAAGATCCGGAAATAGGGTTGGGCGTCGCAACCACTCGATGCTGCCCACTGCCAGCCACCGTTATTAGCCGCCAAATCAAAATCGAGCAGTTGTTGGGCAAACCAGGCCTCGCCCCGGCGCCAATCCAGACCAAGGTCCTTGCAAAGGAAAGAGGCTGTCACCATTCGTAATCGGTTATGCATATAGCCGCTTTGAAACAGTTGTCGCATGGCAGCGTCGATCAACGGGTAACCCGTCTGGCCATCACACCAGGCCTTGAAATCAGCGTCAGCCTTTGGGCCTTCCTCCCAGGCAATCAAGTCATATTCAGGTTTAAAGGCCTGGCGTTGAACATGCGGAAAGTGATACAGAATTTGCATATAAAAATCACGCCAGATAAGCTCACTTAACCAGGTGTTTGCGCCGGTGCTTTGGTGCTGACAAGCAAGTCGCGCCGCTTCACGAATGCTGATGGTGCCAAATCTTAAATGCACTGAAAGATATGACGGTCCTTTGACAGCAGGAAAATCGCGCGTTTTATCATAGCGATCAATGCGACTGCTGAAATCCTTAAGCAGTCCTTTTGCGCCAAGCGCACCGATCGGGAGTCGGAGTTGATGGAGGTTTGTGGTTTGAAAGCCGATGGCATCAAGATCGGGCGGTGCCCCAAACCAGAGTCCCCAATCCTTTTTTTGTGCCAGTTCAAGACATGATAATTGCTGGGATTGATCAGGCGCCTTAAGCCGACTTTGATCGACTTTGGCTTCATCGACGGCGCATTGTTGTGCTGCTAGGCGTTTCAGCCAGGCCTGCTTATAAGGGGTAAAAACGCTATAGGCTTTAGCGGATTGGCTTAGCACCTCACTGCGCTCAAAAATCACATGATCTTTAAATGAATAACAATCGATATGCTTTAGCTTGAGCGCATCACGCAGATGCTGATCGCGCGCCAAGGCGTAGGCTTCGTCGTCGTGATTAAAAAAAACAGCCTCCACCCCAAGCGCCTGCGCGATCGCAGGTACGGCATCGATAGCCCTCGCGTGGGCGGTGATTAAACTGCCGCCAAGGCGCTCGTCTTGCTCAAGCTTTCTGAGGCTCTCCCAAATGAACTCAACACGGCGATCGGCGCGATCGGGCAATTCGTCCAAAATGGCGCGGTCAAAGACGAAAAGCAGATGCACGACCGCAGCACTGCGGCAAGCTTGAGCAAGCGCCTGATGATCCTCAAGGCGCAAATCCCGCCGCAGCACGACCAGGCTTCGGGTATAAAAACGCTTGATGGCTGAGGTGCTAGGCGGTGCTGTTGCGGCTAACGGGCTTGGGGCGGATGGTTCGCTAGGAGATGGATTCATGAGCTTCACGACGGGTTTTTCGATTTTTCACCGCAGGGCCTCAAAACGTCCCGATTATCCGAAACCCATGGCCTGCAATCCCCGGAAAGACGCGTGGCTCGCGAGGAGATTGCGCTGGCGTGCTGCTAGCATGCGACGGTTGGTTATTTGGGGCTTAGTGACGCGATGTTCGGTGATATGG
>Ga0214917_10006302_pt1 | contig 12366 bp, 13 predicted proteins | sample LL_1208_BB_MetaG_FD_177983 | JGI IMG/M metagenome (GOLD analysis project Ga0214917, IMG submission 177983) | Freshwater microbial communities from Lake Lanier, Atlanta, Georgia, United States - LL_1208_BB | ecosystem: Environmental > Aquatic > Freshwater > Lake | place: USA: Georgia | collected...
GTTGAGTTGTTCGCGGAAGTAGGTATCGAATCGAGAATTTATGAATCAGCTCCAGGACGATGCAATGTGATAGCAAACATATCTGGGGAAAATCCTCAACGCCCTGGTTTAGTTGTTCACGGACATCTAGATGTAGTTCCGGCGGATGCAAAGGATTGGAATGTTGATCCATTTGCCGCCGAGATTAGAGATGGAATGATTTGGGGCCGCGGAGCAGTAGATATGAAAAACACTGATGCAATGATAATTGCAATCTTTCGAATGTGGGCTCGCAAAGGAATCAAACCGCCTCGCAATATTGTGCTCGCATTTTTTGCGGATGAAGAAGCAGGTTCACTATTCGGTTCCCGGTGGATGGTCGCACATCATCCTGAGGTATTCGTTGGTTGCTCCGAGGCTGTTTCAGAAGTTGGAGGTTTTTCGGTAACAGTTGCAGGCGATAAGCGACTCTATTTTATTGAAGCTGCTCAAAAAGGAATTCATTGGATGAAGCTCAGTGCCGTGGGTCGAGCGGGTCATGGGTCCATGATGAATCCGGAGAATGCACTTACACGTATTAGTGAAGCAATTACAAAAATCGGAAATTATGAATGGCCCCAGCGATACACAAAGACTGTCAAAATATTATTTAAGAAAATTGCGGAAGTAACGGGAAGAAAATACGATGAAAAGGATTTACGCCCGCTGCTGGAGGAAATTGGTCCGATGGCACGGATGATTGGCGCCACTTTACAAAATACAGCGAACCCCACGATGTTAGAGGCTGGTTATAAAGCTAATGTTATTCCTCAATCTGCTAGTGCAATTATCGATGGTCGATTTTTACCAGGGTTTGAGAAGGAGTTAGATCAAACAATCAAGGATTTGATCGGACCAGATATTGCTGTTACTACCGTTACGCATGACATTGCACTTGAAGTTGATTTTGAAGGTAATTTAGTTGAAGCAATGAATCGCGCTATTTTGGAGTTCGATCCAGAAGGCATACCGGTTCCATATTTGATGAGTGGAGGAACGGATAACAAAGCTTTAAGCGAATTAGGGATAGTTGGCTATGGCTTTTCTCCATTAAAATTGCCACCTGATTTAGATTTTATGGCTTTATTTCACGGAGTAGATGAACGAGTGCCGATCGAAGGTTTGAAATTCGGTGTAAATGTATTGGAAAATTTCTTAAGAAACGCTTGAAATTTCGTTTAACGCCGTACGCACAACATCAGGAAGAGTTATTTCTTCACTTGATAATGCTCCGCGGAGCTGCGCTCCGGTTCTTGCTCCTAAAATTACGCTCGTGACGCCTGGAGCATCTCTTACCCAAGCCAAGGCAACTTCTAAAGGTGAGAATCCGAGGCCTTCGGCTGCAACACATACCGCTTCAACAATTTGAGTGTGCTTTTCAGATAAATAAGGTTCGACAAAAGATGCAAAATGTGGCGTAGCTGCGCGCGAATCACTTGGTATTCCTTTTCTATATTTACCAGTTAATACCCCACGTCCAAGTGGAGACCATGCTAGAAATCCAACATTCAAATTTTGTGATGCATCGATGAGATCTTCTTCTACGCGTCGATTTAGTAAAGAGTATTCATTTTGCATGGTTGTAATAGGAGCTTTGTTGGCAATAACTTCTTGACGTGTTATTGCATGTGCGCTCTGCCATCCTGAAAAATTTGATATTCCAACGTACCGAGCTTTACCACTTGCATATGCGTAATCTAAAGCCGACAAGGTGTCATCAAGAGGTGTTTGTTGGTCCCATGAGTGAATTTGCCAAAGATCAACGTATTCCGTATTTAATCTTTGTAGTGACGCATCAAGTTGTGCGATTAAAGCTGAACGTGAGTTGTCGATTTTCCTCATTCCTTGAGGAAAACTTAATCCAGCTTTGGATGCAAGAACTACGTCGTTGCGGTCAAATAAAGTTCCAATGAGTCCGCCTATAACTCTTTCACTATCTCCATCTCCGTACACAGCAGCTGTATCTATGAAGTTTCCGCCAGCATCGAGAAAAGCTCGACATTGATCAGCTGCTTCATGCTCATCTGTGTCTCGTCCCCATGTCATTGTGCCCAGACCAATTCGAGAGAGCACGAGACCACTTTTACCAGCCCGACGAAGTTGCATGGCGAGACCTTAGCAAGTGCTGCTTACTAAATCCCGATAACCTTGTGGTGTGACGATAGTGATTTTGATCCGACATGCCCACTCAGTGGCCAACGACAAGGGTGTGCTCGCAGGACGGGCAACTGGCGTTACATTAAGCAAGAAGGGGTTGTCTCAAGCGCAGGATTTAAAAAGGCGTTTGGGAAACTTAAAAATTCGCGAAATTAGAATCAGTCCTTTAGAAAGATGTCATCTAACCATGCAACCTTGGTTGGATGAACAAGCTAATGCCGCCGGCAAAATTGTGGTTGATCCGGACATCACTGAAGTTGATTACGGATCCTGGACAGGAAAGAAATTGTCAACCTTGTCTTTGAAAAAGGAATGGCGAGTTGTGCAGAAAACCCCGAGCCAAATGATTTTTCCCGGTGGGGAATCCCTCTTAAATGTTCAAATACGTGCTACCAAAGCGTTGATGAGATCAATTAAAGCGCGAGGTAGCGGTGTTTCTATAATTGTTAGCCACGGAGATGTCATCAAATCCATTATTGCAAGTGCACTTCAATTAGAATTAGATAAGTTTCAAAAAATTGTCATTGATCCAGCTTCTATTTCCGTTTTACAATGCAACAAGGATGATTTTCGGCTCTTACATTTAAATGATTCTGCTACAAATTTTGAGTACCTTTCAAAAGTTTCACGTAGTTCTAAAGCTCACATTGGCGGGGGAGCGGGACGGGTATGACTCCTATAGTTTATGAATTTAATCCTGTTGAAAGATTTGTCGCTGGAACCGTTGGAGCACCAGGGGAACGGACCTTTTTTATCCAAGCACGTACCGGGTCTCGTGTGGTTTCCGTTGTTGTTGATAAATCACAAGTTATCGCACTTGGAGAACGTACCAAGATTATGTTGCGCGAAATTAAGAAATCAGATCCGACGGTGGTGGTTCGTTCCGATCAAATAGATGATGCTCCACTTGAACAACCAATTTTTGAAGAGTTTAGAGCTGGTGTTATAGCCATGGCGTGGGATGCCGAGAATTCCGTCATAATTTACGAGCTTCGCGAAATGACATCTGCAGAAGCAACTTCAGAGGAAGACGTAATCTTCGACGAAAATGAACTTTCCGTCGATCTTTTACGTGTTCATGTTTCGCCGACTCAAGCAGCAGCCTTTTCTAAACGATGTTTAACATTGGCAAACGCCGGCCGACTTCCTTGTCCATTTTGTGGAATACCGATTGATTCTAATGGTCACTTATGTCCGCGTTCAAACGGTTACCGTCGATGATTGATATTTTAAAAGTTTTAACCCAAGGAGAACTCAAAGTATCCGGACGACTCATTGATGCGTCGAATGCTACTTTACTAGCTGATTGCACTTACAAAGATGTGTCGATCAAATGCATCTATAAGCCTGTGGCGGGAGAAAGACCCTTATGGGATTTTCCAGATGGTAATTTGGCACATAGAGAATACGCCGCTTTTCTTGTAAGCAATAGTCTTAATTTTAATATTGTTCCGTTGACTATTTTACGTGATGGTCCATTTGGTTTCGGAATGGTTCAGCAATGGATAGACGTTGATGAGAGCGTAGATTTAGCTAGTTTTTTTGGAAGCAATGATCCTCAATTACGGAAGATGGCTTTATTTGATGCAGTAATTAATAACACTGATCGCAAAATAGGTCACTTACTTCCACAGGAAAACGGGCAACTCTTCGGATGTGATCATGGAGTAACTTTTCATCATGAAAATAAATTGCGCACCGTTTTGTGGCAATGGGCAGGAGAAAAATTAAGCGATGATGAAGTGCAATCCCTCGAATTACTACTTAATAGGATAGAGCGGAATCAAATACCTCAACTTGGTTCGCTCATCACGGAAGTTGAATTAGAAGCTCTAGTTGACCGGATAAAAGAGTTGATATCAGGGAGAATTTTTCCAATGCCTAGTCAAGATTGGCCAGCAATTCCTTGGCCCGCGTTTTAGATCACCCTATAAGTCAATCTATATTACGATGAGATTATGAAGTCGTGGCCCGAGGTATATATTCCGACCATTGATTCAAGGTTCAGCATTCCCTCATTAAATTTGTTCAACTCCCAATCTAGTAAAATCGAAGAATTACCAAAAAAACAAACTTATCGGATGTATGTGTGTGGAATTACCCCGTACGATTCAACGCACTTGGGTCACGCTGCAACCTACCTCACATTCGATTTAATAAATAGATATTTACGAGCCACCAAGGCCGAGGTTAGATTTGTTGAGAACATTACCGATATTGACGATCCGCTATTAGAACGTGCCAATCGTGATGGCGTAGATTGGAAAGCTCTCGCCGAATCGCAGATTGAACTATTTAGAGAAGATATGACAGCCCTTCACGTGATTCCACCAAAATTCTATATTGGAGCTGTTGAAGCTATTGATTTGGTGACTAAAAAAATCGATGAACTCGATGCCGCAGGATCAATTTATTCCCTTGATAGCGATCTTTATTTTCGAGTCCATAAAGACCCCGATTTCGGTGCGAGATCACATTTATCTCACAAAGATTCCTTGAAAATATTTGCAGAACGTGGCGGCGACCCAGATCGTGTCGGTAAAGAAGACCCGCTTGATTCTCTTGTGTGGTTGAGCAAGCGAGAGAATGAACCTGGTTGGGAAAGCAAACATGGAGCTGGAAGACCTGGTTGGCATATTGAATGTTGTGCAATCGCACTTAATTACCTCGAACCGCACGTCAATGATGATTACTCAATTGATATTCAAGGTGGTGGCAAGGATTTAATTTTTCCTCACCACGAGATGAGCGCAGCTCAGGCTAAAGTTTCTACCGGTCGAGATTTCGCAAGAATGTACGTTCATGCTGGAATGATTGGTTTAAATGGTCAGAAGATGAGTAAAAGTTTGGGGAACTTAGTTTTTGTATCAAAACTCATCAAAGATGGTGTGAGTCCGATGATTATTCGGTGCGCTCTTATTATGCACCTATACTCAGAAGATCGAATGTGGACGGAAGAGTTGCTATTCGAGGCCAAGGATTTTCTAGGTTCCCTCATTATGCAAATTTCACAAATAGATTGTGCACCAACTGAAGAAGTGATTCAAAAAATGATTCATTCACTATCCAACAATCTAGATACACCGGGCGTTATAACTATTTTGAAAGATTGGATAAAGAGAAGCCAGAATGGCGAAACAGGTGGAAACCCAGGCGAACTTTCAAGGGCGATTGATAGCCTCTTGGGCTTAGCAATCTGAAATGAAAAACTTTTATGATGCAGTTTTTTTTGATATGGATGGTTTGCTTGTAAATTCCGAACCATTGTGGCTTGAAGCCGAAACCGAGTTAATGGCTAATTTCGGCTATACATGGCGAACAGAAGATCAAAATCAATGTTTAGGGGGTCCACTCAGTCGTGTTGGTACATACATGTTTGAAAGATCAGGAAACCAAGAATCTCCTGAATATTTCACTGCTTCAGTAATTGATTTAATGAGACACAAGCTTCAACACGGAGCGCCTGTTATGCCTGGAGCATTAGAGCTTCTATCAGATTTGGAAAAGAATCGAGTCCCGACTGCGTTAATTTCCGCAAGCCCTAGAATTTTGGTTGACGCAGTTCTTTCAAGTCTTACGGCAAATTCTTTTGTTTTTTCACTTTCGGCAGATGATGTAGAAAACCCAAAACCTAATCCTGAAGCTTATGTCAAGGCGGCTCACAACTTAGGTGTAAATATTAGCAATTGCCTGATTTTGGAAGATTCGCCTACTGGCGTTCAAGCTGCCACTAGCAGTGGTGCCTACACGATTGCTGTTCCTCATTTTGTAGAAATCCAACCAAAAAACAAGTTGCGTGTCATAGATTCACTTGAAAATTTGGATTTTCAAAAATTGAAGATTAATTATGAGCTGGACAAATTGATTTAAATGAACACCACTCACATAGTTTGGATTTTTTAGGAATCCATTCATCTCTATCCATCGCTTGACTAATCGAGGATGCAATGCTGATCAAAGTTTTTTCAGTCGACAATAAATCACTTTCTGTGGGCGAATTTTTGAGTAAATGAGAATTGCCCAGGTAGATCAATTGTAAGAGTTTGGGTAAAACTTTGTGTTCTCGCCAATACAGCAACGCGTATACACGCAGTTGAAATAGTGCTTTATCTTCCCAACCAGGTTTAGGCGATTTTCCGGTTTTATAATCAATTATTCGAACTTCGCCAGTTGGTGCGATATCTAAACGATCAACGTAACCATGTAAGTATATTTTTTCGCTTAAGTTCTGTTCCAAATGAATCTCACGATAAGTTGGCTCGAAAGAAGTTGGATTTTCTAATTCAAAGTAGGTGCTTAAGAGGGCTGATACGCGGTCGAGCCATTCTTTTTCACTGGTGATGAGAGTTGCTAACTCAGGTTTTTCTTCTAACTGTTTTTTCCAACGCGCAGGTAAAAGTTCAATTGCTGTCAAAAGGGTTCTATCTTGTGGGGGAGATTCGAATAGGTCGTGCAAAATTGTGTGAACAAGTGTTCCTCGTTCGGCATCCAAACTGGGGGATTCGGGAAGCTGATCTATGACTCTGTATTTATAAAGCAGCGGACAATTCGAAAAGTCAGTTACCCTACTTGGCGAGAGTCTTAACTGGTCCATTGAAGTGAAGATACTCGGATTATTTGATACCCGCACGCATAAGATACTCCCATGTCTAATAACGGGTTCTTTTCCGAAGGTGATCGAATTCAGCTCACGGATCCCAAGGGGAAGATGTATACATTCACTATTACCGCCGGCAAAGAATGGCATACACATAAGGGTTGGATTGTTCATAACGATCTCATAGGAATGCCCGAAGGCAGTGTTGTTAGCACAAGCGCAGGATTGAAATTCACAGCATTCAAGCCTTTGATTGGTGATTTCGTCTTATCCATGCCACGTGGTGCAACAATTGTTTACCCAAAAGATGCCGCAATGATTTTGGGTATTGCTGATATTTTTCCGGGAGCAAAGGTCATAGAGGCTGGAGTTGGTAGTGGCGCGCTGTCAATCTCATTAATTCGTGCAGTTGGCAACGAAGGCAAAGTTGATAGTTTCGAACGCAGAGAAGATTTTGCTGCTATAGCAACAGAAAATATAAGAACGTACTTCGGAGAAATTCCCGAACAGTGGAGATTGCAAGTTGGCTCAGTGCAAGAATTTTCCACAAATGAGAAATATGATCGAGTGATTTTAGACATGTTGGCGCCTTGGGAATGCATCGACTTCGCGGCTGAAGTGCTGAGACCTGGTGGGGTTTTCCTTGCATATGTTGCAACTACGACACAACTCTCTTCAATTGCAGAAGCTTTAAAAGAAGATGGGCGTTTTACCGAACCTTTAAGTTCGGAAACCATAGTGCGCGATTGGCACCACGAGGGTTTGGCGGTCAGGCCAATGCAGCGAATGATCGGTCACACTGGCTTTTTAATAATTAGTCGTCGCATGGCGCCGGGCGTGGAAGTTTTGCCACGGCGCAGGCGACCATCTAAAGGAGCATTTGGTGTCGCGGAAGAGTGAACGCTTAGTCAATTTAGTAATAGCTCTCTTAGCCACCAAGAGAAATGTAACAAAATCTGAGATCTTTCGAACTATCGAAGGATACGAAGGTTCACATGAATCAATGGAGAGAATGTTTGAGCGTGATAAAGATGAATTACGTTCTTTAGGCATTGAAATTGAAGTAACCGGTTTAGATCCCCTCTTTGATGATGAAGTGGGGTACAGAATTAGACCTGAGAATTTTTCATTTGATTCAGAAGGCTTTACACCAATTCAGATTGCATACATGTCTCTAGCGGCCCAACTATGGAAGGATGCATCACTAAATGATGTTTCTCAAAAAGCGCTTCGCAAACTGGCAGGATTTGCTTCATCTGTGGATATTGATGACATTCCAGCGGCAGCCCCATTAGTTCTAAGTGCTCCAAATTTTCTAAATGAAATTATAAGTAGTATCTCTGAAAGAAGTCCAATTGAGTTTGCGTATTTAGATCATGAATTGAATTCCCATCATCGAAGCGTTCATGCTTATTCCTATTTTTCACTCAACGGATTTTGGTATTTCACTGGTTTTGATACGCAAAAAATGGACATAAGAACTTTCAGATGCGATCGCATTCAGGGAGACATTCACGTTTCAAAGAAATCAAACTCATATCAAATCCCAGATGATTTCAAGACTGATAAGTCATTCAAAGATTTAATCCAGGACAAAATTGCAATTTTACGTATACGTAAGGGCCGAGGCGCTCAGATAAGAATGCTGGCTACTTCCTCGAAAGATGATGGAGATTTCGACAAAGTTCAGATTAATTACTCCTCTCAGATACCTCTAATTGAATTAATTCTCTGGCACTTGGATGATGTAGAAGTTATCGAACCAATCAGTCTCAGAAATGAAATTGTGAAATCGCTCGAGAAGCTGGTTGATTCCCATGGTTAGGAATTTTGCTGATAATCAAGTGGAGCGATTGTTAGACCTTGTTCCTTATTTAGTAGCAAATCAGGGCGTAGCATTGGAAAAGGTTGCTAAGGATTTCAATTCAAGTAAAGCCACCATCTTAGAGGATCTCAATACTTTATGGATGTGTGGTCTGCCAGGTTACACACCTTTGGAACTCATTGACTTGTCTTTCGACACTGGATACGTCTCTATTCGAAATGCTGACATTTTGAGTCATCCACGCAAATTATCAAGCTATGAAATGGGTGCAATCGTTGTTGGTCTAAGTATTTTGAAGTTATCTGTCGATGAAAAAAGTAATCACTATCAAGAGATTGAAGAGTTGATATCCCGTCTCTGTCGTACGTCACGTATTGCAGCGCCTGAGAGTATAGAAAGTGCAGTTACTTCGTCGGTACGGAAAACGTTAGGTGATGCAATTAATAAAAGAAGATTAGTTTCTTTTAGTTATCACTCATTCGCAAAGGATACGGAAGATATTAGAAGAGTTAGACCTTTGTCTATAGAACTTATAGACAATCGTGAGTACCTTTATGCCTTCTGTTATCTTGCGAACGATTTCAGAAATTTTCGCCTAGATCGCATCAAAGATCTTGCAATGCTAAACATGGCAGACGAAGATGTGAATAAAATGGATCCTGATCTCATAGACCGATACGAATTCTCAATTAAAGTTACTTCGCAACTTCGAAAAGTGATGGAGGTTCTTCATGCTCAAATTCCGGAGAACTATTCGTTAGGTGGTGAATTTTCCTGTTCCGCATTCAACGCAGAATGGATCATCAGAAATATCGCTAGTTTGTCTGGATCTGCGATAGTTTGCCAGCCGGACCACCTACGTATTCAGTTAAAGGGGCGTGCTTTAAAGGCACTGGATCTCTATAAATGAGCTAATACGGTAGGCATCTATGCTGCTAGTGAGATAAAGTTGGACAAGATTTCTATTGAACAAGGAAGGCCATCATGTTTTTGCGCGAACCTAGCCATATTCTGATTCTTTTACTGGTTGTTTTAGTTCTTTTTGGCGCAAAACGTCTGCCGGATTCTGCTAGATCTTTGGGTAAAAGTATGAGGATTTTCAAAAGCGAATTGAAAGAAATGAAGCAAGAGGATAAGAAATCAGATAACGACGACTCAACTGAGAAGTAGTTAAATGGCGACCTCTAGCGATGGTCGCATGCCCTTGCTTGATCATCTCCGCGAATTACGCAAGCGCATCATACGATCAGCACTTGCAATTATATTCGCTTCACTCGTGGGGTGGGTTTTTTATAACGACGTCATCGTGAAACTTTCCAGTCCTGTTTGTGATTTACGTGCTGCGCAAGAAAATGGAAAGCAATATTGTGGGACATTATATATAAATGGAGTTCTGGGTCCTCTTAATCTTCAGATCAAGGTTGCACTTCTAACTGGAATCATTCTTTCCGCACCTATCTGGTTGTATCAATTGTGGTCATTTATCGCACCTGGGCTTCACAAAAGAGAAAGACGTAACTCAATCTTTTTTATCATTGCCGCGACACCCTTTTTTGCAGCGGGTGCATTTTTGGGTTACATGATTCTTCCCACGGCAGTGAAGGTATTATTTGGGTTTACTCCCGAGTCTCTGAGCAATTTAGTAAAATTTGATGACTATTTAGATTTTGTTTTAAGAGTAATTTTGCTCTTTGGTTTGTCGTTCGAGCTACCAGTTTTTCTTATTAGTTTGAATCTCATTGGTTTTTTGAGAGGATTAACTATTCTTAGGCCTTGGCGTATATGGGTCTTCTCAATCGTTTTTTTCACTGCAGCTTTTACGCCAACATCCGACCCATTAACAATGGGGTTGTTAGCAGTTCCATTGGTCGCCCTTTATTTCTTGGCCGGATTTTTTGCTCTGCTTAATGATCGGCGAAGAGAGAGAAAAAAACTAGATTATGTCTAATTCACCTTGGGCTATTGTTATAAATCCTACGTCTGGACAAGGAAAGGGCGCGGAAATCGGTAAATCTGTAGTTGGTTATTTTTCAAAAAACGATCTCAATTATCAGATTATTTCGAATAATTCTGCGGAAAATGTAGCCACCGACCTCCAAAGATTCCTGGCTCAAAATCCTAAATCTCCTGGAGTTTTGGCAGTTGGAGGCGATGGATTAGCACACTTGGTCCTTCAATCAGTGGTTCCTGCAAAAATTCCATTCGCAGTTATTCCGGCCGGCACGGGTAATGATTTTGTTCGTGCATTGAAATGGCCTTTAGATGAACTTGAGAAGCAGCTGGATTTCATAACCACTACTGATTCAACTCCAATCGATTTGGGTTTAGTTGATGGGGAATGGTTTGGTGCAGTCCTGTCGTCAGGATTTGATTCCACAGTTAACGAGAAAGCAAATACTTTAAGGTGGCCAAAAGGACCTGCTAAGTACAACGTTGCCATAGCTCTTGAGTTACCGCTTTTTAAACCTTCCTATTTTGAAATAGAACTTGACGATCGCACCATTGATACCGATGCAATGCTCATCGCAGTAGGTAATGGATCCAGTTATGGTGGCGGCATGCAAGTGTGCCCAAATGCCTCACTTATAGATGGATTATTTGATGTGATGATATTGAAGCCCATTTCAAAATTTGAGTTCATAAAGGTATTTCCCAAGGTTTACTCAGGTACCCATATCCACCATCCCAAAGTGAAGATGTATAGATCAAAAAAAGTAGGAATTAATTCCAAAGCCGTAGCCTATGCAGATGGTGAAAGAATTGGTTCATTGCCAGTTAGCGCTGAATGTGTATCAGGCGCGGGTTTAACATGGAAAAGGTAAAGTCCCCAGCGGATAATTTTGCAGCAGCGAAGAAGCGCAACTCTCACCCGAAAACTCAAGAATTCGTCGATTCATTTGATTTCGCATTTGATGATTTTCAAATTTCCGCATGCAATAGCGTTGAAGATGGTCATGGCGTTCTTGTAGCTGCTCCTACAGGCGCTGGTAAAACCGTAGTTGGTGAATTTGCTGCATATCTTTCCTTGCAGAAAGGTAAGAAATGTTTTTATACCACACCAATAAAAGCGCTTTCTAATCAAAAATATCAGGAATTTGTTGAACGATTTGGCAATGAAAAAGTCGGCCTATTAACCGGGGACACAAATATTAATAGCGAGGCTCCTATCCTTGTTATGACCACTGAAGTTCTTAGAAACATGCTGTATCAAGGATCTTCTACTCTTACCAATCTGGGTTCAGTTGTAATGGATGAAGTTCATTATTTGGCTGATAAGTTCCGGGGGGCCGTCTGGGAAGAGGTCCTGATTCATTTAATGGAAAGTGTTCAGGTTATTTCATTATCAGCCACTGTTTCGAATGCCGAAGAGTTTGGTGAGTGGCTCGGTGAAGTTCGAGGAACTATGGATGTGGTTGTTAGCGAAATTCGACCCATTCCGCTATATCAACATGTACTTATAGGAAATAAGTTAGTTGATTTGTTTACGAAACCGGGTCAAATTAACTCGGAAATCCTCAAATTGGAAAATGAAGCTTTACGAAAAATTAAACATCGAAATTCGAGACAATCAAGATGGATCGATGATTCAAATCGCTTGTCCAGATCCGAAATTGTAGAAAAATTGGAGAGCATGGGACTTCTTCCCGCAATCACTTTTATTTTTTCCAGAATTGGATGCGATGCGGCTGTAAACCAATGTTTGCAGGCGGGTTTAAGATTAACTAATACTGATGAACGAAAGGAAATTCTCGAAATAGCACACAGCTAC
>Ga0214917_10006304_pt1 | contig 12365 bp, 10 predicted proteins | sample LL_1208_BB_MetaG_FD_177983 | JGI IMG/M metagenome (GOLD analysis project Ga0214917, IMG submission 177983) | Freshwater microbial communities from Lake Lanier, Atlanta, Georgia, United States - LL_1208_BB | ecosystem: Environmental > Aquatic > Freshwater > Lake | place: USA: Georgia | collected...
GTTTTGGTCAAGCTGTGGGAAACATTCTCATCTGAGGATGCAACCTTGGTTGAGGTCAATCCACTTGTAAAGACTAGTGATGGAAAAGTTGTTGCTCTCGATGGAAAAGTTTCACTTGACGAAAACGCAGATTTCCGCCAGCCAGATCATGAGGCGCTGGTTGATCACAGTGCGACGAATCCACTCGAAGCTCTTGCAAAAGAGAAGGGCCTTAATTACGTCAAACTTGAAGGCCAAGTTGGAATCATCGGAAATGGTGCAGGACTTGTGATGAGCACACTCGATGTTGTGGCATACGCTGGCGAAAAATTTGGTGGGATGCGGCCAGCGAACTTCCTCGATATCGGAGGAGGAGCTTCTGCTCAAGTTATGGCCGATGGGCTCTCAATCATTCTTGGAGATAAAGATGTAAAGAGCGTCTTTGTTAACGTATTCGGTGGAATCACGGCTTGCGATGCCGTTGCTAATGGAATCGTTGCAGCCCTTGAAACTCTCGGCGCAACTGCTACCAAGCCCATCGTTGTTCGCCTTGATGGAAATAATGTTGAAGAAGGACGTGCGATTTTAAATGCTGCAAACCACCCACTGGTAGAGCAGCTGGACACGATGGATGGAGCAGCATCACGCGCTGCAGAATTGGCGGCGAAGTAAATGGCAATCTTTATCAATGATGCAAGCAAGGTAATTGTTCAAGGAATGACTGGTTCTGAAGGAACGAAGCACACTCGTCGCATGCTCGCTTCAGGTACAACAGTTGTCGGTGGAGTGACCCCTGGCAAGGGCGGACAGAGCGTTGATATCGACGGACACAACCTTCCTGTCTTTAACACTGTGGCAGAGGCGATGGCGGCAACTGGTGCAAATACCTCAGTCGTCTTCGTGCCACCTAAGTTTGCAAAGGCGGCAGTGATCGATGCAATCGATGCGAAGATGCCACTTGTTGTTGTGATCACCGAAGGAATTCCAGTTCATGACTCAGCATTCTTCTACACATATGCAAAAGAAAAAGGCAGCACTCAGATCATTGGACCGAACTGTCCAGGACTTATCAGCCCAGGAAAATCAAATGTTGGAATCATTCCTGCAAATATCACAGGTGCCGGCCCTATTGGACTTGTTTCCAAATCTGGAACCTTGACATATCAGATGATGTACGAGCTACGCGATATTGGTTTTAGTACTGCAGTGGGAATCGGTGGAGATCCAGTAATTGGCACAACGCATATTGATTGCCTTCGTGCATTCCAAGATGATCCTGAGACCACAGCGATTGTCATGATCGGTGAAATCGGCGGCGACGCAGAGGAGCGTGCAGCTGCATTTATCGCAGAGTATGTGACAAAGCCTGTTGTTGGTTATGTTGCAGGTTTTACAGCTCCTGAAGGTAAGACGATGGGCCATGCAGGCGCAATCGTCTCTGGTTCTTCAGGAACAGCTATTGCAAAGAAAGATGCTCTTGAAGCAGCTGGAGTTAAGGTAGGTCAAACACCAAGTGAAACAGCGCGCTTTATGCGCGCCATACTCGGTCGCTAATCTCCAATGTTGCAACGCGTCCTAGGGGTCACGTTCGCACAAGCTCTACGTAGCGTTGCAGGCATTCTCTTGCCTCTTGCATTTATTACTCTCATTGCCTGGGCGACTGCAGGAAGTGCAACAGGTACAACCTCTGATCCAATTCGCGCAGCAATGTGGATCTGGTTAGGTACACATCACGTTCACTTTGATTTAGCGCTCTCACCATCTGGCGTCTCTGGTTATCTTTCTTACCTTCCGATTGGTGGATTACTGCTGCCGATCGTGGCGCTTCGTGCAGGTTTCAAGCGAGTGATGGCAAAACTTGATGGAGACTACTCAAATCTGACTGGTGTCAGACTCTTCTTCTCTCTCTTTTATGCAACGCTGACTGCGGTGATCGCACTCTTTTCGTCATCTGCTGGAGTAAAACCTCAATGGTGGATGGCTGCAATATTTGCATTCCTCATTGCCTTAGGTGCTTCCTTTATTGCAGATCGCAGCGTCTCACTAGCAATGCCAGTCATTCTCGCACTACGCATTACCGCCCTATTGCTTGGTTTTGGATTTTTGATCTACACGATCGCTTTCTTTACCAACTTTGGCCAAGCCACTCTCATAACAGAAGTTCTAGCACCGGGGATATTTGGTTCAATTCTTCTTCTGATTCTTAATCTGCTCTATCTCCCTAACGTTGCACTCGCAGCAATTTCTTATGTGAGCGGTGCAGGATTCGCTGTTGGTGCCGGTACTCATCTCTCACCAATAACTCAAGATATTGGCCAGATTCCAGCGCTCCCTCTTCTTGCCGCGCTACCTGTAGATTCGAATAAGTGGTTGCTGCTTTTCTCGATTGTAATCATCGCTCTGGGAGCGCTTTTGGGATATTGGACAGTTTCACTACAAGAGCGAACCTCATGGCAGAGTTTCTTTATCCTGATGGTGATGCTCACACTTCTTGCCTACTTCGCTAGCGGTTCACTTATCACGCAAGCAATGGGCGCAGTGGGAGTATCAATCTGGCAATTCATTCTTGCTGTGGGTAGTCAGCTATTCATTGGTCTCCTTGCTTTCAAATTTATTCCACGAATGAGAGTGTTTTCTCGATGAAGAAAAAGATCATGCGAGCTCTGATCAGCGTCTATGACAAAACCGGCTTAGTCGAACTCGGAAAGAGTCTGGACGCTGCGGGAGTTGAGATCCTTTCAACCGGATCAACTGCTGCAACGCTGCGCGATGCTGGTATCAAGGTCACAGATGTAAGTGCCTATACAGGCTTTCCTGAGATTATGGATGGGCGCGTGAAGACACTTCATCCACGCATTCATTCAGGAATATTGGCAGATCAGAACAATCCAGAGCACCTCAAGGCGATTGCAGATTTGGATATCGCACCCTTCGATTTAGTTGTTATCAATCTCTATCCATTTACGCAGACAGTTGCATCTGGAGCGAGCTTTGCTGAATGCGTTGAACAGATTGATATTGGCGGGCCAACGATGTTACGTGGAGCGGCAAAAAATCATGGAAGCGTTGCAGTCGTCAGCAATCCCAATCAGTATCCACTCATCGAGAAAGCTCTTACAGAAGGTGGATTTACTGCCGAACAGCGTCAACGTTTAGCACTTGAAGTATTTAGAACCACAGCCGAGTACGATCTTGACATCGCTACTTGGCTTGGCGCGAGTGGAGAACTCCCTGAATGGTTTGGTGAGATTTACACACGTGAGCACTCATTGCGCTATGGCGAAAACCCGCATCAGGATGCGGCGATTTATCGGGGAGCATCCCTTGGCGCTGCTGGAATAGTCGGTGCGCAGCAGCACCATGGCAAAGCGATGTCATTTAATAATTACACAGATGCAGATGCGGCCTGGCGCGCAGCGCTAGATCACTCGGAGCCATGTGTTGCCATCGTCAAGCATGCAAACCCTTGTGGCATCGCAATCGCAGGCGATATTGCATCGGCTTATCGTGCAGCACATGCGTGTGATCCCGTGTCAGCATTTGGGGGAGTCGTTGCAGCAAATCACACTGTTTCAGTTGCGATGGCGACCGAACTTGCAGCAGTCTTTACTGAGGTAGTTATTGCACCAGGATATGAAGATGGTGCAATTGAAATTCTTAGCGCTAAACCATCAATTCGAATTCTTACATGCACTTCGAAAGAGACTGCTCCGCTAGAGCGCAGACCAGTTTCTGGTGGAATCTTGCTACAACAGAGTGATCTGATTGATACTCCTGGTGATCTATCTGCGGGCTGGAAGCAAGTTGCAGGCAAATCTGTTTCAGAGGATGTGATTGCAGATCTAGAGTTTGCTTGGCGCAGTATTCGCGCAGTCAGAAGCAATGCAATCCTGCTTGCAAAAGATGGCGCAGCAATCGGAATCGGTATGGGCCAAGTGAACCGTGTAGATAGCGCTAAACTTGCAGTTGCTCGTGCGGGCGATCGCGTTGCTGGCACAGTTGCAGCTAGCGACGCTTTTTTCCCATTTGCAGATGGGCTCGAAATTCTCATCCGTGCAGGAGTCACTGCAGTTGTCCAGCCAGGTGGCAGCGTGCGTGATGACGAGGTTATTGCCGCAGCTAACGCTGGTGGTATTGCGATGTTCTTCACTGGCACACGGCACTTCTCACACGCTTAAGCGGTTAAGATTTCGCCATGAGTGCAGTGATTCTAGATGGCAAGGCTTTAGCTGCCTCGATTAAAAAAGATCTGACAGCGCGCACCAACGCTCTCAAAGCCGCAGGAAAAGTTCCAGGCCTGGGAACAATTTTGGTTGGCGATGATCCAGGTTCACTCGCTTATGTTTCAGGTAAGCATCGAGATTGCAAAGAAGTCGGTATCACATCTCTACGAATAGATCTTCCAGCATCTGCTTCACAAAGTGATGTGCTGGCAGCAGTTAAAGACCTCAATGACGCGCCAGAGTGCACCGGCTATATCGTGCAACTTCCTTTGCCTCAGACTATTAATACTCAAATAATTTTAGAATCTATTGATCCTGCAAAAGATGCCGATGGCCTGCATCCAATGAATCTTGGGCGGCTTGTTGCTGGTTATGACGCCCCACTTCCATGTACTCCACGTGCAATCGTTGCGCTACTCAACCATTACAAGATCAACCTCAATGGTGCAGATATTGTTGTTATCGGTCGCGGACTCACTGTGGGTCGCCCGCTTGGACTTGTACTTTCACGCCGCCAAGAAAATGCAACAGTAACTTTGACGCACACGGGGACAAAGGATCTTGCTGTTCATACTCAGCGCGCAGATATTGTTGTTGCTGCAATTGGGCAGTCACATTTCGTGAAAGCATCAATGATAAAAAAAGATGCAACCCTTATTGATGTGGGAATTTCTCGCACCGCAGATGGATTAGATGGAGATATCTGCCCCGGTGCCTATGAAGTCGCAGGTTATGTGTCACCTATGCCAGGTGGAGTTGGTCCGATGACTCGAGCCATGTTGTTGCAGAACGTTGTTGAGTCGTGCGAAAAGAGTTAATCGGTTCGCGCGTGGTTGCATACGCGCTACTGATCATCGGCATCGTCGCCGGAGTCTTCTCGTTTATCCGAGTGGGCTCACTCATCATTGCCACGGCGATGGCTGTGATTGTCCTCTCAGGACGCAAGAGCGCCCCAGACCGTGGCGTGATTTCGACCTACCTCCCGATTTTGATTGCAATCTCACTCTTTGCGATGGCGATAGCACTTCCGCGCGGGTTGTAGGCTTGCCCTAAATCAGGCGTAAAAGCCAACTAAATCTATTAAGAGGTTTCACACATGGCAAAGAAAGTCACAGTTGTCGGAGCAGGTTTCTACGGATCAACCACCGCACTTCGTCTAGCCGAATACAACATCTTTGACACAGTCGTCCTTACAGATATTCTCGAAGGCAAGCCTGAAGGTTTAGCTCTCGATATGAATCAATCACGATCAATCGAAGGCTTTGAGACAAAAATAATTGGAGCAACAACTACTGCAGATGGCGCAGGATATGAAGCCACCGCAAATTCAGATGTTGTTGTCATCACCGCTGGACTTCCACGTAAGCCTGGCATGAGCCGCATGGACTTGATTGGCGTGAATGCCGGAATCGTTCGTGGAGTCGCTGAAAACATTGCAAAGCACTCACCAAATGCCGTAATTATTGTTGTTTCAAACCCACTTGATGAGATGACAGCGCTCACACAGATTGCTACATCATTTCCTAAGAACCGCGTCATGGGTCAGGCTGGAATGCTCGACACAGCGCGCTTTACAAACTTTGTTGCTGAAAAACTTGGCGTTGCAGTTTCGTCAGTTAAGACTCTAACTCTTGGTTCACACGGAGACACCATGGTTCCGGTTCCAAGTCGTTGCATAGTTGATGGTGTTGCACTCTCTGAGAAGCTTTCGCCTGAAGAGATTGCGGATCTTGTTGATCGCACACGCAACGGTGGCGCAGAAGTTGTCGCATTGCTTAAGACGGGCTCTGCCTACTACGCACCATCTGCAGCAGCAGCACGTATGGCTAAGGCAGTAATTGAAGATTCAGGTGCTGTGATGCCAGTCTGCGCATGGGTTGATGGCGAATACGGAATCTCAGGTGTCTACCTCGGCGTTGAAGCAGCGATTGGTCGCGAAGGCGTAAAGAAAGTTGTTGAAACCGCACTCACTGATTCAGAATTGGCTTCCCTCAAAGAAGCAGCAGAGGCAGTTCGTACCAAGCAAGCAGATGTTCAGACACTTTAAGACACTTTAAGACTGATAACAATAGGTAAAGGATAATCATGAGCAAGATCAAAGTAACTGGAACCGTTGTTGAACTAGATGGCGATGAGATGACCCGCATTATGTGGCAGTTCATCAAGGATTCGCTGATTCTTCCTTACCTCGATGTCAATCTTGAGTACTACGACCTCGGTATGGAGCATCGCGATGCAACAGATGATCAGGTCACTATTGATGCCGCCCATGCAATTCAAAAGCATGGTGTAGGTATCAAGTGCGCAACGATCACTCCGGATGAAGCTCGCGTTGAAGAATTTGGTCTCAAGAAGATGTGGAAGTCTCCCAACGGAACTATTCGTAATATCTTGGGTGGCGTAATTTTCCGCGAACCAATCATCATTAGTAACGTACCTCGCCTGGTCCCACACTGGACTAAGCCAATCGTGATTGGCCGCCATGCATTCGGTGATCAGTACAAGGCCACAGATATCAAGGTTCCTGGACCAGGAAAGCTCACACTTTCATACGTTCCAGAAGGTGGCGGAGAGGCTATGAACCTCGAAGTATTTGATTTCAAATCTTCAGGTGTAGCAATGGCGATGTATAACGTCGATGATTCAATCCGCGACTTTGCACGCGCATCATTGAACTACGGACTTCTTCGTAAGTTCCCTGTCTATCTCTCAACAAAGAACACCATCTTGAAGGCCTACGACGGTCGCTTTAAAGATATCTTCCAAGAGATCTACGAGGCAGAGTTTAAGAAGGACTTTGATGCAGCCGGAATTTGGTATGAGCACCGCCTGATTGATGACATGGTCGCTATGTCACTTCGCATGGAAGGTGGATACGTCTGGGCATGTAAGAACTACGACGGTGACGTGCAATCAGATACCGTGGCACAGGGTTACGGCTCACTTGGATTGATGACTTCTGTCTTGATGACACCAGATGGAAAGGTCTGCGAATCAGAGGCTGCTCACGGAACAGTGACACGTCACTACCGCGATCACCAGGCAGGTAAGGCAACATCTACAAATCCAATCGCATCGATCTTTGCGTGGACACAGGGGTTGGCTCACCGTGCAAAGCTTGATAACAATGCCGAGCTTGCAGAGTTCTCAAAGACACTCGAGCGCGTCTGTATTGAAACAGTCGAGCAGGGCAAGATGACCAAGGATCTATCTCTTTTGATCTCACCAGATGCTCCATGGCAGACAACGCAAGAGTTTCTCAATTCAATCGATGAGAACCTCAAAAAGGCGATGGCGTAAGAACGTTATAAACAAAAAAATAACAAGTAATAAAAAAAGCCCGCCGGATATCCGGCGGGCTTTTTTAATTGAACTATTAGAGACGCTCTCCAGTTGTTGCACTGAAGAGGTGTACTGAACTCTGGTTTGCAGAGACTGTGACTGTCTGTCCGGCACGTGGTGGGTTCTTTGGATCCCAACGTACGATTACCTGAGCGCCTTCATCAGTTGCATTCGCAAACTTCACTGATGAATCAGCAGGCTTTCCGTAGACGAATGCATCTGAGCCGAGCTCTTCAACAACTTCTACAAGAACATCAAAGCCAGAAGATGCAGGAGCAAATCCTTCTGGGCGGATACCGACGGTCACTGATGAGCCAGCAGATGCTGGGACAGCGATCTCGAGATTTCCAAGCTTTGCCTTGCCACCAACAACTGGTGCAACAAGAAGGTTCATCGCAGGAGATCCGATGAAGCCTGCAACGAATGCGTTCGCTGGGTTGTCATAGAGATTACGTGGTGTATCAACTTGCTGTAGGAGACCATCCTTAAGAACTGCAACACGATCGCCCATGGTCATAGCTTCAACCTGGTCGTGTGTTACGTAAACGGTGGTGATTCCAAGACGACGCTGCAGTGCAGCAATCTGTGTACGAGTTGCTACACGCAACTTCGCATCAAGGTTTGAGAGAGGCTCATCCATAAGGAATACCTGTGGTTCGCGAACAATCGCGCGACCCATAGCAACACGTTGACGCTGTCCACCTGACAGCGCCTTTGGCTTGCGATCTAGGTATGGCTCAAGGTCGAGCAACTTAGCTGCGTCGCGGACGCGCTTATCGCGCTCTTCCTTTGCAACGCCAGCGATCTTCAGCGCAAATCCCATGTTCTCTGCCACTGTCATGTGTGGGTAGAGCGCATATGACTGGAAGACCATTGCGATGTCGCGATCTTTAGGTGCAACGTTAGTTACATCTTTATCGCCGATGAGAATACGACCAGCATCGATCTCTTCAAGACCAGCCAACATACGAAGTGATGTTGACTTTCCACAACCTGAAGGTCCAACAAGAACAAGGAACTCACCATCGTTTACAACGAGGTTGAGCTTGTCTACAGCTGGGGCGGTTGTGCCTGGATAGATACGTGATGCGGCTTCGAATGTTACGGATGCCATGATAAGCAACTCCTTCTCCGGGCAGGTACGTGCCCGACGGTCCGAGGATGAAGGTGTCCACCGGTTGGTGGACGAGTGAAGGCTACGACAGGAGGGCGCGAAATGGAAGGGAACTCGGTAGACTTCTTACATCATGGAGAGCCACTCGATTAGCTCACTTCTTGGCGATATTGGCATTGTTGCCCTTCTGGTCGCCCTCGGAGGCCTCTTCGTTGCCGCCGAAATCGCCCTCATCTCCCTGCGCGAGAGCCAGATCAAACAGTTGGCCTCCAAGGGCAAGCGCGGAGCCAAGGTCGCCCATCTGGCCTCCAACCCGAATCGATTGCTTGGCGCAGTTCAAATCTGCGTAACCGTGAGTGGATTCTTATCTGCAGCCCTGGGTGCAGAACGCCTCGGCGAATACGTCACTCCGTGGCTTGAACAATTAGGGCTAGCAAATAGCGCCGCTCGCACCATTTCATTGGTCGGACTCACACTTGTTATTGCATATTTCTCACTTGTCTTCGGCGAACTTGTTCCTAAGCGTTTAGCGCTATCTCGTACAGAACCGATCGCACTGCTCTTTGCTGGGTTAATTGATCTGATCGCGAAAATATTTAGACCAGTTATCTGGTTACTCTCTCACTCAACAAATTTAGTTGTTCGCATATTTGGAATCGATCCCAATGAACAGCGAACTGCGATGTCAGAAGAAGAGTTGCTTGATCTTGTAGCAGGCCATGCAGCTCTCACTGATGAAGAGCGAGATATAGTTGAAGAAGTCTTTAACGCGTCTGAACGTCAGATTCATGAAGTGATGGTTCCGCGCACAGAAGTTGATTTCTTTGATGCCTCACTCACAGTGGGGAAGGCCATTAATCTTGCAATGGATAAGGCTCACTCCCGTTATCCAGTTGTTCGTGGCTCTACCGATGAAGTGATCGGGTTTATCCATGTTCGCGATCTTTTGGACACAACACTGGTGAGTGCCGGTGGCAAGATTCAGGAGCTTGTTCGCAATGTGATGTTCTTGCCAGGAACTAAAGGCGTTCTCCCAGCCTTAACTGAGATGCGCAATCAACGTCAGCATCTTGCGATTGTTCTTGATGAATATGGTGGAACAGATGGAATTGTCACGCTTGAAGATCTTGTTGAGTGCTTGATCGGAGATATTCGGGATGAATACGATGGCGATGAAGAAGAGATCACCCTTGAAACAGGAACAGGAGATTTTGAGGTTGACGGCCTAGTCTCTATTGAGGATCTACTCGATGATTCAGGGATTGAAATTCCTGAAGGGCCGTATGAGACCGCGAGCGGCTTTGTTATGCATTTTCTAGGACGAATCCCTGTCGAAGGCGATGTTGTGAAGGTCAATGGAATTCGAATTGCTGTTCTCACAATGGAAGGCAAGCGCGCAGGGCGTTTATTGATCTCGCGGAATTGATATTTCGTGCGAGAATTGCACACATGAGCAAGAAAAGAGTTCTCTCAGGGATCCAACCCACTAGTGACTCTTTCCATCTCGGAAATTACCTAGGTGCGCTCAAGCAGTGGGTTGAGCTACAAGATTCTCACGACACTTTTTACTGCATTGTTGATCTTCATGCACTCACAGTTGAGACTGATCCAGCGCTCATGCGCCAACGTACTCTCGCCTCGGCTGCACAACTTTTAGCTCTTGGTATTTCTCCAGAGAAGTCAACACTTTTCGTGCAATCTCAAGTTCCTCAACATAACCAACTGGGTTGGATTATGGAGTGCATGGCGGGATTTGGTGAAGCAAGCCGCATGACGCAGTTCAAAGATAAGTCTGCAAAGACTGGGTCTGATTCAGCGCGTGTAGGTCTTTTTACATATCCGATGTTGCAGGCCGCAGATATCTTGCTTTATCAAGCTGATTTGGTGCCAGTGGGTGAAGATCAGCGCCAACATATTGAACTCACTCGCGATTTAGCTGGTCGATTTAATGCGCGCTATGGTCAAACCTTCCAATTGCCCGAAGCCTATATTTTGAAGGCTGGTGCAAAGATCAATGATATTCAAGATCCCACTTCTAAGATGAGCAAGTCGTCAGGTTCGGTAGCGGGAGTGATCGAAATTATGGATACTCCTGAGGCTAACTTGAAAAAGATAAAATCTGCGATCACAGACGCTGGACGAGAAGTTAAATTCGATCAAGTAGAAAAGCCAGGAATAAGTAATCTTCTTACCATCCATAGCTCTCTGAGCGGCACCAGTATCGCCGATCTTGAAATAGAGTTTGATGGCAATGGATATGGTGACTTTAAAGCAAGTGTTGCCGAAGTTGTTGTTGAATACTTACGACCAATTCGCCAGCGCGCACTCGATCTTCTCTCTGATGAAAAGCACTTGATCGATATTTTGCACACCGGAAGTTCCAAAGCGCGAGAAGTCGCAGGTGCAACTCTCGATGCAACCTATAAAGGATTGGGTGTGGTGAGTTAATGAGAAAAGTTCTTTCCGCATCGCTTTCCGCATCGCTTCTTACAGCACTGTTGCTTTCAGCGCTGGTCGCACCAGGTGCACAAGCTCAGACTCCCGTTATCTGTCTTGCCTATGACACAGGTGGCCCGGGAGATAGCTCCTTTAATGATGCTGCTCAAGCTGGACTTAAGGTCGCAGCTAAGAAATTTCAATTTGCCCTAGAAACGACGGTTACCTCAGGTGATGCGAAAGATCGCATTGATCGTCTTACAGCGTTAGTTAATAAAGATTGCACAATGGTTATTGCAGTGGGTACTGGGTATGCAGCCACACTTAAGGAACTTTCCCGAAAATTTCCTGAGACACAGTTCGCAATTCTCAATGATGCGACAGTCGATGCACTCAACGTCACATCAATTGTCTTTGCCGATGTTCAGGGAGCCTACTTAGCGGGATTTACCGCAGCCCTTGCTAGCAAGAGTGGCAAAGTAGCAATGGTGGGCTACGCTTCTCAAAAAGAGCTCTTCGAAAATGGTTTTGCACCTGGGGCAAAGGCTGCCAAGAAATCCATTATTCCAAGTATCAAATACATCTCATCATCTGCCAGCGTTGCAACGTCGACGCTTCTTCGTTCAGGTAATGACGTAATCTACTTAACTACCACGGGCTCGGCGACAGAAGTTTTTGGCACCATCGTTTCAGCCAATAACACAAATAAAAATAAAGCAGCCGCTGGAATAATTACTGTAGAACCTGATCAATTTCTCTCGGTTGATGCTGCAAATAAAAAATATGTACTTGCAACCGTAGTCAAGCGAGTTGATCTCGCACTTATCGACTTACTGTCTAAAACTCTTGAGGGAACTTCGCTCTATGACGAAGTAAATCCTGAGCTAGGTGTCTATGGCCATCGCTATGGAATTGAAGATAAGAGCATTGAAATCACACTTCGCTCACCAGCACTTATTGCAAAAACTTCGAGGATTAATTCGGCAAGCATTGCTGCCGCTAAATTAAATTAAGCGCCTAAGAAAGCTTTAAGGGGCGCGCGTAAAGCGCTAAGTTGCATCTCGGCGGATTCCTGATCTGGCGTAATTACTTCGATGTAGCATTTAAGTTTTGCTTCAGTTCCCGATGGGCGAATGATGATGCGCACGCCACCGGCCAACCACAAGCGAATGCCATCTGTTGGTGGTAGACCATCTGTAGGTGCTGCTAAGTCGTCAATGCTTTCAACGGCGCGACCTGCAATCTCATGAGGGGGGTTACTGCGCAAACCT
>Ga0214917_10006305_pt1 | contig 12360 bp, 10 predicted proteins | sample LL_1208_BB_MetaG_FD_177983 | JGI IMG/M metagenome (GOLD analysis project Ga0214917, IMG submission 177983) | Freshwater microbial communities from Lake Lanier, Atlanta, Georgia, United States - LL_1208_BB | ecosystem: Environmental > Aquatic > Freshwater > Lake | place: USA: Georgia | collected...
GTGAACTAGCAACTAACATCACAGAAAGCAGATTTAAGGATGTTATACAAAGATTAAGTGAAACAAAATATGCTTTTATGCTTTTTGAATTTTCTTTAAAAGATATTCTAATATATCCAATAGGATCAAATATTCCTAAAAGCAAGTGGCAATATATCAAAATTACTGCAAATTTTTTACTAAAAAATATAACAGACTGGCAATTAAAACACAATATTAAAGTATATTTTTGTGGATCTCATTCTTATGCTGAGAATCTAGCAGGATATCTATTACATAAAATTTATAATCAAGAAAAAGGAAATTTACATAATGAAACTTGATTTTCCCATAACAATTACTCCTCCGCCATATACTGATCCATCAACTAAAAAAATTACTCAGCCAGAATCTATAACTTTACAAGATTTAAAAATAACTTATATTGATAGTCCGGATCAAAAAAAATTAGTAGCAAGAATAGACTCATTACCCTATGTGCTTCCTTTGGTGGAGTCAGATCAAGAATATGATAATTTGGGTGATTATTCTAGTTCCATTAGAGAAAAACTAGTTAAAGAAAAACTAGGATCAGATCCGGCAGCTAAAATAAGATCTTTGTTTCCTCCTACGTTAGAAGAATTTCCAAATGGTCCTGGTACAATACTATCACAAATCATTAAAAGCGTTGGCATATCTATAACACCAACATGCAAATGCATGAAACATGCTAATGAAATGAATACTAAAGGAGTACAATGGTGCGAAGATAATATAGAAACAATTATAGAATGGCTTAAACAAGAATGTAAAGAACGAAATATTCCATTTATTCCAACAGTAGTTCGTATGGTTGTTAATCAAGCTATTAGTAAAGCTAAAAAACATGTCATATAATTTTGATGATGCATGGTTAGGTCTAGGAGATTTATCTAAACTAACTATTAGTCGTAATCTTATGATTAATAGATCCAGAGAAGATATAGAAAATCCAGATAAACATTTATTAAAAATTATGAGAGATCCCAATTATTTAGGATCAACATGCAAACTACTAATGAACATTGAACTACATCCTATACAGATAGCAATATTACAAGAATTTTGGAATAGAGCTTTTCCAATGTTTGTTGCTAGTCGTGGTTTTGGTAAAAGTTTTTTATTAGCACTATACGCTACATTAAAATGTATCTTTATTCCCGGAACCAAAATAGTTATAGTTGGTGCAGCATTTCGTCAAAGCAAAGTGATTTTTGAATACATGGAAACGATTTGGAGAAATAGCCCAATTCTAAGGAGCATATTCAATGGCAATGACGACGGCCCGCGAAGAGATGTTGATAGATGCACAATGAGATATGGCGACAGCTGGGCTATTGCTATTCCAATGGGTGATGGATGTCTTACTTCTGATACCATGATAACATTCAGTAATTGTTTTTCAACACTAGGATCATTATTTGATTTAGATTACGATGAAGAACTAGATACTGTTAATAACTGTGAAGTTTGGGACAATATTAAGTTTGAAAAAAGTTTACATAAAAGATATAATGGATTAAAAGATACAATTAAAATCAAAACAAAAAGAGGATTTGTTCTAGAGGGGACACATAATCATGAAATTAAGGTATTTGATGGAAATAATGTGATTTGGAAAAGATTAGATTCTATCAACATAAATGATAAAATCCTAATAGATGTATCAGAAAGATGGCACGAAGGAACAACAGAACTAACAACAGACGAATCTTATGCTTTAGGATTGATGATAGGAGATGGCTGTTGGACCAATAAATATAGATTAAGATATACATCTAATGATCCAGAACTAGTAATAGCATTAGAAAAAGGCACAGGATATAAATTTTATCAATGTTCTGATGGTATTCATTATAATCATGATAGTATAAAAAATGTTAAAAAATGGATGAACAAGTGGCAAATTGATCATACATATACTAAAGACAAGCATTTACCAGAACCTATTCTTCATAGTTCTCAAGAAATAATGAGCGCTTGTTTAAGAGGTATTTTTGATACAGATGGACATGTTCAAGGGAATAAGGCCAAAGGAGGTATTGGAATAACAATAAGTTTAACCAATACTTCAGAAAAATTAATGAAACAAATTCATTATATTTTATTACATTACGGTATTGTCTCTACTCTTAAATCGCGAAAACGCAAAAAACAATGGAATACTATTTATGAGTTATTGATTAATGGTTATAACGTCAAAAAATTTGCAGAAAAAATTGGCTTTGGATTAAAACGTAAACAACATTCTCTAATAGAATATATATCAAAAAAACAGAAATGGTTATCTCAAGAAAAATATTATAATAGTTTTTTATTAGATTATATTACAGATATTAGTTATGATCGTAATTACACATACGATATAGAAGTTGAAAATTCTCATCAATATAATGCTAATGGTATATGTGTTCATAATAGTAAAATCAGAGGTCTAAGAGCACATATTATTATCGCAGACGAATTTGCGTCAATATCTCCAGATATTTATGAAACGGTTGTTTCAGGTTTCGCAGCCGTGAGCGCTAGTCCAATACAAAATGTAAAAGAACAAGCTAAAAAAACAGCGATGCAAGAAATGGGCATATGGAATGATGAATTAGAAGCATTAGACACAAAAATGAGCAATCAGGCCATAATAGCAGGAACAGCCGACTATGCTTTTAAGCATTTTGCTAAATATTGGAATAGATATAAAACTATTATTAATAGTAAAGGAGATATTAATAAACTCAAAGATGTATTTCCAGAAAGTGTTCCAGAAAATTTTAATTGGAAAGACTATAGTATAGTAAGAATACCATATGAATTAATTCCTAAAGGATTTATGGATGATAAACAAGTTGCTAGAGCAAAAGCCACTATTCATACTGGTATCTATAATATGGAATATGCCGCTTGTTTTGTTGAGGATAGTGAAGGATTTTTTAGGCGTAGTCTAGTAGAAAGTTGTGTTGTATCAACAGAAAAAAATATCACAGATTCCCAAGGAAGACCAATACTTTTTGACGCAACAGTTAAGGGTTCCTCACACAAGCAGTATATATATGGCATCGATCCTGCATCAGAAAATGATAATTTTAGTATAGTTATTTTAGAATTAAACAATGATCATAATAGAGTAGTATATTGCTGGACAACTAATCGTAGTAATTTTAAAGATCGTCAAAAGACAGGGCTAGTAGAAGATCATGACTTCTATGGTTTTTGTGCAAGAAAAATTAGAAATTTAATGAAAACTTTTCCATGCGCTAGAATAGGATTAGATGCTCAAGGAGGAGGTATAGCTATAGAAGAAGCTTTACATGATCCTGATAAGTTAAATGATGGAGAAATATTAATTTGGCCAACTATAGACTACAGCAAATCCAAAGAAACTGATAATCAGCAAGGATTGCACATACTTGAACTTATACAATTCGCTAGAGCAGATTGGACTAGTCAAGCTAATCATGGTTTACGAAAAGATATGGAAGATAAAGTATTGCTATTTCCAAGATTTGATAATCTTACACTAGGTTTAACACTAGCATCAGAGGGACAGGATATATTAACAACAGATCTTAATCCTATTTATGATAATCTTAGCGAATGTGTTGTAGAAATTGAAGAACTTAAAAACGAATTAACCACAATTGTTATGACACAAACTAGTCAGGGCCCCAATGCTAGAGATAGATGGGATACTCCAGAAGTAAAACTAACTAGCGGTAAAAAAGGTAGATTAAGAAAAGATAGATATAGCGCATTACTTATTGCTAATATGCTAGCAAGACAAATGACTAGATCATATAAAACTATCGAATATGATGTTGTAGGAGAAAACGCTAAAAATGCTACAAAATTAAATGGTCAAATGTACAAAGGTCCAGAATGGTTTACGTCCAACGCTAATGATAATGATATATATTTGGGTATTTATAATAATTGAGTGTATTATTAAAGTAATCACATCATAATCCTACTGCATTACAATTAATATTATGGCTAAAAAATATCCAAGAAGTGAAACAGCTAATACTACCAATAATTCCGACGAACCAGCTTTTATAGCTTGGGGAGACGACGAAGCTTCTCGACAAGAAGCTATGAAAATTTCTGGACAATCATTATCTGAATATACAGTTGTTGAAAAAGCAGGCGCAACCAGACGATATAATCTTGATTATTCTGATCTTGATCGTAATACATCAGGCAGACCAGGATTAACCAAATCTGACTACTATTATTTTAGACCAGGCGAAGCTATTCCTGTTAGACAAAAACAGATAATGCAAAAGGCCGAAGATATTTATCAAAGAGTTGGTTTAGTAAAAAATGTTATTGACCTTATGGGCGACTTTGCTTCTCAAGGAGTTAGGTTGGTTCATAAAGATAAAAGAATAGAAAGATTTTATAAACAATGGTTTAAAAAGATTAGGGGTAAAGATCGTAGCGAAAGATTTTTAAATAATCTATACAAGACTGGGAACGTTGTTGTTAATAGACAAACAGGTAAACTAAGCTTAAAAGTAGCTAACGATCTTTATAAAAGCGTATCATCTCCAGATCTCTTGGTAGATAAAATTATAACTCCAATCGTTGAAAAAAGAGAAATTCCTTGGAAATATACTTTTATAGATCCTGTTGTAGTAGACATAACAGCCGGCCCAATAGCATCATTTGCACAACAAAAATTACTTGAAATTTCTTTACCAGCACCAATTAGAAAAGCTATATTAGCTCCAAAAACCGAAATTGAAAAACAGATTGTTAATTCTTTACCACAAAATATTGTCGAGGCAGCAAAACAAAAACGTGGATATCCATTAGATCCTAATAAAACTCTAGTCTTTCATTACAAGAAAGATGATTGGCAAAGCTGGGCATATCCTATGATATATGCTATTATGGATGATATTACAATTCTTGAAAAATTAAAATTAGCAGATATGTCAGCATTAGATGGCGCGATATCTAATATTCGTATTTTTAAATTGGGTAGCCTAGAACATAAAATATCTCCTACCAAAGCAGCAACCAGTAAATTAGCACAAATTTTAGGCAATAATGTTGGTGGTGGTACAATGGATCTTATTTGGGGTCCAGATATTGATTTGCTAGAAAGTAAAACTAGTGTGCATCAATTTTTAGGAGAAGGTAAATATATCCCTCATTTAAATAGCGTATATGCTGGTCTTGGTATTCCTCCAACGCTCACCGGCACATTTGGTGCAGCAGGAACAACAAATAATTTTATTAGTCTAAAAACCCTCACACAAAGATTACAATACGGAAGAGATGTATTAACAGAATTCTGGGAGAATGAAATAGCAATAGTACAAAAAGCTATGGGTTTTAGATATCCTGCTAAAATAGAATTCGATAAAATGGATCTTAGTAATGAAGATTCCGAAAAGGCTTTACTTATTCAATTAGCAGATCGTAATCTTATTAGTGACGAACTATTACATAGTCGTTTTGGTTTTGATGCCGATATAGAAAAATCAAGACTATCAAGAGAATCTAAAGATAGGGCAAAAAATCGTATGGTTAGAAAAGCTGGGCCGTGGCATGATCCTCAATTAGAAAATTCATTAAAGAAAATAGCTCTACAAAGTGGATTAGTATCTCCTAGTCAAGTTGGACTAGAATTAGAAAAAAAGAAAAATGGCGAAAAAAATGCTATGGAACTTAAACAAGAATTGGCAATGCCTAAACTTGGTTCGCCAGTAGCACCATCTGTTGGACCAAATTTATCTGGACAACCTAATCAGGGTCGTCCTAAAAATAGTAAAGATACCACCCAAAGAAAGCAAAAGCAATTTTCTCCCCAAACAGGAGCTAGCTTAAATATATGGGCAAATAATGTTCAGGATAAAATTAGTAATATTATTAATCCTATTATTTTAGACTTCTATAATAAAAAAAATCTTAGAAGCTTATCTAATGAAGAAAGTAAAGAATTAGAAAAAACTAAAACTAAAATTTTATTCACATTAGATCCTTTTGAAAATATTAGTCATAATTCTGTTGTTAGTAAACTAGAAACTATAAATGATCAAAAAATTCTAGCTACTATGGATATATATAGTGTATGGTTAAATAGATTAAAATCTGATTTGCAAGAAGAATTGTCTACTGAAAATATTAAACAAGCTAAATCTTCATTCTATACTACCCTCTATTCTTTAGATAATTAATTATGAATATATTTATTGCCGAACAAGAAGATGGTCTAGAAGATATTATCAAATCATCCGCATCCATAACCTATGCATCTATTGCAGAAAAAGCTGATTCTAAAGACGAGCCAGCAATGAGATGTATGGTAAAAAGCGAAGCATCTGTCAAAGATTCTGACTTATATTATGTTCAATCTATTTTAGTAAGTTCATCTTGGAATAAAAATGATGATATTTTTGATAAAACAGAAGTTTGGGCAGCAAAAGATTCTCCAGAAGACAAACCAACAAATCTTGAACACGATGAAAATACTATAATAGGCCACATAACTGCTAATTGGCCAATTGATGATAGTGGAAATATTATAGATAAAGATATTCCATTAGATCAACTACCAGATAAATATCATATATTAACAGGATCCGTTATTTATAGGGGATTTACAGATCCTGAACTTAAAAATAGAGCAGAAACATTAATTTCAGAAATTGAAAATGGAACTAAATTTGTAAGTATGGAATGTTTTTTTAAAGGATTTGATTATGGATTGCTAAATACTAAAAATGGTAAATATTCTATATTACCAAGAAACGAAAGTACGGCCCATTTAACTAAGTTTTTACGAGCTTATGGTGGAGTTGGTCAACATGAGAACTATAAAATTGGTAGAGTTTTACGAAATATTACTTTTTCTGGAAAGGGTTTTGTTAATAAGCCCGCTAATCCTGATAGTATAATTTTTTCACAAAGTTGTATTTGTGATAAAAAAAATGATTCTTTCGAAGAATTAGGTGTATTACTGAATCAGTCAACCTGTATACCGGAGACAATAGATATGAGTTTAGACACAACACAAAATAACGTAGCAACTGAAGTATCGGAGGCATCAGTGGTCACAGAAAACACCAATGAGTCTCCAGTAGCAGAAGTAGTGACTAACACAACAGAAACCGAAGCTGCTGTTCCAATGAATAAAGATGAAGATACTCTTATGAAAATGGTTGAAGAAAAAGCTATGAAAATGGCTGAAGAAAGAGCCATGAAAATGGCGGAAGAAAAAGCTATGAAGATGGCCGAAGAGAAAGCTATGAAAATGGCAGAAGAAGTTGCTCTAATGAAAGCTGAGTATGAATCAAAATACAAAGCTGCACTAGCAGAACTAGAAGAAGCTAAAGAAGCTATCGCTGCTTATAAGGCCAAAGAAGTTGAAGACATGAAAAAAGAGAAAAAGAACAAAAGAATGGCCGCTCTTATCGACCTTGGTGTAGCTAAAGAATTAGCTAATGAAACTGTTGATAAGCTAGAAAAAGTTGATGATGACACATTTGAAACATTCAAAACACTTTTTACTAACAATTATAAAGCAGAAGAATCAGTAGCTAGCGAAAATGAAGAAGTTACTCCAGAATTGCTTGATACTGTAGAAACTGAAGAATCAGTTAATTTATCTGTTGGCTCAGAAAGTGTTTCTTCAATAGACACTACCCGTGCCGAACTTGTTGAATTCGTATGTGCTAGACTAGGCAAAAAACTTAATAAGGGAGAATAATATGGCTCTTAAACCTGATCGTATCGAAGTACTTACCGATGTATCATTTTTCATGAATACAACTGGCGCTAGGGGCGGTGTTGTTTGCACTACAACTAGTGGTTCAGGCGTAGCAATGGATGATTCTGCTGCTGTTGTGGCATATGCTGCTGCTGCTAGCGGTTCTCTTCCAGTCGGCGTTCTATTAAATGACGTAGTCAATTATGATCTAACCAGACAGCACATCAATTGGCACAAAGATGAAGTGCAAGTTGGTGGCAAAGTCACACTATTGCGTGTTGGTCAAGTTACTACAAATCTGGTTGATGGTACCCCAAGTGCTGGTAGCGGCGCTTATGTTGGTGCTAATGGCCTAATTTCTACCACAAGTACCAACGCTGTGCAAATTGGCTCATTCTTGAGCAAAGTAGATGCTGATGGTTACGCCAAAGTCTCAGTCAACATTCGATAATTTTTTAAAATAAGGGAGAAACACTTATGTCAGAAGTTAATACTAAAGCTTTTAAGCCAACACCAGAACTTACCGATCTTTTGGTAAAATCTGGTTCTGCTAATAGAGAGGTATCTCTTGCTGCTAATGCAGAATTTGCAAAAGCACTAGAGCTTCCACTTCGTCAAGGTTTGTTGAGTGGTGATATTCTTGATGGTATTTTTGAACCCATTCAATTGGCTCAAAGTGCTACTCCTGAATTCCCACTAGATTTCTTAGCTCCTGGAACAGAAAAAGACTTTGTTGCTTATACTGTTCCTAATCACGGCTATATTCCAGAACGTCATGTTGAAGGCGATTACGTCATGGTTCCAACCTATGACATCGGAGCTAGCATCGACTACTTACTAAAGTATGCTCGTGATGCTCGCTGGGATGTTGTTGGTCGTGCCATGGAAGTGCTAGAAGGTTCATTTGTCAAGAAGATGAATGATGACGGCTGGCACACTGTTCTTGCCGCTGGTGTTGATCGCAATATCGTAGTTTACGATAGCGATGCTACTGCTGGTCAATTTAGCAAGAGATTGGTTTCTTTGATGAAAACAGTCATGAGACGTAATGGTGGTGGTAACTCTGCCAGTAATAATCGTGGTATGTTAACTGATCTTTATGTTTCACCAGAAGCTATGGAAGATATCCGCAACTGGGGTATCGATCAAGTTGATGAAGTGACTCGTCGTGAAATTTATACCGCTGCTGACGGTACTCTTAACAGAGTATTCGGCATCAATCTTCACGATCTTGATGAACTTGGTGAAGGTCAAGAGTATCAACTATTCTATAGCAATACTCTTAGTGGTAGTCTTCCTGGCAGCAAACTAGAAGTTGTTGTTGGTCTTGATCTTCGCAAGAGAGACAGCTTCATTATGCCAGTTCGTCAAGAAGTTCAAATTTTTGAAGATGATACTCTTCATCGTCAAAAACGAGCTGGTTTCTATGGTTGGGCAGAACAAGGTTTTGCTGTTCTTGATAATCGTAGAGTGCTACTTGGCGCTCTATAATATAACCATAATAACTTGATTATAAAATAGGGCTGGCCTAGTGCCAGCCTTATTTTTTAGGTGTATAATACATTAGTATATAACAAAGGAGATATTATGGCTTGGCAATCTGATATTATTAATTTAGTTAGAGTTTTAATAAATGATTTATCTGATAATCCTAGTTATAATGATGATAGATTAACGCAAGTTATAACAGTAGCTGCTAGATATGTTCAGTTTGATGTTCAATTAGAAACAGAATATAATATTGATAGTATAAATAATATAATAACTCCTGATCCAACAGCTAATAATGACGAGATTTTTCTTTGCTTAGTTAGTTTAAAAGCAGCTTGTATTATTGATCAAAGTAATTTTAGAACCAGAGCAGCACTAGAGGGTGTAAGGGCCGGTCTTGGTCCTGCTCAGTTAGCAATATCCAATCATTTATCAGGCTTTAAAGAAATTATACAGCACGGTCCGTGTCAGTTATATACCGATTTATCAGAACACTGGGATATTCAACAAGCCACATCAGTTGCTGCTATACTTAGTCCTTTTGTTGGTAATAAATTTGATCCATTTATGCTTATCGCCTACGATAATCATCGTCATAAAAATATGTTCTAGAAAGGGCATTAATGTCAGCCGCTAACTATAATTTTACTATAGAAAGAGGATCATCTTTTAGAATATCATTAGTATATAAAGATGCTAATGAAAATCCTATTAATATTACTAATTGGTGTGCTAGATTAACTATGAAAACTGAATATTTATCTGTTAGTAAAAAAAGTCTAGTATCAACAAAAGTATATACTACGACTAATCTAGATTATTCATTATATAAATTTTATATAGATGGTACTGATGGTAGATTAACCCTATTATTACCGTCTGATACTACCAATAATTTTGACTTTGACAGTGCTAAATACGATCTTGAATTACAATCACCAGATGAATTCTATGGAGATGGTGGTAATTATACTATACGATTACTTTATGGTGTAATTACAATTAAACAACGATATAGTAGTTCTGAAACCGCATTGGATTGTCAGACATGAGCAATATTATTGTTATTGAAACCTCTAATGAGGCCAATATAGTTACTATTGAAGATCAGGTTTCATTAAATATTGAAGTTGTCAATACAGAAAAATTTTTAATTTCAGATTTACCAGATAATATTCCATTAACAAAAATTAAAAAGACTGGAGTTGATGGATTGGATTATTATTTAGATAATTATTTTTATGAACTAGACTGTGGATCACCATAATCATCATTTAATAAAAGGGTAATTATTATGCCAATTAATAATTTAATTCAATTTAGAAGAGGATCAACAACCCAATGGAATAATGCCTCTGGTATTTTAGGACAAGGCATATTATATAATGGTGAATTAGGCTACGATACTACAACAAAAAGATTTAAGATAGGCGATGGTTCAACACATTGGGCCAGTGGATTACCATTCACAGCCATAGTACCAAGTGGTTTTTTAAGTAATAGTGGTGTTGGATTAATATTAGGAGCAGATGGCTCAACACTTACTATTGGAGTAACAGGAATAGCCGTCTCTCAAGTTAATAATTTTAATCAAGCAGTATTGGATCTTGTATCAAGTGCTTCTGTTGACACAGAAGGTGTTCAAGATATTGTTGGTAGTGGAGACCATATAACTACTGGATTTTTACGTAATTGTACTGGTATAGCTTGGACATATGATGATAATGCTGGAACTTTAAAAGCCTGTGTTACTGGCATACCATCAACTTTGATCACAGATTTTGCAGATGCGGTTTCTGATCAAGTAGACACAACTCTTAGTGCTGGTACTGGTATTGTTTTAAGTTATGATAGTAATAGTAATATATTAACTGTTCATACTACAGGATATGCTTACTCCAATCATACTCATTTATGGAGTAATATAACAGATGCATCTACCAGAGCCACACTAAATGAGTTGACATATTTATCTGGAGTTATTGCTGGAACAGGATCAGCTGGTAGGGCCGTAGTATTAGATAGTAGTAAAGATATAACTGGTTTACGAAACTTAACTACTGATGGAAATGTTACCGTTGGAGGTAATCTGGTTGTTCAGGGTACTACTACTACCGTTAATAGTACAACTGTTGATATTGGAGATAATATCGTACAAGTTAATGTTTCTGGAACAGAAAGTTTAGGCGGATTACAAGTTCTTGATCATGATAATAGTAAACTTCATCAAATAGTTTGGGATATTAATGATAGTAGATGGGAATTTATTAGTAATTCTGGTTCGTCTCCCAATGTTTATACTAGCGGAAACATTACAGCCAATACTATCACATCCACAGTGCCTAATGGTACTGCGCCACTATCAGTATCGTCTTCAACTTTAGTTAATAATTTAAATGCTGATTTGTTAGATGGTCAGCATGGTAGTTATTATAGAAATTTTGTTAATCTAAGTGGTTTACCAAGTCCAGTAATTACCGGTACATTAACAGGAGATGTTACTGGTACTAGCAGTGTTACTCTTACAGAACTTGGTAATGGTATCTTAACCATTAATACAACCATAGCAAATAATAGTGTTGCTCTTGGTACAGATACGACTGGTCAATATGCTAGTACAATTACTGTGGTCGGAACAGGATTATCAGCAACATCACCTGGTGTTGATGATGGTACTGCATATACAATTACTAGTAATGCTACTCATGCTAATGCTACTGGTACTATCGTGGCGAGAGATGCTAATGGAGATTTTTATGCTGGTACTATATATGCTACATTTAATGGAAATGGTTCTAATGTTACTAATTTAAATGCTAGTAATATTAATACTGGTACTATTGGAGTAGCTTATTTACCAACTAATATTCCAGTAACAAATTTAGCTAGTAGTGGCGTAACGCTAGGTTCCACAACAGTAAATCTTGGTCAAACTAGCACAGTTATTGATGGATTAACAAGAATTAGTGGCGTTAGTGCTCTTAATCCAACTTATATATACTATGCTGTAATTGATGGTGGTTCTCCATAATTTATAATACTGGTAGGTTTTTGAGGATATTTTATGCCAGTAAATGATATTATTTTACTTAGAAAAGGCTCCAGTACGGAATGGAGTACTACTAATCCAGTATTAG
>Ga0214917_10006306_pt1 | contig 12359 bp, 9 predicted proteins | sample LL_1208_BB_MetaG_FD_177983 | JGI IMG/M metagenome (GOLD analysis project Ga0214917, IMG submission 177983) | Freshwater microbial communities from Lake Lanier, Atlanta, Georgia, United States - LL_1208_BB | ecosystem: Environmental > Aquatic > Freshwater > Lake | place: USA: Georgia | collected...
CTCGAGCACAGGGCCGCCGCGCCGCTGCCCCCCGTTGCCACCGGCCTCGATGCCAGCGGCCTCGACGCCATCGGCCTGGAGCTGTTCAGCCATCGCTTCACGGCCATCGCCGAGCAGATGGGCACCCGCCTGCAGCAGACCAGCGCTTCGGTGAACATCAAGGAGCGGTTGGATTTCTCCTGCGCCCTGTTCGACGCCCAGGGGCAGTTGGTGGCCAACGCGCCCCACATCCCCGTGCACCTGGGCTCCATGGGGGAGAGCGTGGCGGCGCTGCTGCGGGCCGTGGCCGCCGGCGACCTTCCGCCCCTGGCCGCCGGTGATGCGGTGGTGTCCAACAACCCGTTCAACGGCGGCACCCACCTGCCGGACCTCACCGTGATCACGCCGGTGTTTGAGGGCGGCCAGCTGCGGGCCTTTGTGGCCAGCCGCGGCCACCACGCCGATGTGGGTGGCATCACCCCCGGTTCGATGCCCTCCAGCAGCCGCAGCATCGCCGAGGAGGGGTTGCTGTTCGACAACGTTCCCCTGGTGCGCAACGGCACCCTGCTGGAGCCGTTGTGGCGCCAACGGCTCGCCCAGGGCCCCTGGCCCGCCCGCAACCCCGACCAGTTGCTGCAGGACCTGCAGGCCCAGGTGGCCGCCAACCAGTTGGGGGTGGAGCGCCTGCGGGCGTTGATGGTGGCGGTGGGGCCCGATGCGGTGCAGGGGGCCATGGCCCAGGTGCAGGCCCATGCCGCCGAGGCGGTGCGGCGGGTGATCGACCACCTGCATGACGGCCAGGCCACCGTGCAGCTCGACAACGGCCTGCGGATCCAGGTGGCGGTGTGCTGCGACCGCCGCCGCCGCCGGGCCCGCATCGATTTCAGCGGCACCTCCCCCCAGCACGGCGGCAACCTCAACGCCCCCCTGGCGATCACCAAGGCGGTGGTGCTCTACGGCTTCCGCTGCCTGGTGCCGGAGCCGATTCCCCTCAACGCCGGCTGCTTCGCGCCGCTGGAGCTGGTGGTGCCCGCCGGCTGCCTGCTCAACCCCAACCCCCCGGCGGCGGTGGTGGCCGGCAACGTGGAAACCTCCCAGGCGGTGGCCAATGCCCTGTTCGCCGCCCTGGGGGTGATGGCGGCGGCCCAGGGCACCATGAACAACCTCAGCTTCGGCAACGCCGAGTGCCAGTACTACGAAACCATCTGCGGCGGCACCGGCGCCGGCGACGGCTTTGATGGGGCCTCGGCGGTGCAGAGCCACATGACCAACTCCCGCCTCACCGATCCTGAAATCCTGGAGCAGCGGCTGCCGGTGCGGCTGGAGCGCTTTGCGATTCGCCGCGGCAGCGGTGGGGCCGGCCGCTGGTGCGGCGGCGATGGGGTGGTGCGGGAGCTGCGGGCCCTGGAGCCACTCACCCTGTCGCTGCTGTGCGGCAGCCGTGAGGTGCCCCCCTTTGGCTTGGCCGGCGGTGGGCCCGGCACCTGCGGCAGCAACGCCTTGATCCGCGCCGATGGCACCGCCCAGCCGCTGCCGGGCTCGGTGGCGCTGGAGCTGCAGCCCGGCGATCGGATCACCGTGGCCACCCCCGGCGGGGGCGGCTATGGACCCGCCGGCGAGGGGGGCGGCCGATGACCCCCGCCCTGCTGCTGGCGGCGCTGCCGCTGCTGGCCGCCCCCAGCGCCATCCCCGCTGCCCCCGCCGCCAACCTGCTGCAGGAGCAGGCCCAGCGGGCGCAGCCGGTGGAATCCAGCGGTGGCATGGTGGCGGCCCAGGAGGCCCGGGCGGCGGCGGTGGGGGCGGCGGTTCTGCGCCGCGGCGGCAATGCCGTGGATGCGGCCGTGGCCACGTCGTTTGCCCTGGCGGTGACCCTGCCGCAGGCCGGCAACCTCGGCGGTGGTGGGTTTCTGGTGCTGTGGCTGCCGCGCACGGGGCCGGTTCGCACCTGCCCCGCCGTGGCCCGCGGCGTTTCCCCCCCGCAGGCGATCGCCGTGGGCCGCGGCGAGGCGGTGGCCCTCAACTTCCGTGAAACGGCCCCCGGCCGGGCCCGGGCCGATCTGTTCCTCAACCCCGATGGCAGCGTCAACCGCGACCGGGCCCTGCGCAGCCTGCTGAGCACGGCGGTGCCGGGCAGCGTGGCGGGGCTCACCCAGGTGCAGGCCCGTTACGGCTGTTTGCCGCTGGCGGCGGTGTTGGCCCCGGCCATCGACCTGGCGGAGCGGGGCTTCCCGGTGGGGGCGGAGCTCAGCCGTTCGCTGCGGGCGGCGGCGCCCCTGCTGCGGGCGGATCCGGCCAGTGCGCAGCAGTTTTTCAAGGCCGGCGGCCAGCCCTACGCACCGGGGGAGACCCTGCGGCAGCCGCAGCTGGCGGCCAGCCTGCGCTGCATCGCCGCCGAGGGGGCGGCCTGCTTCTACCGCGGCCGCCTGGCCCGGGCCTTGGTGGCGCTGATGGCCCGCGGCGATGGCCTGATCAGCGCCGCCGACCTGGCGGCCTACCGGGCCCCCTGGGCCACGCCGCTACAGGCCCGCTTCCGCGGCCACCGCGTGCTCACCATGCCGCCCCCCAGTGGCGGTGGCGCCACCCTGCTGCAGCTGCTCAAGGTGCTGGAGCCCCTGGATCTGGCGGCCTCGGGCCTCAACGGCGCCGCCACAATTCACACGATGGTGGAGGCCATGAACCTCGCCTACCGCGACCGCAACCGTCTGCTGGGGGATCCCGCCCAGGTGGCGATGCCGTTGGATTGGCTGCTCAGCGATCGCCATGCCGCCCAGCAACGGCAACGGTTGCGCGCCGATCGCCACCGGCCGGCGGCGGAGTTGGAGGCCGAATCCACCCCCCTGGCGGAGGGCACCAACACCACCCACCTCTCGGTGGTGGACCGCGACGGTGGCCTGGTGGCGCTCACCACCACCCTCAACACCGCCTATGGCAATGGCATCACGGTGCCGGGGGCGGGCTTCCTGCTCAACAACGAGATGGACGACTTCACGGCCAAGCCCGGTGCCCCCAATGCCTACGGCCTGCGCCAGGGGGCACAAAACGCCATCGCCCCCGGCCGCCGGCCCCTCAGTTCGATGACCCCCACGCTGGTGTTCGCACCTGGCGAGCGCCCCTGGCTGGCCACCGGCAGCCCCGGCGGCAGCCGCATCATCACCACGGTGCTGCAGGTGCTGCTCAACCGCCTGGTGCATGGCCTCAACCTGGCCTCCGCCGTGGCCGCCCCCCGCATCCACAGCCAGTTGTGGCCTGATCAGATCAGCACCGAGGAGGGCCTCAGCCCGGACACGCTGCGCCTGTTGCAGCAACGGGGCCACCGGGTGGTGCTCACCCCGGCCATGGGTTCGGCCAATTCCGTGGAGTGGTTGCCCGATGGCCGCGGCAGCCTGGGGGTGGCCGACCCGCGGCGGTTGGATGCGGCGGCGGTGCCGGAGCGGCCCTGAGCCCTCAGCCGGTTCCCAAGTAGGCCTCCCGCAGGGCGGGGTTGCCCAACAGCTCCGCCGCGCTGCCCTCCAGGCTGAGCTCCCCGGCCTCGAGCACGTAGCCGCGGTCGGCGATGTCCAGGGCGGCCTGGGCGTTCTGCTCCACCAGCAGGATCGTGAGTCCATCGGCGTGCAGGTTGCTGAGGGCCCCCATCACCTCGGCCACCAGCTTGGGGGCGAGCCCCAGGCTGGGTTCATCCAGCATCAGCAGCGTGGGCTGGGCCATCAGGGCGCGCCCGATCGCCAGCATCTGCTGCTCACCGCCCGAGAGGGAGCCCGCCGCCTGGGTGCGCCGTTCCGCCAGGCGGGGGAAGAGGCTGTAGCAGCGCTCGAGGTCGCGGCGGATGGCGTTGCGGTCGTGCCGCAGCCAGGCCCCGAGCTCCAGGTTGTCGGCCACGCTCTGGCGGGCCAGCACCCGCCGCCCCTCCGGGCAGTGGGCAATCCCCAGCTTCACGGTGCGTTCGGTGGGCAGGCCATTGATCACGCCGCCGTTCCAGCGCAGGGTGCCGGCTGCGGCCGGCACCAGTTGCGAGATGGCCCGCAGGGTGGTGCTCTTGCCGGCCCCATTGGAGCCCAGCAGGGTCACCAGCTCACCGTGGTGCACCACCAGATCCAGGCTGCGCAGGGCGGTGACGCCGCCGTAGCGCACGCTGAGGCGCTCCAGGGCCAGCAGCGGTGTGGTGGTGGTTGCGCTCATGCTTGCCCCCCCAGGTAGGCCTCGATCACGGCGGGGTCGTTGCGCACCGCATCGGGGGTGCCAAGGGCGATGCGGCGCCCGAAATTGAGCACCGCCAGGCGGTCGCAGAGCCCGAGCATCAGCGGCACGTGGTGCTCAATGATCAGCACCGTGAGATCGAAGCGGTCCCGCAGGCGCCGGATCAGGTGGCGCAGCTCCTCCTTTTCCGTGGGGTTCATGCCGGCGGCCGGTTCATCCAGCAGCAGCAGCTGCGGGGCATTGGCCAAGGCCCGGGCGATCTCCAGGCGGCGGCGGTCGCCGTAGGAGAGGCCGGCGGCCGGCTGATCGCCCAACGGGCCGATCTCCAACAGCTCCAGCAGCCCCTGCGCCTGCTCCTGCAGATGGTGGTGATGGCGCCGGGCCCGCGGCGTGCCCAGCAGCGCATCGGGCCAGGGCAGCCGCGCCTGGCGGTGCAGCCCCACCAGCACGTTGTCGCGGCAGCTGAGCGATTGGAACAAGCGCAGGTTCTGGAAGGTGCGGGCGATGCCCAGCCGGGCGATGCGGTTGGGATCGAGGCCGTGGATGGCGCCGCCGCGCCAGAGCACCGCACCGCTGCCGGCGGGGGTGACGCCGGAAATCAGGTTGAACAGGGTGGTTTTGCCGGCGCCGTTGGGCCCCAGCAGGCCGAAGATCTCGCCGGCTTGCACCGCCAGGTCCACCCCCTCGAGGGCCTGCAGGCCCCCGAAGCGCACCCCCAGGTTGCGGGTTTCCAGCAGGGGGGCTGCCGCAGCGCTTGCCGTGCCGCTGCTCATGGCTTGGCCCCCCGGTGCAGCAGCCCGCGGATCAGCCGCAGCCGTTCGGGGGTGATCAGCCCCTGGGGCAGCAGCAGCGGCCCCACCAGGATCACCAGGCCGAACACGATCAGGCGCAGATCGCCGATCGGCCGCAGCAGCTCCGGCAGCGCCGTGAGCGTGAGCCCCCCAATCACCGGCCCGGCCCAGGTGCGCGACCCCCCGAACACCACAAAGGCCAGGGTGGTGATGCTGGCGTCGAAGTTGCCGAGCCGGGCGTTCCAGGAGTTGAGGAAATGGGCGCTGATCACGCCGGTGATCGCCGCCACCACGGCACTGAGCACGAAAGCCACCAACTTGGTGCGGTCGGTGTCGATGCCCTGGCAGGCGGCGGCCAGTTCGTCGTCGCGGATGGCCTCCATGGCGCGGCCGAGCCGTTGGCGCTCGAGCCGATCGCACAGCCAGCACACCAGGGCCAGGGCGATCAGGGTGAACAGGGCGTAGCCCTGCGGATCGAGGAAGGGCTGCGGGATGCCGAAGATGCCCACCGCCCCCCCGAGCGACTCCTGGTTGAGGGTGGTGACCCGCAGGATCTCCACCAGGGCGATGGTGGCGATGGCCAGATACACCCCCCGCAGCCGCAGCACCACGCGGCCGATGCCCACCGCCAGCCCACCGGCCAGGGCAGCCGCCAGCAGCATTTCCAGCAGCACCGAACTGAGGGGGTACACCGGCTCGGCTCCCCCCAGGGCATCCACCCGGGTGGAGAGCAACGCCGCCAGGGTGCCGCCGATGGCATAGAAGCCGGGGGTGGCCAACGACAACTGGCCGCAACGCAGCGGCAGGTACACCGAGATGCCCAGCAGGGCACCGATCAGCATCTGTTGCAGCAGGCTCGCGTCGATCAGCAGGGCGTCCATGGCGTTCCCCCCTCAGACCTTGCTGGGCAGCACGCGGCCCAGCAGGCCCTGGGGGCGCACCAGCAGCACCACAAACAGGAAGCCGTAGGCCACCACATCGCGGTAGCCGGAGAGATCCGCCGGCACACACGCCTCCGCCAGGCCGATGATCAGCCCCCCCAGCACCGCACCGGGCACGCTGCCGAGGCCGCCGAGCACCAGCACCCCCAGCCCCTTGAGGCCGTAGCCAATGCCGAAGTAAGGGCCCGCAATGCTCACGCTCAACCCCACCAGCCCACCGGCAATCCCCGCCAGAAACCCGCTGAGGCCAAAGGCGATCTGGATCATCCGATCGCTGGGGATCCCCAGCAGGCGGGCGGTGGTGGGGTCCTCCGACACGGCCCGCAGCCCCTTGCCGCTGCGGGTGCCGTCGATCCAGAGGGTGAGCAGGGTGAGCAGCACGGCGGCCACCAGCAGCAGCAACAGCTGCACGCTGCGCACCTGGGCTCCTCCGATGCGCACCGCCGCCGGCAGCCCCGCCAGGGCGCCGGTGGGGATGGCGTAGCTCTCGGCGCCCACCAGCAACTGGATCAGGTTCACCAGCACCACCCCAGCCCCCAGGCTGGTGATCAGGGCCAGCAGGGGATCGGCGTTGCGCTGGCGCAGGGGGGCGAAGGCGGTGCGCTCGATCAACAGCGCCACGGCCGCCGCCCCCAGCCCCGCCAGGGGCAGGGCCAGCCAGAAGGGCAGGGCGAAGGGCAGCTGCAGCCCCGCCAGCAGACCGTTGGCGCCGGCGGCCCCGCCGATCAGGAAATAGGTGAAATAGGCCCCCAGGGTGAACACCGCCCCGTGGGCGAAGTTGATCACCCCCAGCACGGAGAACACCAGGGTGTAGCCCAGGGCGAACAGGGCGTAGACCGCCCCGGTGGAGAGCCCATTCAGCAGCAGTTGGGTGAGGTCTTGCATGGCTCAGGGCAGCTGCACAAAGCGGCCGCTGCGGCCATCGGGGTTCATCTGCACCCGGGCCACGCTGAAGTCGCGCTGCAGCACGTCGCCCTCGGGGGTGAAGCGCAGTTGCCCAAGGGGCGTCTGGTAGGTGCCCGCCAGCAGGGTTTTGAGCAGGCGTTGGCGCAGCTCAGGCAGCGGCAGGCTGGTGAGCGTGGTGCCCTGGGGCAAGGAGCCCTTGAGCGTGGCGAGGGCCTCGTGCACCACCTGGTAGGCCGTGAACGCCTGGGCGGTCACCTGGGGCGGCACCGCATCGGCGGCGCGGCCGCGCCGGAACCCGGCGAGCAGGGTGCGGTTGCTGGCGTTGTCGAGTTTGGGGTTGTAGGCCTGGGTGATCATCAACCCGTCGCAGTGGCGTTGGCACACCGGGTAGATGTTCGGGGTGTTGAGGCCGTTGCCGGCCACGATCGGTCCGCTGTAGCCGAGTTCCCGCAGTTGGCGCACCAGGTTGCCCCCATCGGACACCAGCGCCGAAATCACCACCAGTTGCGGCCGGCTGCGCAGCACATTGGTGATCGGGATGTGGAAGTCGGTGTCGCTCACCGAGGTGCGCTGCACCGCCACCAGCTCCAGCCCTTTGGCCCGGATCGCCCGCTGGAAGATCTGCGTTTCCGAGGTGCAGAACGCGTCGTCCTGGGCGAAGAACACCGCCACCCGTTGGATGCCCGGATGCAGCTGCACCGCCTTGGCCAGGGAGAGGGGCGCCACCACCGTCACCGGTGAAGCCACCCGCGCCACGAAGGGGCCGATCTGGGGGATGCCCTCCGCCGTGGTCGACACCCCGATCACCGGGATGCCGGCGCGGTCGGCCATGGGCATCACCGCAAAGCCCTGTTGGGAGAGCGATGGCCCCAGGATCGCCACCGGTTTGGCGTTGATCAGGCGGCGGAAGGCCACGGTGGCCCCGGCCTCATCGCTGCCGGTGTCCTCCAGTTGCAGCTCCAGCCCAGGCGCCCGGTCGGCGTAGTGCCCCTGGGCCAGATCGAGGCCGGTGCGCGCGTCCTGCCCCAGCAGCCCCGCATTGCCGGTGAGGGCGATGCCCGCCCCGAGGCGCAGCTGGTCGCCCCGTTGGCGGCTGCAGCTGCTCACCACTCCGCCGGCGGCCAGCAGGGCCAGGGCCGCCAACGCCAGGCGCTGCGGCTGCACGGGGCGAGGGGGGCGAGGCGGAACCATGGTTCAGGGCAGCAGGGCGAACCGGCCGCTGCGGCCGTCGGGGTTCATGCGCACCTGGGCCACAAAAAAGTTGGTCTGCACCACTTCGCCATCGGGGGTGAAGCGGATGTCCCCGAGGGGAGTTTGGTAGCTGCCGGCCAAGATGGCATCCATCAGGCCCTTGCGGGCCTCCGCCACCGTGAGCCCCTTGAGGGGGCGCTGGGCGTTGAGCCGTTGCAGGGCCTCGCCCACCACCTGCAGGGCGGTGTAGGCCTGGGCGGTGAGCTGGGGGGGGATCGCTGGGGCGCGGCCGTTGCCCGCCTGGTTGGCGGCGAAGGCGCTCACGAAGGCGCGGTTGGCCGGGGTGTTCAGCTCCGGGCTGTAGGCCTGGGCGATCAGCAGCCCATCGCAGTATTTCTGACAGATGGGGTAGATGTTCGGCGTGTTCATGCCGTTGCCCACCACGATCGTGCCCCGGTAGCCGAGTTCCCGCAGTTGGCGCACCAGGTTGCCGCCGTCCACCGCCTGCAGGCTCAGCACGATCAGGTCGGGCTTGAGGGCCAGGGTGGCGCTGATCTGGCTCTGGAAGTCGTTGTCGGCCAATTGGGTGCGCTGCACCGTCACCGGTTTGAGCCCCTTGGCGCTCAACGCCTTCTGAAAAATGGTGGTTTCGGCGGTGCTGTAGGCGTCGTCCTGGGCGTAGAACACCGCCGCCCGGCGAATCGAGGGCTGCAGCTGCAGCGCCTTGGCGATCGACAGCGGGGCGATCACCGAGCTCTGGGCTGAAACACGGCTGATGAAGTGGCCGATCTGGGGGATGCCGGTGGCGGTGTTGGACGGGGCCACCACGGGCACGCCGCGCCGTTGGGCAATCGGGTCCGCCGCGAAGGCCTGCTGGGAGAGGGTGGGGCCGATCACCGCGAGCATGCCGCGGTTGATCTGCAGGGTCATGGCGGCGTTGGCGCCGGGGTCATCGCTGCCGCTGTCTTCAATGGCCAGCCGCAAGGGGGTGCCGCCGATGCCACCAGCCTGGTTCAAGTGGGCCAGGGCCAGCTGCAGACCCACCCGTTGGTCCTGGCCGTAAACGTTGGCGTTGCCGGAGAGCGCCAGCACCGCCCCCACGGGAACGCCCTGTTGCAGGTTGAGGGGCCGTTGCGCCTGCGGATCGCTGCCGGAGCATCCCACCAGGCCCACGCTGAGCCCAGCCAGGAGGGCGCCGCCCCATCGGCGGGCCCCATGGTTCCAGGTGATCCACCCCAAGGGTCCGCCCAAGGCCGTGGCTTAAGCCACCGCCGCGAAGCACTCGCGGAAGGCGGTGATGGTGGCGTCGATGTCTTCGTCGGAGTGGGCCAGGGAGGTGAAGCCGGCCTCAAAGGCGCTGGGGGCCAGGTAGATGCCGCGCTCGAGCATGGCGCGGTGCAGCTTGCCGAAGCGGGCGGTGTCCGCCGCCTTGGCCTCCTCGAAGTTGCGCACCGGGCCCTCGCAGAGGAAGAAGCCGAACATGGCGCTGATCGAACCGCCGGTGATCGGCAGGCCGGCGCTGCGGGCGCCCTCGAGGATGCCGTTCACCAGGCGGCTGGTGATCGCCTCGAGGCGGTCGTAGGTGCCGGGTTGCTTGAGCAGTTCGAGCGTTTTGATGCCGGCGGTCATGGCCAGCGGATTGCCGCTCAGGGTGCCCGCCTGGTACATCGGGCCGGCGGGGGCCACCATCGCCATGATGTCGGCCCGGCCGCCGTAGGCGCCCACGGGCAGGCCGCCGCCGATCACCTTGCCCATGGTGGTGAGGTCCGGGGTGATGCCGAACTTGGCCTGGGCGCCGCCGTAGCTGATGCGGAAGCCGGTCATCACCTCGTCGAACACCAGCAGGGCGCCGTGCTCCTTGGTGAGCTCGCGGATGCCTTCGAGGAAACCGGGCTCGGGGGTGATGAAGCCGGCGTTGCCCACCACGGGCTCGAGGATCACCCCGGCGATTTCACCGGGGTTTTCGGCGAACAGCTGCTTCACCGCCTCCAGGTCGTTGTAGGGGGCGGTGAGGGTGCTGGCGGCGGTGGTGCGCGGCACCCCGGGGGAGTCGGGCAGGCCGAGGGTGGCCACGCCGGAGCCGGCCTTCACCAGGAACATGTCCGCGTGGCCGTGGTAGCAGCCCTCGAACTTGATGATCTTTTCGCGGCCGGTGAAGGCGCGCATCAGCCGCAGCACCGACATGCAGGCCTCGGTGCCGCTGTTCACGAAGCGCACCATCTCCACCGAGGGCACCGCCTCGATCACCAGTTCGGCCAGGGTGTTCTCGAGGGCGCAGGGGGCCCCGAAGCTGGTGCCCTTGTCGAGGGCGTCGTGCAGGGCGGCCAGCACATCGGGGTGGCCGTGGCCGCAGATGGCTGGCCCCCAGCTGCCGATGTAATCGATGTAGCGGTTGCCGTCCACGTCCCAGGCGTAGGCGCCCTTGACCCGGTCAAACACGATCGGCTGGCCGCCCACGGAGCGAAAGGCGCGCACCGGCGAGCTCACCCCACCGGGCATCAGCTTCTGGGCGGCACTGAACAGGTCCTGCGACCGGGAGGTGTTGTGCACGGGTGCCGAAACAGGGGCCGAGGTCAAAACGGAATCCGCAGACGGAGCTTGAGCGTCGCCCATCCTTACGCAATCAAGGCCCCAGCGGTCCAGTGGCCGGGGGCTCGTTAAGGTCTTGGCACCGCCGGCATACCGCGTGACCCCTGACTGGCGCTTGGATTGGGGCGAAATCGAGCGCCGGCTGCGGCCGCTGCTGCCGCCCCGTGCGGTGGTGGCCAAACGTCAGGAGTTGCTGGCCTACGACTGCGATGGCCTCACCCTGCACCGCCACCAGCCGCCGCTGGTGGTGCTGCCGGAAACCACCGAGCAGGTGGCGGCGGTGGTGCGCTGCTGCGCCGAGCTGGGGGTGCCGTTCATCGCCCGGGGCAGCGGCACCGGTCTCTCCGGCGGCGCCTTGGCGGAGCAGGAGGCGGTGGTGATCGCCACCAGCCGCATGCGCCAGGTGCTGGAGATCGACCTGCCCAATGAGCGCATCACGGTGCAGCCGGGGGTGATCAACAGCTGGGTGACCCGCGCCGTGGCGGGCGAAGGTTTCTATTACGCCCCCGACCCCTCCAGCCAGGTGGCCTGCAGCATCGGCGGCAACGTGGCTGAAAACTCCGGTGGGGTGCACTGCCTGAAATACGGCGTCACCAGCAACCACGTGCTGGCCATGGAGGTGGTGTTGCCCGATGGCAGCGTCACCACCCTGGGCGGCGGTCTGCCGGAGATGGGCGGCCTCGACCTGCGCGGTGTGTTCATCGGCAGCGAGGGCACCCTGGGCATCGCCACGGCCATCACGCTGCGGCTGTTGCGCGCCCCCGAAACGGTGGCGGTGCTGCTGGCGGATTTCGCCTCGATGGAGGCGGCCGGGGAGGCGGTGCGGCTGATCACCAGCGCCGGCGTGCTGCCCGCGGGCATGGAAATGATGGATCGCCCCTGCATCCACGCCGTCAACGATTCCTTTGGCGTGGATGAGTACCCCCGCGAGGCGGCGGCGGTGCTGCTGATCGAGCTCGATGGCCATGCCCTCGAGGTGAAGGAATCGGTGGAGCTGGCCAGCCGGCTGTGCCTGGAGGCGGGCGCCGGCGCCGTGCGCGAGGCCTGGACGGAGGAGGCCCGGGCCCGGCTGTGGAAGGGGCGCAAGAGCGCCATCTCAGCCCTGGGGCGGCAGTTCCCCAGCTACTACCTGCAGGACGGCGTGGTGCCGCGCACCGCCCTGCCCAAGGTGCTGGCGGCGATTGAGCGGCTCAGCCAGGAGCACGGGCTGGCGGTGGCCAATGTGTTCCACGCCGGCGATGGCAACCTGCACCCCTTGATCCTCTACCGGGCCGGTGAGCCCGGGGTGAACGGCCGGGTGCAGGCCCTGGGGGCGGCGATCCTCAAGCTCTGCATCGAGGCCGGCGGCAGCATCAGCGGCGAGCACGGCGTGGGCAGCGACAAACGCTGCTACATGGACTGGATGTTCAACGCCGACGACCAGGCCACGATGCTGCTGGTGCGGCGGGCCTTCGACCCCGACGGCCTGGCCAACCCCGGCAAGATCTTCCCCACCCCGAAAACCTGCGGCGAGTCGCTGGCGCGGCTGGTGGAGCTGAAGCTGGAGGGGGTGGCCCTGCCCGAGGGGGCGAGCGTTTTTTAGAAGTCCTCGCCCTCGTCCCCGTCCCCGTCGGGCGGCCAGGCCAGGTTCACCACCACCGGGGCGTGGTCGCTGGGTTGGGGGTTGGCCCGGGTGTGCTTGTGGATCACGCAGCCGGTGGCACAGCCGAGCAGCTGCTCGCACAAATAAATGTGGTCGATGCGCCAGCCCTGGTCCCGCTCCCAGGCG
>Ga0214917_10006307_pt1 | contig 12359 bp, 13 predicted proteins | sample LL_1208_BB_MetaG_FD_177983 | JGI IMG/M metagenome (GOLD analysis project Ga0214917, IMG submission 177983) | Freshwater microbial communities from Lake Lanier, Atlanta, Georgia, United States - LL_1208_BB | ecosystem: Environmental > Aquatic > Freshwater > Lake | place: USA: Georgia | collected...
TTGCTCCACACCACGACGACGGCTGGCGTTGGCTCAGCCAGCAAGCGCTGGGGAGTAGTGTGTGGTGTCACGGTCCCCACGGCAAACTGCCCCAACCACTCGGAGAACGAGGCACCGCGTTGTGCATCGGCCAATCCGAAGGGACAATCCGGCTCCTCGGGCTGGTCAATGCCTTGCAACAACGCCATACCAGCGTCACCTTGATTGCCGGCGACATGACGTCCCATTGGTATGTGCCCCCCCAATTATTACCGACCGATGTGGAATATCTAGCCGGTTCAGAGAATATTTTGCGCGTGGCCGAGAAACGGTTGCCTGAGCTCATCCGCTGGGCTGATCAGATTTTCATTGCCGCAAGTGCCCCCATGGCCACCACGCTCGTGCAAATGATCCGCCAGATTCGCTTGCGCGGCGGCAAATATGTAGCCACGGCCATGCCAACCACGCCATTACCGTGTGCCAGTATGGCCTGCCAGCAATGTCGCGTCCAGACCCGCCACGGGCCACGGCTGGCCTGCCAAATCGGGCCGTGGTTTGGGGTGCATATGCTCTAAAAACGACGTACATAACGCAGCCATCCCACCCAACGACCATGTTGGGTGGGATGGCTGTGGGTCGCATCGTGCTGATTACAGCACGATTCCTCGTTTGCGAATTTCTTGGGCTTTGGCTTTTTTGAAGAGTTCGTCGTAGTTGACGCGGCGCATGGCGATTTCGTAATGAGCGTTTTTTTGGAGTAATTCGTGCAATTCGGCGTCAAGGCGTTCTTCGACCATCAGTTCGTCAGTGATTATTTCGCTGATTGCAACGCGCAATTCGGCATCATCGCTATCAAACAACACGCCATCGGTATCGGCGAGGACATCGACCAAACCCTCGGCATACAAGGCAATTTTGGCGGGTGAAAGGCGCATGGCGACCTCCTTTAATCCACGGATACGGTCACATACACACAGTCTATGTGGTAATCTGCTATTCGTCAATATAATTTTGGACAATGTAACACGAGATAAGGGATGGAACTATATCCGTCTGTTATTCGTCGATATTTAGACCTGGTATACCAAGGAGTATAGGATGGAACGGCACGAATACGAAGTGATGGCGCATGTCGAGCATACCTTGTGGTGGTATGTTGGGATGCGTCAAATTGCCGATGCCTGGCTTAGCACCATACCTGCAACTCATCTCCCACGTCGCATCCTTGATGCCGGATGTGGGACGGGTGGCAATCTGACCTGGCTCCAGCGCTACGGCATCCCTGTCGGCTTCGATTATTCGGCGACTGCCTGCACCTATGCCGCCCAATCAGGCATCGCGGTAGTCCAAGCCTCGATTGAAGCAATCCCCTTTGCCGATGCGTCGTTTGATCTCGTCACTAGCTTTGAAGTAATTTATCACAAAGGAGTACGTGACGATGTCGGAGCCTTGCGTGAATGTTTACGCGTACTCAAGCCTGGTGGACAACTGTTGTTACGTTTACCCGCATTTGAATGGCTACGTGGGCACCACGACACCCGGGTCCATAGCGAGCGCCGATATACCCACACCCAAATGATTGAGCGGGTCACTGCAGCCGGGTTCATCGTCCAAAAATCAAGTTACGTCAACACCCTACTTTTACCGATGGCACTGGTACAACGGATTACCGAGCACTTCAGTACCGAACACATATCTGAACAATCTGATTTGCAACTACCATCACCATTCATCAATCGAATTGGCTTGACTGCATTAGCAGTAGAAGCACGATTATTACAGATTGGCGTGCAGTTACCGATTGGAGTATCATTGTTATGCATGGCGCAGCGCCCCATGACTTCACAAACGGAGCAATAAATGATTCAAGAACTCCTCAATATGGTGGCGCGGCAGCCCGCATTATGGAACTTTTTTCGTAATATAGCCGAATTTGGGTTTGTAGCCGATTATCAACTCATCGAACGTGAATTACAGCCATTTGGCGGCGATACGACGAGACGCTTCCTCGATTATGGCAGTGGCACAGGGCAATTCGCCCGTAGCTTCCCTGCAGATCGTTATGTAGGCTTCGATATTGCCTTGCACTATCTGCGCTACGCCCGTAAACGCTACGGCAGTACGGTCTGTGTGATGAGTGGAGACCAGCTTGGCTATCGCGATGCTTGTTTTGATGCCGTCTTGATAATGGGGGTATTCCATCATCTTGACGATATTTTTGTACAACGGGCTGCAGTCGAATTACATCGAGTGCTTCGCCATGATGGTACGATTTTGATGGTTGAAGACATCCCAACCCAAAACCCTTGGAATATATTTGGCCGCGCCATGCATTGGCTCGACCGCGGTGACAATATCCGCAGTGTTGCCCACTATCAACGCTTGATGGAACCCTACTTTCGCATCGAACGCAGTAGTACCATGATTAGTGGTGTCTGTGATCTCGCCGTCTACGTGCTCCGTCGCAACGAAATGGCCTAACCCGGATGGGTGACCGAGGAGGTGGTCGTGATTGTATTTGATAAATTACGCAAACTCTACGGTGATTTTTGTGCGCTCGACGGACTCGAATGTACTATCCCTACCGGTGCCACAGTCGGCTTGATTGGCCCTAATGGTGCCGGCAAAACCACCAGCATGCGCCTTTTGACCACACTCATCACCCCCACAAGTGGTGACGTATGGGTTGATGGCATCTCAGTCAGTGCCCAGCCACATCTCGTTAGACGCAAGATTGGCTACATGCCCGACACCTTTGGGGTTTACGAAGCGCTGACTGCCGCCGAATACCTTGATTTTTATGCGCGCTGTTATCACATACCGTTTGCGGCACGCCCTCGCTTGATTGACGATTTGCTTGGGCTCGTTGACCTGCGTAGCAAGCGCGATGCGTTGGTGATGAGTCTGTCACGGGGCATGGCACAACGCCTCAGCCTCGCACGTGCCCTGCTCCACGATCCCCAAGTACTCGTGCTTGATGAGCCAGCTAGTGGGCTTGACCCGCGTGCCCGCATTGAACTCCGCGCCTTGCTGCATGAGCTTCACGATCAAGGCAAAACGATTTTGATTAGCTCACATATTTTGTCTGATTTGGCCGATTTATGCACCCACCTCATCATCCTCGAGCAAGGCAAATTGGTGGCGTACGACACCATTCTTGCACTCCTTAGTACCCAACAATCACGCCGAATCATTATTCACACATTAACACCTACACCGGAAATTTACCCTTTAGTCGCGCAGTTCAATTACACTATTACCGCAGACCCACAGCTCCCTACTCGGTATGTCGTCCAGATGACGGGGGATGACGCAGCTCAAGCCCAACTGCTCAAGGCCTGTATCGAGCACAACATCCCCATTCAACAATTCGCCAGCGAAGCCAATACCCTCGAGCGGACGTTTTTGCAGGTCACCGCCGGACTCAACTAGGAGCAACGTATGTGGCGCGACATCAATCCGATTTTCATCCGTGAATTACGAGGGCGGATGCGCACTCCGCGCGCTTTTTGGTTGCTAGTAGGGTTCTTGACGGCAGTGGCCGGTACCGCATTGTTGGTCTATACCGCCGCGTACTTCTCTACCAATGGGCAATCGAGTGGCAACACCTCTATCGGCAATACGGTGTTTTTTACGTTGATAGCCACCGCGATGGCAGTACTTACCATCATGGCACCGGTAATGGCTGCTGGGGGAATTGCTGGTGAACGTGAACGCCAAACGTTTGATTTATTGCTTACCTCACAGCTGAGCGCGGGCACGGTTGTGTTTGGCAAAATCCTCGCCACACTTGCATATTGTGGCTTATTGCTCAGCGCCATGACCCCGCTCATCGCCATGACATTTTTGATGGGTGGCGTCGATTTAGGTGAATTATTTATTATGTATGCCATCATCAGTGCCAGCGTATTACTATTTACCTGCTGTGGTATCTATTGGTCAACCCGTGCCACTACTTCACTCACCGCAATTGGATTTGCGTTAGCAACAGTATTAGGGTTTTTGTTTGGATTACCATTACTCGCAGTTACCATCCCCACTATCTGGGCACAGTTTTTGAGCGATACCGCAGTGCTTGATGCCACTGCCAATATCGGTCTCGCGGTGCACCCGTTTATTGCCATGTATCTCACCGATAGCGCCGTTCATCAGCAACAAATCTGGACCCACGTCGTAACCATCAAAGGCTTCACCCTCACCCTGCCTGCAACATGGATTTTGTGTATTATTGAATCATGGTTGATAAGTATTGCCTTTGTCGTAGCAGCCATGCGGCGCATATGGCCGCAATCAATGCGTCAATCCACCAAATAAAGGAGCTCCGCTATGCGCCGCCTGCTATTGATTGGTTTCATAGGACTCAATTTGATAAGTTGCACCATTCCCCAAGGCAACGCAAATGTCCCACCCACTACTGCCGCTATTACTGCAACCCCGCAACCGCAAAATAGCACTACCCCCACCATCGGCGAAAGTACGCCCACCATCACCACCACCATCACCACCACCCCCGCTGCCACCCTGCAACCGATGCCAAGTGGTGGTGAAATTTTGTTTCTCCAGCAGTCCAATCTCGTCGCCTATAGTGTCGCCAATGCCACTATTCGTCCGATTTTGCCCGAGGTCACTGACTTTGCGGTCTCCCCTGACGGCAAACAGATTGTTGCAATCAAACACAACGATTTCGACAGTCTTTGGCTGATTGATCGCGCCACCACCACGAGCACGCAGCTCAGTGACGACCAGCGCACCTTTGCCACTATTGCTTGGTTGCCCGACAGCAGTGGGTTCGTCTATGCCAGCACTCCTACCAAGGTGGGAGCAGCCACCACTTGGACAACCTGGGCGGCCTTTTGTCGTGAAGCTAGTGTGGCGATACGCACCCTCACTACTCCCCAAGAGCAAAAAATCGGTGCTGGCTGTGATCCTGCCGTATCACCCGATGGCAAACGCATCGCCTATGTAACCGGCCCGAGTCGCACCGATGCCTCGTCAACCGATAGTGGCTTTACGGCCGGCAACACGTTGCACCTCGTCAATCTCCAAGGTGCCAATGGCTGGGATCCTGTCACTGCCGCTGGCAAAGATACCGGTGACCCCAAAGCGGGGTTGGTCGTCTACCGCCCGGTATGGAGCAACGACAGCAAATCGATTTTGTATCACTTGTACATGGGGATGCGCGTCGAAGTCGACATCAACCTCCTCATGCGCGTTGATGCCCACGACGGCACCCAAACCCTGCTCAATAGTTTTGCAGGTTGGGCGCGCTATACCAGCATCAGTCCCAACGGCGATACCTATGCGCTTAGTAGCCAAGACGTCGGCGATGCCCGTGGCTTGAGTGGCTGGGATGTCTGGCGATCCACACTATTTGACTTTGGGGGGAAGCGCGATATTTATCTCCCCGAAGGAACCTTTAGCGCCACGGGCACCGCCGTTGGTGAAAGCCTAGCGCGCGCCCAAGCGCATGCTTGGCAACCCGATGGCCAAGCCCTCGCCGTGGTATTGCCCCCACTCTGGTCACCCGGCATTCCCCCCAGCGAAGCATATGGCCACGCCGACGAAGCCGGGGAATTATGGTTATGGCCACGTGCCGGTACCCCCAACAAAAAGCTTACCGACCATGTCGATAGTCAGTCACCAATCGCCTGGGTACCGTAGCTAATGCTATGAGGGGGGTGTATCGCTTGGCGATTATGAATACTTCAACAATGCCGCTTGCGCCTGCGGTGCCAAGTTGTACATGAGTTGCCAACCTCGCGCCTTTGAATCAAGCCGAATCAACGATGCCCGTGGTACATTAATCCGCTGCCCAATCAATGTCCAAACAATCCAACTCAAATCAGGCTCATGACCCACAAACAACAGATGATTTTTTTGCAGTTGTTGGGTAATATGAATCAGGTTTTTGTCATCAAAGCCAGGGGCGACGCGATTATCGACAATCGGTGTCAATTGATAATTGTGCCCGACCAAATCGGCTGTTTGTCTAGTACGATAAAAAGGACTCGTCACAATCGCATCGAGCGTAATGTTGAGCGTCTGCATTACCAATGCAGTATGCGTGATTTGCTTGATACCAGCCTCGGTCAACACGCGATGGGCATCTTCGCCCGATGTACTGCGGTCTTCAGCTATGCCATGGCGCAACAAATAGAGTTCCATCCTATCCTCGTGCTATAATTTGGTAGAATATTTATTTTCATCCATGCCAAACAGTACCGTGTACAACGGGTATTGCATCATGGGTGTGGCTGGGTAAACAAACCAGTGTACGGACATATTACCATGACTCAATGCATCCCTGTGCTCGATTTTGGTTCGCAGACTGCCCAATTAATCGTACGCCGTCTGCGTGAAATCGGAGTTTATTCCGAATTGATTCCCCACGACGCCCCGGCCAGTGTTGTGTTTCAACATGATGTACGTGGCATCGTCCTCTCGGGTGGCCCAGCCAGCGTCTATGACGATGGCGCACCCCAGCTCCCTGCATGGCTCCTCACCAGTACCATCCCTGTGCTGGGTATCTGTTACGGCATGCAACTCCAAAGTTATGCCCTCGGGGGCAATGTGGTGCGGGCTGAGCAACGCGAATACGGCGCTGCCACCATCACCGCCGATTGTCAGCACCCCTTGTTTGCCGGATTACCGACCGACCAAGCCGTCTGGATGAGCCACGGCGACCACATCGAAGCCTTACCCGAGGGGTTTGTGCCACTCGCCGACAGTCCAAACACGCCATTTGCCGCTATGGCCAACGAGGCCCGTGGCTGGTACGGCATCCAATTCCATCCCGAGGTGGTCCATTCTCCCCACGGCCGTGATATTTTGCGCAATTTTGCCCTCGATATTTGTGGTACCGCACCAACGTGGCAAGCTGCGTCGTTTGTCAACGACGCCATCGCCCGCATTAAAGCTCAAGTCGGCGACGGCAAAGTCATCTGTGGCTTGTCGGGTGGGGTTGATTCGGCCGTCGCCGCCCTGCTCATCAACAAAGCCATTGGCGAAAACTTGACCTGCGTGTTTGTCGACAACGGCTTGCTCCGCCGCAACGAAGCCGAGCAAGTCATCCACACCTTTCGCGATCAGATGGGCATCAAGCTCATCGCCGTCGACGCTAGCGCCGAATTCCTCGATGCCCTAGCCGGAGTCAGCGACCCCGAGCGCAAACGCAAAATCATCGGCGAAAAATTCGTGCGCGTCTTTGAACGTGAAGCCAACAAGATCGACGGCGCCACCTTTTTGGCACAAGGCACCCTCTACCCCGACGTCATCGAAAGCAAAGCCCCCGACCGCCAAAAAGGGGTCACCATCAAAACCCACCACAACGTGGGTGGCCTGCCTGCCGACATGACGTTGACCCTAGTCGAACCCCTGCGCTACCTCTTCAAAGACGAAGTCCGTGCCGCCGGTATGGAGCTCGGTCTCGCCGAAGACTGGGTCTGGCGCCATCCCTTCCCCGGCCCCGGCTTAGCCGTACGCATCCTCGGGCCGATTACTCGTGAGCGCGCCGATATCCTACGTGAAGCCGACTACATTTTTATCAGCGAACTGCGCGCCAAAGGACTCTACCGCTCAACCCAACAAGCCTTTGCCGTACTATTGCCGGTGCAAAGTGTGGGGGTGATGGGTGACGGACGCACCTATGCCGATGTCATCGCCTTGCGCGCCATTACCACCGAAGACTTCATGACGGCCGATTGGGCCCACCTGCCCTACGAATTCCTGGCCCATGTCAGCAACCGCATCGTCAACGAAGTGGCCGGCGTCAATCGCGTGGTCTACGACATCTCGTCCAAACCACCCGCCACCATTGAATGGGAATAGCCTGTGTAGCCCGCAAGGTAATCGATGATTACGACGCATGCCGTTGCCAAATTAATCATTGCCGGTGAGCACGCCGTCGTCTATCGTCGGCCCGCCATTGCCGTGCCGGTGCCCGCCATCCGGGCCCAGGTAGAGATTGTGGCGGCGCCACACGGGCAGGGCTGTGTCATCCATAGCCCCGATTTGGCGCGGAGCGGGCAATTAGGCGTCGACAGCGATCCCCTGCTGGATTTGGTCGGCGACATCCTCAGCACCTGGCACAGCCCCATCCCCGATGTCACCATCACCATCACCTCCGACATCCCCATCGCCAGTGGCATGGGGAGTGGTGCGGCGGTGGCGACAGCGCTGGTACGCGCCATGGCACAGTTCTTGCAGCGTGACGTCGATCACGACGCAGTCGGGGCGTTGGTCTACCGGAGCGAGCAGCGCTTGCACGGTACCCCGAGTGGCATCGACAATACCGTCATCGCCTACGACCAGCCGATTTCGTTTTGTCGCCGTCCACCCCATCCAGATGGTACGCCTCAGTCAGCCCTAATTGCCCCGTTGACCATCAAGCACCCCGTCACACTCGTGGTGGGTGATAGTGGCGAGCGCAGTCCGACCCACTTGGCCGTCAGTGGTGTCAGGCAACGACGCGAGCAGGCTACCGCTCACTACGATGCCTTGTTTGATGCCATCGCCGCCGTCACCATGGTGGCGCAACAGGCCCTTGCCAGTGGCAATATCCCCTTGTTAGGCGCACTCTGCAGCCAAAACCACAGCCTGCTCCAAGCCATCGGCGTATCGACACCCCTCCTCGACCGACTGGTTGTCGCCGCCCTCGCTGCTGGTGCCTATGGGGCCAAATTATCGGGTGCCGGGGTGGGTGGCGTCATGTTTGCGGTGACCGATGCCGCCAATAGTAGCGCAGTCGCCGCCGCCATCCAACAAGCCGGCGCCACCCGTACGTTTACGACAATCATTGCCCCGTATTTACCGGCGTAATTCGATGATGAAAAAATTACCCTGCGCGTCGTGAAAGCGTGAAAACAGCGTTCCCCCGATGCGTGTAGGCGAAGAAGATTTTTCGCACAGGTATTGTATAATGCAGAAGAGTGTTTTTTTAGAGGGTACGAAAATGGCTCGAGTAATGGTCGCCATGAGTGGCGGTGTCGATAGTTCCGTCGTTGCAGCCCTGCTTCACCGCGCCGGCCACGATGTGACCGGGGTGACAATGCATTTGTGGGAAGGTGACAGCGACAAAATGGTCGAAAGTCGTTGTTGCTCGATGGAAATGGTGTCGGGTGCTCGGCGCGTCTGTGCCCAATTGGGCATTCCCTATTATGTGTTTAACTACCAAAAAGACTTCAAAAAACATGTCATCAACTATTTCGCCGACGAATATAGCCAAGGGATGACGCCCAACCCCTGCTTGGCCTGCAACCGCGATGTCAAATTCCGCGTGCTACTCGAACGTTCGCAATTGTTGGGCTTTGACATGCTCGCAACCGGCCATTATGTGCGCAACGAATACCGCGCTGGCCAATGGCACTTGTCACGGGGTGTCGACATGCGCAAAGACCAATCCTACATGTTGCATATGCTCGGTCAAAAGGAACTCGCGCGGCTCCTCTTCCCCGTCGGTGGCATGCCCAAACCCGAAGTACGTGCCATAGCCGCCGAGCTCGATTTGGCCACCGCCGAGCGCCCCGAAAGCCAAGACATCTGCTTTGTGCCTGACCGCGATTATCGTTCGTTCGTCAAAAGCCAACGCCCCGATGCCTTCCAGCCCGGCGATATCGTCGATACCACCGGCAAAAAACTCGGTGCCCATCAAGGCATCCCCTTGTATACTGTCGGGCAACGCAAAGGCTTAGGCATCGCTGTGGGATCACCGTTGTTTGTGACCAGCATCGATGCAAAGAGCAACACGATTGTGGTAGGTCCAGCCCAAGATTTGCGCAAACAGACCATCCATATCGACCAAACCACCTATGTAGGGGGCACACCTCCCGACGGGCAATTCCGCTGTATGGTGCAAAGTCGTTCACACGCCGATGCCGCCCCAGCCATGGCGACCGTCACCGGCGAGCAGAGTGTGACGATTGAATTTGATACCCCTCAAGATGGGATTTCGCCCGGGCAATCGGCCGTGATGTATCACCACGATGAAGTCATTGGAGGTGGGCGGATTCTCGCCTGATTATGTCACCTGTACTCCTTTTAATCGTGATGATTGCGACGTTCCATGCCGCAATTGCTCATCTGGTGGCTGGCAAAACCATCATCCAACTGCCCGTGTTTTGGCTCGTGAGCCTGATTTGTGTGGTATTTGCCCACGCCATCGGGCTCAACTTCAGCCACACCTTGCCGGCGCCCGCCGGCGTCCACCTCGTCGAGACTTCACTCGTGGCGTGGATTGGCATCATTGGGGCGTTACGCTTCACCAAATAATCACTTACACCATCGGAGGCTGGCATGCACGATTTTTCTGAACCCCAAAGCGAATCCGGTGGCATGACGCGCTGGTTAATCATCGGCGGGATTGTATTTGTCGTCTTGAGTATTGTATTTATCGTCCTCTCGATTATCTACCCGGGCTTCCGCGAAGCAGTCCGTGATTTGTCGATTATCTTGCTGGCCTTATTCCAACTCATCGGCGCCATCGCATTAGCATTGGTGGCGGTGGCGATTTTGTATGCCGTCAAGGCCATCGATACCACCGCCCGCACCACCCTCATCCCCAAGTTAAGCGAGATCAGCGATAAAGTTGATGAATTGCTGGTCAAAACGTCGAGTGTCACCGATGATGTCAAAAAAACCAGCGCCTCGGTCTCTTCGACCGTCACGATTATTTCGGAGCAAATCGTCAAACCGGCCATTCAGATTAGTAGCATCGTGGCTGGGCTCAAAGCCGCCGCCAATGTGTTAGGGCAACGTGTGACGGGGAGCGCCACACCCAACGCAAAAGAACATAAGGATAGTGCTGATGTCTAAAATGAACTATGGCGGTCAAGCCGTGATTGACGGCGTGATGATGCGCGGCTTGACCCGCGCCACCGTAGCGGTACGCTTGCCCGATGGCAGCATCACCAGCTACCACGAAGCCCTCAATCCCACCCGCCGTCGCTCCATCGAAGCCATCCCATTCCTGCGCGGGATTCTTTTGTTGTGGGACAGTCTCAATTTAGGCATTCGCGCCCTCAACGTAGCCGCTGCCGCCGGGCTCCCCGCCGACGAACGCCCCAGCCAAGGCGAATCCGCCGGCGGTGTAGTGGTATCATTATTGTTTGCCTTCGGTTTGTTTTTTGCATTACCGCTGTTGTTGGCCAACGGCTTGCGCTATCTCGGGATTAGTGGGGTCACGGTGGTGGTCATCGAAAACATCTTCCAGCTGGTGATTTTTATTGGCTACTTGTTGCTCATCGGGCGTATCCCAGATATTCAGCGAGTCTATGGCTACCATGGTGCCGAGCACAAAGCCATCAACGCCTACGAAGCCGGGCTGCCCCTCGATGTGGCGCATGTTCGCCAACAAACATTGATTCACCCTCGTTGCGGGACCAGTTTTTTGCTGGTGGTGGTCATCTTGAGCATCCCGATTTTTGCTATTTTTGCCGATCAACCACTGCTCATCAAAATCCTCTCACGTCTCGTCCTCGTGCCGGTAGTCGCCGGTATCGCCTTTGAATTATTGCGCCTGACCGCCGCCAACTACCAGCGCACGTGGGTGCGCTGGATGATTGCGCCGTCGTTGGCATTGCAACGCTTGACCACCCGTGAACCCGAAGACGGCATGATCGAAGTAGCCATCGCCGCGCTTTTGCCCGTACTGGCCGCCGACAACGCTTTGCCGGCCCAATACGACACTGCACTCGCTGGTGGGGTTGATGCCCCCGTCAAAGGCTTTGTAATCGCATGATTGCCAATGCCTTGATTGCCTGGTTTGGCGCCAATGGCCGCGATTTGCCGTGGCGGCATACCCGCGACCCTTACCGCGTGTTGGTGGCCGAGCTGATGCTCCAACAGACCCAAGTAGAGCGGGTCATCCCCAAATACCACGCATTCCTCGCACAATTCCCCGATGTAGCAACCCTCGCCAGCGCCCCTACCAGTGCTGTCATCACAGCCTGGCAGGGGCTAGGTTATAACCGACGAGCGTTGTACTTACAACGTACCGCCCAAGCCGTGGTCAGTCAATACGCTGGCATCTTCCCACGTGACGTGGCCACCCTCAAACAACTACCCGGGATTGGTGATTATACGTCGGGGGCGATTGCCTGCTTTGCCTACGAACAAGACGTGGCCTTCCTCGACACCAACATCCGCCGCGTGGTGCTGCGGCTGTGGAGCGACCCCCACGCCACTATCCCCAGCGAGCAAGCGCTACGTGACCTCGCTGCTCAGCACGTACCGGCAGGACAAGGCTGGGTCTGGAACCAAGCCATCATGGAGCTCGGCGCCATCATCTGTACCGCTACCGCCCCCAAATGCCCCCGCTGTCCGCTCCGCGGCGATTGTCGTGACTATGCGGCCCGCCTAGCCGCCGACGATGCCTTGCTGCCCCT
>Ga0214917_10006308_pt1 | contig 12358 bp, 9 predicted proteins | sample LL_1208_BB_MetaG_FD_177983 | JGI IMG/M metagenome (GOLD analysis project Ga0214917, IMG submission 177983) | Freshwater microbial communities from Lake Lanier, Atlanta, Georgia, United States - LL_1208_BB | ecosystem: Environmental > Aquatic > Freshwater > Lake | place: USA: Georgia | collected...
ATTTTTGAAAGCTTGCCCACCGACACCGGAATCCTTGTCCCCTCAAATCTTAAACCGGTGTTTTGGGAAACCCTGGAACTTGTGGGGCTGCGGCATCGGTGCCGCCCCACCACCGAAACCTACCTTGTCGTGGAGGAGTACCATTTTTCATCGCCCACTAGCATGATCACTTGCTATAATCCATACGCGGTTGGATGGATGAGGACGGCTTATTTGCCCAAAGCCTGTCGCACCTTTTCCGGCCCAAAAAAATTCTTTTTCGTCCGAAGTGGCAAAAGAAGGGCCATTGAAAATATGCCTGCGGTGGCAGATTTTTTAGCTTCTCAGGGCTGGGCGGTGGTCAGAGACATGGATTTAACATTCGCTGAAACCCTCAAGCTTTTTTCTGAGGCTACAGATGTCTGCGGGTTTTCCGGCAGCAATATGTCCAACGTGATGTTTTGCTCGCCGTCTTGCAGGGTCTTGAATTGGGTGCCGAATATCCCTTTGGATGGCTTTGTGGATATGATTGCCTCAGCAGTCGGCTTTGAGTATCGGGCCGTGGAGTTGGATGCAGGAGGGCCTTTTGCTGCGAGGCCCAAAGTCGATCTCTCTCAGATCCAAAAGGGGTTGAAATCCTTCGGCTACTAGCGCGGTCGCCGCCGTCAGGACTTGAAAATCTTTCTCTACACTGACCTAAAAATTCAACCAAAAGCCCTTTTCTGGCACCGGGACTTGGGCCTGCTTACCAAAGCTTTCCGTGCTCTCGGCCATGAGGCTTGGCTGGTTGTGCATCCTGCGAGCGAATCCGCGCCCAGCCCGCCACCCGCCACCCGCCACGATCCCGTCATCTGGGCTTCCCCTTCCGATGTCCGCAACCCCTCCTGGTGGCAGCACCATCAACCCGATCTGGTCATCCTCGGTCTCTGGACCCGCCCCAAATACGATCCCATCCGCCGCGCCGCTCTTTCCGCCACCCCCCACGTTGCGGAAAGGGCCGACAGCGACGGCATGCGCACGGCCTCCTGTGGGCTCCGCACTTATGCGCGGAGGCGCTATGACTACTTCCGAGACCGCACCTTCGGCTGGCCTGCTTTCTTGTCAATTCTGGTCTCTGTCCTTTATTCCTTGGCCTCCATCTTGGCCACCCCTTGGATCGAGGCCCGTTTGGCCGTAACCTTAAAACTTCTGCCCGCGCTAATCGTGGAAACCCCGAAAGCTATGCAACTTTGGAAAAAGCTGGCTGCCAAATTGGGAGCGAATCCGAAAAGGATTCACTGCATCCCCCACCCCGTCCAGACGGATATTTTCCGTCCCAATCCGTCCGTTCGAAAAAAGGATCAGATTATCTCAGTCGGTCGCTGGGACTCTTATCAAAAGAATTTCCCTCTTCTCTTGAAAACCCTGCTGTTTTTCTTAAGCCGGAATCCGGGCTGGACGGCCCTGATTGTCGGCTCGGGTTTGCCCGTTCACGCCTGTCACCCTCGCATCCGCTTCTCCCCCCCCTTACAGCCCCGGATTTTGGCCCGGTCCATGCAGTCATCAAAAATCTTTCTTTCCTCTTCCCGCTACGAAAGCTTCGGCCTGGCAGAAAAAGAAGCGGAATTTTGCCGCTGCCGGGTAGTTAGGTCTGATAGCTTTACATCTCCCCTTCTTTCAGTCCAGCTCCAGTCAGATTTATTAGTGACCCAAATGATACAGTATGCCAAGGAGGGGTCATCCCCCCTTAGATCGATCAATAGTAAACAGTGTGCTCCAGAGGCAGTTGCGCGCCGGTTTTTGCAAATTTTTCTGGGCAAAGAAGAAACATCTTCTGCTTTTTGATTCCGAGGAAGGGAAACGCTGCGTAGAATGCTTTATGCCCCGTCGCAGGCCTTTCCAAGGTGGCGCTCCCCCGAATTTTTCGATTGCCCAAGAGGCCTCGTAGCCGCGTGAACCGGACACGCAGATTTATTTCAGGGGTAGCCTCGGGATACATATCCATCCTGTGCAACATCGCTTACACGGCGGCCTCCATACCCTTGGCGCTCCATTACCTCACCAAGGAGGAATTCGGTCTGTGGGCTCTGGCTCAGCAAATTGCCGGGTATCTCCTGATGCTCGATCTAGGTGTTTCCTTTTCCCTAAATCGCCTGATTGCCGACCAGAAGGAGCGCGTCGATTCTCCAGCCTATCGAAATTGGCTAAAAAATGGGGCTTTAACCTTTGCCTGCTTGGGCACGCTAATGTTTGCCATGGGCAGCGGTTTTGCCCTGCTGTCCCCCAGTCTTTTTTCCATAAAAGGAACTCTGGCCAGAGACCTAACAATTATTCTTTTAATCCTGACGGTTGTAAATTCTATCTCCTTTTCCACCAGAATCTTTGCCGCACCTCTTTGGGCTTTCCAAAGATTGGATTTCGCAAATTTGTTGGCTGCCCTCTCTTTGATTACCAACTTCGCAGTGCTTTGGCTGTGTTTCCAAGTGGGCCTTGGAGTTTATAGCCTGGCCCTCGCGGGAGTTCTCCCCTGTTTCCTCGTTCCATTCTTGACGTATCTTTTTTGTAAAAAAAGGCACTACTATCCTTTGTCATTTTGGGGCGGCTCATTTCGTTCTGATTATTTGAAAAGGTTATTTGGGTTCAGTAAGGATATTTTTGAAATATCGATCGGGTCCCATTTGCTCCAGGCAAGCCAAGTAGTGATTCTAAGCAGGATCTGTGGATTAGAAACGGCAGCACTATTTGCCATTGGAACAAAGCTTTACACATTAATTTCGCAGCTGATTTATAAAATCGTCGAGTCTTCAGCACCTGGTCTCACCGAAATTTTTATTTCCGGCAATTCCAAGCTTTTTCGTGAACGCCTGGATCAGCTTGTCTCTTTGACACTTTTCTCCGGATTTGTGGGGGCTTTGTGCCTCTTCTTTTTCAACCATTACTTTGTGGATATTTGGACTCAAAGGGCTTTTTCGTGGCCACAAACAAATGATATATTTTTAGCTTTAACAATTATTTGTACTGCATTTTCAAGATGGTTGATTGGCTTCTTCGGCATCCTTGCGGATTATCGATCAGTCCGCCATTTGTATGTCATTGAGGCAACGGCTTTTGTAATAGCTGCAATCTTCTTTGCCTCTTTTTTTGAAATCAAGGGCGTTTTGTTTGCAGCCATCGCTTGTCACGCAGCCATTACCATTCCTTTTTCATTTTTCTCCTTTCGAAAGGCGACGGGGCTTGCCCATTTATTTCGGCCTTTTTGCATTGCCATTATTTTGCTTTCTTTATGCATGTTTATCCAGACGGGTAATCACTTTTGTTTTTTAAGCCAACTAGACCGGTTTTTTTTGTTTTTGTTCCTGACGTTAATCTTTATTGGGCTTGGTGTTCTTTATATTTTGCCCCGAGATTTATACAGAGGTTTTATTACGAAATTTTTTTTCTTTAACAACTCTTTAAGATGACGGGAATAGCCATACCAAGGGTTGCCAAATCTCTGGCCAAAAGAGCATGGCCTATTATCTCAAGACTGGCTGGAAATTCTCCATTTTGTCCATGGTCTTCATGTTTTTCACTTTTAAATCCTAGCGTTCGTTGGAGTCGCCCCCCCATGCAAATCACCAAAATTACCCAAGACAAAGACATGGTTCTCTTATCTTTCGACAACAGACATTTTTGGTTTCCCAGAGATACTTTCCCTAATAAAGAGCTTTGGAACGAGTATTTGGTCGTTTTTTGGAATTCACCTTCGAATTTTCACTACTACCTTAAATCTTTTTCAAGATTAAATCAGGGAGACGTGGTTATTGATTGCGGAGCTTGTGAAGGTTTTTTTGTTGCAAAGGCACTTGAAGAAGGCGCGGGCAAGGTGTTTGCGATCGAACCCAATCCGCTTATGGTTCGTTGTCTCGAAAGAACATTTGAAAAAGAGATTCAGGGCAACCGCGTTGTCATTGCGCCTTTTGCCTTGGGATCTACAGAAAGAGATATTTATTTTAATTTTGATGACGGAAATCCTTTTTCCGGCAAGGTCAGTAATTCTGGTCTACCCATAAAACAAATTACCTTAGATAAATTGTTTATTACTTTATGTTTGCAAAAAATAGATTTTATTAAAATGGATTTGGAGGGTCTTGAAACTGAGGCGCTGCTAGGAGGATGCCACTTAATTTCTAGATTTTTCCCAAAGTTATCAATTTCTACATATCATGGCGCGGAGGATTATTATCGGACTTTTAAAATTATCAAAGGCTTTGGTTATAAAAAGATTCAGCCAAGCGGAATTACTCAAAGGGATGACTCGCAAGCCTATAGGCCATACTTAATCCATGCATCCAGGTAAGATCACCCCATCCGAAAGCGCTCCCCGCTTGTCGATTGTTATTCGAACGTTCAATTCGGCTAAAACCATTAAAAGGCTTCTCCCTTTTTTGACATGCCGAACGGGGGTAGAAATAATTATCATCGACTCAGGGTCATCGGATCAGACGACCGAGATTTGTTCGCAATTTGTTTCAAAAATCTCACGACCTTCACATCCTTTTCATTATAGCAAAGCATTGAACTTTGGTTTTGCACAATCCTTAGGTCCGTGGGTTCTTGTCATAAGTTCTCATTGTATTCCCACGAGCACTGATTTTATTGATAATGTCCTCAGGTTCTCTGAATCAGCGGATCCAAATTGTGTGGTTGGTTACGGAAAGCTTAATGTCGTCACACCTAAGATGGGTTCGCTTAAAACCATTGGGGGTCCGCAAACCTTTGAAAGCGGGAAGTTTTTTCCTGGAGGGAACGGACTCGCAGTTTATCGCCGATCTGCCTGGGAAACTCACCCTTTTGATGAAGACATCGACACCGCAGAGGACCTGGAATGGTTTATTTGGGCCATGCGACAGGGTTTTACGGCGCGCTTTATTCCGGGCCTCACTGCAATCTATCTTAATCAAGGAAGTCTCCGCCATATGTTCCGCAAAGGCTGGCGGGAAGTAAGACGCACCCGGATTCTTTTGCCCGATTCTCGAAAAAGCGTGGTCGGTGCATCCTCTGGTCTATTTGTGGGCTTTGCCTACTATTTTTGGCTCGCTTTGCGATTAAAAATTCCCGTTGGAACAATGTTCCGCCAGTGTGCCCATGCGCTGGGCGCCTTTCTTGCAGAATTTTTCCCCCTAAAACCTCAAGCACCATCCAAGGTAGAAAAAATTTTACGGTAAAGTTTCAGGAAAGCTTTGGCTGTAACTTCGGCACGCAACTTTTCCCGGTATCGTCTTTTCCCTGCTTCTCCCATGGCCCTAACCTTGCCTGGATCTTGACTTAGGCTAAAAATCGCAGAGGCCAACTGTGGAATCGCGCGACACGGCACGAGAAAGCCGTCTTCCCCGTCTCTCAGGTAGTTGATTTGGCCACCTTGAGGCGACGTAATCACCGGCAATCCCACCACCCTGGCCTCCTTTACGACGTTCGGGCTTGTATCCGCGCGGGTCGGCAGAATAAGCCCGGAGGCCTTTTCAAGTGCCATGACCACTTTTTCGGGTGGCTGCCGGCCCCGCCAGTCCACGTTGGGCGGGCTTCCCTGTTGGAGGGTCTCCAAATATCGCGGGTCGCCAGAACCAAAAACCTCCAAGCGTGAATCGGCCAGCCGTGGATCACGGAAAGCAGCCAAACAGTCTTCAATTCCTTTTTGAGGACAAACGGTTCCGACAAACAGAAATGTCGGGGGCTGGACGGCGGGACTCCAACAGGCCTCAAAAAACCGCGGGTGAACCCCGTATTCCACAATCTCAATCGACCTCCCATGGCGGAGAGCCTGGATTTTTTTCTTCCCCCACTCGCTTTCAACCGTAACCCAACCAGCTTGGGCTAGGCAGTAGACCTCCAGGAGGGCCTGAAAATAGACCCGCGGATGATGGAGGCCGTGTCGGATCAGGTGAGTGTGGATTCCCTGCATGGATAGCAAACACGGGTAGCCGGACTTCACCCCAGCAAATCCACAGGCATCCTCCGTACCCCAAGCGTGAACCAGATGCGGTTTTAACCTTTGTAGAATATCGTGAATAGCGGAACGGTCGGGCCGATAAAAGGAAGAGGCGCGGTTTTTCTTGGGAATCGGATAGACATGGAAGGTTTGGTTGAGTTCCTCATGGGTCTCGGATTTCCCAACCAGCTCGGAACCGGTCAGCCAATGAATTTCCACCTCCTCTTGCCCGCTCCAAGCCTCAGCCAGCTGGGGCAGCCAGGTGGCGTAGTGCCCCTCCGGCCGAAAGGAGGGGCCGAATTTTTTGAGAAAATGCAGAGGAAAAATGCAAAGAAGCGCGACTTTTTTTCTTGGCCTCAACTTGGCTAAGATAGTGGGATAGAGGCCCTCATGGCAAATCCCCTGCCAGGGGACACGTTGGCGAAAAGTCGCCACGATTGGCAGGTGCTAGTTCTTCCGGTAAGTTGGTTAAGTGCAGAATCTGACCGTTCAGAAGATCTGTTTAGTGCTGATTACTCTGGCGTTTTTTGTTGCCGCACCTTGGATCACCAGCGAAGCCCTTGGGGGAAATAGCATGCCGTTGGTTGTTCTGGGCGGGACGGCTGTGCTTTTGCTCCTCGTCTACGGCTTGGGAGACCGCTGTTGGCTGTTAATCCCTTTCTGTCTTTCGATTGAGGGAAATTTGAATTTTCTCCCCATTAACTTTTCCATGCAGGAACTCGCGATCATTACGGTCTTTTGCTATCTGCTGTTTCGGATGATCTTTGGTCTGGATGTTTCCTGGCGCTTGGGACCGGCTCTTTTATGGGTTCCTCTGGCCGGTGTGCTGGGCGTTCTTCTTTACCATTGGATCCGCTCCGGTGACATCGGCATTAAAGTATTAGGGGGAACGGGATGGGGGGGGCGCAAGTACTTTACCGTGATGCTTGCCACCCTATGCGTCCCCCTGCTGGCTTCTTTCCCTGGAATGAAATGGCAGGATCTACAAAAGGTCCCCTTCCTATTTTTTCTAGGCCATTTTGTAGATCTTGTTCCTGATGCCATTTCAACCTTCGCGCCGGCCACTGCCCCCTATATTTGGAGGGTGTACAGCGGGGTCAACTTGGGAGAGTTTGGGGAGACGCTCCGTGGAAACTTTCTCGGCGAAGAGGGGATCTCCCGCGTCAGAAATTTGGGGAAACTAGGCACCGCCATCAGTCTTGTGATTATGTGTTATTTTCCTGCCAAGACCTGGCTTTACCCCAACAGACTGTGGGCCTTTCCCATGGTGCTCTTCGGCGGGATTTTATGTGCGGTCAGTGGCTTTCGTAATACGGTCTTTCGTTATTTTCTTTCCTTAATCGCCGGGCTTTTCGCGTATACGCGCTGGAAGGCTTTGTTAGTCATCCCGCTCGTCATTGGCGCGGCTCTTGCAATCAGCCTGACCCATGGAAAGATTTTTCACTACCCTTTAGCACTACAACGCGCGCTTTCGTTTTTGCCGGGAGAATGGGATTTTATGGCCAAACGCTCTGCTGAGGGTTCCAGCGAGTGGCGAGAAAAAATGAAGGAGTTGTTTTTTAAGGAATACTTCCCCAAAAGTCCTTTGCTTGGCGTCGGGTACCACTACAACCCTGAACTTGCAAAAAGAGACACGGACATCTTTTTATCCATCGCCGCGCGCCAGGCCCAAGTGGGAGATGAGTTTGCGGATGTTCGTAGCTATATCGAGCAACGCATGCCTCACGAAGGGCCAGTCCATATTCTGCTTGTGACGGGTATCGCTGGGTCTCTCTTCTTCATTTTGTTTTGCGCTTCCCTCTTTTGGTATGTTTTGCGGGATGTTTTTCAGACTAAGCCGGCCCAAATCACCCCTATTCAGGTCTGGGCTTTTGCTTTAATTGTTCCTCAGGTTGCCGGGTTTTTTCTTGTATTTGGCGAGCTCACAACTTTTTTTATCCAGGCCTGCCCCGTCGTCATCCTTCTGTATCGGGCCAAAGCCCTGAAGATGCTTTACGGCAGTTATACGCCTCAGGATGAAGCTGCCGGGATGGAGTCTTGGGTCTCTCAGGAGCATCCTTGCGGGACTCCCCGGCCGGCCCAAATGATAGTTCCGAGAATTTGAGGCCCGCCTTGCGGATCTTGGCGGTGGGCGGAATGGGCTAGGTTTTCGAAGGTCGGATAATTCTTCTCAAGGCCTCTCTACATGAGTCTATTTCTCTTAAAAGCCAGCGTTGGACCCAAAAGGGTGAAGCAATTCTACTGAATTTTTTTAGCCGCTGGCCGAGATTCCCTTTGACATAAAGCTCGTAATAAATGCTGTTTGGAAGATAGCTCCCTTCCAGAAGCTTGCCGAACCAGTGGCCAAGTACCCAAAGTATTTTGGCCTGGCGGAAAAATGCCGGTGCTTGTTGGCGAATAATTTTGGATTCCCACACGGCGTTGGGAGCCAGATTCATATTTGCGCCAGTGTCGGTAAAAGCTGTGGTAAAAGCCATGATTCGGCCGATGTTTGTCTTACTCTTGAGTCTTTCGATCACCCATAAGGCATCGGCACAGTCCCGCCATTTGGCGTCGAACCAAGCCCGCTCTCTATCCAGCAAGCTTCTTCGGAAAAACATGGCGCAAGTGAAGTTGGGCAGGTGGCAAGTCATGACATGCGGCAGAGAAAGCCTTGCTGGCTTTCTTGCGGAAATTAACTTTGCTTGGGAATCAACCACCAACACCCCTCCAAAAACAACCTCGGCAGAAGGATGATGCTGAAAAAAATGGGCAACTTCCCGTAGGGCTCCTGGTAAATATTGCTCATCACAATTTAAGTAAGCGCACAGTGGGGCAGCCCCTTTTTTTAAGCCCCGGTTAACGGCATCGTACATGCCTTGATCAGGCTCGCTAAACATCCGTAGGGCGTACCCCTCCCGGTCGGGCCACCTGCTCTGCATACGCCTTGCGAAATCCGAAAACCCCTCCGTTCCGCCGTCTTGAACGATATGCTCAATTTTAACTCCTTCCTGATCTGCCACCGAGGCCAGGCATAGCTCAAGCCAGTCCAACTGCCGAAAGCTCGGCGTCACAATCGTAAAGTCCATCATCTTAAGTTATTTTATCGGTTTGACGCCTTCAAATCTCTCGCTCACTTAAACTTAAAACTAAACAAACATCAGGATCCCAGATTTTAATTCGGTCATTTCGAGGCCAACAAACTCGGCTTCAGCACCACAAAGGATCCCAGCACCAACGCTTCCAACCCGGTATCGAAGAAACATTTAATCGCCTCCCGCGGATGACAAACGATGGGCTCACCTTTGACGTTGAAGGATGTGTTGAGGATGACGGACTCACCGGTCTTTTGGCCGAAGGCCTGAATCAACTCATAATAGCGTGGGTTCACATCCTTGTAGACGAGCTGGGGCCGTACCGTCCCATCCACGTGGACCACGGCGGGGATTTTTTCCCTTTTTTGTGCCGTTGCCTCGAACGACGAGATCATAAAACGCTCATCCCGGGCTCCGCGGAGATATATGTCCCGCGACTCCGCCAGCATAGACGGGCAGAAAGGACGGAAAGCCTCCCGGTACTTCACCTTGGCGTTGATCCGATCCTTGTTTTCTACCACGAGCGGACTCATCAGGATGCTCCGCCCCCCTAGGGCACGCGGGCCCGCTTCCATCCGACCCTGAAACCATCCAACCGCGTAGTTTTTGACCAGCAGATCGGCCACGTGCCCGGAGAGGTTGGCAGGCTTCTCATACACCAGTCCTCTTTCCTTGAGAACCGTCTCGATTTCCTGATCCGTGTATGAGGGACCCCAGTAGAGATCTTTGATTCGCGAATTTTGCCTCGCGGGATTTTTTTCGTAATAGGCATGAAGGGCGGCTCCCATGGCCAGGCCCGCATCGCCGGGATCCGGATAGACCCACTGATCCTCGACCTCCCCGGTCTGCCAAAGTTTCTGATTGAACTTCACGTTGAGGAAACAGCCCCCCGAGCAACACACCGTCCTTGTCCCTACCTCCCGCAAGGAGGGGACGATAAAAGCCTCCATCTGCTCCTCCACGGTACGCTGAACCTCCGCCGAAAAATCCTCCCGCCCCAGTTTCGCGGCAATCACACCCAATTCCGCCGCGTCCTTCCCATGGAAATGGGTGGACCCGTGATCTCTCCAAGTGCCAAAGGTACCGTAATCATGAGGCTGAACCAGTCGCCCCTCCTGAAACACCGGGTGAAAGCCCCGCAGCGCCCCGGGTCGGGGTTGGCCGTACGGGGCCAAGCCCATCACCTTCCACTCGTCGCTGCCGTGTCTCCATCCCAGCCCCTCGGTAGCGTTGCCGTAAAACCAACCAACGGAGGCGCTCCGGTCATAAGCCCTTAATGGGATAATGCGATTGTTCTCCCCGATCCAAAGGGCCGAAGAGGTGTGGTCTCCCAGCCCATCCATGGTCACGATGAGGGTCTTTTTGTTTCCCAAACCTGCCGTGTAGTAGGCACTGGCTGCGTGGGCAAGATGGTGTCCAACCATGACTACTTGGCAGTCGGGACGCAGTTCGATTTTTTTGCAATACAGTGGCAACTCGCCTTGGACCACCCCGATTCCTGGAAAGAGGTTATCACGGACCGCCATTTTCATCCGGCTTCTCAGTCCGGAGAAGCCTTGTTGAATAGGGGCTGGAAAATCAAAGAAGTGCCAGGCATCGAGCCGCAGGATTCGCCCTGCGGAAACCACCATGTCTAAGTCGGTCGGCTCCAGGCCGGCCCATTCCAAACACCAGCGGATGGAATGGATGGGAAAAGAGGCATCGTTTTTGATACGGGTGAGCCTCTCCTCCGCGATCGCTGACTTAATCTCCCCATCTATCAAAACACAGGCTGATGCATCGTGGCCGTAGTTGAATCCTAAAATTTTCACCGTCTTTATCTTAGCCCCAGGTTTTGATTGGATCGACTCCAAATCTCTGATTCCTTTGCCCGGGTGGAGGGGCATGACCATGCCCCAGCTGCTCCGATATCCACTTCTTACCTTCCTTCACTGCTTTTAAGCCCGTAATTTAAGCCATGCGCCGTTTGCGGATCCTCCAAATCTTCAACCGCTACATCCATTACGGAGGCGAAGAGGCATCGGTATTTCGAATTGGGGACGCCCTGCAGGAACAGCACGAGGTGGAATACTTCTTCGGCTCCACGCGTGAATTTCTAAACCAGGGTTTCCTCAGCCGCCTTTCCGCACCCTTGCGGGCCTTTCACGACCCTAAGGTGTCACAAAGGCTCAAGCGTTATCAGGAAGTGGGAAATTTTGATTTATGGCAAATCCACAATGTCATTCCGGGCCTTTCGCCCTCGGTTTACCAGACTGCCTTTCGTTTGAATATCCCTGTCGTTCACTTTCTCCATAACTACCGCTTCGGCTGCGTAAACGGCCTCTTTTTGAATCACGGTCAACCCTGCCGGCGTTGTCTGGGGGGAAACTTTTGGCCAGCCTTTCAGACCGCTTGCTGGCGCGATAGTCATCTTGTGTCGGGGTGGCAGGCTCTCATCCTTCTTTATTTGCGCCGTCTGCGGATTTTTAATCGGGTGGACGCCTGGGTTGCCCTCAGCGAGTCCCAAAAGCTCCTGCATCTAAAGATGGGCTTTCCGAGTGAAAAGATTTTCGTGGTACCCCATTTTTATGAGGCTAAAGAATCCCCTCCTCCATTCTCTCCTCAAGGATCCGTGCTTTTTCTTTCTCGCCTTTCCACGGAAAAAGGCGGCCAAGAGCTTCTGCAGGCCTGGGCTGAAATCCAGGGTGCTGGAAGGGAGCTTTGGATTGCAGGCACCGGCCCCGAAGAATCTCTTTTGCGGAAGCAGGCGGAAAGCTGCAAAAATGTGAAATTTTTGGGCTTCCTGAATGCCGAGGCACAAAGAAATGCTTGGGCCAATTGCGCTTTTGCGGTGATTCCATCCATTGTCCCTGAAGCCTTTGGGATGATCGTTCTGGAGGCTTGGGCCCGGCAAAGGCCTGTCGTCGCCTATCGTGTCGGCGCGCTGGCTGAAACGATTCAGGATGGGGTCGATGGTTTATTGGTAGAGCCGGGAGATAGACATGGTTTGGCCAAAGCGATTTGCCGGTTGTCTGATAATCCCGACAAAGCACGGGCGATGGGCATTGCTGGCCAAGAAAAGTTGAAAAATTTATATTCCCGCAAGAAATGCTTGGACCAATTAAGTCTGATCTATCAAAAGATATTGAATTATTCCGAATAAGGCATACGAAGGGGGTCGATGCAAAGAGGGTTTATCAAAAAAATATCCTTACTTGCAGCCATGGCGGCCTCCATATACCTCGTCGACAGTGCCGTGGCCTTATTTTTCGGCGAACAAACGCTGGCGCCGGTTTTGTCCATCCTTTGCTTTGGAGGACTTATCTTTCTGCGTTCACCTCGCCTGATCCTTTTCGCCATCCCCGTTTTTGCCGCGGAA
>Ga0214917_10006310_pt1 | contig 12355 bp, 15 predicted proteins | sample LL_1208_BB_MetaG_FD_177983 | JGI IMG/M metagenome (GOLD analysis project Ga0214917, IMG submission 177983) | Freshwater microbial communities from Lake Lanier, Atlanta, Georgia, United States - LL_1208_BB | ecosystem: Environmental > Aquatic > Freshwater > Lake | place: USA: Georgia | collected...
CAGGGCCGACTGAAAGTCAGGCACAAGGCAGCTGGCGCGGCCATGCTGGTGCCGGTTTTGTCGGGACTGCTCTCGTCCCTTGGCCCAGTCCGTTGCCAATGCTGATCTGATCGCCTTCTTGCAGGCCCTGCCGGAAGGTCGCAAACGCCGTGGGGTGCGCTACCCCCAGTGGTTGCTGCTGTTGATGGCGATCCTGGGCATTCTGAGCGGTTGCCGCAGCGCCAGGGATCTGGAGCGCTTTGCCAGACGGCACCACCAGGCGTTTGCCACGGCGCTGGACGTGGAGATGCCCAATGCGCCCTGCGACTCCACCTTCCTCTACCTGTTTGAGCGGGTCGAGCTCGAGCAGCTCTTTGGGCTGCTGAGGAAGTGGATGCTGGTCCAGATCGCTGATCAGAACAAGGATTTCGATCAGCTGATCTGCGACGGCAAAACCTTGCGAGGCTCAGCTTCTCAGCCCGATGGTGCCGATGGCGCCACGCGGTTTGTCACCCAGGTCACGTTGTACGCACGCGAGCTGGGCGTTGCGATTGCCCAGACCTCGTTTGACACCGGCCAATCCCACGAGCGCGCGGCCCTCAAAACCCTGCTCAGCACCCTTGAGCTCGAGGGTGTTCTGATCCAGGCGGATGCGCTGCACACCTCGCCAGCGTTTTTCAACTCGCCGCCGAGCAGGGCGCCGACTTGCTCCTGACGGTCAAAAACAACCAGAGGAGGCTCTATCAGCAGATCGTCTCCCAGTTTCGCGGTAACCGGCACTTCCCAGTGGTGATCAGCGATTGTGAAGCTGGTCACGGCCGCCAAGTGCGCTGGACGCTCCGTGCCCGCAACGCCACAGACGCCATTCGCCAGCGCTGGGCTGGAGCCAGCTGGATCATCGAACTGGTCAGCAGTGGCCTACGCGGCAGCAAGCCTTTCCGCCAGGTCCACTATTTCCTCACCACCCTGCGCACCAGTCCAAAAGCACTGCTGCTCCTGGTGCGTCAGCGCTGGGCCATCGAAAACCAGTGGCACTGGCCTCGCGACACCCAGCTCGGTGAGGACGCTCACCACTACAGCCACCGCAATGGCGTGCAAGTGTTGGCCCTGCTCAGAACGTTGGCCCTCAATCTGCTGCGCTGCAACGGATTTCGCTCCATTCGCGCTGGCCTGATGGCCGTGGCACACGACATACGCCGAATGCTCGGCTGGGCTGGCATCAGCCCGGCGAGGTCGGGCTGATGCGACTTTCAGTCAGCCCTGGGGGGGATGATCTGCTCGGGTGTGTGGTGGATTAGTTGCGTGTTGGAGTCCCCGGACAGTCTGGCCGGATTTGGACTCTTATTCACCTTCGCCTGATTCCCGGGGCCACGCCAGTAGAAGTGACGGAGGGAGCATTGGCGCCGCTGCAGCCCCAGACCGTGAACGCCGTCACCGTGGTACGGCAGCCATCCCCGCAGCCTGCTCCAGCAGCGCCGTGGGGTTCACGGCCATCAGGCCCTGGGCCGTGCGACGCCGCAATTCCACATGCAGGTGCGCGGTAGTGGCTCGGCCGCTCTGGCCCACCTGGCCCACGGGCGCCCCGGCTGCCACCTGGGTTCCCACCAGTAACGGCGTGTTCTGCAGATGGGCATAGAGGCTCTGCCAGCCGCCGCCGTGGTCAAGCACCAGCGTGAGGCCGTAGCCGTCGCGCTCTTCCGCCAGCATCACCCGGCCCGGCAGCATCGCGAGCACCGCAGTGCCGGCTGGGGCGATCAGATCCTGACCCGCATGCATGCGCCAGAGCTGACGGGCTTCTGAGTAGCGCCAGCCGTAGGGATCCACCTCGGTGGCCGGTCGGGCCAGGGGGTACACCAGGCTCACCGGGGCCGGGGTCTCGGCCGTCCAGGGGCCGGGGCTGGGTGCCAGCTCTGCAACTGGGGTTTCCGGAGGCACGCGCTCCGGCATGGGCGGCGGCGGCAGTGCCATGGGAAGGAGTGGCATCTGTGCCCAGCTCGCCAAGGGCCATATCAGCAGCAGCGATAGCCATTCGGAGCGAACGCGGAAGGCAGCCACGAGGCCAACAGCGGAGCGGGACCGTTTTAGCGGCTACTGCCATGGCCGCCAGAGTCCTGCGCTCGAGCGGTGGAGGATCGTGAAGTGGTTGGGCAGAGCCGCATGAATCAACCGATTGAACAACCCATTGATCAGCCCCAAAATCAACCGCCGGTGTTCAGGGCGGGCTGAGCGGTCGCTCAGAACCCCTGCCAGCACAGGTCTGCAACGGATCTGAGCCTTCAAGCCGGCTAACGGATTTGAACCGATGGCCTTCGCTTTACAAAAGCGCTGCTCTACCACTGAGCTAAGCCGGCATGGCGGCCGCTGCTGCAGCCCTAAGGCACTTTATCGCTCGGTCAGCGCCCACAGCAGCAGCTGGGTGCGGTTGTGGCAACCGGTCTTGGCCAGGAGGTGGGAGATGTGGCTCTCCACGGTTCGCGGGCTGAGAACCAGGGCTGACGCGATGGCCTTGTTGCTGAGACCCTGCAGCAGCCGTTGCAGCACCAGGTGTTCTGCCGTGGTGATCGCACAGAGGTTGGGGGCCATGGGAACGTCGCTACACCCCCAGAGGATTCCCCTGATCTGAGGAGTCAGGCCCGGCTGGCCGTCCAGACCGGATCGGCGGCCTCGCCATCGGCCTCGGCGGGATTCACCACGGCCTTGGCCCGCTTGATCGGCAGGTTGGCCACCAGGGCGGTCACCCGGTCTTCGGTTTCCAGGCTCACGTCGCCCTCCTCCAGGTCGATCTCCACGTAGCGGCTCACCACCTCGAGAATCTCGCGCCGCATCTGCTCGAGCAGCTCGGGGTTGAGGTCGCTGCGGTCGTGGGCGAGCACCAGTTGCAGCCGCTGCTTGGCGGTGGCGGCGCTGGCAGGCTGACGACCCAGCAGTTTGTTGACGAAATCGCGCAGGGTCATCAGTTCAGAAGATCTTGGTTTGCATCAGCCGGCCGAGCTTGGCGCGCAGCCCCTTGCGGGCCTTGGCGGGATCGATCAGGGGCACCTCCTCGCCGCAGAGGCGCTTGGCCACATTCGTGTACGCCTGGGCGGCCGGGGAGTTGCTGCCGTTGAGGGTGAGCGGTTCGCCGCGGTTGGTGCTCACGATCACCTGCTCGTCCTCCAGCACCAACCCCAGCAGCGGCAGGGCCAGGATGTCGGTCACGTCGTCGACCGCCAGCATTTCCTGGTTGGCCATCATCTTGGGCCGCACCCGGTTGAGCACCAGCTGGATCGGCTTGATGCCCTCGGTGTTGAGCAGGCCGATCACCCGGTCGGCGTCCCGCACGGCGGACACCTCCGGGGTGGTGATCACGATCGCTTCCTGGGCTGCGGCCACAGCGTTCTTGAAGCCATCCTCGATGCCGGCCGGACAGTCGATCAGCACGATGTCGAAGCTCTCGCCGAGCATGGCGGCGATGCGCTTCATGTCGTCGGGCTTCAGCCACTCCAGCATGCGCGGGTTCCCCGCCGGCAGCAGGGCCAGGTTGGGCTCCTGCTTGTGCTTCACCAGGGCCTGCTCCAGGCGGCAGCTGCCCGCCAGCACCTCCTGGGCGGTGTAGACGATGCGATTCTCCAGCCCCAGCAGCAGATCCAGGTTGCGCAGGCCGAAGTCGGCATCGAGCACGGCGGTGCGCTGGCCCTGCTTGGCCAGGGCAATGCCCAGGTTGGCGGTGAGGGTGGTCTTGCCCACGCCGCCCTTGCCGGAGCAGATCAGGATGTAGCGGGCCACAGGACGGTCTGACATCGCGGCAGATTAAGGCCAACCTCGGTGTTTTTCGCGTGCTCCTGCCACTGGGCAGCCGGCGCCCCAGGGATTAAAAACGTTGAATCCCAGCAGTTCAGCCATGCTCTCCACCACCGCGCCGCTCCAGCGCCTGCTGGTGATGCCCGACGACGGCGGTGCAGCGGTGGTGGAGCTGATCGACCAGGCCCGCGAGCAGCTGCTGCTCAAGCAGTTCAAGCTGCAGAGCGAGGACATTGAGCAGGCGCTGCTGAGGGCCCGGCAGCGGGGAGTGCGGGTGCGGGTGATGCTCAATCCCCACACCTCCGGCGGCGACCGCTGGAACGACGAGGCCTTTGCCCGCCTGCAGAGCTGGGACATCGAGACGGCCTGGACCAGCGAGGCCTTCCCCGTGACCCACGAGAAATCGATGGTGGTGGACGGCCATGCCGCCCTGATCGCCACCTTCAACTTCGCCGACAAGTACTTCACCGAGACCCGCGACTACGGCGTGGTGACCCACGATCCGGTGGCGATCGAGCAGGTGATCAACGGCTTCGAGGCCGACTGGCACCGCCAGTTCTTCGTGCCTCGCCTGGATGCGGGGCTGGTGTGGAGCAGTGCCCACAGCCGCGGCCAGATGGCTCGCATCATCGATGCCGCCACCACCACCCTCTGGATCCAGCACCCCAAGTTTGTGGATGCGGTGATCCTGGAGCGGATCATCGCGGCCCGGGAGCGGGGCGTGAAGGTGCGGGTGCTGTGCGGCGGCAAGCACGGCATCAGCGACTGGGACATCTACGACACCTTCAGCTCCCTGCGCCTGATGGAGCGGTTCGGCGTGAAGGTGCGTCGCCAGAAGCAGCTCAAATTGCACGCCAAGTTGATCCTGATCAATGGCACCTCCGCCATGACCGGCTCGATGAACATCGACCGCAGCGCCTTCGACCTGCGCCGTGAGCTCGGCATCGAGGTGGATGCTCCCGCCGTGGTGGATCGGCTGCGGGCCACGTTCGAGGCCGACTGGCAGGAGGCCAAGAAGTACAGCGCCCCCGATCCCCTCGATCCCACCTTCCACGAGGAGGGGGAGCTGCCCCCTGATCCCCACTTCGTGCATCACTGATGGAACCGATCGCCGGCGCCGACGGGATCGTCCCCAGCCGCCGCCAGCTATTCATGGGGATGCTGCAGGTGGCCCTCTCGTCGTTCGGGGGGGGACTTTCCGCCTGGAGCCAGCGGATCGTGGTGGAGCAGCGCCGCTGGATGAGCAACGAGGAGTTCATCACCGGCCTCACCGTGGCGCGGCTGTTCCCCGGCCCGAATCAGATCAACATGGCCGTCTACATCGGTGCGCGCTTCCAGGGGCTGGCCGGTGCCCTGGTGGCTCTGGCGGGGATGCTGCTGCTGCCCTTCAGCCTGTTGATGCTGCTGGGGCTCGCCTACTTCTATCTGCACATCGTTCCGGCCGTCGACCGGGTGCTGGCGGGCGTGGTCGCCGCCGCCGGCGGGATGGCCCTCTCGATGGGCTTCAAAATCCTGGATGAATACTGGCGCGATGCCGTGGCCCTGACCTTTGCCGTGGCGGTGTTTCTGGCCCTGGCGGTGTTCCACGTCCGTCTGATCCCGGTGGTGTTGGCGAGCGGTCCCCTGGCCATGGCCTGGTACTGGCCCCGCGGCAAGGCCGCCGGTGGTCCATGAGCGCGGTGTGCCATCCCGCCGATCTCAGCGATTGGCGCCAGCTACTGGCCGTGATCTGGGACTTTCTCAGCCTCTCGCTCTTTTCCCTGGGGGGCGGCAACACCCTCCTGGCCGAGTATCACCACCTGAGCGTGGGCCAATACTGCTGGCTCACCGACAGCCAGTTCGCCGACATCTACGCCATCGCCGAGGCGGCCCCCGGGCCCAGTTCGATGATCGTGGGCCTGCTGGGCATGGGTGCCGCCTGGCGGGAAGGGCCGGGTTGGGCTCTGCTCAGTGGTGTGGCCGCCGAGGCGGCGATCCTGTTGCCTTCCACGTTGTTGATGGTGGCGGCGGCCCTGGGCTGGAACCGCTTCAAGGATTCCCCCTGGCGCATTGCCTTCGAGCGCGGCATGGGGCCGATCACCCTCGGCATCCTGTTCGCCGTGGGCCTCAAGATCCTGCAAACCGCCGACCACGGCCCCCTGGCCTACGGCGTCTCGGTGTTGGTGTGCGTGTTGATGTTGCGCACCCGCATCTCGCCCCTGTGGTTCATGGCCGTGGCCGGGGTGCTGGGGGGGCTGGGCTGGATCAACCGCTGATCCCGGCGCGGGCTAGGGGCTGGCCGGCCAGAGCGGTTCGGCCGGGCGGATCGTGATCGCTCCGTCCAGCAGCACGGCCTCCTCGCAGAATCCCGCCGGGGGCAGATCCTCCGGCCCCCGCGCCACGCTGCCGGCGATCCGCAGCTGCAGCGGCCGCAGCTGCAGCGCCACGATCCGGGCCTGCTCGTTGCCCTGGCAGCCGGCATGGGCGATGCCCCGCAGCCTGCCCCACACCCGCACATCGCCGATGGCGCTGATGCGAGCCCCCGGGTTCACGTCCCCCAGCAGCAACACGGAGCCCTGCACCTGCAGGTGATCGCCCGACCGCAGGGTGCCCTGGTGAATGGTCAACGCCGCGTTTGTTGGGCTGGGGGCCTCCCCGGCGCCGCCGCTGGCGCGGGTGAAATGGGTGCTCAACCCCAGGGCGGCGGCCGCCACCAGGCTGCTGGGCTCGGCGCCCTCCACCTGCAGCAGCTCCAGGCCCTCAGCGGCCAGCAGCTGTTGAATCGCCCGCAGCTCCGGCAGGGTGAGGCTGCGATCGGCGGCCTGGAGCACCGCTCCACCCGGGGTTGGTTTCGCCCCCAGGGCGCAGCGCAGCTCATCGAGGGCAGTGGCCTGGATGTTGGCCCGGGTGGCCAGCTGCAGGACAAGGGGCTGTGGTGCCATGGCGGTCAACCTAGGCAGCAGCGGCCAACTCGCGCCGCAGGGGGGCGCTCACGTCGGCCGGATGGATCAGCCAGGCCGTTTCCGTGGGCTGGATCAGGCTGCGCACCAGGGCCGAACGCTGCTCCAGGGCCCCGAGCTGCTGGCCATCCCACAGCCGCAGCCCGCCCTTGTAGGGGTGATAGCCGCGGTTCTGCTGCTGGTGCAGCCCGCAGCAGCGCTCCGCCACCAGGCCCGCCGCCTCGCTCAGCTGGCGCGCCCGGGCCAGGAACTCCAGCCGCTGTTGCGCCGTCAGGGCGCTCACGTCGGTGGCCTTGAGCAGTTGCCGCTCCAGCAGACGCCGGCACAGCTCCTGCAGCGGTGGCGGCCCCTCCTCGCGCCAGCGCTGCAGGTGGTAGCCGGTGCGGATGTCGTCATTGGCGAGGTAGGTGTCCAGGTCGAGCTCCCTGGGCCTCCACAGCCAGCAGGCCATCGCCCCATCGGCCCACACCTGAGCGGGGCCAAGGCGCCGTGCGGTGGCGATGGTCTGGCTGAGCAGCCAGTTGCACACCACGTTGAGGCGGTGGTTGTACACGCTGCGATACATCAGATTGCGCACCACCAGGTAGTGCTCCACCGCCATCAGGCCCTTGGGGTGCAGGGCCAGGCCCCCGTCGGGGGCAATGGTGAGGGCCGCCAGAATCCGCTGCAGATCCAGCCGGCCATAGCTGGTGCCGGTGCTGTAGCTGTCGCGCAGCAGGTAGTCGAGCCGGTCGCAGTCCAGCTGGCTGCTCACCAGGGCCTTGATCGCCGGATTTCCGTAGCGGCCATGAGCCAGCAGATCGGCCACGGCATCGGCGGTTCCGGCGGCGAAGGCCTCCAGCGGCTCCCGCAGGGCCGGATGCTCCCGCACCAGGCGGCCCGACCAGGCCTCGTGATGCAGGCCGTACATCTCCTCGCCGGAGTGGCTGAGGGGCCCGTGGCCCACGTCGTGCAACAGGGCCGCGGCGTAGAGCACCCCGGCATGCACCTGGAGTTCCGGCGCCAGCTGAATCAGGCTATCCAGGGCCTGGCGGGCCAGGTGCAGCACCCCCAGGGAATGGGTGAAGCGGCTGGATTCCGCCCCGTGGAAGGTGAGGTAGGCCGGGCCCAGCTGGCGGATGCGCCGCAGCCGCTGGAAGGGGGCGGTGTCGATCAGGCGGATGGCCAGGGCCTCGGCCGGCTGGCTGTGATCCAGGCGGATCGCCCCGTGCAGGGGGTCGTGGTAGGTGCGCGGGCTCATGCCGCAATGCTGCCGCCGGTGATCGGTTGCTGGGCTGGCGCGCTCAGCTGATTCACGGCCATCTCCAGCCAGCGGTCGTCCTTGCCCCCCGGATCCAGGGGCTCAGGTTCAGGCAGCAGCTGGTCCGGCTCAATGCCCAGGTTCTGGATGTCGCGGCCCCTCGGCGTCACGTAGCGGGCCACGGTCACCGCCAGTCCGCTGCCGTCGCCCCCCAGGCCGATCAGCGTCTGGATCAGGCCCTTGCCAAAGGTGCGGCTGCCCAGCAGGGGCGAGCGGCCGTTGTCCTGCAGCGCCCCCGCCAGGATTTCACTGGCGCTGGCGGTGCCGCCGTTCACCAGGGTGAGCATCGGCCCGCCATAGACCAGGCCCGCCTGGGCCCGCTCGGCATCGCTGAAGCCGTCGCGGTTCACCGTTTCCACAATCGGCGCACCATCCAGCAGGGCGTTGGCCACGGCCAGCCCGGCACGCACCAGTCCGCCGGAGTTGTTGCGCAGATCCAGGATCAGGCCATCGATGCCCTCGCCTTGAAACTGCTGCAGGGCCTCCTGCACCTGCTGGGGCACCGGTTCTGAAAACTGGGTGATGCGCAGGTAGCCCAGCCGTTGTCCGTTGGCGCTGAGCAGCCGGCTGCGCACCGGTTTCAGGTCCACATCCCGGCGGGTGAGCTCCAGCTCCTTCAGCCGGCCGCCGGGCGGGCGGATCTCTAGCAGCACCCGGGATCCGGCGGGGCCGCGCAGCCGGGCGGCTGTGGCTTCCAGCCCCAGTTCGTACGTGGCCGTGCCATCCACCCGCACCACCTCGGTGCCGCTGGCGATCCCGGCCTCATCGGCGGGGGATCCCTCCAGGGGCGCGATCACCACAATGGCCGGGTCGCCGCTGCGGATCCCCAGCTGCATCCCCACGCCGCTCACGGTGCCCTGGGTGTTGGAGCGCAGGCTGGCGTAGTCCGCCGGACGCAGCAGCCGGGTGTAGGGGTCGCCGATCGGAGCCAGCATGGCGTCGATGGCGTCGTAGGCATCGGTGCTGGTGGCGATCGGGCGCTCCAGCGTCTTCTGGCGCAGGCGCTTCCAGCCAATGGCCTCGAAGCGATCGGGATCCACGTAGCTCTGGTTCACCAGCCGCCAGCTCTCCACCACCAGCTGCTGGGCGTCGTTGAGGGCCAGGGCCGGTGCAGCGCCTGCCGGCAGGCTCAGCACCACCACCAGCGCCCAGGCCAGCAGGCCCCGCAGTCGGCTCCCCAGCCGCGGGCCGGCCGCTTCAGGCGGCGCTTCAGGCTCGGGCTTGGCGGCGGCGGGGGCGCTCACGGGCGGTTGGAGGCGATCGGTAGACTCTGCCAACCAAACCCCCTCGCTGCATGGCGAACTCCTCACCCGCCTCCGGCGGTCAGTCCTCGCCCGTCTACGACTGGTTCAACGAGCGCCTGGACATCCAGGAAATCGTCGACGACGTCGCGTCGAAGTACGTGCCGCCCCACGTCAACATCTTCTATTGCCTGGGCGGCATCACGCTGGTCTGCTTCCTGATCCAGTTCGCGACGGGCTTCGCGATGACCTTCTATTACAAGCCCACCGTGGCTGAGGCCTACGCCTCGGTGCAGTACCTGATGACCGACGTCAGCTTCGGCTGGCTGATCCGCTCGGTGCACCGCTGGAGCGCCTCGATGATGGTGCTGATGCTGATCCTGCACGTGTTCCGCGTCTACCTCACCGGCGGTTTCAAGCGTCCCCGTGAGCTCACCTGGATCACCGGCGTCACCATGGCCGTGATCACCGTGTCCTTCGGCGTCACCGGCTACTCCCTCCCATGGGATCAGGTGGGCTATTGGGCCGTGAAGATCGTGTCGGGCGTTCCGGCCGCCGTGCCCGTGGTGGGCGATTTCATGGTGGAGCTGCTGCGCGGTGGCGAGAGCGTCGGCCAGTCGACCCTCACCCGCTTCTACAGCCTGCACACCTTCGTGATGCCCTGGCTGCTGGCGGTGTTCATGCTCATGCACTTCCTGATGATCCGCAAGCAGGGCATCTCCGGTCCCCTCTGATCCGAAGCCAGGGGCCAGCGGGTTTCGCATTGTTGCGATCCCGCTGCCCCAGCACCCGTTCGCTGCCGTCGTCCCCAGGGCGGTTTCTAGCCTTCATCACTGGGGCACACCATCAGGCCACTTCTCCGGTCACGTCATGCACATCCTCAAGAAGCCCGATCTGAGCGATCCCAAGCTGCGGGCCAAGCTGGCCAAGGGCATGGGGCACAACTACTACGGTGAGCCCGCCTGGCCCAACGACCTGCTCTACATCTTCCCTGTGGTGATCCTGGGCACCATCGCCTGCGTGGTGGGCCTGGCCGTGTTGGATCCCGCCATGCTCGGCGACAAGGCTGATCCCTTCGCCACGCCGCTGGAAATCCTGCCCGAGTGGTACCTCTACCCGGTGTTCCAGATCCTGCGGGTGGTGCCCAACAAGCTGCTTGGCATTGCCCTGCAGACGATGATCCCCCTGGGCCTGATGCTCATCCCCTTCATCGAGAGCTTCAACAAGTTCCAGAACCCCTTCCGCCGCCCCGTTGCCATGGCGGCCTTCCTGTTCGGCACCCTGTTCACCATCTATCTGGGCATCGGCGCCGCTCTTCCCATCGACAAGTCCCTCACCCTGGGCCTGTTCTGAGCTCTGATCCCACCGAGCCTCAGCTCTCGGGATTGAACCTTCTGCCCCGGCTCCGGCCGGGGCTTTTTTGTGGCTGCGGCATGCTGCCACGGGCCGCTCATCGGCCGCTGATGTCGAGCAGGGTCACGTCTTCCGGGTTCACCCGCAGCAAGTGGTGCAGCAGCAGGAAGCCCACGATCGTCCAGGTCTGGTAGGTGCGCGCCTGCTGGCCCACCCAGGTGCCGGTGGGACCGTCGAAATATTCCGCCCACTGCTGGCGCGGCAGCTGGTTGAGCTGGCTCCAGTAGCACTCCTCCAGCATGGCCTTCATCTGGCCCATCAGCAGCACATCGGCCTGGGGGTAGCGCTGCTCGTGCAGCAGGATCGCCCCGCCCAGATACCAGAGCAGGCTCGGCCAGTGGCCTCCGTTGTGGTAGCTCCAGGGCCAGTTCTTGGGGTCGGAACCCGTCTTCTCGCGCCACTTGTCGCCCTCGAGGGGGGGATGGCAGATCCGCATCGGCATCTGGGCCATCAGATGCTGGCGGTTGTGCAACACCAGCCGAAACAGGGCCCGCTGCTGCGGCGCCGTCACCAGCCCGAACAGGCAGGCCAGGCAGTTGCCCAGGCTGTAGAAGCGAAAGTCCGGCCGACCGGTGCGCATGTTGCCGATCAAGTAGCCGCCGCGATCCTCCAGCCAGTCCTGGAGCCAGGCGGGAATCACCTGGGGCTGCACGTTGAATTCATTCAGGGCCTGGGTTTCGCCGTACTGCTCCGTCGGCCGCCGCCGCAGCACCTGCATGGTCTTGCTGGTGACCCAGTAGTGCTTGAGCAGATAGGAGCGCAGATCGTGCTTCCACTGGCGGGTGAGCACCAGCCGCTGCTCCAGCAACCGGCTGGCCTGGCTCTGCTGGGCCAGCTCCATCAGTTGGCAGCAACTGCCCAGGCAGCCGAACAGCAACACCTCGATCTCCAGGGGCGCGCCCCACACATCCATCGGGCGGTCGATCATGAACGAGCAGTCCGGCACGAACAGCACCGGGGTGCCCTCGAAGGTGGGGTGCAGCACCAGATCCAGCAGCAGCTGCACGCCGCGCTGCACGTTCTGGCTGGAGCCGAAGTGCCAGTCGCGGCTGCGGCGCACGTAGAGCCAGCAGAGCACGGGCCACCAGAGGCTCGCATCCACCGATGTGATGCTGCCGATCGAGCGTTGGCCGTAGTCGGCCAGCAGCTGGCCGTTCTGCTCCACGAAGCTGGTGGGAAACACCCCGCGGGTCTGGTAGGCACTGCTCTGCAGCTCCAGGCACACCTCCAGGAAGTTGCGCACGATCTCGTAGCGCCCCTGCAGCAGCAGGTAGAGCATCACCGGCACGTTGTCCCGCAGGAACACCTCGCCGTAGTTGGCGGCGTCGCTGCGTCCGCCGGGATGGGAGAGGGCCGCCACGGATCCCACCAACTCCCCGCGCACCCGGATCAGGGTGCGCTCGAAGTGCTCCTCGGCGCTGGCCACCACCGCGGCTTCGCGGGAGCTGGGGCGCACCCGCAGGCGCTCCTGGCTGAACGGCTTCGCCATCGGTGGCCTTCCTCCCAGGAGCAGCCTGGCCGAACCATAGAAATGGCCGCCCGGCGCGTCAGCCCCTCAGTCCCCCTTGACAGGCTGTGGGCCATGGGTGTTATGGTTTTGGACTGCGCGCAAGCCGCAAGGCAAGCGAGCAGAAGGCAGCAGGAGAGCAAGCGCGTGTCGTTTGCTTGGAACTGTTGTGCGACTTGCAGGACGGAAGGCGAGA
>Ga0214917_10006311_pt1 | contig 12354 bp, 9 predicted proteins | sample LL_1208_BB_MetaG_FD_177983 | JGI IMG/M metagenome (GOLD analysis project Ga0214917, IMG submission 177983) | Freshwater microbial communities from Lake Lanier, Atlanta, Georgia, United States - LL_1208_BB | ecosystem: Environmental > Aquatic > Freshwater > Lake | place: USA: Georgia | collected...
AGGCTTTTTTGTCCAAATTGAGCCATAATTTTGCTACTAGGTTTTTAGGGAATAGTTGAATGTTTTTGTTAAAGGCTTGCACCAGGTCATTATATCGTTTGCGTTCGACTGACAGACGATTTTCGCTGCCTGCAAGTTCGTCCATTAAGCGGCTAAAGTTTTCGCTTGAGCGTAGTTGAGGGTATTGTTCGGCAACGATGAGTAAGCGAGAGAGGGCGGATTCCATTTGATTGGAGGCCTTGATTTTGTCTGCTGGAGTTTTTGCACCTGCTAATTTTGCACGGGCTTCGGCGATACCTAAAAAGACGGTTTGCTCTTGTTTTGCGATCCCTTTAACTGTGTTGACGAGGTTTGGAATCAGGTCATATCGGCGTTGCATTTGGTTTTCAACTTGGGCCCATGCGCTGCTAATGCCTTCGTCTTGGCCAATAAAGCCATTACGGGTTTGGACTGCCCATCCAAGGATTACAATAATGACTGCTAAAACGATCCACCATTTATATTTTTTCATTTTACTCTCCTTACCATGATCCGCTGGAACCCCCGCCGCCTGAAGACCCGCCGCCGAAGCCGCCAAATCCACCGCCGCCAAAGTGCCCGCCGCCAAAGTGGTTATTTCTTCCAGAAGTATTGGTTAAAAGCATCAAAAATACAAGGTTTCTAAATGTTGGGCTAATGATCATTGCGATAATTGCTAAGGCTATTAAGATCAGTGCCACTAGGGGGTTGCCCTTTTTATGGGGGGCTTGGGGTTGGGGAGGGGCGGCTTGAGTGAGATTATCCAGAGATAATGTATTGGCTTGAGCAATGGTTTGGGCGATGGCCATATGACCTGACACAATGCCTTGTGCCAATTGACCGGCCTTAAAGTAAGGGATGATATTTTCGCGGATAATGGCACCTGCTTTTCCATCAGGAATGGTGCCTTCTAGGCCATACCCTACTTCAATGCGCACCTTTTTTTCTTTTAATGCAATGAGTAATAAAATGCCATTGTCTTTTCCTTTTTGGCCGATACCCCATTTTTCAAATAGCTCCACGGCGACTTCTTCAATGCTTTTATCACCGATTTCGGGGAGGATTGCGGTGGCAATTTGAATGCCTGATTGATTGTCAATTGTTGCTGATATGGCCTCGCATTGTGCTTTGGCATCGACTGGTAATAGGCCAGCCTGGTCTCTGATATACCCTTGAGAGTTTGCGATTTGGACTGGTGCTGAAGGGGCTTCTGCCACTTGAGGGGCGTCTACCGATTGAGTGGGTTTGGTTTGAGGGGTGGTAAAGGTACTGAACAGGGTGGCACCGATGAAACATAGGCCGATTATCAGGTAGAGAAGGGGGCGTTTCATGACGTGGGTAGGCTATCGATATGGTCGGACAGCGAGAGGAGTTGGTCCATGTAGATGGCGAAATCGGCGGTTTCGGGCGTTTTGAAGGCCGATAGTGAGATGTTTAAGTTGGTTTCGATGGTTGAGATGAGTGCGTGTGTGTCGTTTGCTGGGGGGATGTTTAGCATATGGAGGATGCCAGCGAGTACGGTTAATAGGCTAGAAACGGATTGGATGATCAGGTCCTTGGGAGGCAATTGGTTTAAGATGTAGGCTGATCTTAATTTGAGGATGGTTGACCTGAGTGTAAATTCGCACTCATGCCGTAAATTGTGATTGGTGATGGGGGTGTCTAGGATATCTGTGCCTGCCAGTAATTTTTTTGTGCTTTTCATCGCTAAAAATTCGATTGGAAATACATCAAGCGCTTCAGCGATTTCGGACTTGGCAAAAATTGTTAATTGGACGGGGGCTTTGTCGAGGGGTAATTTTGTTGGCTTTAGGTCTGCGGCGCTGACTTTTTCTAGAATAATTAATAGATAGAGTGTGGCATTTTTGACGGGGTATCCGTATTGGTAAATGGCCACTAAATTATCTTTAAAGTGAGACTGAATATGAGAGATTAATTTTTCCATGTCTCATAGTTTAAGGGTTTATGTAGGGGTAGTCTACTTTTAGTTGAAGCCTGGATACTCCGGACACTTAGTAGCCAGGCACCTCTTCTAGCGAAATCCCTAGCATGTCCAATATTTCTTTACTGGGTGCTACGGGTGTATCAGAGCGGTGGTATCGGGTTTCCCATGCTTTGGTTTCGCCATTGAAGTACCAATACATTTTTTTGTTTCCGATGGCGGCAGTGGGTGTTTTGGAGTGTAAAAGCATATTCGGCATCTTGGTTATGGTGGTGGCGAGTAAGAGACAGAGTATGGTTTTCATGGGGCATATTATACTTGTTTTTTATCTGGGTGGGTTACTTTTGGGTAAGACTTCTTTTTAATTAAGTAGTATACTGGCGTTTCCCTGGGGGTGTATTGGCATCGACAGGACAGATCATTGATATTGGACGCGTGCCGAAGAGCTGCCCGGCTTCGTAAAAAGGCAGACCCAAATAACTGACAAAACTACAACGTTTTTCAGTTTCCCAGCAATGGGAACACAAGCCGCAGCTGCTTAGTTAAGTAGCTACGCCGACAGACCGGTTTGCTAACGATTTATCTGTCGAATTTAGTTAGCTGGTTGACTAGTGCGTTTGCCGCTAGTTAATAAGATTTTGCAAAACCGCTTGGTGTGTAGAATGTCGATTTTCGACCGCTAAGTTAAATTTAAATAATCGACTACGCACGTAGTTGGACTTTATTAGTGCTGTTTTGGACAGGGGTTCGACTCCCCTCACCTCCACCAAACGCCATCCTAAATCACCTATTTTGGTATCATCCAGTTTTGTGCAATCCAAAAGAGGTTGACTCTTTGCCTCATCCAAGGTCCCTAAAATCACAGTCTCAAATCAGGCTTTTTTCCTAAAATAGGCTTGTAGTAACGCACTGGGGGGCTGTGTCGTGTTTGGGTATGATGGTGTATTATTGTTGCTTTAGAATGTTTAGAAATTTTGGGTTAATTTAATCCGATGCAAAGGGACAAATAGGTATTTCTATGGATTTACAAAAATCACAAGAACGTTCCGCACTTCATGCAGCAATTTGGCGGATTGCCAATGATGTCAGGGGCGCAGTCGATGGCTGGGATTTTAAGCAATATGTCCTCGGGGCATTGTTCTATCGCTTTATCAGTGAACATTTTGCCACCTATATCCAAGGTGGCGATCACAATGTCGACTACGCAACGCTAGCTGATAACGCGATTACTCCTCAAATTAAAGACGATGCCATCAAAACCAAGGGTTACTTCATCTACCCTAGCCAGCTATTCGTCAATGTCGTAGAAACCGCCAACACCAATGAAAGGCTGAACACATACCTTGCCAAAATCTTCGCGGACATTGAGTCCTCTGCCAACGGTTATAAATCCGAAGACAATATCAAAGGGCTGTTTGCTGATTTCGATACCACTAGCAACCGCCTTGGCAACACGGTGAAGGATAAAAACACCCGCCTAGCAGCCGTGCTTAATGGTGTTGAGAGGTTGGAGTTTGGTGATTTTCACGGTAGCCAGATTGACTTATTCGGTGATGCTTATGAGTTCCTTATCTCGAACTATGCCGCTAATGCAGGAAAATCGGGCGGTGAGTTTTTTACGCCGCAGCATGTCTCTAACCTAATCGCACAGCTTGCCATGCACAAGCAAACCAGCGTCAATAAAATCTATGACCCTGCTTGCGGTTCTGGTTCGCTATTGCTGCAAGCTAAAAAGCACTTTGACGCGCATATCGTTGAGGACGGTTTTTTCGGTCAGGAAATCAATCACACAACCTACAACCTAGCACGCATGAACATGTTCCTGCACAATATCAACTACGACAAATTCAATATCAAGCTGGGCAATACGTTGATTGATCCGCATTTTGGTGATGACAAACCGTTCGATGCCATCGTTTCCAATCCCCCTTATTCTGTGAAGTGGATAGGCTCGGATGACCCTACGCTGATTAACGATGATCGCTTTGCACCGGCAGGCGTGCTTGCACCTAAATCCAAGGCCGATTTTGCATTTGTGCTGCATGCGCTCAGTTACCTTTCAAGCCGTGGTCGTGCGGCCATTGTGTGCTTCCCTGGTATTTTTTATCGTGGCGGGGCAGAACAGCAAATCCGCAAATATCTGGTGGATAATAACTATGTAGAAACCGTCATTTCACTCGCCCCCAATCTGTTTTACGGCACCACCATTGCCGTGACGATTCTGGTGCTGGCGAAAAATAAGAAAGACACCACCACCCAGTTTATCGATGCCAGCGGCCTGTTCAAAAAGGAAACCAACACTAACACCCTGACCGAAGCGCATATCGATGAAATCATGCGGGTGTTTGATAGCAAAGAAAATATCGACCATTTTGCCCGCTCTGTCCCCTTAGAAGACATTTCTGCCAATGACTATAATCTCTCAGTCAGCAGCTATGTGGCCGCCAAAGACAATCGGGAGGTGGTGGATATCACCCAGCTTAATAACGAGATTGAAACCACGGTGAGTAAAATCAATCGTCTGCGTGCGGATATTGATGCGATCGTTGCGGAAATTGAGGGAGAAGCGGCATGACACTGGAAAACAAACTTGGCATTACCCATCAAGTAGAGCTTGCCAAAGCAGAAGAAAAAATCAGCAAGCAGAAAGCCAAGCAGCTTTTTGAAAGCGGTGCCATCAACACGATTGAGGTAGGCACATTTGCGGGACTAGCGCAAATTCACAAAGCCTTGTTTGAAGATATATATGAGTTTTCAGGAAAGCTTCGAGAGGTGAATAGTGCAAAAGGCAATTTCCGCTTTGTGCCCATACTCTATCTTGAGGCTTCGCTTGAGCATATCGACACGATGCCGCAAAGCAGCTTTGATCAAATCATCGAAAAATATGTGGAAATGAACATCGCCCACCCTTTCCGCGAGGGCAACGGACGCGCCACCCGTATCTGGCTCGATCTTATTTTAAAAAAGGAATTGAAGCAGGTGGTGGATTGGAACGAGGTGGATAAGGATGAATATCTTTCCGCCATGCAGCGCAGTGTGGTCAAAGACGTTGAGATCAAAACCCTGCTAAAAAACGCGCTGACCGATAGAATAGACGACCGCGCGTTGTTCATGAACGGCATTGATGTCAGCTACTACTATGAAGGCTACAGCGAATTTAAGACTGAGGATTTATAGGAATGAGTTACCTAGAAAAATTGCTGGATGGGGTTGAGGTGGAGTGGAAGGCGTTGGGGGAGGTCGCTACTTTGCAACGTGGCCGCGTCATGTCAAAAGAATATCTTGCTGAGAATGCGGGAGATTACCCCGTTTATAGCTCGCAAACAGCCAATAACGGAATGATCGGAAAAATCGTTACATTTGATTTTGATGGGCAATTTATTAGCTGGACAACGGATGGCGCAAATGCTGGCACAGTATTTCATCGCACGGGAAAATTCTCCGTTACAAACGTTTGCGGTCTCATAAAGATCAACGATGAATCGAAATTAAACTATAGATTCTTGTTTTACTGGCTATCTACGGAAGCACAGAAACACGTTTACTCTGGCATGGGAAATCCCAAGTTGATGAGCCATCAAGTTGAGAAAATCCCCATCCCCATCCCCCCGCTCGAAATCCAAGCCGAAATCGTCCGCATCCTGGACACGTTTACCGAGCTGACCGCCGAGCTGACCGCCGAGCTGACCGCCGAGCTGACCGCCCGTAAGAAGCAGTATAACTATTATCGCGATCAACTGCTCACTTTTGAATTCCCCTCCGGTGGAGGGGTGCCCGAAGGGCGGGGTGGTGTTGAGGTGGAGTGGAAAACTTTACCAGAAATGGCGATTGATTTTGGCCGTGGAAAATCAAAGCATCGCCCAAGAAATGATGAGAAGCTGTATGGTGGAGATATACCGTTTATACAGACTGGAGACATTAGAAATGCCTCACATATCATCACCGAATACACTCAAACATACAGTGAGCTTGGCTTGAAGCAAAGCAAGCTATGGCCCAAAGGAACACTATGCATCACGATTGCGGCCAACATTGCGGAAACTTCCATACTAGGATTTGCTGCTTGTTTCCCAGATAGCGTCATTGGCTTCGTTGCTGATCCAAATAAAACCAGCGCTGGATATGTTGAGTATCTTCTTCAAACAACCAAAACTAAATTAGAAGAAAAGGGAAAAGAGAAGAGCAGCGCGCAAAGCAATATCAACCTTAGCACTTTTGAAGAATTGAAGTTGCCCTTTCCCTCCCTTTCCGAACAATCCCGCATCGTCCGCATCCTCGACAAATTCGACACCCTCACCACCTCCCTCACCGAAGGCCTTCCCCGAGAAATTGAACTACGCCAAAAGCAATACGAATATTACCGTGACCAGTTGCTAAGCTTCCCAAAATTCCCCTCCAGTGGAGGGGTGCCCGAAGGGCGGGGTGGTGTTGAGGTGGAAAACAATGCCCCCTAATATTCAAATTTATCAATCAGAAGATGGGCACCTGGAACTCAAAATTGCATTTGACCATGAAACGGTTTGGCTGACGCAGGTGCAAATGGCTGAGTTGTTTGATACCAGTGCCGATAACATCAGTCTGCACTTAAAAAACATTTATGCATCCCAAGAACTTGACGAACAGGCAACTGCCGAGGATTTCTCGGTAGTTCGTCAAGAGGGTCAAAGACAGGTTCAGCGTAAACTTAAACACTACAACCTCGATGCCATTATCTCCGTGGGGTATCGGGTAAATTCAACGCGCGCCACCCAATTTCGTATGTGGGCCACCCGCACATTAAAACAGCATTTAGTACAAGGGTACACCCTCAACCAGCGACGCCTTCAAGAACAAGGTATCGAGTTTGATCAGGTTGTCCGTTTATTATCCCACACACTTACTCACCAACAATTGGTCAATCCAGAAGGTGAAGCAGTGCTTTACGTAATCAGTGATTATGCCCGTAGCTGGAGCTTGCTGCAAGGCTATGATGAGCAAAGTTTGCGTGCGCTTCCCAATAAACAATCGGGGATGAAATCGCTGAAACTAGATGAGGTATTGAAGGCAATCGATGAATTGAAAAAAGCGCTCATCGCCAAGGGGGAAGCTACGGATTTATTTGGTCGGTTACGAGATGAAGGGCTGGCCTCCGCGATTGCCACGATTGAGCAGGGGTTTGGCGATGAATGGTTTTACCCCAATATCGCAAGCCGTGCGGCCCATTTATTGTACTTTGTGATTAAAAATCATCCGATGGTAGATGGAAACAAGCGAAGCGCATCGTTTTTGTTTCTGTGGTATTTACAGATCAACCAACACTTTCTGGCCAAGCCAGTAGCGCAATTGATTAATGATAACACCTTGGTAGCACTGGCGTTGTTAGTCGCAGAGAGTAAACCAGAACAAAAAGAAATCATAATTCGTTTGATCGAGCATTTTATCTTGTTGGAAGCGAATATGCCCAACCTTTCAGAGGCTCAGATATAATATGGGTGACACACTCGAAAACATCGTAAAGAAATTAAAAGAAAACGATAAAAAGGTGCAGTTGATTTATGGTTTTAATGGGATGGGTAAAACACGCCTCTCTCGTGAGTTTAAAAATCTCATCGCGCAGAAACGCGATGCCGATGACGAAGTGAAAACCACTCAGCCAAAAGTGATTTACTACAACGCTTTCACCGAAGATTTGTTTTACTGGGATAATGATCTTACCGGCGATAGTGAAAGAAAATTAAAAATACAGCCGAACGCCTATACCCGATGGGTGCTTCAGGAACAGGGTAAGGAGTTCAACGCCATTGCCCATTTTCAGCGTTACACAAGTGATAAGCTAACACCCAAATTTAGCCCAGATTTCTCAGAGGTTACTTTTTCCTTTAAGCGGGGAAATGAAGATAAAAGCGAAAACGTCAAAATCTCCAAAGGCGAAGAAAGCAATTTCATCGTTTTAGATCAATACACCCGAGAATGGCCGCCTGTTGCTAGCTACCTCACCGAAGGCCTCCCCCGAGAAATTGAACTACGCCAAAAGCAATACAAATATTACCGTGACCAGTTGCTAAGCTTCCCAAAATTCCCCTCCAGTGGAGGGGTGCCCGAAGGGCGGGGTGGTCTATGAGACACACACAAAGCTTCATGGCCCTTCCATTCAACCCAAAACTCAAACAACGCGCTAAAGAACTTCGCAAATCGGGCATGCTGCATGAAGCCTTATTATGGAACCAACTCAAAAGAAAAAAATTAGTAGGTCTTGATTTTGACCGTCAAAAAATTATTGGTCATTATATTGTTGATTTTTTTTGTGCCGAAAAAGCTGTGGTGATTGAAGCGGATGGAAGTTCTCACCAAGAACGCGAAGACTACGATGCCGAGCGAGATGCCTATTTGAAAGGGTTGGGGTTAACGGTGATCCGTATTGAAGTAAAGGATATTTTGCAGAATATGGATGGTGTGTTGAGGTTTTTAAAAAACCACCCCACCCTGAAGGGCACCCCTCCACGGGAGGGGAATTTAGGCATAAGAATCGCTTCGCAGGATGGGAATTGAACAATAAAAGACATGAGGGTAAGGAATTAAATTCCCCTTCTTTGAAGGGGTGGCAGGCAACGCCTGACGGGGTAGTTGATGAGGGGAATAACCAGCAGGAGGACTAGCATGATTGAGCATATGACACCCATCGCCGAATCAAACCACTTTATTATTCTGGATAAATACACGCGGGAATGGGAAGCCTCAGACCGCTATCAAAGCGAAAGCGACTTAGAGCGTGAACTTGTTCAGGATTTGATAAACCAGGGTTATGAATACCTCCCAAATCTCGACACTCAAGAAGCAATGCTAGCCAACGTGCGCGTGCAGTTACAGGAATTGAATAACGTACAATTTACTGACCAAGAGTGGCGGCGGTTTTTAGAAACCTACCTGGACAAGCCAAGTGACGGCATCGTCGATAAGACCCGCAAAATTCATGACGACTATATCCATGATTTTGTCTTTGATGACGGGCGTATTGAGAATATCTATTTGGTCGATAAAACCACAATCGCCCGAAACAAAGTGCAGGTGATTAAGCAGTTTGAGCAAACCGGCATACACGCCAATCGCTACGATGTAACCATTCTGGTGAATGGGCTGCCACTGGTGCAGATAGAGCTGAAAAAGCGTGGTGTTGCGATCCGTGAGGCGTTTAACCAGATCCACCGCTACAGTAAAGAGAGCTTCAATAGTGACCATTCGCTGTTTAAATATTTGCAGGTGTTTGTTATCTCCAACGGCACCGACACTCGCTATTTTGCCAACACCACAAAGCGAGACAAAAACAGCTTCGACTTTACGATGAATTGGGCAAAGTCGGACAACAGCCTGATTAAAGACCTGAAAGATTTTACGGCCACCTTCTTCCAGAAAAACACACTGCTTAGTGTATTGCTACACTACTCGGTATTGGATGCCAGCGACACGCTACTGGTCATGCGTCCCTATCAAATCGCGGCTACCGAGCGGATTTTGTGGAAAATAAAAAGTGCTTATAAGGCCAAAAACTGGAGTAACTCTGAAGGTGGCGGCTATATTTGGCACACTACGGGCTCTGGTAAAACGCTGACCAGTTTTAAGGCGGCACGCTTGGCTACTGCACTCGATTTCATTGATAAGGTGTTTTTTGTGGTGGATCGTAAAGACCTAGACTACCAAACCATGAAAGAATACCAACGCTTTTCGCCCGATAGCGTCAATGGTTCTGACAGTACAGCTGGCCTGAAGCGCAACCTGGAAAAAGATGACAATAAAATCATCGTCACGACCATTCAAAAACTTAATAATCTGATAAAAAGCGAGGGTGATCTGGCAATTTACAACAAGCAAGTGGTGTTCATTTTTGATGAATGCCACCGCAGTCAGTTTGGAAGGGATGAAAAAGGAAAGGCAGGTCTTGGAACCGCACAAAATAATATTCGGAAGCGATTTAGACGTTACTATCAGTTTGGGTTCACTGGCACACCAATATTTGGCGATGACATTGTTGATGGTAGATTAATGCGTAAAGGGAATGCCCTGGGCGCGGAAACTACCGCCAGTGTATTTGGTCGTGAACTCCATTCGTATGTCATTACCGATGCGATCCGTGATGAAAAGGTGCTCAAGTTCAAAGTTGATTACAATGACGTGCGCCCACAGTTTAAGGCTATCGAGACCGAGCAGGATGAGAAAAAGCTAAATGCTGCAGAGAACAAGCAAGCATTGCTGCACCCCGAGCGTATCCACGAAATATCGCAGTATATTCTGAATAATTTCCGTACTAAAACCCATCGCCTGCAAGGCGGCAATAAAGGGTTTAATGCCATGTTTGCCGTAAGTAGCGTTGATGCCGCAAAACTTTATTATGAAACTCTGGGTACGTTGCAGAAAGGCGCAGATAAGCCGTTAAAAATTGCAACCATCTTTTCATTTGCAGCAAATGAAGAACAGGATGCGGTGGGGGATATTCAGGAAGAGAGTTTCGATGTATCTGCGATGAATAGCAGTGCTAAAGAATTTTTGAGTGCTGCAATTGGCGACTACAACGCTTTCTTCAAAACCAACTTCAGTGTGGATAGTAACGGATTCCAGAACTACTACCGCGACCTAGCCAAGCGGGTGAAGTCCAAGGAAATAGATTTGCTGATTGTTGTTGGGATGTTCCTCACCGGCTTCGATGCACCAACTCTTAATACTTTGTTCGTAGATAAAAACTTGCGTTACCACGGCTTGATGCAGGCTTATTCACGCACAAACCGTATTTATGATGCGACGAAAACTTTCGGCAATATCGTCACCTTCCGCGACTTAGAGCAAGCTACCATTGATGCCATTACGTTGTTTGGGGATAAGAACACCAAAAACGTGGTGCTAGAAAAGAGCTACAAAGAGTATATGGAGGGCTTTAGTGATGCGGTAACGGGTGAAGCCCGTCGTGGTTTCATTGACGTGGTGAATGAGCTAGAGCAGCGTTTCCCCGATCCTACCACCATTGAAAAAGAAGCCGACAAAAAAGCATTCGCAACATTGTTTGGAGAGTATTTACGCGTTGAAAACGTGTTACAAAACTACGATGAGTTTGCCAGCCTAAAAGCGCTCCAAACGATCGATAAGACTGACTTAGCAGCCCTTGAAGCATTTAAAACTAAGCACTATTTAAGCGAGACTGATCTAGCGGCATTACACGCCATTAAGATTCCTGCGGAACGACAGTTGCAAGACTACCGTTCAACGTATAACGACATCCGCGATTGGTTGAGACGTGAAAAATCATCTACCCAGACGCAAAGCTCAAGCATTGATTGGGATGATGTGGTTTTTGAGGTTGATTTATTAAAGTCCCAGGAAATTAACCTCGACTACATTTTAGAGTTGATATTTGAAAACAAAAAGAAGGTTAAGGACAAGACTGTACTGGTTGAAGAGGTTCGCCGTGTGCTTCGCGCTAGCCTTGGCCATCGTGCAAAGGAAGAGTTATTGGTTGATTTTATCAATCAAACCGACCTTGAAAAATTGGAAGACGTCCCCAGTATAATTGAGGCTTTTCATGCCTATGCACAGGAAGAGAAAAAACGCGAAGTAGAGACATTAATTGACTCAGAAGGCTTGAATGTGGACGCTGCCAAGCGGTATATCGCCACCTCATTAAAACAAGGGTCTGCCAGCGACAACGGCACAGAGCTGAATTCTATTTTGCCTAAAATGAGCCCATTAAATCCTCAGTACCTTCCTAAAAAGCAAAGTGTTTTTCAAAAAATAGCCGCATTGGTCGAGAAGTTTAAGGGGGTGGGGCGGGAGGGTTAGCGTGAGACCCTAGGTACAGTCAGTCAAATCACATCATATTCAACTGAGCTAGAAAGTCTAATTGCCGCGATATCCACATCGCCAATCACCACGAGCGATTCTACAATCGAGAATCCATCTGAATTTGCGCTTGAGAAACATCTTGAAGATTTTCTTGTTCAAAATTGGAACCAAACAGAGCTAGGAAAAGAATTCAATATTTTTCAAGAAGATGGGGAGGTTGTCGGCCAACAATATCCAACCGATACAGGCCCATTAGATATCCTTGCTGTCAAAAAAGATAAGTCCCAGCTATTGGTCTTTGAGCTGAAAAAGGGGCAAGCGATATTGAGGTCGGACAAATACTTCGTTATATTGGGTTTGTAAAACAAGAACTTGTGAAACCCATGCCTGACAATTTAAAAACTGTAAAATCTGCTCTCGCTAAGATCCATCAGGACATGGAGTCCATCAGCCGGATGGTCGGGCCGTCCTATCTGAGCGTGAAGCGAACGCTGGAACCGATCCGTCGTCAGCAGTTGGAAATTAGTCGCGCCCTTGAACTATCCGGAGCAGTGGCCCAGAGACAGGAGATCGTCAGTGCCAATCAACAC
>Ga0214917_10006312_pt1 | contig 12352 bp, 13 predicted proteins | sample LL_1208_BB_MetaG_FD_177983 | JGI IMG/M metagenome (GOLD analysis project Ga0214917, IMG submission 177983) | Freshwater microbial communities from Lake Lanier, Atlanta, Georgia, United States - LL_1208_BB | ecosystem: Environmental > Aquatic > Freshwater > Lake | place: USA: Georgia | collected...
ACTGGTTATAGGCAACTGATACTTGCTGATAGGGTCAGCCAGTAAAAAAGACCGGGTTGTTAGCTCAGTTGGTAGAGCAGGTGACTCTTAATCACCGGGTCGGGGGTTCGAAACCCTCACAACCCACTTACAAGTTTGAGAAATTGAACGTAAAAGTGGATGTGATAGGACTATCGAATACCGTAGGTTTTTTCGAGTAGTTACGAGGTAGTAACACATTCGGTTGGGAATAAAGCGCCCTTCGCTTTAGTTCTAAACCACAAGTGTTGTGAATTATCGAAAAGTTCGATTTCGGGGGCAACGCAATACTCTTCACGAAAGGTAAGAGAAGTGAGCAACTCCCCCCAATCTGTAAGAAAAGTATCTGATAAGCCTAAGAGAGCCAATGGCCGAGGAAGCATTTATCCAATAACTAAGCCCAATGGCAGAAAAGTTTGGAAAGCCGCGATTAAAGACCTCAACGGCAAACTAAGAACTAAGAACTTCACGAAAATTGCTGAGGCGGAAGACTGGCTGAGTGACCAAAGGCGCGCTCGCGAACTTGGTGAGAATACCTACGCTGCTAATCCAAAAATGACAGTAGCGGAATTTATGACTGGATGGGTTGAGAGCCAATATAAAGAAGACCAAAGTAGCACCCAGCGCTTCTATAGAAATGCCATAAAGAATCACATCATTCCTGCGCTAGGGAACATAAAGGCAGCATCCCTGAGTGCAAAATCAATTGAAACTCTTCTTAGAGACATGGCGGCAAGGCAACTAGGTGCTGGCACAATCCATAGCGTCAAGGCCGCACTCTCGGCGGCATTTAATGATGCAGTACGTCTTGGAGACTTAACGAGAAATCCCATGAAAAATGTAAGAGTTCCAGATATTCAGCCTAAGCTGACTAAACCAATACCGCGCGCAGATTGGGAAAAAATCTATTTAGAAGCAACGAAAGACCCCTACATGCACGCACGGATTGAGATGGCAGGAATGATTGGGCTCCGACCAGGAGAAGCGCTTGGTCTGAAGTGGAGTGACCTAGACCAGCAAGAGTCAACTCTCCGCATAGCTCGTCAAGTGCAGCGAATAAAAGGTAAAGGCCTGGTAATTAAAGCTGTGAAACAGAAAAAGGAGCGAACAATTGTTGTTTCAGAAACCACAAGACAAATTCTTCTTACACACAAACGATATCAATCATTACAAAAGGCTGGATGGACTGAAGACTTGGATTTGGTCTTTCCAAATTCATTAGGTAAGCCTCTTGATGAAAAGGCCGACCGTAAAAACTTTAAAAAACTTCTTGGCACTGCTGGGGTCAACGATTATGAACTATACCAACTTCGCAAAACTGCGTTCACTGCTATGGCTTCACAAACTGACCTTAAGACGTTGATGGAATTTACTGGTCACACTCAAGTTTCTACTGTTTTAGGTAGTTATGTATTTGCAACCAGTGAATCAATGAAGCAAGCAGTTAATGGTATGGACCGGCTCCGCCCTAGAAATTAGGTACGTCCCCGGGGGTTAAGTCAGTCAAAAAAAGGAACTAGGTCAGGTGAAATAAATAACCAAAGGTTAATTTTTCAGGCAGTAGCCTCTTTTTGATTAAACTGAGATGAAATTCGCCCGTTAAGCGAATTGTAATTAAAATATTTTTGAGTCTTGAAGCTCAGAATATCTCATCAAAAGTGCCGCTAAAATATCGGGCTCAGTAGCGTTCGCATTTATGCCTAAAATCCTGAGAACCGCTTGGTCTAATTTGTAATGTACTGCCTGTAGCGGTTTTGGCATTGAGATTTCAGAGTATAAATCTGCTAGTGAAACTTTCCCAAATTGCTCTCTGGTGTTCAAGACCTCGGTAGCTGCCTCTTCTAGAATCTCTTGTTGTCCCTTGTTTAGGTTGGGAAATGGAAAATTATTGTAAGTTATCCCGCCACTAATTCTTGTATCATTTTTAATTCTTCCAGATACCGCTTTATTCCAAATATTGAACGCACTTGAACACATCAAGCTAAATGTTTCAAGAGATGCATTTGGAACTATAGAGACTGCATCAGTACAAATAGTATTATCATCGAAAAAAGCAATAGGGACATACTTTCGCTCTTCTGATGAATGCCGAGGAACTGCAAGGTAGCGGCCTTTAGGATGACTAATGAATCCAAACAGGTGTGGCGTGGCTGCCAATTCTTGAGTAACTTTACGCTCGCTTGATTCCCTAGTCTTCTTTACTAAAGCAACTCTCCTCGAAAGTTCTTTCGATTGACGAATTTCTGCTGGGGAAACTTCCGTAAGCCACAAACACCAACGTTCTTCATCATGAATTAGCTCGCGCGCACCGACAATTCTTTTTAGATACTTGGCAGCAATTTTGTCTACTTTCCTTATAGTGGCAGCCTCCTCGGGCGATATATCAGATATCGCTCCCCCGTCATTAGGTTGACTTCCATACAAGAGAGGTTGAGTATCAGGGTTGAGCGGAGTTCTTCGAGAAGAAACAAGCACATCAGGTCCATCGACCAAATAAGGATTTATGTTTTTTGCTGTCATCTTTGTGGGCTCTGACTTCACTGTTTCATATGTCCAGATTGGATAGACACCCGAGCCCGTCTCAGCTGATAAACCAATTATTACAACATGAACAATTGCTTGACCGGCAGACTCATTACTCCACGAAAAAGTACGATGTGCAAAGTTAATATGAACACCACAGTCATAAATTGCAGGCCACATAATTGGTGGCTGTTCACCCTGCGATATCGAATTTGTTGACACAAAAGCAGCCTTTGAATTTCTACCTTGGATTGCGCGGGCCGCCTTCAAAAACCAATTAGAAACATAATCTAAGTTGCCAGCTTTCTCAATATTTCTCCAAACCTCCAAAGTTTCCGTTTTTTGCTTTTCGCTTTGCAATCTAGCCCCAATAAAAGGAGGATTTCCTAGGATATATGTGTGCTCATTAATACCTACTTCCCGGTCCCAATCAACAATTAGGGCATTACCGTTAATTATTTTTGCACTATCTCTGATAGGAAACCTGTTTGGTGCTGCCCCAGTGATTTTCTCTAGTTTAATGTTTTCTTGATGGTCAGTTAGAAAAAGAGCGATTCTAGCAACCTGTGATGGCCATTCAAGAATTTCTATACCGAAGAACTGGTGAAGGCCAATTGCTAATCCAAAAGTTCCATCTAGTCCCAGGTCCTCTGATTTACCATCAAGTTCCTGCAATCGAGCCGTAAGTTCAAGTTCTAGTTGTCGAAGGTGTCGATAAGCGACCACAAGAAAGTTTCCACAGCCACACGCCGGGTCAAAAATCTTAATCTTTCCAAGGTCCTTTCGTAGGTCCTTGAGTGACTTTTTGTTATCCCACGAATCAGATAGTCGCTGTTGCAGCGAGTCCAGAAACAAAGGGTAAATAATCTTATTAATATTTTGCTCCGAGGTGTAATGCTCTCCCAAAGCTGCCCTTTCCTCCTTACTCTTTATTAACTGAAAAAGGGCACCAAATATGGTCGGATTGATTGTCGACCAGTCATAGTTTGCAGCATTGATTAAAGCCACCCGCATACGCTTAGTGAATTGGATTTCACCAATGTCCTCTGCGAATATGCCGCCATTTACATAAGGGAAGTTATTAAAGGGACCATCTTTTAAGCGCTGAGATTCTGGAGTATTTAGTGTCTTGAATAGTTCATTTATGGTACTTCCTACATCGCTACCGTCTTCCTTGGTAGACAAGAGAAGCTTCTTGACAATGTTGTGTTCCCACATCTTGGTGTCATCTCCGAACAAAAGAAATAAGAGACGAATAAGAAAAACACTTGTCTCGTGGCCTTCGTAGTCATTTGCCTCAAGTTCGAGATAGAGATTTGCCATCAGCTGAGCAGCTTGCTGGTCAACTGAAATTTCATCCTGTAAATATGAAGGTTTACTTCCAGCGATAATATTGCTAAAACGATGAATATTTTCAGGCAAGTCTTTTAGGAGGAAGTCGTGAGTCCTATTTAGTTGCACATCTATCAAACGGAAGTTGGCGAAGTCAGAGATAATTATGGTTCTTGGCCTATAGCCTGGCGGCAAACTTCTCAAGTACCCACGTGCCTGCAGCTCTGCCTTATCAAGGTCTTCTCCCCGACTTTTATGTTCAATTATCGCGACATTTTTCCAATATACGTCTATCCAATTCTTGTTACCCGATGTGGAACTTGTTACCGCATATTGAAACTCGATGCCTGCAAGTTTTGTGTCATCAATTCCGCAAAGCCTTCGAAAAAAATCATTCCAAAAAGATTCGGCTTCTGACCTCTCATCTTTGGCGCCTTGCCATTTGATAGCAAATTCTCTTGCTACATCTCTTGAGAGTGGGGGGGTAAGCATTTGAGAAGTCATAAATTAATTCTAAAGATTTGAATAATGTATGTCATGAATTTGCAGGCCTATCTTTATATAGTTCTTCAGCTGCAGCTTCTGCCTCCGCCAACATTTTGAAGTATGCCTCGTTTGCTTCGGCATCATCTCTGTCGTCATAGACTTCAGACCACTTAGCATGTACACGTTGAATGAGACGCAAGTGCTCAGCTCTTGGAATCACCATCATCCCACCCTTTTCCATTGTTGGTTAATTTCCTCCATAAAGTTTTAGCGTACTCATCACGCTCAGCATCGCTCATGTTCACTGTTGATTTTAGCTCCACCATATGTACAGTCTTTTCTTGATAAGGAAGCTGATTCTTGAATTCACCCTCCCAACCGCATCCAATACATCGAACTGTTGGGTCGTTATCTGAGACACAGCATCCGCCAATTACATACTTACTTTCATCAATTTCACCAGAGGGCATTCCATATACAATCTCACGAAGTTCATTGCTCGAACGACATTTAGGGCACTTGCTCATAATTTCGTTACTTTCCAATCAACTGAAAATCCACTTTATATCGATAGAAATCTATATTGGGCACCATAGATAGAGCGTTCTCCATTCGAAGGTCATTTTCTAAGGCGATGATGATTCCTCGTACATCTTCACCATTTGTGGCCAGTTCTTTTTTCACAAATCCCATATAACGCAGGATTTGACCTACCACCTCATCACTTGGTCGACCTTTTTTTAATTCAATGACTAAATATTCTTTTCCGTTCTTATTGACGGCAAGAATATCTATCCTCCCTGTATCGCATTGGTACTGTCGTGCAACAACTTCACCTTCGTCATCCTTAACTAAGTCATATTGTTTGCTTAACTCTGTTTGATTCCAATTAAATACGAGAAACTCCTCTAAATGTTGCTCCATAACGAATGCAGAGGGGTCCTCTACACTTTCATCTCTTGAAACAATAGTTGGAAGGTTTGCTCCTCCTGTGAGAGCTTCAATTTCAGTTGCAAAATTAGAGACATCTATGACTGCAAGGGTTGCCTTTGACGCTTTTCTTAACTCCTCAGACATTGAAGCACGCGGAAAAGTAAGCGTTCGCCAAGTAACGGGTCTTTGATGTGGAAGTTCGTCTGATGCTACATATTTGTAATCGCCTGAAACTTCCGCACTAAAGTAATTTCCGTTCCCATCAGGACAAATGAGTACATCGCCACGCTGCATTCCTTGAGCAACTGTCCATAATGCTCCACATGAAAGCCCGGCACCAACGGGCGACTTATTGGGGTTGTATTTCATGTAAGCAGGTTTTATTAGTTCTCTACTTTCTGACCAAGTTTCGGCGAGATAAGGGCCAAGAGATTCCTTAAATCCGTAATGGACTCCGATAAAGCCATCGCGAACGCTTTTTTCGATGTGCTCGCCACCGGACCCAAGAAACACTCTGAAGTACTTTCTCATGACTTGATGGTACCTATCGGCGCCGACAATTCCAGCCCTAGGGAGAAACCGAGAAAATTAGTGGCGCCAGGAGCCTTTAATTACATAAAAAGTCAGGCCTTTTCCTAAAGTCCTCAAGGCTCTACACTTCATGAACCAAGGAGGGTGCAGATGTATAACGCAGAGATAAGTAGAAGTCAGCCAACCGCATATCTTTTTTTGGTTGACCAATCAGGAAGTATGTCCGACCAGATGGCAAGCGCTTCTCGTTCCAAAGCACAATTTGTGGCAGACGTATTGAACAAAACTCTGCGTGACCTCATCGTTAGATGTACTCGCGATGAGGGCGTGCGTGATTACTTCAGCGTTGGAGTTCTAGGTTATGGCGCTTCAGGCGTACGAAATGCTCTCACTGGTTCGCTATCTAGTTCTTGGCTTAATCCCATCAGTGCAGTTTCAAACGGGACTCTTCGTGTCGAGGAACGCCAGAAAATGGTGGACGATGGCGCAGGCGGCTTAGCTCCACAGTCGGTTAAGTTTCCCGTTTGGTTTGACGCAACTGCTGATGGTGGAACCCCCATGTGTGAAGCTCTTGCAAAAGCTTCTGAGGTCTTGGCTGATTGGTCAAATCAAAATCCAAATTCATTTCCTCCGACAGTTCTTCACATTACAGATGGCGAATCCACAGATGGAGACCCTGAACAAGTAGCTTCTATGCTCCAGCAGATTTCAACGAATAATGGTGGAGTTTTGCTCTATAACATTCACGTGAGCAACTTAAGCATGGAGCCAATCAAATATCCATCGAGTGATTCTGTTCTGCCAAATGAGCATGCAAAATTGTTGTTCCGAATGTCCAGTAGCTTTCCTGAGCACATTAGAAAATATGCACAGGATGCACATGGAATTGCACTTAGTCCAGAAAGCAAAGCAATGGTTTTTAATGCTGAGGCAGAAGAGCTAGTGAAATTCATGGACATCGGCTCTCGCCCCGCTGCGATGCGCTGAGTTCTAAATGCGCATTGCCGCGGTGTTTAGGGCAACAGTCTCAAAAGACCTACACATCGAGGGTTCAAACGAAGACACATATTGCCTACGACTAAACGAAGAGAAGCCCAGAGCTGCCGTATTCGACGGCGCCTCAGAGTCCTTCGCTGCTCGAAAATGGTCCAGGTATTTGGCCGACGAATGGGGAAAGCCTCCGACTAGAGATTGGAGTTGGGTTGAGCGTGCCCAGACGCGTTATGCCCGAAACATCTCCAGCCTGGAACTCACCTGGGCGCAAGAAGCAGCTATGCAGCGAGGTAGCTACTCAACAATTGCTTACGTTCAGTTTGAAAAAGACTGGCTTTTCTTTTCTGCGGTCGGAGACTCAAACATATTTCTCTTGTCTAATAATGACATCCGATTCTCCTATCCGTACGTACAAGAAAGTCAATTCACATCTGCTCCCAACGCTCTGTCCTCGAATCCCCTTGACCTTAGAAAAAATAGGGAAAATCTCTTGCTCGGTCTAGACCGTATACGTTACAAATCTCTAGAAACTAGTCACGTAATTTTGGCAACAGATGCAGTATCTGCATGGTTACTTAATCCAGATAAAGAAACAAAGAGTGCTCGCCTAAATACTCTACTTAGCTGTTCAAGTCTTATCGAATTTAAAGATTTGATTGAACAGGAGAGAGCATCGCATGCGATGAAAATTGATGATAGTACTGTCGTAATTCTCGAGGTCGCATAATGCCTTTCCCAACTTCAGAGCAGTATTCCGAGGCAATGCAGTTTCCACATAAAGTTCTCAAAGATTCCGAGCTTGCAGCCTGTAAAGTCGAACAAGATGGAATAGGTCTACCTTTAGGGCGTAGCGGAGGATTTGCAATCACATATAAGCTCTTAGGCAATGGGAAAAATTGGGCTCTACGTGTCTTTAATAAGGACCGGACACAAGCTCGATTAGCCGAGAGATATGGCGCAGTAGAGCGAGGAATAAAGAACTCAGGGTTGCCCTATTTTGTTGACTTCAAGTTCTTGGTGGCAGGAATTTCAATCCAAACTCAAACTTATCCAGTCGTCAAAATGGCGTGGGCCGAAGGAGTCGTCCTAGGAACTTACATCGAAAAGAATAGGAAGAACAAGGCTGCTCTGACTGCGTTGAGACAGAGTATTCAAAAAATGTCAGCAGAAATGGAGCGAGCAGGAATTGCTCACGGTGACCTACAAACAGATAACGTCCTAGTGGCTCAAAATGGCAGCCTTAAATTTGTTGATTACGATGCCTTTTTTGTACCAGAAATTAGAAACTTAGGAGCGATTGAAGAGGGTTATCCAAATTTCCAACACCCAAAGCGTCGGAAATCTAATCCATTCGACGAGAAACTTGATAGATTTTCATATCTCGTAATTGATAGTGCATTGCATGCGTTGATAGAGGAACCATCTCTTTGGGACAAAACAAATTCGGAGCCTCAAGGACTATTAGTAAGAGCCTCAGATTTTGATTCTCCACATAATTCCGCCTCGTTCCGTTCTCTTGCTCCACACCCAGCAGTAGGAAACACTTACAGGCGTTTGGCTGCCATCTGCGAGGGTGGATACAACGATGTCCCATCACTTTCGGAATTCTTAGCAGGCAAGGGACCTGCTGCACTTAATTTGCGACCAATATCAACTTTAACCTCTACTTCTGGCGCAGCGACAAAGCCCACGAGGTCATACCAAAGTAAAGGCGACAGGGTCATCGCGGGAGACAACTACTTGGCAGTTTTTGGAGCGGGTGGACAATTTGTTGAAATCGTAGGGAAAGTAAAGAATGTTGACACGAAGCCAACCAAATATGGGGCGCCGAAAGTTTTCCTTATTTTTGGGAATATAACTGGCACTTCTGTTTACATACCAATTTGGGCAGAAGGTTTAAATAACTTGTCTGCGGCAGGAAAGCCTGTGGATGCAAATGCAAAGGGTAAATGGGTCAGTGTCACAGGGATTGTTGGTCCTGGATACTCAACCAAGAGTTGGTCGAGAATTGGCATTACGGTAACCGATGCTTCGAATCTCAACTTTATTACTGAAGAAGAAGCACAAATTCGACTTTCAGCCAAAACACCTAGTCCTACAGCGAATACAACTTCTTCCCCTGCTGCTTCGATTGCGAATAAGAATGCCCAAATAGCAGCAGCTGCAAAGGCGGCTGCTTCTAAGTCCAGCCCAACCCGTAGTAGTTCAACGTACTCATCTGGAACCCGTAAACCTCGTTCAACGTCTTCTCGCTCCAGCTACAACCGAAGTGGCACAAGACGCTCGAGTTACACTCCAAGTCCCTACACCCCACCTCCTAAGAAAGATGTGAATTGGGTCTTTTGGGGAATTGCAATTGCTGTTGTCGCATTACTCATTTTCGGAGGATGATTTCCTACTAGAAGGGAGCTGTTATGGGTAAATGGGGAGTCAGCTTTGGAGGACCACTATTTCGCGTTGGGCAAAGTCCAGATGGAAGATGGTGGGGTTACTTCAACATTCTTGGATTTAGATTCTTCAGGTATTTCGACAACAATGGAAAGAAACACTGGACCCGAAAGTCACAAAACATTCCTTATTACTCACCAAATAGTTATCAACCCGCTCGTACCACGGGCTATCGAATACCTAAACCAAATTCCACAACTGTAATGAATCAAAATCCTCCTGGGAGTGCGAGTAATCCAATTGGAAGCTCCTCAAATAATCAAAACTCGACAAATCCAACTAGTAGCGTTGCACAAAGAAACCAACAGGCACTTGATGCGATTCGTCAGATGCAGAACCCTGACCAAATTAATTAGCAATTGAAAGTGACGAAGTGAAGATTAGAACTATGGAGAGAGAAGGGACGTAAAGGCTAATTATGGTTACTTCTTGGGCAATAGAAATGGCCGAGTCGGCTCGCCGACGGATGGCCGAATTAGGGAAGAAGGGTCGAGTAGAACTAATTGAGCCTGACTCGATATTTGCACGCGACCGTTGGCTTTGCCAGATTTGTTTTAGGCCAATTCCAAGAACTGTTTCATCCCCATATGACCCACAAAGAGCGACGATTGACCACAGACTTCCTCTAGCCGCTGGAGGACATCACACGTATTCAAATCTTCAATCGGCTCATCTTGGATGTAACTCATCAAAGGGTGCACGCCCACAATCACCCTCTTAAGAGAGTTTAATTATTCAGAGTTTTTGACTTCAAAAAGAACAAGTTCTAACCAAAATTCATCCTCTTGAATAATTGGGAACTCGCCACGAGGTTCAATCAGACAAGTCTTGAGTTTTTCGTTTTCAAGAAGACTTCTCCATTTTCTAGCATTTTCATTTGTGCTCTTTTCAATAGCTTTTAGAAAGTCGATGTTCATAGATGCTCTACTTGAAGCATCTGAGTATTTATCGATGAAACTTGGTATCCCATCTCTACTACCCCCGAGCGAGTACTCCTTGTAAACAGTAGAACTGGGGTTGTAACAAACATAGAATCCCTGAATGCACCGGGTACGCCTTTTCATCTGCTTGTATTCGAGCAACTTATCGAGGTCTTCAAGGTTCTCCACATAATTCGCCACCTTATTTATGTTGACGTCCCTTCTTAAATTTGATTGGGTAAAAAGTAATAAGTCGAAGTTCGCTTTAAACTTAAACTCAAAATAGAACTCAGGATAGAAATCATCGGAGTCCCAACGCAGACTACGGTTCTTTACCAGAAATAAGTCAGGCTTTGACTTTGGAATTAGAACCTGTTCATAGGCCAATAATTCAATGTTGATTGAATTGATTTCGGATGCCAATAGACCTGTTAGTGCGTCTTCGGTTTTTCTTAGCGTTAAATTTTTTAAATCATATTTACGCATATTTCGTACTGGCGTTTCAATATACTTCTTCAACGAGGTAGTTTCGAAAGAAGTGTCAATCATGTGAACAATCTACCCGGATTGACATAGGGAAACAATGTCAGTGCGAATTGTTATATTGGCAGAATCACACAAAATTACTCGCAGAAAATTCCATGAGTTAGTTTCGAGCAGGTAACCTAACTTTCAAGAGAGGAGAAAAAGTGTTAGACCCTATTGCTGAGTCGCTCAACAAGGACTTTCCCGAAGTTAGGGAAGCCTTAGCTAGAACTTTCATCGAAACACAGCTCGGTATCCTGGGGGCAGAAGTTCTTCCATGCGAGGAAGATGGCCAAGAGGGATTGATGCTGAAAGCGTTTGATGTAAACGATAATTTAAGTCCACTCAAAATAACTCTATTTCCACTTACGGCTAAATCTAAGTCTCAGCGCTCATGGTTTGGCGCCATCCCGTGGGACTTCTACGTGAGATTCTATGTTGAGGAAATCCCTGAATTAGAAGAATACTCAGATGATGCCGCGTTGGATGAGTGTTTTTTTACGACATTAAGCACCCACCAAGGGGGCGGCGCAGACTTAATCGCATTTCTTCTTAACTCCCTGAGGGATGAATTCGGCCTACAGTTATCACTGGCTGCTCGAGAGCAAGAATGAGCTCCAAGGAAATCCCGATTGACGGCTCTGCCTTGCATGTATTTGGTGTCTCGCTGTTACGGAGTTACTTCACTATTCGCTAAATGCAAGCATCCTCTCGTAATTTGCATATTTCGGAGACTCTCTAGATGTACCCCGGGGTTAAATGCCTGCGAATTCTCATCCGTATCAGCTATTAGGCATGGGCGTGTACTGACAGCGGAGACAGTAGCCCCAAAAAACTTAATTGAGTTTAGCCTTACAAACATTGCAATCCATGCGAACCTTTATTACCGGCTGAAACCTCGTGTGATGGATTCAGTGGTCGGGAAATTTAGCGGTACCGCGGGCAATCAGAGCCGCGGGATATAAGGCAAGTACTGGCACCGGCTGGCCCCCGGGTGTAGTGAGAGCGAAAGCAGCAGGGTTCTATCGAGTGGATGTCCCGCGCGTAAAGGCAGACCCGAGGCGCCAAACACACTGTTCTTAACTATTGATTAAGAAGGAGTCATCTACATTTCCTGGTCCTGCTGGTCAGCTAATTACTTATCCAGAGCTTAAGTTTCATGGTGAAACCTCGACGCACAAACCTCAGAACTTTTTGCTTCCCTTTGCATGAATTGTCCTTATTCTCTTTTCATGTAGGGGGGGTGAGCCCTCTTCTGCACTCCCTCAGGTACCGCACCAGCTTCGCTTCATTACGCGCCGGAGGCGCGAGTGAGGCGCGCAAACAATTACCGTCCTAGATGCATGTAATGCCAACTCTGCGGAGCAGGTGATTGTTTGCGCGCCGAGGGAGCGAAATCTGTTGACCTTTGGTAGCGATAAATACTTTGACGTTTAGCCTTACAAATATTGGAATATACGTCAAACTATAAATATGAACTATAAGACACCAGAAATGATGCCCTTTGATTACCGGCCACAAAATAGCTACACGCCAATAGAAGTCGCTGAAATGTTAGGAGTTAAACCCGCCACCGTTTATGCCTGGCTTTCTCGCAAGGAACTAAGAGCTACCAAAATCGGACATAGGCGATACATATCGAA
>Ga0214917_10006313_pt1 | contig 12350 bp, 13 predicted proteins | sample LL_1208_BB_MetaG_FD_177983 | JGI IMG/M metagenome (GOLD analysis project Ga0214917, IMG submission 177983) | Freshwater microbial communities from Lake Lanier, Atlanta, Georgia, United States - LL_1208_BB | ecosystem: Environmental > Aquatic > Freshwater > Lake | place: USA: Georgia | collected...
AAAACAATTTCACGATCTGTTTGAAATATGGGTGGAACAAGATTGAGAGAATATCCACTTTTAATCGCTTCTAAAACAATTTCACGATCTGTTTGAAATGTGGGTGGAACAAGATCGAGAGAATACCCACTTTTAACCGCTTCTAAAACAATTTCACGATCGTTTTTGAATTCTGCAGAAGCAAAATCAAATGCTTTTCCATTTTGTTTCACAGCCTCCAATATAAGTTCACGGTTTATGAATTCGTGTGGGACAGAATCCAAAAATAAACCATCTATTTTCATAATATTCAACCAATCAACGCCTCCTTTTTCTCTTTGCGTTTTTTTATTGGTCCTTTTCTTCCTGCTAAAATTTTTCTTTCGCATTTTTATAAATGGTTATATAAAATAAATTATGTTCATAAGTCCATTTCTTATTCATATTATGGGTCACCTTTACGATCCTGCTAAAACAAATGCATGGATTCCTGTTCGATGCAATACGGTTTATATTATCACAGATAATCTTGAACCACGATTGTTTAGATATAAAGAGCTTCCTTCTGGAATAAAACTACAATGTGTCATCCATCAAACTGTATTCGACTTCGATTTAGTGATGAAAATGAATTTGAATTTAGAGAAGGGACTCTTATTCCGATTGATCAAGAAACTACTGTTATATGAAAATCGTACGCCAAGAAAGAAATCTTGTCACGAAAAGAGATTTTTGCTCCAAGGTCTGTTTTAGTCGAGCATTGTAAACATACGACAGTTCTAAGGTCAAACTGAAATCTTGATCATATCATCTTCGGAAAATCCACAAACAAATCGACTCTGGTATATTTATATGATCCGCATATTTATTCCATGCGATGATTTTGGTTTGTTTATCGTTATCTGGACGGAGGGTCGGTACCGATAATTTTTTTTTATATAGATACAATAAATGCGCGATAGTTATAAAAAACGTAGAAACAACACCAAAAAAAAAGGCTGGAACAATGATTGATAGGATACGATTGACCATCGACAAAACATTCAAAAATGATTCCACCAAAATGACGGAAGCTATTACAAAAGACCCCGAAATGATAAAACACGCATCCGATGAATTATTGAAAAATGTCGATTTTGTCAATACACACTCTGATAAGATATTACGTTTCATATCACAAAGATTTTACAGTATTTGGATCGCATCATATAAAGAAAATTCTAAAATAAAATTACCAATATGTCTAAAAAGTTTCGGTTTTTTTTTGGAATTGATTAAATCAGACGTTCCGACAGACACAATTGATCTTGAAGCTGTATCAGATGAATATCAAAAACAACGGTTGATTTCATATATGAAAACAATAAAGAACCATAATTATGATAAAACAAAATTCACGACGACGGATGTTCGGACTGAATAAATTTTGAAAAATTAAAAATAGTACAAAAAAATGATTGTGATTTTTTTAGAAGGTAAAAAAAAACTAATTCCTCGCATGTCTGTCGTAAGCCGCTCTGTAAACCCTACTAAACCCTAACAATTGATGTTATTCCGTGAAATTTAGTTGGTTCTGTAACTGCCACAGAGGAAGACGGAATATTAGGTTATGCGTGACTCATCAGTCCTTTCATTTTGATACTTTTTACCCTTTGTATAAGCCTTGTAAATCAATCTCTTCCTTCAGTTCGTAGAATTTAAGGTCATTGAAAGCAGTATTGTTCGACTTGTTTCTACCTCCTTTGACAATATCATGGCTCTCGATACTGCCAAGGTAGATTAATAAAGTCCCACTGCAGACGATCGACGTAAGCAGACTTACGCTTTTCAACCTTATTAAACTGTTTTTTTCTGACTCTTTGTAATAATTTGAGTATCTTTATTTTTTCGTTGAGTTTCTTAAATAGCTGACCATTATGCTTGTACTCCAAAATGGACGTATCATTATTCTTGATGTGGCTACTATGGACAGTCGCAAAAGTTCGAATACCAAGGTCGATCCCCGCAACCACGCCAAGTCTCGTTTTTTGGTGGTTTTTTTTCTTGGAGTGTAGATTGAAATGTCGGATAGTTCCATTTTTAAGGTTAGCGATACCTGCCTTGACAGCACTACAACACTTCTTCACTGCGCACGCTCGAATGTCATTGGGCGTCTCCTGTTCGAAGGGCTAAGGGTGTAAATCGTATCTCTTGGAGGATCAAAACTGTTTTTTTTACGACTCTTCAAGAAACTGGTTTTAGAGTAATCAATCAGTAAAAAATTAAGGGCTTCTAAGTAGCTGAAAAAGGAAGCACTGTTTATGTTATTGGCGTTGTAGAAAAAAAAATATTTTTTTAAGAATATAAATGGATCTTCCAAAAAATGGATGTTTGGTTCTTGTACATGCAGATTGGTGCGGACATTGTCAGAGGTTTATGCCTTTATGGAATATAATTTCTCAAAAAATTCCTACTTTCTCAATCGAATCGTCAAATCTACCGTTCTTTGAAAATATAATTCCTCCTGTATCTGGATTCCCTACTATTTTTTACAAGGATGCGCAAAATAAATTCGAAAAATTCGAAGGGGAGAGAACGGAAGAAAATATTCGAAAATTTCACAGCAATAAAAGTAAACCTTCCTTGGTAAGAAAATCTATTTCGTCAGAGAACCGAAGTGTTCTTTCCCGACCATTTATCAAAAAAGTAAAGATTACTCCTAAAAAGAGGTCGATGTCAAGTTCAAGTTCAAGGTCGAGATCATCTCGAAAACGAATTACTCGGTAAAATCGATTTCAGAGTGTAAAATATCGAATATATTGATAATCGGGGGTTTCCAGTAAGCGGTACACAATAACCATATTCGTTGTATTGGACTCATCATGGTGTCGGAACGAAGGAAGAAGACGAAAATCTGAAATCACATATTTTCGATTCCAAGAACTTTCTATTTCATTGGTCAAGAGGTTTATTCTGTACAAGATTCCTGTCTCTTCCAAGACCATTAATGTCGAAGGAAACCATTCGACGCGTGCAAGAGGATACGTAATCATTTTAACATGAACAATATTGAACGTTTTAATGATAATTTTGGTCCGATATCGAGTCACACTTTTTAAATCAATGAAAATCATCGCGATATGACATCCTGTTGTCGCCGACGCTAAAGGATAAAAGACGCTCGTTATCAAAATGGATGTAGAAGGAGAAGACGAGGAAACCATCCGTTGAACAAATATATTACGAAGATACTGTGTTTGAATCAATGACTCGGAAGACAGGTAGATAGGATGAATATCCATTACCTTGCCATACCCTCGGTTCCATAAAATGCAACAAAGTTCTTCCATATTGAATAGTAAAATTTGTCCATGATAGAACCCCACCAACAAATAGCTGTCAAAAATCGCCATGGAACTTATAAATGTTGGACAGTCGTTGGGTCGGATAACCCAATCCTTTGAAATTTCGATATTGATGGATAAGTTGTTGTTGTATGTCACTTTCAAATCCACGTTATTACGAACCGATACGATATACGAATCGTTGTACACCACTTGCAAACACGGCCTCGGTGTTGTTTTTTCAGTCGTTTCGAGGACGGGAGTGGCACGCATCTCCGAAGAAGGGAATTCATGAATCAAATGGATATTATTGGAAGTCTCGAACGTCACCAATGACGGTTTTTCAGGACTCGTAATGATTTTGGAAATCTCTCCGTATTTCAGAGAAGGGATACGATAAGCGTTATTTAGAAACATCCAGCACAGTAGCATGAACATTCTCCTGAACATTTAGAACATTCTTTGTCAATCATTCATTTTTTTTTCCATTCATAATTACATCATTTTTTTGGCAGTGCTTTATTTCACGTATATGCAAATGATGCGTTTCCCATCATACAAAAAATCATCTTATAAAAAAATGTTAAAAGTTATCTGTTCTCCTCATTTTCCAGTCGTTGATTTTTTTATTGTTATATACTCGGTGTTTATTCTAAGTATTTTTGTCATATATCTTCTGTGTCAACAGGACAAAATAAACCGTTTCTTATTACCATCGAAAGCCCGTAGTGTATCCACCGTCAGTGATGTGTGTATGAGTTTGTAGATAGATCCGAACCCTTTTATCAAATTCATGAATATAACAGATTGATTTTTGGATGAAAAAAAAGTATTTGTTTAAATTTATAAAATGTACGATTTAAAAAATCAGATTCGCAGAAGCAGTAGATATACTATGAAACAGAAAGGTACAACTCCAATAATTAAAAAAAAGATTAGCAGGAGGAAAAAAGGAGGTGTCCTCTCCTCATTTGGTAAATATACTCTCGCAGCTTTCGCCCAAGTTCAAAAAGATACAACAACTTATGCTATATATTTAAAGGGTTTTGAATTTGAAGAGATAACATTTAGAGAAGAAAACTCTATGTATTATATAGATTTATCTGACGATATCAATTCTAAAATCGATTCTGAACAAATTAAAGATCTACAAACAAATCTACGAGAAAAGGTCACAGATAACACAATATTCCGATTAACTAAAAAAGACAAATCAATTCAAATATTTCCTCCTCAAGGTAATGCAGTGGAAATAGTAATAGATAAACTCATAGATATGGGATTAGTATTTATATCTTCTGAAAAATATAAGGAACGACTTTCAAATTGGTGGTCATCGGCAGATATGTGGAAAGACGGCTGGGAAACGAGTATCTCTGGAGATTTGTTTGTAATGACATTGGATAATTTTTCAATTACATTCGATTTATTTTCTATAACTATAGTTGGCATGGTAACAAAATTTTTATTAAATCGTGCAGAATTTGACATTCAAAAGAAAACACTTATAGCTCCCACTACACCTTATACTAAAGAATTACAATTCCTTGCTTTTATTCAAAGGATGACAGAATTAAATACTTATTTGAATATATTAAAAAGTAATAGTATCACAATAGATACATTTGATAAGGAGAAACTTCAATGTACAACTCCTGATAAGTTCGTTTTCTATTTTTTTCCTAATGTTATGGCACATACGAGGTCATGTATAGAGTTTCCAAATCTATACAACTCTCATTTCGATCGTTCTATTCATAATATATTAAAGGGAAGTCTTGAAGAACGGAGATATGGACATGAACTTAAAATTACCGATACATATATTAGAATTACTTTGAGCACATTACCATCCGGATTAGATTATACAGAATACCGTAATGAAAAAATTGATAAATTCAGCGAAGACTTTAAAAGTTTTTTATTAAAGTATAAGATACTAAAAGATATGGAAAGTATTTTATTTGTTAAACCGACCACATCGTTAGAAGTATCACAAGCTTTAATAGCTCATTTTAAAACAACGTTAATCAATGATCGTGGACAGTTACTTTTTCAACGTGATGACTCTGACCCCTATTATTATACTATAGAACGACAAGCAGGTACCGATAGTCGTCGTATAAGAGTTAAAGCATTCATAGAACAAAACTCTACTACGGCTATTCGATCGTTTGATTTTGATTTAAATTATGAAAAACCAGGTGATTTCAATAAACTCTTTGCAGATATCGATGTGGGATCTTTTTCTTCTTATCAGGATATGACACATAAGTCACCTCTATATGATGATGATTGTTATGATGACGGTTATTATGATGATGATCATGATTATGAAACAGGAATAGAGTTTTGGATTACCATATGTGACACATCTAAATTTAATGATGATGATTACAGTGACACATCTGAATTTAATGTTGACGATGATGATGATTACAGTGACACATCTGAAATTAATGTTGGACCTATCTTATATGTTGTAATTAATAAAGAAGGATTATATTATACTTGTCAAGACGGTAAGAAGAAGCTTGACCTAAACAATACGGACTGGAGGAAACCGAGATCAACCAACTCTTCTTCTGACGATGGTATTTCAAAACCTCCAATACGGGTACAATTAAGAAATCGTAATGACACTGGAGGTACCACAATAATCCTTCCATCATATTGTGTGATCGAAACGATAGAAGGGAAAAAGTACCTTACTGATAGAAATATGGGGATCTCCTTGATTATCTCGGATACGAGAACTTCTGAAGACACAAAAATTATGTACCAAAAGATGTACGACTTCCTTTTTGGCAATACTGTAGCCCCCCCCATTCCTGCTTTAGAAACAGTGGTACAATACCAACTTTCAGCATATTAATTTTTCTTGTCTAATAGTATCAGTCATCATAAATGCATCTAAGAACATCAAAATGAAAGGACTGATGAGGCATTCATAACCTATTATTCCGTCTTCCTCTGTGGCGGTTACAGAACCAACTAAATTTCACCGAATAACAGCAATTGTTATAATTTAGTATTTTTTCAATTCCAAATAAATGATGATCAGAACATAATTTACCACCATATTTGTTTTCTTTACCATATTAACATCAATGGTTGGAACCAATTGAGAAAATTCAGCGAATTTTATTTTTCCATTTAAATAATATTTAGTTTTTTCTTCTTGTTTTCTAAATTCAGTACTTTTACAATTATCACATCGTGTAATTCTTTCATCAGTTGTTGGAAAATCATCGTTTTCATAAATTTCTTTTTTACATCCACAATTTAGTATATTCGTTCTTTTTAATGAATAACCCATTTAGGAAGTAGCAAAAAGCTATATTTAAATTTGTGTATGTTTTTGAATCGACGATTTAGGCGATAGATATAACAATGGAAACGCAAACTATAAAAAAAGATAAAATATTTTATGTAAATAAAAAATGGTATCGCGGAGAAAACTGTATGGGAAATATGTTTTTTCATAGCATCATCGCTTATACCTTGCTACGAAAAAAAGATAAATAGGGGTATAAATATAATTTTGAGTCATTCATAATCAAACTTTACATCAAAACATCTACAAATACCATCATTATACAACTCCAAAAAAAAAACTCAGAAGATGCACGTGAGTAACCAAATGGGTCGAATATTCTACTTATAGGAATTACGATCATCGGGTTCATCTTGTATTATCAAGAAAAAAAAATAGAATACAATGATACGTTCGATCTGTACGAATTCATTTTTCGTGAAATGCTCCGATCATACATCGTTAAAGTCTTCTATATAACGGAATATACCAGAAAATAGATAACAAAAAAGAAACACCCATAAACATACTATTACACCATAAGAGAAGCGGATATAGGAGGGGAACGTACCATTGCACATGTTCTTTAAGTACAGACGACATCGTGAAATACCTCATATATCCCATGATCTGGCTAATGATCATAAAAAAACAATGTAGTAAAGCGAAATCAACGAAATTCGATCGATGCACGATTAACTTGATGAGATATAAAAACCAAAATGTCGATGAAAACGTAATTAAACAATATTTTAAAAAATCCGCTCGATACGATAGATTCCCAATCCATGAATAGGTATCATAAAAAAACAACAATCCCAATTCATTCATGAAGCGCCTGGGCCACGATAAATACCACCGTAGAGCTCGTTGTTTGAACAAAGATGAAGCACCGTATCCTTGTTCATACGACGTCTTGTTCCATGCAAATAGTGTACTCGGACAATACGTCAATACACATTGCGTATTATCCTGTTTCAACAACCATCCATGGGTTCTTGCGATTAACCCCGCATAACTATCTTCTCCGAAAGGTAAATGACCGGGCGGGAGACACGGGTTGAAACGATAGATCTCTAAGAAAGCATCGGTCCTGTAAATACAAATAATACCATGTAAAAAAGAGATTGTCGAATGTTGACTCTTGATTTCATTTCTCCAAGAAATGCTTCGGTATTCGAAATCAATCAAATGTTGCCATAGATTAAAAGAATTGTTCTTCAGAACCCCGATTGCACAACTGTACCCCGCAACTTTATTTGTCATAAATAAATCGGTCCTTACCTTGAAGTTGGACGGAAGGACTGTATCGTCATCCAAAAGCATTACATACGGTTTTGGACAGCAACGCTGAATATGTAATACCGTCTCATATAAAGCATGGGTTTTACTTGCGATTGGATAATAGAGATAATGAACACCATGTTGGATGCATATCTTATACGCAATTTTATTATGATTCTCGGAAACACCATTATCGGCGATCCATATCCGATAAGAATCGATATTATTTTGGGAAGTCAAGTTCGCAATTTTCTGAAGTAGGTCACTTTCAGATAGTTCATGACACGGTATAATAACATGAAACTCGTCGGTGTACGTACAGTCCTCTTTCCTTTGGAGCAAATAACGAACGACGTTCCATGTTTCAAAACTTACGTACAATCCACATAACAGCAAGGATGCGTAAGATACATTATGGATTTCTTGAGAAAAAGAAAGATTGAGATACCATGTAGGAGGTTGTAAGATATTATACGCAATCAATCCTCCTACCGTCGAATACCATAACGTCGCAAATAGATTTTTTTGTTGGAACATATTTTTTTTATGATAATTTATTTTAAGTGAAAATTGAAAACCGCACCGCACCCTTACAATTACTTAAAGACATTATTACATATTACATTATGTCCTTGGGTGTATTCTCATTTGGACATCAAATACATTAAGCTCCAATAGCTCAGTTTGGTTAGAGCATTGGTCTTATGAGCCAAAGGTCATGGGTTCGATCCCCATTTGGAGCAAACTTCACCTTGCTTAGTAAAAAAGTTCAACTATCTCAACGATCTTTTCTGTAGGATGATCAATCCAGTATTGATTTTGTTCCTTCAATACCCGAATGCGTTCTTCCCACTCGGTCTTCTTTGATTTCATAATTTTCATCACCCCTCGATGGTTAATCTTCCAACACGAAGGCACGTGAATTCCTTCTGGCGACATATATTCATCTGGATTAAATCGAATGAATACGATAGATCGATAGTTTCGACAGTCAATTCATATTAGAGGATATCGAGCATATTGCCAATCTCTCCATGTTAGAGCAATTGGAATCATTGACATTGTCCAATATGACGAAGGAGGATGGAACAATCTACACAATGAGAGTTGGGCAATCCTTTTCGCCGAGGTTGGTGGCAGATAAGATAGGTACTCTCACAAACGTTGTTGAAATGGGAAATAGTAGAGAGAAGCAGGCTTCATGTAAATATTTTCATAATATTTTTTTATCATTCTCTATTACGTTTTTACTATGTTTTATCAACAAGTATATCCCACATAAAGAAGTAGTTTTGGCAATGTCGATGATGTTCTGTTTTTGGGTACCAATGTTTTCGTATATAGGATATGCAGATGTTTCACATAATTGTTGGATTCTATGATCATACCCACTTTGAACAGCCCCAAAAAACATTTGTTCATAAAAGCAAAGACCTCGTTTCAATGCACTGTCAACCGATAGACAAAAATCTTCCATACCTATTTCTACATCCCCAATCTTCCACGGCCCTTTACCTTTGGCATCGTCATATACATAAATCCTATCATACTTGCCATGGTCTGCCTTGAATTTTTTGAGAACAAGATCCATGGCTTTTTTCCTATTTTTTGTGAATTGCATGAAGACTTGCAAATTTTGGATTCGTCGTCCATTAGATCATAAAAGAAGGAATCTAAATTCAGAATTCTGTCTCGTTTATCTGTCACCGTAATACAATTTATTTCTCGCCCATCCATTTTTGAATGAAATAAAACTCCACATCCATGAGGTTCTATGTCGCCTCCACGATGACGACGATGTTGTTTTCTTGTACGTTTTCTCCGCGATACCATTTTTTATTTTAGTAAAATCTTTTTTATTTTTTGTATAGTTTGCGTTTCCATTGTTGTATCTATCGCATAAATTGTAGATTCAAAAACATACACAAAATTTAAGTCACTATTGATAAATCAAGAATAAACGAGCATCCGCAGAATTTTAGTATCAAGAGATTTTTTTAATTCTTAGGGCGTTCGAGTCGTAAACCCATATTTCACATTCATATCCCGCATCTTTTACCGCTTGTTGTTTAAGATAGATCGATTTCGTGGCCGATTCCGTCCATGTAGATTTGACTTCGATACATTTATTTTCAGACTGAATAAAAATATCCACATAATAGCGTCTGCGATTTCCATGGATGTCGGTATACCATATTTGTGGAACATTTTTGACACCCGTGACAATGTCCGACTCATTATGTATTAATAACAATTCATCGAGTGCAAAGGGCTCATATCCTTGGACATATATAATATTTCCAGATGGCAGCCGATACTCTTTTCGTTTGTAAGCGTTTTTGGAACTTTTTTCCATCACATCCGCATGTTGCATAGGATTTTCTACTCCATATTTTTTTAAACAAGTTTGTTTTATCTTATCTTTAATTTGTTCAGACTGTAAAGGATTTTCTACACCATGATTTTTTAAACAAGTTTGTTTTATCTTATCTTTAATTTGTTCAGACTGTGAAGGATGTTCTACACCATGATTTTTTAAACAAGTTTGTTTTGCTTTGTCTCGTATTTCTTCGGATTGTGAAGGATGTTCTACTCCATGATTTTTTAAACAAGTTTGTTTTATCTTATCTTTAATTTGTTCAGACTGTGAAGGATTTTCTACACCATGATTTTTTAAACAAGTTTGTTTTATCTTATCTTTGATTTGTTCAGACTGTGAAGGATGTTCTACACCATATTTATCTACACAAGCTTGTTTTCCTTTATCGCGTATTTCTTTGGATTGCAGAGAACACTCTACTCCATATTTTTCTAACATAGTTTGTTTTACTTTGTCTCTTATTTCTTTGGATTGGGAAGGATTCTCTACTCCAGTATTCCTTTTCTAACCACACGCCCTCCACATGGTAAAAAGCCCACCATGGCCCAATATATCGTTAACCATTATTTCCGAGAGCATGATACACGAACACCAAACCTTACGGGACAATCTGTGGTATGCTACGATATTTTAAACCATACCTTCGTTCCAGTATCGACAGAACTATCCTCCGAATATTCAAGATATCAAATGTTTGTATCTATACCCCCCCTTCCTCCCGTTGTAGGTTAAATATTATCATTTCGGGAAAAGAAACAAGAAATCTGTTTCAACCTCGTCTATTACGGGAAATTTTATGAATTCATCCACGTGTATTATATCTTCGAGTGGAAGACAGCGTATATTTGGGAGAACGTCGAGTTTTTTTTATTTTGAATTCTCTATGATATTTTCTCCCACCTCTATTTGTTGACAACAAACCACGTATATGTTCCAAATCTTTTTTTTTCAAGCATTCTTTTTTAGATTCCGAGTCAAGAATTGCACATTTCTGATAATGTTGGCTACTATCGTAGTAGCAAAACCTTCCTCGAGGGGTCTGTTGAGACATATCACACGATTCTCCGAAATCGAGAATCTTAAAATTTATTATCTTATTTGTCGTATCCTTTTCCACTAATATATTATTAGACATATCGGGAAGATAAAGAAGGTCTGAATGATATATACTATGTTCATGTAATAATTCTACAACACTCTTTAATTTTTCATAAATTCCATCCGCAAAAGAATCTCTATCAAATGGTTTACCATCGTAGTATTCGAAAAAAAGATGTATATCGTATTTATCATCTTTAATAGATTGAACAAAGCACCCTTTATATTGAACAATATGCTTTTTCAGTAAATCGTATCTACCAGATAGTTCATGAAGATATTCATTCACGTAAACCTCGTTTAAGGCTACGGTTAATTGTGTACGTTTAAAAGGTGCGTAAGTCAAATTCCATCCGCGGGATGAAGGTAAATATTGTGCAGTGATCTTTTTATGGGCAATAAATTCACCAGGATTCAAATCATACTTTCTTTTTATTTCTTCGGGGATATTTCCGAGCATCAAGGTTCCTCTACACCTTTTTCCCCTTCACCCGCATTTTCTATTGCAGTAAAAAAATGCTTTAAAGGTTGCACCGTCCTTCGAATAAACAGATTGAAGCTCAATGTCTTCTAACATATTTTTATTTTTTAATTAAGAAAAAAATTTGTAAAAAGTTATTTTTTTATGAGGCCTTTTTTTTTGGCTTCGTCGTCGGATCATCGTTTTGGCACCACCATTGACCACCGGTGGTACTTGCATAGTATAAAAGGCAATCGCTTCTTCATCATGGAAATCCACGAAACAAATAGAATCTGGAATGCTTATCTTATCCGCGTATTTGTTCCACGCGATGATTTTGGTTTGTTTAGCATTATTCGGACGGAGCGATGAGAACTCACGAATTTGACGTTCTTCTGTCCTATAATGATATTCTATTTTCGGCGGACTTTGTCTGGTGTTACATAAATCGTGTGCCGAAAGATCTACATCTTGATGCATGCGGACATGAGAATTTTTAAAAAAAGATAT
>Ga0214917_10006314_pt1 | contig 12348 bp, 10 predicted proteins | sample LL_1208_BB_MetaG_FD_177983 | JGI IMG/M metagenome (GOLD analysis project Ga0214917, IMG submission 177983) | Freshwater microbial communities from Lake Lanier, Atlanta, Georgia, United States - LL_1208_BB | ecosystem: Environmental > Aquatic > Freshwater > Lake | place: USA: Georgia | collected...
GCCGCTGCCACTCCCCAAGCTTCTTTCGATCCACCGTGCGGGCCATGTGCTGTCTCCCTCGCCGTTGGAAAAGTCCAATCGGTCGAGGCTAGCAAGGCATGCAAGGGTGGTTGTGGTGTGCGCACACCTCAAAGTCGCCTGCCTGATGATCACGCTGCGACAAATGTGAAACCACTTCTAGCAAGGCACGCAAGGGTGGTTGTGGTGTGCGCACACACGCTACGAACACTCACGGATCGCATGCTGTTACGAATTCACGAAGCACATCGCCCCAGCTACGCTGCTGCTTCATCGAAAAAAGTACTCGCGATTGTTCTCGATATAGGGTCTTGTCCGCCAGCGCCTTGCCTACAACACGTGCGATCTCGCTAACGCGGTTAGTGTCGAACAGCATGCGAGGCCGTAGGTTAGGCGGTGCCATCGACCGCGTAATCGCCGTATCTGCCATCACAACTGGCGTCCCTACTGACACTGACTCAGAAAACACAAACGGAAATCCTCCCTCGAAACGCGACGCCGTTATACTTAAATCCGATGCCGCTAAAGACAACGCGTGTAATGATTGCGACAGACGCGGCAGCGGCAACACGCGATCCCAAAGAGAATGCTTGCGAATGACGTCGAAAACGGTGGACTGATTCCGCACGTCCGCAGTTAATAAAAGCACGACCGGCCCCCTTTGAGGCCTCGGCAGGGATGCTAAAGCCTCTATCACACCCTCTATATTTTTATACGGACGATACTGCGTCGGGTAATACAACAGGTGCGACTTAGCCACATCTATCCGCCTAATCGCCGCAAGCCACTCTAGCGACTCGCCGATTTTATTACCATATTCGCTAGAATCGATTAACGTACACACGGCACTTGCAAGCATGTCTCGCAGAACTTGCCTCGATGGCACAAAATCGGTCTTCGTAAACTTCATTAAACAACTGTCCAGGGTCATCGGCGCGTGTGGCACTGCACGCGCGGTGCTTGGAGGCACCCCGAGAAACTCAATAAGATGCTTACGGCGAACATGTTCCGATACAGCCACAACCGCATCGGCACGATCTGCAACCTTGCGGATCTGCCGCATCAAGGGCATCACTCCGGTGTTCGCCTCAAATAGTTCGGGAAACTCGAGAAACACCACATCTGGGATCTGCACAATTAAACGCTTATGCTTAATAAGTCGGCAAAGAGCCCAATTACCTATCGGAACTAAGCATCTATCGATTTGCGAATGACGATTAATGTAGGATGCCATTTGCGCAAATGTGATGGCCCGCGCGATACGGCCTACAAGATTTCGGCTTCGCTTTAAAGGGCCGCGGATACCTGCCCAGAGAAACGATCCAGCGAGGCTTAGAATTATGATAAACGGAACAAATGGTGCTATTGCTAAACCTACGATTCCTCTTAGGGGGGTCTGTTCAAGAAGGCTGGCCAAGTAAAAGTCTGCCCCGTCCTCTTTATCGATAATGGGAATTGTTTTCCGTTGTAAACTGTAGGTCAGTATACGTGGCCCGCAGTACTTTGCAGATACTCGCTGCTGCCGAAGGTCGTTATCGCAAAGAAACTGTTCGAGGGCCCGGCGAGACCATCGTGGTGCGACAAGAACCGCTTTGCCCGGACAAGTGTCATTCCAAGCATGTAGTAACTGAGCTAGGTGCTGCGCGATTCCTTCGCCGACAAGCTCCTGATGCGGTTCCAGCTGTAGCCAGATCGCAACCATAAGCCGCTTATCGTTGACAACAGAACGCTGCGGGTTCTTAGACCACATTACTATATACTTTCACCAAGGGTGTCCGACAAAATGGTGCAGGCCAACGCCACCGGATTTTCCATTCGCACGCCTCCGAGAGAAGCCGCCGGTACGTCGAAGCCACTGATTATCGGTAATCCATCATCAATGTCTGGTTATCATTCGAATAATCTCAGGTCGTTACAATCGGCATCCTGCCCCGATGTATCGATGGCGGCCTAAAGGGACTGAAACAGCGTTGTTTTTTCAAAACGCTTGAGCCTGAGCACCCGAAGGATTGCGCAGACGCGTCGCTTGACGCAGAGTTTCTTCTCAACGATCACCAGATGCACGTAAACTCTCATCGCGATCCCGATCTGCGTCTTCGCGGTATTTTCGCTCGTGCTGAACAAAGCCTTTATGCGAAGGAGTCGCTGAAGGATAAGTCGATTTGCCGAGGGGGCTTGTCAAGGCCAGCGATCGTACGCGCCGGAAGCGTGAGGTTGTTTGTGGAGGAACACTTGAAGCGGTTTCAAAACTGTCGAAGGGTGATCATCACGCAAGCGACCTTGAGGAAGGCCAGGAACATCTTGGACTTAAGCTCGTATCGGACCACCAGCCTGCGAAGGTTTCCGAGCCAGGCCACGGTCCTTTCGGTGGTCCATCGGCGTGGGTAGCGGCGTAGGGAATGGCCGTCCTGGAGTCAGGGTCTTTGCGATTCGACCAATGGGGACAGATCAACTCGATCCCGCGCTTCTTGAGCCGCAGCCGCAAGGCGTCGGTGTCGGCTGCCTTGTCGTAGATCAGCCGTCGTGGCTTCGTCCGCGGACGGCCTAGGCCGGATCGCGGTACGGCTACTTGCTTGAGCGTCGACTCGATGAGCGTGACTTTCGCCGGGGACGCCGGGGCGATGCAAACTCCCAGAGATACACACTGGCCGTCTGCTGCCACGATGAGCTTTGTACCCTGTCCGCGTTTGGTTTTGCCGATGTCGGCGAGGCTTTTTTTGCGGGCGAGAAAATCCTCCCGCTGAACGTCTAGTCCCACGACAAGGTGCCCTCCTCGTTAAGTTCCCCGAGGAAGTTCCGCCAAAGATTGAGCCAGACGCCCGCGTCGCCCGACTGGTGCAATCGATCCCAGCACGTCGCGGGCGACGGGTACTGTGCAGGAAGATCCTTCCAGCGTGCACCGCTGCGCAGCACCCACAGAATGCCCTCGAAGCAGCGGCGATCCTCGACACGCTTGCGTCGACCCTTCTTCGAAGTGTTTCGCTTCGGGATGAGTGGCTCAATCTTTGACCATTGCTCGTCAGTCAGTTCGGATGCGTGTCGGCTCATCGCAAGACTCCTTTCGATCAGCCTTGTAGTCGGAAGTCCTAGCAGAGAGCGCGTTTAGATTTCGCCTGGTTTTGAAACCGCTTCTAGCAAGTTTCCCTGCTCCGTGTCGGCGGTTGCTGCTCGGGTCATCCTCCGTGGCCGAGCGATTTCGCCCCGCTGCTAGGCACCAGATGTATGCATTGTACTACGCACTATTCGAAGCCATCTTAACGCTACTGTGCATGTTTGATTCCAATAAAACCTCGCCTCACGTTGCATTCCAACGCATGTCGGAGTGATCACAAACTCTACTTGCACCTCTTGGTATCCGAGGGCAGAAGCCCGGACACTCACAGCGGTTTCGCTAAACCTGCCCGCGCCTGCCGCCCAAATACCGATTTGACCGATTTCACCCTGACCATCCTCGACGTCAAACGCTAACGTTAAGGTATACTCCCCCACATCGAGACTTGGCAAATAGTCATTTACGAGGCAACCTTTGTCATCGCTGGTAGGCCTGGCCCGTCGAACAAAGTGACCACTAGTATCTTTCTCTAATCGCCCTATCTGCGCGCTAATCTCGTAAGGCCGTATCAATCGACCATACTTGACGACTTCTTTCCCATCTAACCGCCCCATCGATGATCCGACTGGTCGCTCCGCTGCACGGCGCCGATAATGCTCAGCATCTAGTGCTATATCGGCGAACGGCCCCGTGATCGTCCGCGTACGATGGGAACGGACATGCTCAAGAAACTCTATCATATTAACCATCGCCTTATTTCTATTAAAGGCACCCTTGAGAAATATCTCTTTTTGGCGAGCAACGACTGCGTTTAAAAACTCAAAGTCCTCAAACCTTTTTTCAACCCACGCATCAATAGCTGCAAAGTCGTCACACATACCTGCCCTTTGTAGATCCTTTTCCGAATACCCCTCATCTAAGCCTGCCGCACTCAGCGCGCTCCATCGGGTGTAAAGCACGGGGATTCCCATGGCCATCGCCTCGATAGGCGGCCAGATGAGATGCTCAGGAGAAACGCCGGAATCGACGAACACGCGACTTTCGGCCATAATTCCATGCAACCTTCTCGTGGGAACTCCCCCGACAATTCGACTATCTGAACATCGAGCGCTTCGCTTGTCATTCTTTCCTACGACTACAAGCGGCCTGCTATTTATGTGCTTAATGATGTTGTCGTATTGTGACTGAAAAAAGGGGTGAAAGTCGATGTAACTAATCGCCGTGCACACGCGGGGCTTGCTTTCCTCCTGGGACCAATACTTGGTTAGACGCTCGTCTGATACCCAACAATTGAGATATACGTAATTGGTCGATAAATTTGCTTCGGCGAACGGAATTATATTCTTCAACCCCGGTGCCAACACAAGGCGGCCGCCACACTGTTGGGCAATTCTTTCTATCGCGGCGAGATTTTCCAACATAGCAACGTGGTCTGGCGCCCCCATGACGCGATACAAGAGATAGCCTTCGTACCAGTTCATTATCTTTTCGATCACCGGCGCGTCTGCGGGGACGATTATGATGTCAATGAACCTATTGATAAGCGTCGCCCACTCATCCGAAACCAGGCCACCGTTATTTGTAAGCGATATACGGCGAAGTTTTTCGACGATACTCGCTGGTAAAGTTACACTGGAACGCCAGTCCGGGTACAGGTGGGAAACCTCATTGTGATAATCCCTGTCGTAGCGTAAGGTGGAAGGATCGCCAAGCGAAACTATTACCTCGAGGCCAGCGTCCATGTAAAAGTTAACTTCTTGATACCTTGTTGTAGGGTGGTCGTACGCCCAAAGTAATCGCACATTTCTGTCCATGGTATGCAACTGTTGATGGATTAGGTTTAGGTACTTGTTTTATCGCACGACGGGCTGGCGATCGGCGTCATCAATTTGCAAACGGTGTTATGCCAGGGAGGTCGGCCACCATGAAACGGCACGAAGCGAGGTACGATCAATGGGAATCGATTCACCGTATCCTGCTCAAACGCACCTCGTAGACGCGTCAGCCAAACCCTACCCGCTTCCGATACTTAACGGCATTCTATGTCCTTTCCATACTAATACTACTACGTTAGCTGATCTTGAGCCAGATCCGTTTTGTCGTCATGCTTCCGGGCATGAATGCACGGAAGCTTCACAAACTCAAGACCGAGATGCAGGCGTTCGTCAAGGACGTGGCCGCCGGCATCGGACGCAGTGAGCGGAAACACTGGTGCTCGACGTATCTCCGCGGGCTCTTGCTCGACGGGGGTCGCAAGAGCATCGAGCCGATGGCCGGTCGGCTTGCCGCGATTGACCAGCCGGAGAAGGACTACGTCCAGGCGCTGCAGCAGTTCATCAACCAGAGCAACTGGGAGGACTCGCTGGTCCAGGCCAACATGCGGCGGCGTATCGGCCGCATCTTTGGCGCGGAAGGCGTGCTGATCATCGATGACACAGGCTTCGTCAAGCAGCGCAAGCATTCGGTGGGCGTGGCCCGGCAGTACAGCGGCACGCTCGGCAAGGTGGGCAACTGCCAGATCGCTGTCACGCTTCAGTTCCAGGTCGAAAAGAGCGTGCTTTGCATCGGTGCCGAACTGTACCTGCCGGAGGCGTGGACGACGGATGCCAAACGGATGAAAAAAGCCGGTGTTCCCGCCGAGATTGGCTATCGTCCGAAGTGGCAGATTGCCCTGGAGATGCTCCGCCAAGCCCGAGCGGAAGGATTCTCGGGGCCGGTGTTGGCTGACAGTGCCTACGGCACCGTGACGCAGTTCCGGCGGGAACTGGACTCGCTTCGTTTGCCCTGGTGCCTGGGCATCGACAGCACGCTGCGGGTGATTGCGGCGAACGCCGATCTGGGGCCTGTGCCGGCGAAGGGACCGATGGGCAGAACGCCGACACGGCCGCAGAAACTCGCAGACGGCACGCTGAAGACCAGGAGTGTTGCCGACTGGGCATGGAGGCGACGTTCCGCCTTCCGCAAGGTCACCTGGCGACAGGGCAGCCGAGGGCCGATGTCGAGCCGCTTCGCCGTCTGGCGGGTCCGGCATGCCCATCGCGCGAGGATGGGCATTGAACCGCTCGAGGCGTGCTGGCTGATCGCCGAATGGCCAACCGACGCCGAAAAGCCGACGAAGTTCTTCTTCTCGAATCTGCCTGCCACGGCATCCCGAAAGGAACTTGTCCGGCTTGCGAAGCGTCGCTGGTGGGTCGAGCACTCCTACAAGGAACTCAAGGACGAACTTGGACTCGACCACTTCGAGGGACGTTCCTGGCGAGGCTGGCATCACCATGTCACGCTCACGATGCTGGCGTATCTCTTGCTCGTAGAACTTCGAAAGCGGCTCGGAAAAAAGGGGGTCCCGGCCTGAGCTTGCCGAGTGTGCGCCGGGTCCTTCAATCGCTTCTGCTCTGCTTCTCACATCATTGCCCCATCTGCAATCGGCCGATCGATGACGAACTCATGCGGGTCGATTCCAGTTGAGCTAACGTAAAAGTACTAAGTTCCCGCAATAATATGTCTCTGCCATAGGCATTTGCGTCACTTGTTCACTCGCGAAGTTAACAAACAGTGCCGAATTGCCCGCTGTTGGTGATGTTTCTGCCAAATCACGACTTGGCCTCGAACCCAACTTCTTTAATCACAGGATAGCCAAGCCGCGTACACGTGTACATAGAAAACCTGCGACTTGTCTGTCTTCGATAAAATATCTATGGTTATACGATCGTTAACCAAAGCGCGTAGGTATCCTCTGTGAATACTTTGCTTTCTCTTTGAAACTTCCAATCGGCAAACCTCGTGATCGTTTTTTGAAATTCGGCATTCGCTTACCTCAGCAGAGAAAGGCTGAACAATGGAAACCTGCAGCTCTAGTATACCGACCCCCCTGTTGTCTTCTGGCATTGTGCGTGCAAGCCGTACACCTTGCCGAGCCGGAACTTCCACCATTGTTCTTAATGCCCAGCCTCCCGCACTACCGCGGATCGATTTGCAGTCCGATGAAATTGTCATCGGCCGCTCCACCCCATCGATCATCTCAAAATAACACCATTTTGTCGGCTCAGCTCCAAGGGTCGCAAAGTCGGCACCGTTTTGTGCGGGGACAGACTGGGTCTGTGTACGCCTACAGTAATCAGCCTCGAGCATCGTCGCTCGCTCGATTAGTTTTATGTCGGTCATATTAGGGTCAGCCTTGCGCGCTACGACTTGCAGTTCCATTAGCATCCAGTTTTCCGCTAAACTACTCAATAAAGCACCTGGATTTGGTAGGTCGTCCCAGGCAAGGCCAAATAACCGACTTGTGAGCAACCACGGGTTATCCTCGCGCTGGGAAGTTGACACTTTAAGCACTTCAAACCCTGCACCCATCAGTTGACATATCACTGATTTGGGGGTGAAATAGTGTATGTGATCCGGGAATTGAAGCCATGTAAAATCGTGCATTGAATCGCCGCGACTTGTAATGTGTAATCCATTCGGAACACGTAACACGAGAAGCCCACCAACCGGTAACGCAGTGTGAATGGCTTTCAGCGTTTTATCGGGCTCTAGCATATGTTCTAATACATGGCACATGAGAAACACATTTATGCTTTCAGAAATATGCGTTTCAAGGTATTGGTCAAGTGCGAGATCGTGCACGTGTGCGTTGCCCAGTTTGCGAGCTATCGCGACGGCGTTCGCTGCCAAATCAGACCCGGTCGCATTTATTCCCTGCTGCCGTAATTTATACACAGTCGCGCCATACCCGCACCCCACCTCATGAATGCGAGGTGCCTCTCCATTCGCGGGCCCCCAACGAGACCACTCCTCCAATACGGTTGCGGCGATTGCATCGTAGTTTCCAATGGTGTTATAGCACAGCGCAGCTTCCTCCATTGAGCCCGTGTGCTCCCAATATTGGGAAGCGTAGTACTCGTCCAAGACCGTCCGGGATGGAACAGGATCAAAACAGAGATATCCGCATCCTGGACAAGAACTAAGCGAGGCTTCAACGTCGCGCCATCGGCACAGTATCGGAACTCCCGCCTGAGCAGTTTCCACAAGCACTTTCCCGCAGGGGCTATATGCCATATTTGCCGTACCCTCCCAGTAACGCCCGTTGTTTAAGCCAGCTTCCGGCTGAGTTGTATCGATCGGTGTGGTCGTTGAGGCCAAGACGCCTGTGTCGCACGCATCCGTCAAATCAGAGTTTAATCGCTAGAGCGCATCCCGCCTAGGAGTAGCTTCGGGCGATGTAGGTAGTGTGGGCATCTCCAAGGAGGTGTCCATGAGGCTGTACTCGAAGGAGCTCCGTGGCAATGTGCTCGCAGCGTGCGACCGCGGTCGTACGACCCGGGAGGTGGCGACGTACTTCGAGGCGAGCGAGTCGTGGGTCCGTCGGGTGAAACAAGAGCGGAGGGAGCACAACAAGGCAGGATGCCCCTCTCTCTCACGGCCCGCCCGAAGGGCGGTGCTTCCAGGCGGCGGAACGCCGCCGCATGCCCGCTGCCGCCGCGAAGCGGCAAGCCAGAGCGGGTCGTCCGAAGCTTCGCGACGCCGTCCGATGCCGTCAGAGGTTCCGGGCGGCTCGTCGCCGACTGGTTGCCGCACCCAGCCGCTACGGGCGGCCTGCACCGCACTCGCAGACCTTGGGGAGAGACTCATGTCAGGCCGGTTTTTACCCACAGATTCTGCTGAGGAGGCAGATTTTTTCGGCCGGCTATGTGCCCATCCACACGTTGACGCCCAGCCAAGTCTTCGCGCCATCTGAAGAAGGGCCATTCAGCGCTACCGCAACATCAACGTTCGCGTTGGAGCGAAGTGGTATTTCAAGCGCAAAACGCTCCCAGTGCTCTGTGGTGAGAGGGAGGCTTAGGATGCGCTCGCCGCCACAGGTTACTGTAAGCGTCAGTGCGCCGGTAAAGGCGCCCTGCGCGCGCGCGCCGCCTGTTATGCACGCCAGGCCGCTGCGCTGCGCTGTCCAACGCAGCACCGGCGTCGCGTCGCGGGTTGGGTGTGCGTGGTGCGGCCCAAGGGCGGCGCTGCCTTCGGGCGCAACCCAAATATTATGCTCACTCAGGAATGTCGGCATGTCGCGGAACACGCCTTTGCGATCGGCGTAGCCACACCGGAAGCCGTTGGCGCCTTGGCGGTTGCTGAACGCACGCGCGGAGTCCGCCTCCCGCGCCGTGTCGGGCGGCGCAAGAATTCGACTCGCGGGGCCCTTGGCTGGTCCGGTCGCGACATCACCCGCGAACTTCGATAGGACCCCCTTCGCCCTTCCGCGCGAGAAGACATCCTCGTTCCACATCCGCGCCTGCGAGGCCGCAATAGCGCGCAGACGCGTGAAGTCCCCGCTCGAGCGCTGGAGGAAATCGTTGATCGCAGCAAAGTCATCGAACATGCCTGCGTCGCGCAGAGCGCGATCATCATAACCCGCACAGTGAGATGGGCCTACAAGGCCGGATTGGCGGGTGAACAGCACTGGCACGCCCATATGAGCGGCCTCAACTGGCGGCCAGATTAGGTGCGAGGGGCATTGGCCAGCGTCGACGTAGACGCGGGATCGCGCCAGTTGGTTATAAAGCTCGCGCGCTGGCAGCACGCCAAGGACGCGCGCGTCATTGAGGCTGCCCGTCCGCCGATCGTTCTTGCCGAGCACGACGAAATCATAGCTCGTGATTGCGCTGCGAAATGTCTGGTATTGCGCGCGAAAGAATGGATGGAAATGCGCGTAGGAAATGGCGGTGGCTGCGCGCGGCAGGCTATCTTCGGCGGCCCAACTATCTGCGACGCGGTCCTTATCGACCCAGCCGTTGAACACCAAAGCACCGCGTGCGCATGCGCGATCGGGCGCGGCGAGGTTGGCATAGCCGAGCGAAAGCACAAATCTGGGCCCGGCTTTCTCGGCGATTTCATCAAGGCGCCGGTAAACCTGCTCTTGCGCCTCACTATCGACATAGCCCATCACGCGATAGAGCACGGTGCCTTCGAACCACTCCAGAACGCCTGCGGTGACGTCGGGATGGCCTCCAAGATAGATTAAGTCGACCTCGCGATTCAGCAGCGCCCGATCTTCGGGCGGAGGTTTTCCGTTAGTTTCGTAGATACGTATGCGCCGCAGACGCTCAGCCAAGCCGGTCGGCAAAGTTAGATTGAGCCGCCATGGCGGATAGAGCGGATGGGTTTCATCGTGGTAGCCAGTCTCGGCTTGCGATGCGGGGAGCTCATCCATCGCGACCACAACTTCGAAACCGGACTCTTGAAAGAGGCGCACCTCCTGGGCACGCGCCACCATGTGGTTATAGAGCCACAGCATCCGAGGAGAGGGCATCAGCTTTCCCCAATGGCGGCGAGCACTTCTGCGCCGCGCCTTCTAATCTCATCGACATCGCGATGACCGGTTATGCGCAATGCGCCTGAGCGCGGCACGCATATTGATCCAGGCTCGACGTTGCGCATGACAAGTGCGTGCCCGCCAATGCTCGCGCCGTCGCCGATCACAACATTAGGCAAAATCATTGAATGCGCGCCCACCACCACGCCGAAGCCCACCTCGACCGGGCCGCGCACGATGACGGCCATATCCGATGGCACCGTAGGATTTGTGAGCGCTGAGGCCCGGTAATCGTCAGTGGCGGTAAACACCGCGCAATGCGTGGAAACGCCGCTGAAATCGCGCATGATCACGGTGTCGCCCGCGCCGCCGATTATGCAGAACGCGGAGATATGGACGAAACGTCCAAGTTGAACGTCGCCTTTAATGATGGCGTGATCATCGATGCGCGTGCGTGATCCAATGGACCCAGTAAAGGCGTAAAAGTGAGCCAGCCGGCTAACTCTGGTGTCGCGCCCGACATCGCGCGCGCCGAGGGACCGAAGCTCGTCTTCCGAATAGTAAGGATCGAGTGTCACTGCCATGCCTCTTAGCACATACCATGAGTTGCACAAGAAGTCTGCACGTTTTGACGCATTTGACTTGCGGTACTGTGTACTCACGCGACTCTATCGAGTTGGTTCATCCGGGATTTCAGTGGCAGGGTAGCCGCGGTCTGAGGTTGAGCCTCCCGCAGAAGAACAGAATCCGCGTCCTGTAGTTCTGGAATGACCGGAAGCCACGAGCCGCGTATTTCAGGGCCTGGATGACGCTGTTGAAGCCCTCGCTCGTGGCGTTGGTGATGCGGTGACGGAAGTAACTCAGAAGGTTCGGCAGATGACGCTTGAGCATCTTCGCCACCTTGATGACGCGCCGCAGGCGGCACCGCACGCCCCACGCATACCACTGGCTGAAGAAGTCCTCGGCACTCGTCGTATACACATGCCGCCAGAACCAGCGGAACTCCTCCTTGATCGCCCAAGCCCGTGCGGTCTTCAGGCCATTCCGCCGAATAGCAGCGAACCTGCGTCGCTGTGCGGGCGAGAGGTTCGCTTTGTTGAAGAGCCAGAGCTGCCGTGTCCCCTTGAGCCGGTCATCGTCTTCGGCCTGAAGAGCCTTGTTCTCGGCTCGCCGCACCTGATCGACCGCCTCCCCCAGGTGCTTGGCGACGTGGAACTTGTCGTGCACGAGCTCCGCGTTCGGGGTCTGGTTCGCCACCGCGTTTGCGTAGGCGGGGAGCATGTCGGCAGCTACGGCCACCACCTCCTGCCGCTGCTCGACCGTCAGCGTCTGCAGGACCGCCTCTGCAGCGGCCTGGGTTCGCTCCGGAGCGACGTCCAGGACGCGGGAGGCGTCGATATCGGTCAGCACGGTGACATAGTCGTGCCCTTTTCCAAAGCTCTTCTCGTCGATGCCGATGTGGCGAATGGGCGTCGAGTCACGCCGCTCGAGGCCCCGTTCGACGGCCCGATCCATGATCGTCTGGGCCGCGTCCCAGGAAAGTCCAAGGAGGGAGGCAGCGGCTTTGACGGTGCGGCACGCCTGCAGGACTTCGATCGCAAAGGCTTCGAAGAACAGGGTGAAACGGCTGTGTTTCCCGGCCCACGGCGGCACGATCGTCTTCACCCCGTGGTCCGAGCAGCGGCACCGTGGCAGCCGGGCGACCAGCTCTGTCGTGAACTGCATCGTGTCGAGGTGCCGCCAGCGCCGCTCCTCCGCGTGATCGGCCAAACCGCAGGACGCGCCGCATTCCGGGCAGGGAACGCCCGAACCGACGTGCGCCAGGCGGACTTCGACTCGCCGCTCATCGAGCCGAAGGTCAACAGCATCGACTCGCCAGGAGTCGTCGAGGCCCAGAAGCCGGGCATAGTGCGTGGAGAGTGTGTCCATCCCGGCAATCTACGCCGTCGACATCCCCGAAACGACCGGCCCGTGCCAC
>Ga0214917_10006315_pt1 | contig 12346 bp, 37 predicted proteins | sample LL_1208_BB_MetaG_FD_177983 | JGI IMG/M metagenome (GOLD analysis project Ga0214917, IMG submission 177983) | Freshwater microbial communities from Lake Lanier, Atlanta, Georgia, United States - LL_1208_BB | ecosystem: Environmental > Aquatic > Freshwater > Lake | place: USA: Georgia | collected...
TTGGTGCCCGTCTCACCAAGGTCAATTAATTTTTGCAGGCGGGGTTCTAAGTAGGTTGTATTCATCATCCCATTATATCCTCTGCCACTGACAATAAATGGTGGGTGGCAGTAAGTTGTCCTGATACAAAGTTATACTCTATATCTAAATAACCATAATCCTTACAATTAGGGTCAAGAGAATCCATTTTATTAGATAACTCATCTAAGTCTTGTTGCAGACTAATCTGATGAATCTTCATATATTCAATTAATTGATTAGACATGGTCAAAATATCCTTCTGCCCATAAGCCTTGGAGAAAATCATGTGCTTTTAATAAACCATCAACTAATGGGTCTTGGTCTACATATGTAACATCTGATTTCATGATATAAAATAATTTAGCGTCATGAACAGCATTGCTCATTTGGTCAAGATCTTCCTTAGAATAACCTAACATTATTTCTCCTCATCCCATTCAATATAATTATCATCCCCTGGTTTCAAATCATAGAATTGATTGAACCTGCCTTTGAGATAATTGCTTTCACACATTTCTGCAAAGCATTTGTCTGCATAGAATTGACCCTCGTCAAGATTGGAATTAACCCAATCCTCAACAAGTTGTTCTCCTATGTAGGAATACTCTGCGTCAATAACCATTTGGTTTTCATTTTCTAAGAAACTCATACGTCCGCCTTTTCTTTAGTTTCCAATAATACCATGTGGGTCTGACATTCTGCCATTGCCTCTTCATCCTGCCAAGAGCCTTGGTTACATTCAGAACAGAATTCACCGCAGTCATTCTCACAATATTCAACACAATTAAAAGATTGACAAGCATAGCAACGATTCTCATAATCTAGAATCTCTGTTACATTTCCACGGACAATCTCTATTTCTCCACCCCAGCCTGTCTCTTCCTCATATTCAAGGGTAAGTAGGGAATTAGGGACAAGATTACTTAGTTTAGTTAAGATAGTTACAGCAGGTGACCATGCAGTTTCATACTTATAGATAACCCAGTTATCATCACCCTCTGATTTATATTCAATTAGTTCTGTGTTTGGATATTCATCTCCGTCACGGACGGCTACATCCCACTTAGTTCCCCAATTAGAATTATTCCATGAATACCAATCTTTTTGAGTTTTAGCAAACTCAACAGACTTGCGGAACCAGTCAGGGTCATTCATGTCTAAGTTGCCACGGTCAGGTTGGCATGCATATTCCTCATCAGTAATACCGTCATCCTTATATGAATGGATATTGAAGAATGCAAAGACAGGATTAGAATAAGTAACCTGCTGAATTTTGGTGGGGAATCCTGAAAGACTAATATCACCCATACCAAATGTCTCTTGTGCTAATGTAAATGGACGATTAAGTCTTTCTTTGATAGAATCAATTTCATCCTTGGGGCCTTGAATTGTTAATGTGTTATAACACCAATTTGGCATTATGTCTCCTTTCGATATGACCTAATTATATAATGAACCACTGACATTTGTCTATGCAATATGTGTGTGTTTTACACCACATGATCAAGCTTTAAATAAATATATGTTCAATATGTGAGATTTCCAGGAAATATATTTGACTTCCGTAAATGACTTATGATACCCTCATGTTCTTTTGCGGGCCAAACAAAAAATCCCTCAGCTAAGCTGAAGGATCTTAAGATAAGCAAGGCTGCTAGCAGAACGAAAGGAATTTAGTAAACGCTGCTTTACTTAGCGACTTGGGAGGTCCCTGGTAGCCGCACCTTACTTTAGTAAAAAGGCCCGCTAGGACCTAGTTACTATTATATCATATTGCAGGCAACTAAACCGAGATAGTTACGTCTGCGTACTTCTCTACAAAGTTAGACAGGTCCATGGTAAAGATTGCTTGATTGCTCATCCCATTTACCTTGTTATCTTTGTCATTGCGTGGAGCCTCTTCATGAAGACTAAACGTTTGCTGGTCGAAGTCAACGATAGCAATCTTGTGCTCATTGTCTCCAATCTCATTTACGTGCAGGCCCCATCCAGTCTCTGAATTCCAGTCATTATTAATCATCTGACTGATTGTGATACGTGTTGCATATGCAGGGTCGGACCAGCGAGGACGTGCTTTAAACACTGCCTCTGCTAATTGTGCTAGCATATTATGTCCAGCCCAGTGCCCGTATAGCACGATTGTATTTCCGTTCGGTTGTACAAAACCGAAGTTTGCTCTATCTCCCATGGTTATTCCGCCTTTTCTAGTTGAGGGACTTCTTCTTCTACCTTATTCAATTGTATAACTTCATAGGCCTTTTTGTCAAGGCCCTCTTTGTATTTATTATAATGGTGGCCACAGAAAGCTAGCTCACCATCTAATAGTTTAATCAGATGTGAAGCACGAGCTACGCTGCATGCATCACAATAATAAACTGGAGATAGATCCTCAGAGGTCATAGTCTACGGTTCCAAATTCTAGGCGGTCAGCAATTTCATCATATACTTGCCCGTCCTCAGATTTTTCAGCCCATACTCTAATGTTAGCGATAATTACTTCACGAGTAAATTTAACGCCGTCCTCAAAGCCATCTTGGTAATCCATTTTATCTCCTCGTATATCCAGTCGGCTCGTAGTCTGATGTATAACTTTCTATTAGATTATACTTATCTCGAATCCGACTTACCTTCTCAATGCTACCAGTTCCGATGTTGAATGTCAATGGTGTTAATGCAACTGGGTCTAGTCCCATTATTTGTGCATCCCAATAGGCCATCTCCATGGATAGCCTATCAGGAGCAGTTAACTCAAAATACATTAGGATTCCCTAACTTCTTCTGTGTGATATTCATCAATAACTACGTCGCCGTTATAACAGTCAACTGTAATGTCATTTACATAGTCATCAATGTCAAAGTTTTCATACTCTGAAAGAGGAATGTCGACACGACCTGAGAAATAAATTGTGCCTTCGAATTGAACTTCTTTCTTTGGCTGGTAATCTAAAATCTCACATAAGTCATTAAGAATTTCTTCTTTCTCTGTGTTAGGATTAAACCAAGACTCTTCTGTTAGGTTATCAATAATCTTACTAATTGTTCCTTGTGAGCGAGACAAGAAGTCTTCTAGATTCTTAATACGGTCTAACTGATACTCAAGGTCATTAACCTTAATGATTGGAAATGTTACATTTCCGTTAGTAATATCCTTATATTGTACAAGGAGATTGGCATTGTAGGTCGCTGGGACCTCTATAGTGTTTTCCATTGTGTTCCTTTCGTTTGTCATGCTGAGAATTATACACCCATGGACTGACAATTGTCCAGGGATTCAGGGCTTTTTTTATGTGATCCGTAACACAAGAATCCCGCCTTCAATGTTGCGGGCGTCTCATATATTGAGAGCGATGCGTACGGGATTTGAACCCGTGATCTCTAGCGTGACAAGCTAACGATTTAACCAAACTAATCTAACGCACCAAATAAAAAACGGGGGAGATTTTATTCTCCCCCGTTAGTTAAGCGTTAATTAAAACGCTTTTACCAACTTGAGAAGTTTATTTTTCTCAGCAGTAAGAATTGGGTCAAAGCCACTTGCGCCCGCCATTAGCGATTCGCTATTGCCACGACCAGAACGGAAATAATCAAGGCGTTCAGTAAGCGCATTGAAAGCACCCCATTTTGTTCCCTTGATATTAGCGTTTGTAGGTGAGTTATGATAAAGGTCATCAATCAAGACAACTTTATTTTCCCACTTTTTCAAAGCACCCTTAGAATCCTTTTCAGGCTTAGGATAAATTGAAGTAATCAATTTAGAAAATTCAGCGTTAGTAATCTCTTGCTTAAAGAGTTCTTGCGCTTCTTTTTCAAATTCGTCAAAGTATCCAAGAGCAAGACCAAGAGTCTCACGAGCAACTTGAATTCGACCTTCGACAGATTGTGTATGGCGAATTTTGAATGATTGCTTAGCATTACGCATGGCAAGATTCAAAGTGTTTTGGCATACAACACGAACAGGTGTAATTGCTGCTTGAACAGCAACAGAGCCGTCATGTGAAGTCCATACAATTAAATAAAGTTTGGTTTGGTCATTAGCACCTTGTGGGTCTAATACCATTGTGCGTGGAATATCAACAGTTCCAAATACAACTTTACCATTCTTTAGAGAGCCAGCAGATTCCCAACGGCAGTTAGGGTCTGCGTCATGAATATTATCTGCGAAAGCAAATAGTTCTTCATTCTGAACAGGCTTATATCGCTTACCAACAGTAGCAAGAACATCAGTTCCGCCATTGAATGGATTTGTGCGAATAACTAATTGAGCGTTTGAAACATCATTCCATGAATCTGAAATATGCTCAGTAAGTGGAGACAAGCGAACATTCCAATTGGATAGTTTTGCTTCGTCAAGCATTGTTTGAGTGCTAACATCTTCATCTTGCGAGAAGATACGATTAGCGAGATTGTGCCATGCGGGAGTTCCACGCAAAGCAAAGGCAACTTCGTTGCCGTTTGTTTCTAGGTTATGAGCCATAGATTTTTCCTTTCGATAGTTTGTTAGATTCATTATATCAAAGGGGTCTGACATTGTCTAGATTAATTAGTCATTTGTCCGAATTGTCCGCTGTGATCAATATCACAGAATTCAGGGCTTTTCCACAGGCAGCCGTAAGGCTGTGGAAAACCCCGCACATGTGCGGGCCAGCTGCAGCGAAAGAGAAGATCGCTGCAACTTTTTAGCCAAGCAATTTAGTTAGTTCAGTTTTTGGTGGAAGAAACTCACGATTTAGAATTAGAGCAGTTGTCTTTTTCTTTTTTAGATTATCATAAACATAAGCACGAACATTTCCGTCAAACTTACGCAAGTTAGAGAATACTAGTTCAGTTAGATATTCTTTATCTACACCCTGTTCAGAGTAGATAGTTAAATCATTTGCCTTGTTTTCGTCATAGATTTCTACACGATAACGATTTTTCATTTTGTTCCTTTGTTAGTAGGGATAAGAATTATAACATAGGGGGCTAGAGATTGTCTAGCCCCACCTGTTATTACTTGCCGATTTTTACCATAGCATAACGCATACCTGCGCCTGTATCTAATCTTAGTTTAGTTAGATTAGGGCGGATAGAGATTATCTCAGTTATGCTACCTGTAATACCTGATTTACCTGTGGTAAATACATCTCCCTTGCGGTAGAAGCGACCACGCTTTACATCTAGTATTGGCGACATTTTATTTCCTTTCGTTAGTAGGTGGGTTTGAGCAGTTTTTAGACTTGCTCAGGTCGTTGCTGTTATTTATAGATAACGAGCAATAGCGTTGTAAGTAGAAGTAGAAACCATTTCCTCATCTGTCATTTTCAGAATACGGATAGCGTTTTCTAGTTCCTCTTTCATTTCATTGTAAGTATGGCGGTGGATTTGCTCAAACTCACGCTCAGGTTGCTTAGGGAAATCTTTTTCCTCAATAATCAAATCAAAATCAACATTGAGAGTGTTGTTCCAATTACGATAGTTGGTGCGGAGATTTTGTGCCTTAGCAATTTGGGCAACGGCAAACTTAGCAATTTCTTTGTTCCATTTCTCAACGGACTTCTGATACTTTGCCTCGTATTCGTCTTGCTTTGCGTAATCAGCATTTACTTGTGCCAATTTATTTTCTAAGGCTTTGATAACCTTAGCAGTTGCGATTTTTACATTTATCGCTTTACCTCTAGCCATTTGTTTTTCCTTTCGTTCGGTTGGTTGGTTGTATTATAGCAGGTGGGTCTGACATTTCACCCGAAGGTGGAGAGTTCTTACTTACGACATTGGGCTAGAACACTCTCTAAACTGCCCCTGTTTCGTTTAGTTTGTTAGACTTCTACTGAAGTCCAACGCTCTGAACCATTTACATCAAGTAGCACACGAGCCACACCTGAAGGGTGGTTATCTACTGCCTTGATTACTCCGACTACTCCCGACTTTGCGGTTGTGTAGGTCTGTCCGATTTCTAGCGTTGTTGTCATTTGTTTCCTTTCGTTTAGGTGTTGATTATAGCAGAGCCCACTGACATTTAGTAGGCTCTACTAGTGTGATTTTAGTCATACTGCGGAAGCCATGCGTCTAGGTGGTGAGCCTCTACGATAGCGGAAGCAGGTGCGGTATTTTGATCCCGCCAAGTAATTGGTGCGGGTAGCGTGATAAGTCTGTTATAGTCCTCATCATAGTAAGCATCAATAGCATCAATACAAGGTTCTACCATTGATAGCGGAACGGGTGGGTAATGATTACCCTGTAAGTGATAACCGATAGCGGTTTCTAAGTCTAAGCCTAGCTCATCTGAAGCCAAGTCGTATGCGAGATTACTTCCCATTTATTCGTTCTCCTCTAGGATAGTTTCGGATAGGTTGTCCATTTCATCTATTGTAGCAATAAGGTCTGACATTTCCTTTTCGGTCAATAGAATTTTGGTTATGCTATCGGCTACCTTAGCAGATAGAGCCGATGAATACATAAAGATATATTTGGCAAAGATTTCATCAGGCAGTTCATTTCTGCGTGTGTGTAGTTCGCCTGCCATAGCCATAATATCCTCATCAAAGATACTATTTTTGGTTGCGTCTAATAATTCCATAGCAGTAGATAACATTTGTTTCCTTTCGTTGTTGTTAGTGGGCTAGATTATACACTAGCCCACCGACATTGTTAGGCTAAGACTACAAGAGCCTCAGAAGCACCAGCATTTACTCTATCTAACTCATCCTGTAATTCCTCAGCAGTTAGTTGAGTTGGGTCACCGATAAGTTCAGTTACCATGCGGATATTTTCAGCAGTAAATAAGCCATCGGGCAAGCGTTCTACTTTAGGATAGAAAGAGCCTTGCGGGTCTAACTTAGATACAAAGTCAATACCATTTACTGTAAAGGGATATGAAGCCCAGTTGGTTGTGTCTAGTTGTGTTATCATTTTTTACCTTTCGTTTGTTGATATCGCAATTATAGCGTAAGCCACCGACATTTATTTGATTTGGGCTAGGTTTTCAGGGTGATTATTATCACACCCGTAACGACACGCCCGACCCCGTGGGTTTGCGGGCCCTATTCGGAATCTTCTCTCCAAATTTCAGGATCCACTTCTGCTAAATATTTTTTAGCTTCTGCAGCTTGCTCCTCAGTGCCAAGGACCGTTGCTATTAACGCATTGAAATATTTTAATTCAGCCATTTTATTTTCTCCTTATTTTTTAGTTGCGCTAAATCTAATATCCGCTTTACCATAAACACACAATCCACATGACACGCATGCAGAGCCGTTAGTTGAAATTAGCGGAATACTTTTATTATTTTCAGGACACTTAGCACCAGGCTTGCCCGTTAATTCTTTCATTATGCTTTCGGTGACGGCGAATGTCTTTCCAAGATATGCAAGGCGGACACCTTGATTAAGTTTTAAGTCATGAGCAATATCTTTATTTTCATCATCAGTTGAATAGTAAAGAGATAAGTTATCAATACCTTTAAGAATAAGGGCGGCAGACTTTACACGAGTATATACCCAAAATTGAATGTCGGGATGATTAGTAATAACAGCCTTCCATGCATATGCGTAGGTATCATTAAAGAAATCGCCGTCCCAATGAATACGGAATAACTTAGGGGCGTTCTTCTTTTCACAATCATTGACAAAATCTAAAATCATCTCATCAATAAGTAAGCACATGGTATCCATATCGGCATTGCGTAGTAATTCCCAATTATGCAATAGTACGGCTTTTACGCCCTTGTAGACTTTTTCAAGTTTTCCTGCGTAGCATACGCTTTCACAAATACTAGTGGCACCAGGACACGAGAAAGCCTTACCAGCAGGCAATCCAAAAGTGTTGGCAATTGTTGGGGTTTTTCCATTAGGGGAGACGGCATTAGCAACCTTTCTATCATTAGAGCGTTTTAGTTTAGACATACAATTCCGCCAATTCGTTTAGAGAGCATGAGCCACAAATAGGCGTTTCGGGTTCGATAGTATTTTCATGGCACTTATAGCAAACAGTTGCCCAATACTCATCAAAAAATTCATCGTTTTCATATATCATAGTTTTACCTTTCGTTAGAATAAAGAGATTATAGCAGGGAGTACTGACATTACCAAGAAGAAGTGTATGAAAAGGACAATTTGTCGAAATCGGGCAAATTGAACAGGCGGTCAAGTTTCTTGATAGTTTCCTTGATATCTCGCCAATACCATTCATCGATATCATATGAGCCAAAGAAGAAACCTGCTTGTGGCGGTAGCAAACTAGGGTCTTTAGCGAATAACGCTTGACGACAAGTTTCCCTAAGAGCCTTTAGTTTCTCATGAGACACATAGTAAACATCGCAGTCATCTTCACCGCCTTGTACGTTATCGACAAACCATTTGTGTATCTGATTAGACTTACGCCAATAGGCACAAGTAACCTCAACATTTACACCATAGATATCGGTAGCAACATCTTTCATGTCTACTAATTCAACAATATCATTCCACTTAGGGAATACCGCTTCAGGACTATCATAAGATAATTCATCATTATCTTGTAGAGCCTGCCAATTTACTTTTTCCACATATTTCTTAGCGTGGAGATACATATCTAAACCCATATTAATTTCCTTTCGTTGGGATACTGAGCCATTATAGCAAAAGCCACCGACATTTTCAGCGACACGCCGTAAATTTCTAGGGTGATTTTTATCACACCCGTAACGACACGCCCGACTCCGCAGCTATGTGCGGGCCTTCGATCAATTGTCAAGTTTATTTTTGTGTTTTATTTTTCTTGTGTATTTTTTTTTATTGCGAACAGGTTGCGCCGCATTACTGCGACGCAATTCCTGAATGCGTTTTACTTTATCTCGAAGAGAAGTTTGGAACAACATAACCACTCGCTTCGTGAAATCGTTTTACATCAAATCGCTCATTATCTTTAGCAAACATTTCTGCGAAATCATTTACCATTTTAGAAAATACAGCAGGGTGAGTTTTATTACTCGCATACTTTAGAATTTCTGCGGTAGCAATATAATCTTTACGGGTCATCATTATTTTATTACGACCCTTCTACCTTCACGATAAAATACTTTCGTGTAGCATTTTCCGCTAGGTGTAAATAGATTTACAGTTGCGTATTCGTCAGCAAATCCCCAATCAATATATTTAGCAAACTCGGTGTGTGCTTGTAATTCATCAGCATAGGTAAAAGTTGCGTGAGCAGGTTGCTCATCATAAGCAACAGTTATTTTATAGTTAGTCATTTAGGTTTTCCCTTTCGTTAGTTTGGCATTGGCATTTATTTATAGTTATTGTATCACCTACCACCGACAAGGTGGCAAGTGTTGAGCAGTTATCACAAATAAAGATTTCCATTTATTTATTTTCCTGAAAAAATCCTAGTGGATTACAGTCGCAGGCACACACATCATAAGTTTCCTCATCTCCGTAGTATAGCCAGCCTTTACCCCAGCAGGTTTCACACTCTAGGATTTGAGTGTATAACTCTTTCATTTTTCCCATTTTAGTTTTCCTTTCGTTTTGATAAATCAGATTATAGCACCGACCACCGACATTTAGTCGGCTTCGGGTGTTGTAAATATGGCTCCCTCATTGAGTAAGCCTAATTCAATATTGAACAATTCATCGGGGGTGGCTTCGGATAAATCTACCCAGCCAGCACCCTCATCATTCATTCTAAAGATTTCAATGTATCCCATTATTATTCACCTACCTTTACTGCGATTGTGCGGAAAGTCTTGCGACCCCAATTATTGTATCCGCTATTTGGAGAAACTTCTACCAAATAAGTTTCGGTGTTATCACCATACCAAATTGCGGCAGGGTGTTTTTCTGCGGAGATAATTTCGCCAACCAAAGTTTTTGAGCGATAAGTTTTTCCTACAAGTAGGTTTTCGATTGTGTATAGGTTTGCCATGTGGCACCTTCTTTCTTTTTTGTTATGGTGATATTTTACCAAAGGGGACTGACATTTTTCTACTTACTAGCCAGTAATTCCATATTTTGAGACGCTCAAGCGGTGTGTTCTTTATCACACCAAAATGTCCGATTTGTCTGTCAAATCGACACGCCGCAGAATTCAGGGTTTTTTATAACAAATCCGTAACGACACGCCCGAGTGCGGCAGATCTGCGGGCTGTCAAGCCGACACGCCGTTGTGTCGGTATGATTTACATCACACAATTATTTGTGTGTGCAATTGCTTTCGATCTCATGACCGAATTCATCTACGAGCTCATCGTAGATTTCATCTAAATAATCTAAATAATCCATTATTCATTTTCCTTTCTAATAGTAGCGGATAAAATTTCAAGCGCCTCTTTTTTAGACGCTTCACGTTGTTCAATAACGTGTTTCTTGAATTCTTCTAAATTCATTTTTATTTTTACCTTTCTAGTAATCTGAAATTCTGACGGCAACTGTTGCCCACTCATCTTTGAGAGAGCCTGTTGGGCGATAGCGAATTGCAAAAGCCTCATAACCTTCTGGCGGATAAACATCTTCACGCTTTTCCGCAAAGTTAATTATTCCGCCATTAAATCTACGGCGGAGAGAAGTTGGCGCATAGTATTGGTCAACTAATAAATCTACAATAGAATAACCTCTCATTACATTAACCAACTTTCTTGAGTGTATGATAACCACTCACCAAGGGTCATAATTCCCTTGTATTCATTACATTTTCCGCAAAAGATTTCATTTGCGTAGTCTGAGCAAAAAACGCAGACAATTAGATTTGCCTCATCGGCACTGACATTAGAGAGAGTAATCTCTCGGATTTTATTTAGTGTAGTCATTTTAGACCACCTTTCTTTTTTATCTTGATACCTAGTATCCTACCACCTACCACTGACATTTTGACCCGTTTTTCGGGCGTGTCGGAAAACTATTTTTGTGATTTAGGTCATGTGGATAACTTACGCTCAGAATTCCAGGGTTTTCCACACCTGTGCATAAACCTGTGGATAACGCCCGCAAAAAGCTGCGGGCCGATCTGACAATTGTCAAATCGACACGCCGTTAATTGCGTGTGAGTTCTCTCACATCTTCTTTTAGCCACTCCCACATAGCCCGCACACCGATAACGGCGGGGACTAGTAGGGCTAATTGGACTAGTGTAGTTAGTAGTCTATTCATTTATAAAACTTTCTATAAATAAACACAACACCGATAATAAGCCCGCCGATTATTAGCGTAGACCATGGTAGCGAGATATAGCCCGCATAACTATCTAGCATAAATCCATATTCATCAAATACGATTTCCATTATTAGATTATCTCCATTTCTTCTAGTTCTGTATCGCTTAGTTCATCAAGCGAAATTATTTCTACACCGAAATATTCTTCTTCGGTTTCTTCGTTTTCTAATTCTAGTTCATCATCTAGGTGAGCATAGGCATCTGCTATATCTGCCTGAATAGTATCCCATTTAGTCATCATTAGTTCTGTTCTACCTTTCGCATATGTGCTACAACATTTTTAGAAACCTTTTGTAGTTCTGATACTACCTTATTCATTTCATCTGCGCTATTAGCGGTGAAATTAACGCCTAGTAGTTGAGCGCCGTCCCATAGAGAGTAAGTGATTGTCATTGTAGTTATTACCTTTCGTTAGTTTGTTTTGTTTGTTGAGAGCGGTTATTTGCTAGGCTCACCTTTCGGATTATTTGCTAGGCTCACGCTCTAATTCTTATTTAATTGTTATGCCTTAAGGCTATCAGATAGGACTGACATTATCAAGGCGACACACGCTCTAAGCGGTGTGATTATGGTCACACACGGACTCGATTTCGTGTCCGAACTCCTCTACGAGTTCTTCGTAGATTTCGTCCATATAATCAAGATAATCGTTCATTAGATTACTCCCAACTTCTAGTAGTAGCGATTACTACACGCTTGCTAGGCTTGTAGTTAGGTAACTCTCTTAGAGAACACTCTAGGATAGTGCCTCTCTCTGAGAGTAGGTCAAGATACTTATTAGCATCTTGTTCGGTATTCATTAGAACACCTAGACAAGTAGAGAACTCGGTGTCCGAGTATTGGACTTTATAACTTAGTGAAAACATTTTGTTTTCCTTTCTTTAGTAAGACTTTCTTACTTTCTTTCTTATACCTATAACAATACAGGGGGGGACTGACAAATAGGGGGGTTACTGGCAAGTATTATCAAACTATTTTTGTGATTAGCATCACATCCACGCTCAGAGTTAAATATATATGGGCGCACTATATAGACAAAACGGACATTTAAAAACCTGCGATCATGCAAAATAAATCCCTATTAACATTTTTATAAATCCTAATTTTTAATCAACTGAAAATATTTTTACCCAAGGTGTTGACTCTACAAAATCTCTCAT
>Ga0214917_10006317_pt1 | contig 12343 bp, 8 predicted proteins | sample LL_1208_BB_MetaG_FD_177983 | JGI IMG/M metagenome (GOLD analysis project Ga0214917, IMG submission 177983) | Freshwater microbial communities from Lake Lanier, Atlanta, Georgia, United States - LL_1208_BB | ecosystem: Environmental > Aquatic > Freshwater > Lake | place: USA: Georgia | collected...
GTGACAATTCGTGACTTATTCCCAATCCGCCTTAGCAATTATCAATAACTTCAGCTCTCTCTTGAGGAGTGCAGGGAATAAAATAGGCGTTGAATTCGTAGCTTGGGGGAATCATCCCGTAAGGCTGATTTCCTAAAATCTCCAATTCATCTCAAACTCTGCTGCTTGGGTGTAAAAATTCTGCATTGTATAACCCCCAAAATCGGGGCTGAGCACCCCGTCCAGACGGTAGGCGATGGACACATCAAATCCCGGGGCCACCTGGTAGCCGCAGCCCAGAAAGGCTTCCCACGCCCCCATAAAGTTCGATTGATTGAAGTCCCCTTGATAATTGATCGTGCCTGAGATCGTACTGACGGTGAGTTTTTGAAACATGCCCCCGCCACCTGCGCCCACAAAGGGGCGCCAACCCTCTCCGACCGGGTAGGAGAATTCCACATTGACCATTAGGGGTACCTGGAGGAGATATCCTTCGGCATCCAGCTTCATTGTTCCATTAAGATTTGGATTTCCGCCCACGCCCGAAAAAGTTCCGTTCCCCGTGATGGTGTAGGATTCGACGGTGTTGTAGATGCAACCTGTTTCGAGTTCGAAGTTCAGCCACTCGTTCAGTCGGTAACCCGGAGCAAAGTCAAAGCGGAAGCCAGGGTTGAAGCCGATGGATTCGTAACTGATCGTGCCGTTAAACTTAACCTGATTTGAAAAGAAAGGGTTGATGTTTGTTTGGGGGTAATCACCGCCATCCCTTTGGGAGACCGCCATATCGGAGTTGACCGTCCCACCCAGAGCAATCCGGAGTCCAGGTCCGGGCCCTGTGACGGGTTGAGCCTGGACATCGGTAAGGGTTAAGCGTTGGGAAAACACATTCGATCCAGAAAAAAACACCACAATCAGTAAGACTGATTTGAAAAACCTGAACCCCTGAATCCCTAAATTCCTGAATTCCTTCGCTGGCTTCATCTTTCGCATCGGATGTGTCGCCAGCTTGCGTTAGAATCGTATCGTCACGGTTCCCATGATGGACATGGACGGAACCGATTGCCCGGAGATCGAATTCAGATAGCGAAATTGCACGTCGACCATCAAGTCGGGCTCGCCGGGGTTAATCTGAATTCCGCCGAATCCCTGGTATGCGCCCAGCGTCTGGCTTTCCGTATAGTTATCCGGTGATCCGGTGACGAAGATCTGTCGGAAAATTCCGCCCATGCCGCCACCCGCCACCAAACGGATGCGAGTGGCCCCCAGAGGGTCGGTCCGAAAAATGAAATTCCCCATCATTGGAACCTGAAAAAGTTGGACGTTGGTCACCTGCGTCATGGTGGTGGCCGTCACATTTCCCGTCTGATTAGAGTAAACCGTATTGTAGAGGAGACCTCCTTCGATTTCGAAGGCGATGTTGTCGTGAAACTGGGTTCCGAGCATGACTCCCGTCGCAAAACCCGGAGCCATGTCGACCCCACCGGTAATGCCGAAATCCGGATAATCCACATTAGTGATAAAACTCAAACCGATCCCCGTGCGGACATAATAGGGGGTCAAGGCCCCGCCATTTTCACCCGCAGGTGATTCGGCCGCCTCGGATTTTGTCCCCGGTAGCGGACGATCCACCAGTTCCGTATTGGGATCCGTCAAAGGGGGCGGTGTAACGAAAGGATGGGAATTGGCCGCATCATTTTGAGCGGTATCGACTCCGCCACTGTCCGCACCCCAGGACACCGCTGATAAAAGCGTTAGCCAAGCAATCCACACACCCCTTCGGCACATAAGGAGGAAGCCTGAAAAGTCAGCGGGAAGCTTCAAGTGTCTATCCGAGAGCCAAAAAAGAACCTGTGAATAGTCGTCGAAGTGTCGATTTGGGGTTGTTCTGAATCGATTCACAAGCTGTGTTTTTGCCCGATCAAACTCCATCGCATCCTTCGGGGTAAAATCCAAAAAAGGGTATGCCTTTACGGATTTTTTTCCGGCGGATCCCTGTGGTGGCAATGGGTCTAGCTCTTTTCCTTCCAGGCATGCTTTTTGCTCAAGGGTTTGGAGGAATCCGGGGTCAGGTTCTGGATTCTGATTTCGGGCAACCGATTGCCAGAGCCTCCGTCGCTTTGCAGGACACTCCGTTTGGAGCGATGACGGATGAGGCCGGGCGGTTCACGATCAGCGGTGTGCCCCCAGGGGTCTATGTTTTGACGGCCCGCTCGTCGGGATATGTTCCGAGAGTCATGCCGGAGGTCTCCGTTGCCAGTGGAATGTTTAACGACATCCGTGTGGAGACAATCGCCGAGGTGGAGGAAATGGAGGAGTTAGTGGTTCCCGGCGATTTGGAGAAAACCTCGGAGACCGGACTTTTGGCGGAACGGCAGGGAGCCACGGCCGTCTTGGACACCATTGGGGCGGATCTGATTTCCAAACTGGGAGCGTCCACGGCTGGCGATGCGTTAAAGCGGATGGTCGGGACTTCGGTAGTGGACGGAAAGTATGTTGTCGTCCGGGGTCTGTCGGATCGGTACGTCAATACGCTGATGAATGGAGGGAGGTTGCCCTCGTCCGACCCGGACAAGCGGGCGATCAACGTGGATCTTTTCCCAGGACCGACATTGGAAAGCATCAACACCACCAAGACCTTCACTCCGGATCAACCGGGCGATTTCACCGGGGGTAGCGTCGACATCCGTACCAAACAGTTTCCGGAGAAGCCTTCGTTCGGGGCGTCCGCCACCGTGGAGTACAACAGTCAGGCCACCTTCAACCCCAATTATCTCACGTATGCGGGGGGGGGGACGGGGCCGTTCGGCTTCCGAGCCAACCAAAGGGAAATTCCCCAAAGTGTGATTGATAACCAGAGCCTCGTGAATCTGAACCCCAAAAATGACTTGAATACTGGCGTCCCAGGGAGTCTCGAGAGGGCCGAGAGCGTCAACAATTCCATGCGTCAGATGAGTTCCGTCGTCGGTCTGACCAACAGCACGCCCGGGCCGAACTACAGCTTCAACATGCAGGGAGGGGACTCGGTAGACTATGGGCCGGACCAGAAAATCGGGACCTTTGGTGCCTTTAGTTACCGGCATAAAAATATTTACAATCCGGAAACAACACGGGGAAATTACTCCATCCAAGGCGGTAGTATTAGGCCCGACATTATTTTGAGCGACAACAAGGCGACCGAGGATGTTCTTTGGGGCGGGCTGGCGAATTTTGCCGTCCAACCGGAAAAGGATCACCGGATGGCGATCAATGTGATCTTTAACCAGCAGGCCACCGATACGTCGGACTTCCAGTATTCCGACAAAGCCCTCAACCCCTCGCTTCCCGCAGACAAGCAGTTTCAGTACACCACGATTCAGTACAGCGAAAGGCAGTTAGGGTATGTGCAGTTGAACGGCAACCACAAGATCGACACGTTCCGGGACATAGAAATCGATTGGGTCGGGGGGGTTGGCCGGGCCCAGTTGAATGAGCCAGATCAGAGGCTTTTCCAAAATGCTTACGACCCGACCACGGGGTTTTACACGGAGCTGCAACCTGCCGACCCTTCTTTCACTGGATCGAGGCGGCCTCTCCAGCGGTATCAACGGCAACTTACGGAGGGAGAGTACAATGCCATTGCCAATATTTCGGTGCCCTACTTCGAGGAAAAGGACAACCCCAGTAAATTTAAAACCGGTTTTTATATCGACACGACCCAGCGGGATTACAATCAGGCCAGTTTTGTTTACGAATGGGGGGATGCCAATTATCCGCAGGACTACGAGATTTACAACGAGTCGGAGGCAGATGGACAGAACTGGAATAACGTCTTTCTGAACGAGAATCGGTCTGGCCTCGTCAATCCGACCGGACAAGGGAACGGCGAATATATGTCTTGGACCGCCGTGAACACGTCGGATGGACTGGGCACCTCCTACAACGCCTACCAGCAGGTTCTAGCTTCCTATGTGATGACCGATTTTCGTCTCTTTCCCCAGTTGACCTTCACCGGTGGAAGCCGTTTTGAGAATACGAACCTTCAGGTCAAAGGAGCCCCCTTGCCACCTTATATCGAGGTTGGTACTGCCAATATTCAGGAGTTGGATCTCCTGCCGGCAGCCGCGGCCACCTTCCAGATTATGCCGGAGATGAATCTGCGTCTCGCGTGGTCCCAAACGATCGCCCGCCCTTCGTTTAAAGAAATGGGGCCGGTGATCACCCAGGACTTTTCCGATGCCACCATCTTTATTGGAAACCCCGAACTCAAAATCTCCCATATCAACAACTACGATGTCCGAATCGAGTATTTTCCTCGCGGAGGGGAAGTGATTGCCGTCAGCGGATTTTACAAATCCATCAAAGCCCCGATTGAGCAAACGATCGTCCAGATTGGGGATACGCAGTTCTATAAGTACGAGAACAACTTGAATGGAACACTCTGGGGCGCGGAATTTGAAGCCCGCAAACGGCTGGATCAATGTCACGAATATTTGAAAAACTTCTCCGTCAATTTCAATGCGACCTATGTGCAGTCCCAGGTGCCACTCTCAGATAACCAGATTAAAACGGCCCAGAGTCGAGAGGATTACTCCACCACCCGCCCCCTCCAAGGCCAACCTCTCTATATCATCAATGCCGGGCTGAGTTACGATGACCAACCCAACGGATTCTTTGCCGGACTTTTTTATAATGTTACGGGACCTTACCTTTACGCCGTCGGCTACGATTTGCCCGATATTTATGAGCAACCGGCTCCTTCGTTGGATTTTAACCTAACGCAGGAGTTCGCCGATCACTGGGCGTTCACCTTTCGCGGCAAAAATCTCCTGAACCCGGTGTTCCGTCAGACCATCACCTATCAGGGTAGCGAAGTGGATTATTTGGCCTACACCAAAGGGTATGATGTGTCCCTGGGGCTGAAATACGCCTTCTAAATCCAGAGGGAATGTCCTTAAGGGACGTAGGGAATAACGAAGTCGGGGTCGGCCTTTATCTTGCGAATTTCCAGAGCTTTGGTGGCCGGAGCGATCACAGCTTCTTCTGGGGGAAGGCTGTAGCGGGACTGGAGGGACACCCATTGGGGCGATGTGCCGTCCAGAAAGGCAAAGATCTCCATTCTTTGTCCCACCAGAATGCGGACCTGATCCGAACCGGCGGGATTGGAACTGGGCACGAACCCGTTCGCGGGAACTGCGGAAAGTCCTTGGAGAGAAAAATCCTTCAAATGCCCGGGCGCCAGAAGATTCATTCCTGCTCGGAGAGGGAAGCGGAAAGCGTGGGTGCGGGGCTCGCCCGTTACCGTAAAGGTCAAATTGTCCTCCCGGTTTCTCAAAAGAATCATGCCGTAGCCCGGGGGGAGAACGGTCTCCGATTGTTCGGGCCCCATGCGGTTGGTTGTTAACCGCCAACCGGGAAGGTTCTTGGCGTCCCCTGTGCATGGAAAAAAAGCGCGATAGCCCGATTTCATCGTGGGATCGTAGAGACGAATTTCGTCACTGGCAGCGGCCGACCACCCTTTCCCAAGAGTCGTGGTGGTGGCACTGCCGAACAAGGTGGCAATTGTCCAATGGGGATGAATGGAGAAGCTGGCACCGGCGAGAGCGGAAGGGAGATCGGCCCGGGTGTTGTAGGGGGAGGATTTTAGCACCACGAAACCTTTTTCTTCCAGTGTCCGGACGGGGTCCACCTCGTACCGCTCGCCCTCAAGGGAGGAATCGGCGGGGGCGGATGAAACCTCCAAAAAGCAAGGGCCAGTGCCCCATCCCGGAACGGTGGTAAAATCGATCGGAGGATAAGAATTTACCTGCACGCGGAAATTGGCGGAGTCCGCTTGGTTGATCTTTCCGGAGAACAGAGCGGGACGAAGGAGGGGAACTCCCACATAACTGGGGCCGGGAGGCAGGGCATACGGCAACTGCACGGTTTCGGCAAAAACTCTGGGTGCCAGGAGGAGGAACAGTAGCCCGAGCTTTCCGAGGTAACGAAAGAAGCAAGAAGAATCAGGATTTTTCATGGAAGAATTGTGATGGTGGCGTTCTGGGTGATGTAACCCTTGGCATTGGCGATATAAAACTTCACTGCGTAGGTGCCGACTTTGGTGGGGGTGCCGGTGATCAGGCCCATTTGGCGGTCGGCTGGGGTGGCGAAGGAAAGACCGGGAGGTAGACCCGACGCATTAAACGATACAGGGTCGGCGGCTGAGCGGGCGGCCCCGCTGGCGGTGATGTATTGCCGGTACGATTGGAGAACTCGTCCGGAGGGTGGAGCCACGAAGCCGGATCCCGAAACACTCGGAGAACTTCCGACTACGGTGATCACGAGATCACGGCTGACGCTTTGCAATCCTCCTCCGCGGCTGATGTTGGAGATTGTTTTCTGGATGGTGTAGGTACCCGGTTGGGTAGGGCGGCCTGAAACTTTTCCGTCAGGCTGGAGCGATAGCCAGTTTGGCAAGTTGGAAAAAGACGCGCTTGTTGCTCCGGTCCCGCTGGTATCAATCTCAAAGGTTTTAGTGCCATAGGCGGCCATCGAAACGTAGTCTGTACCCGCGACAGTGACATAAGTAGTGGCATCCGTTCCGTTTATGGGGGTGGGAGGATTGACTTCGATCGTGAACCTGACGGAAAGGATGTCGCTGTTTCCACCGCCCAAACCGGCGGCTGTCAGTCCGTTGTTGGCTTGAAACTGTGCGATGAAAATACCCGATTGGGTCGGAGTGACCCGGAAAACGCCGGTGCTTGGGTTTAAGCCAGCTAACCATGAGGTCGGGACGGTGCTTGTGCCCAGAATCGAATAGGAGTCGGGGGCCACGGCGCTCGGATTCGCACTCGTTGACAGCGTGTAGGTAATGGGTGTTCCCGCATATCCGGTGACTGTGGTGGCACTGTTCAGCCTGGGGGTTTGGCTGTTCACGGTGATGGTGATCGTTCCTGAGGCGGTCACTCCATTTGCCGATCCATTCAATGTGACCGTTGTTGCGCCAATCGCGGTCGGAGTACCGGAAATGATACCGGTTGTTGGAGAAAGGGATAGTCCAGCCGGCAGGGCACTTCCGACCGTGTAGGCCGTCGGGACAAATCCTCCTGATGCGGTAGGCGCAGTGGTTGCACCTGCAGAGTTCAAGATGAAAGACGTGTTAGTATAGCTAAGGATGGGGTTGGCCACGTTGAAAGAGATAAATTTCGAACCGGTTCCCGTGCTGTTTGAGGCTTTGACAACCACATTGAAAGTCCCGGTTTGGGTGGGAGTTCCTGAAATCACCCCTGTGCCGGTGGCACAGGAAAGACCTGGGGGAAGATTTATCGCCGCATAAGTGGTGGGGGAGTTGTTAGCCGTAATGGTGTATCCATCGTAAGCCGTCCCGGCGAAAGCCAATTGATTGGTCAGGCTGCTGGTGATCTGGGGGATGCCTGCAGTGTCGTTGATTAGGGTCAGAACCAGCGTGTTGGTGCGGGCACCGAGGGGGCCGGTAGCAGTAAGCAGGATGTTGTAAGTTCCAGCCACATCCGTGGGGGTACCGCTGATTTCGCCCGTTGTAGTGTTGATGGAAAGTCCGGCAGGGAGGTTGGTGGCGTTGAAGGAAGTCGCCCCGTTGTTGGCTGTAATGAAGTAGATGAAGGCATTGTTCTTTGTGGCAGTGTCGGTCAAAAGACTGGTGATGCCATACCCGTTCCCAATGGTAGCCAGTCGGTAATTTCCGTCCGATCCTATCCTTCCGAGGCAGGGGCGCATGTTCGGCCCGTCGGAATCATTACCGTCGAATTCGAGATCGGCGGAAGACAAATTTCCGGCTCCCACAGAGGGAAAGACAACGGGGGAGACCCCGTTATTGTAAATGAAAATGCCGACCTGGGTTGCGGTGGTGATCGAGGTGGTGTTGAAAACCACAATATAGATGGGATTGCCGTCAAAAACTGTGGTGGAGGTTTTGCTTAGACTGGCTTGGCCGCTGCCATTGAAAACCGTGTTCACGGTGGTGGAACCCCAAAGGGTGGCTTTGTTTGTCGCAAACAGTGCGTTAAGGTTGGTTCGAACCTGGGCTTGGGTCCCGTTCAGCAAATTTGCAATTTGAGCATCCGTGAGCGGGGTAGTTGTACTCGTTGCGTCGTTAAAAACACCGACCCGGATGATGGAAGTGGTGGCTAGGGAGGTTCCGCTTTCATCCGCAATTCCGGCCGTACCGGAGATCGTGATTTTTTCGATGGCCTGGAGAGAAGAGGTCATTCCCAGCAGGCCAATCACCATCCCGATTGCTTTGATGCAATCCCTCGGGAATGACAAAATAAAAATCCTCTTCTGCTTCCACATCTTTGAGGACAGGAAGAAGAAGGGGACTTTGAAAATAGAGCCAAGTAAGACCACATGATTAGGTAAGTCTCATTTTGTGAAAGGTCAAAGGACGCTTTGTGACAATCTTGTGGCATTTCCAATAGGTTCCGCGTGGATTGTGATTATAAAAATCACCGTTTTGCAAAAACTCGGATAGGCAAATGGATTTGTTGATTATTTTCGGGGCTCTGCCACCAGGAAAACTCCCGATTTTTGTGACAAAATTAAGGCAAGGCTGTAACGAAAATGCATAAACCATTGCATATCAACTCACTGTTGTGGCGGTACGCTAATATTTTGTCACACAAACGTTACAATAAACCTGTGGCAGAAAAAATCCGGCCGAGTACTTTTACTGCATGTCGAAACAGATTTTGGCTTCAACAAAAACAAACCAAGGAGAAAAGACCACTATGAAAATTCGTAACCTCATCCTCGTACTGTCCGCCCTCTCGCTGCCTTTGCAGGCCGCTGATGTCGGTACTTCCTACCTCAACCTCCCCGTGGCCGTAACCAAGGGCGAAACGAAACTTGTGGGCGTATTCCTTGCCCGCCCCGTTCTCCTCAAGGGCGAGCTGTCTGCCGATGTCACCGCCGGAGCCACCAGCCTTGTGGCGACGGGTTCCAATGTGTTCTCGGGTTACACCCCCGCCAGCGAAGTCGGAACGGCCGAGCTGGCTCCCGCTTCTGATGACCACTACATCCTCGAAATCACCAGCGGCCCTGCCACCGGGCTGATCAAGCAGGTCTCCGCCTTCTCCGGAAGCACAGCCAACGTAATTGGAACTCTCCCTGCACTTTCCACCGGCACCCAATTTGTTCTCCGCAAGGATAACACCTTAGATTCCCTGTTTCCATCAGGAGCTGGACTGACCTCCGGAAGCAGCGTGGCGACCGCAGACGTTATCTCCGTGCTTTCTTCCACTGGCCTTCTGAATCGCTTTTTCTATCAGACAGGATACGGATGGCGTTTGGAGACAGATCGTAATACGCCTCAGAATACTAATCCCAAGAACCGTGCCTATGTACGGGTTAGTCTTGGATCAGGCTTTGCCTTTAAGTCCAACTCGAACAAGAGCCTCAACCTTTCGGGTGAATATCGCGGCACCCGCAGCCGGATCACCCTTGAATCGACCACCGGTACCATTGTGGCTAATCCATATCCCGTTGCCGTTACGTTGCAAGATTCGGGCCTGTCCCAGTATCTCACGAAGGACGCCGTCGCCGCGGGCGCAGACAGCCTGCGGTTCCTTGAAGGTGGCAAGTATGTTTCTTACCACAACAACGGAACAAACTTTGTCAAATCGTCCGGCGGAGCAATTGCAGATAGCAAGCTCCTCGGAGTGGGTGACGCCTTCCTGATCGTAAACAAGATCACGGAAGATCTGGCTTTCGCTCCTCAAGTCATCACGAAATAACCTAAATTTCGAACTAGAAAACCGACAAAAGGCAAAAAGATGGCAAATCAAAGAAAAGACTATCTAGGAATGGCCTGTGCCCTCCTTGGTTTTTTTGGGATTTTGTCTGGGGCCCAAGCCGCCAATGTCACTGTGCAATTCGACTGGAGTCCTAGTTTCGTAGCTAAGGATTCGGCGGGGGCAACTCTGTCCACAGTTTCTGGGACAGGCCTGCAACTCGGTTGGTTTGGCTCCGTTCCAACGAACTGGAGTCTGGTCAACCGGTCCAATCTTTCGGACAGTTTCATTAGCCTGGGTCAACTCAGCTACTCGGGTCCGGGTGGGTACACCTTTGACGGTGATTACACTGCTCTGGATGTTGACCCAACCGCCCTCAACAGAGCTTTTCTCGTGATCACAAGCGGATCTTCCCAATTGGGGATTTTTGCTTGGGCGAAAGCAGGCGGATCTGATTTCTATCTGCCGCGTGATCCAGAAGTTGCACCGGCAGATGTGAATGCTGTGAACACAATTTATGGAGACCCTCGGTCCTACATGTACAACATGACTGCCCTTGTCGGCTCGGTGTCCTCGGGCGGAGTCCAACTGGCCTCTGCCTCCGGTGCAGTAACTTCACCTCAAAGCATCACTTTTGGATCGATCCCTTCGAAAAGTGTCGGGGATTCGTTTGCCTTGGCTGCCACCGCAACCAGCGGTCTGCCTGTGAGCTATAGTTCCTCCAATCCCTCTGTAGCCAGTGTCGCAGGGAATATTGTCACGATTCTGGGAAGTGGCTCGGTCGTGATCACCGCGTCGCAAGCTGGAAACTCCAGCTACTCCGCCGCCGCCGATGTGCTTCAGGGGATCACCACGTATGCCTCGACTACACTGCGCGTGGCATCCCTGGGAACCCCGGTTCTGAATGGCGGGCAGACCACAGTAACCCACACTTTCGTCGGCAATCCCAATGCGATCTACACGATTGAATACAAGAATGACCTGAGTGCCGCTACTTGGAGCACCATAACGGCGCCAACTTACGCTAACGGGACGTTTGCCGCAACCTTTACCTCTTCTGGTGATTATGTGAATGCCTGGAAAAACCGGATGTTTTTCCGCGCTAAGAATTCATAAACCAAACCCAAAGGAAAAAAAACAGACATGAAAAACAACACAGTCAAAATGCTGGCCCTCGTGGCTGGTTTCATCCTCAGTATTGGTTCGGCCCACGCGGCCAATATGAGTTACACCTTTTACGCTGATCTCACCGTCAATCTTCCGACGGCGATCAATCCCTCCAACCAGAACGGTCGTGTTTGGCTTGGAAACTTTGGTAGCAATGCCAACGGAACTCTCCTTTCCCTTGCGGATGTACAGGCCGGAGGGTCCAGCCTGCTCAGTAGCTTCCGCCCGTTGGCCAGTTTTGGAATCAGTAATGGCGCTCTCGTCGGGGATTCCGGGAATGGTCTTCGTGGGACATTGAACGTTGGAACCGGGATTACCGGTGCCTACAATGTGGCCGCTGGACAATTTGCGGGTCAAGATGCCTACATTTTGGCGTTGAACGAGGGAAGTGCCGCATGGGACGTTGCCTTGGCTAGCTGGACTGCTACCGGATCGAATAGTGCGATCCTTCTTCGTTCCGCCAACAACTTTGCTTCTAACACGGGTGACCCCACCTGTGACTTTGCTTTGGATGAGGGCAATGGATCGTTGATCTTCGGGACTCAGACAGTCAACTCGATCACCGCCGCCACTGTGCCGGAACCTTCCATCGCGACAATGCTGCTGCTCGGTGCTCTCGGCCTGGGGGCTCTCCGCCTCCGCCGGCAGGCGGTCTAAATTTCAAAGGGAAAAAACTAAAAAAACACAAGGAAATATAATATGAAAAACAACATCATGAAAATCGCGCTCGGAATGATCCTAGCCATCGGTTCGGCCCAAGCAGCTGACACCCGCAGCTTTGTCAACGGGTACTACTTCCAAAACGTCAATGAAATCACCGGCAACGTCACAAAAAACAGTGGCAACCTCGCCGGACGGATCACGGTCATCACCACCGATCAGCGTTGGACTTCTGATACCGTTTACGTTCTCAACAACCTGACTTTCGTCGAACCTCCCGCCACTTTGACGATTGAACCGGGGACCATCATCCGTGGTGAGCCCGTAACATCGGGAGGATCGAGCACTCTTGATCCCGCTGATCCCGGTTCGCTGATCATCTGCCGTGGTGCAAAAATTGTCGCCCAAGGAACGGCTGAATCCCCCATTTACTTCACATCTTGGGGTGATCCTTTTGTTCCCGGTGGCATCAATACCATTCCTAGCACAGTCAACGGGCTGGCAAAGGACACTGCCGCCAAATTGGTGGAAGCTGCCAAATATAATACCGTCGTCTATGGCTCGTCGTATAATGCTCACGATATGGACGCCCAGTGGGGCGGATTGACGATTCTTGGACGTGCTCCAGTTGGCTTCGGTGGTCCGACAGGTGCAGGAGGTAATATCCAAGTTGCCATCTTGACAACTGGCGCTAACTACACTGAAAACCCTACTTTTACGTTCAGCGATGCCGGGGCCTATAGCTTGGAAGCTCTTTTCAACCCTGTTGGAGTTGCATCTACTTATAGCAGCAGTGGCGGAAAATTTACTGGTTC
>Ga0214917_10006318_pt1 | contig 12342 bp, 26 predicted proteins | sample LL_1208_BB_MetaG_FD_177983 | JGI IMG/M metagenome (GOLD analysis project Ga0214917, IMG submission 177983) | Freshwater microbial communities from Lake Lanier, Atlanta, Georgia, United States - LL_1208_BB | ecosystem: Environmental > Aquatic > Freshwater > Lake | place: USA: Georgia | collected...
ACGGTATCGGCTTGATCCGATTCCTGGTGCGTCAACGAAAACGTTTGAAGGCAAAACTTGGTATCTACGAAAAGGTATGGCGATGCTCGCCACCCCAGGCAAATCAAACCATAATCTCGGTTTGGCTGTTGATGTTCATTCTGCTGGTGAACCGAAACGTTTGAACTGGTTGATTGCAAACGTCAAAGATTTTGGTTTCAGTTGGGAAGTTGTGCCAAGCGAACCGTGGCATTTGAGACTGGTTACGGGGGATAACCCTACTCCTGCTGTGCAGGCGTGGGTTGATTCGCACAAGGCCGTATGACGTGGATGGTGGCTGGGCGTTAATACTTTCGGCTGTAGTCACGGCAGTCGGCGGCATTATTGTCACAATCATTTCACAGTTCCGTAAAGAAAACCAGAAAGACCACGACAACGTGATGTCCACGCTACGCATCATGCACAAAGGGATAGGGCGCGTCGAAACAAAGGTAGATAAGGTTGACACTAGGTTGACGGATCATCTAATCTCACACGCAACCGAAGGGCTTGACAATGGGCGACGAACTGACAAGAATAGAGTTGAAGCAGATACGCAAATATCTGAGTAAGGTTTACCCTGGGGTTAGTGAACAGGATGATCTTTGGAATCTGATAGCGAAACTAGATAAACTTATTGAAGGGGCTAAACATGGCAAACAAACCAAAGCAAACACCAGGAAGTGAAATACTTTTAGAAGCCCACCGGCTTGTGAACGGGCCGAGACAAAAAGATTACGGTCATCCAGCTGACGACTATCGGAAAGTGTCCGACATTTTTTATTCGATTACCGGTATCAATTTGTCTGTGTCCGAAGCAATCCTGTTTATGGTGTCAGTCAAATTGGCGCGGCTGCGAACCAACTTGGAGAACGACACAATTCATCACGACAGTTTGGTGGATGCGCTCGGCTATCTGGCTTGTTTGAATATGGCGGCAAAATAGTGGGTGCTTTCTACGACGAGTTAAAATCTGCGCACGAAGAAAAAAGCAGCCTGTACAGGTTGCGTAAAGCTTTAGGTGAAGAAGATTTCAAAGATTTTATGAAAGCGATGAAAGACCCGTCTATCAGCGGGCGGGCTATCCATGCTGCGTTGGCTAGACGTGGCATCAATGTGGCTGGTATCAGCACGATCACCGTTCTGCGAAAGAACCTCAATGAAAATATCTGACGGCGCGAACTACGAACAGCAGATCATTGACCTGCGTAACGCTTTACGTAAAGCACAGTTAGCTGAAGCGAAAGCGAAACTGAAAACAGCGGACTATGTGGAAGCCGTGTTCGAAGCGGCACGAACATCTCTGCTTGCTACACCTAGACCTGCTGTTATCGCACCGGTGAAAGATAAACGGAAAACGAAAGCCGAAGTAGCCCTCGTGCATTTGACCGACTGGCAGGCAGGTAAACAGACCGTCTCCTATGACATCGCTGTGTTGACTGCCCGCATCGAGGACATGATCCGCAAAGTGATACAACTCACCGACATACAACGCGCCCACCATCCCGTCAAAGAATGTGTAGTCATGTTGGGTGGCGACATGGTGGAAGGCGTAGGCATATTCCCAGGCCAACAGTTCGAGATCGGTGCGCACCTGTACGAACAAATGTTTGCTGTCGTACGCATCATCGAGTCATCTATCCGTACCCTTGCCACAAACTTTGAGTCAGTCAAAGTGATATGCGAGTTCGGTAATCATGGTCGGCTTGGACACAAAGGCGATATGCCAGCCGGTGACAACATTGACCGCATCGCCTATCAGATTGCGGCGAACAACTGTGCCGACATCAAACACGTGAAATGGCAGATGTCTGATGACTGGTACCAGATTTTTGCTATCGGCAACTATAAAGTTTTGTTGGTTCACGGCGACGAAATAGGGGCGTTCGGTTCCATTTTGCGCAAGGTTTCAGCATGGTCCACGGGTGTCGTAGAATCATTCCATGACTGTTACATGGGGCATTTCCATACACCTACCGCGCTCACTATGGCGAACGGTGGCCGTGTGTTCGTGACAGGTTCACCTGAGTCACATAACGAGTATGCGCGTACGTTTATTGCGGCTGTCGGTAAACCTTCGCAACGTTTACATTTCGTTGACCCGATCAAAGGTCGTGTCACTTCAGAGTATGTGTGCTGGTTATGAGACTTTGTTGCCAGCATTGTGATGCGATCATCGCGCATGATGAAACAAAAGTTGCTTCTTGTCTCTGCGATCCTGATGCCCCGACTTGGGTGGCGATAACCCGTGAAGGTCGCATCATGTCAATGAGCCACGCCAGTTACGAATATCTACCGAAAGAACAGTAATGTCCTGCCCGTGGTCGCTTGTGTCAGTTCATTGGATAGACGCATACGATTCCGATAACGGGTGGATCGAAATAGAAACCTATAAACCTGAAGCCTGCCATGTCGTGTCGGTGGGTTTCTTGTGGCCTGACTGTCTGCCAGGGTACATTTCGATCACCGGTTCATATATGCCTGACGAGGTACCGAACCTTAAAACTATAGGGATGGTGACACATATCCCTGTGTCTATGGTGCAGAACGTGAAAGTTTTGGATCAAGCAAAAATTGATTTGACTTTGCAACACGCCACCCGTATGCTCTAAGTAAACCAAACACAAAGGGGAGTTATGAAAAATTGGTACACAACAATCAAACCTGAACACGGCACAGCCGACTGGTTGAAAGCCCGATGGAAAAACGATGCCGGTGAGTCGCGCATCACAGCGTCAGTCGCAGCTGTGGTTCACGGTGAACACCCGTTCAAAACGGCAGCCGATCTTGCTATCGAACTGTTGGCTTCGGCACCACCGCAACCTGAGGCACCGAACTCGGCGATGGAACGAGGCAACCGTTTGGAACCGATGCTTATTCAATGGGCTGCTGATCGTATGTCCAAAGTTTTGTACACACCTGACGTGATGTACTGCTACGAAGAAGACGGTGTGCGTTTGATGGCGACGCTCGATGCGATGAGCATGGGTGAACCTGATGAACGGCAAGTCGTTGAGGTTAAAACGACGAAGAAACGTTGGGATGGGAAACTGCCTGGCTACTGGTATTGGCAGGGTGTACAGCAGGCTTTGTGCGCCAACGTGTTCAGTATCGATTGGGCGATCTTTGACTCCGATCTTGAGTTGCATCATTATGTGCAGAAGGTTTCGTCAGATGAGAAACAGTTACACATTGAGGCTTGCCGAAAATTTTTGGCGGCTATCGATTTGGGGATGATGCCCGACGGTGCAGAGTACGAGTACCGGCACATCTCAGCCAGATATCCTGAGGGTACTGGTACGACTGTGCAGTTGCCTTCAACGTTGTTGGACAGTTTGTATTCGTTGGAAACAATCAAGAAATCTATTAAAGAATTAGAGACTGCTGAGGATCAGATAAAGGCAGATATCTGTGAACTGATGGGCGAATCGGAGTTCGCAGAAATTAACGGCACGTTGGCTGCGACTTGGAAAACTTCGACACGCACATCGTTGGATCAGAAAAGGTTAGAGCAGGATCATCCTGCGTTAGTAGAAAAATATAAGAAACAATCAACTATCCGCACGTTCCGTGTGGCTTTGAAAGGAGCAAAGTAATGGCTGCTAAACCAAAATATAAAGGGTTACTAAATAAGTTTGTTCACATTTACGCAAAAGAACCTTTAGAGTTTTACCCTGATTTTGAGTGGGTACTTCAACAGGCCCGCATTGTTTCAATCGTGTCTTGCGATGAACAGGGATATCCAACTAGTTACGAGGTTCAATGGTTTGATTGCGGTTGGGGTTTACCGAATGTTTCAAAAATTGTGCACGTTGAAGAAATGATGCGAGAAAAATGGGGCTTTTACGAAACCGAAGAAGAATGGCGTGAACAAATGGATAAAACATTTGAAGTTCTAAAACTTAACAGAGACAAACAATCAAGAAGGAGAATAGAAGAATGAAACTTGAAGACATCATCAAACAGTACGGGGTACCAGACCCATCCATCGTCGGGAAACTACCGCGAGGTGGCATCACATTGGACTTCGTAGGCCACGCAGAAATCACCCGCATCCTCATCGACATTGATCCGAACTGGTCGTGGGAACCTTGCGGTTGGGTGAACGGCAGACCGGCTATCACCGAAACGAACGGCATGGCAACCATGTGGGGCAACCTCACCATCCTCGGCAAATCCATGTTGGGTGTCGGTTCGGTACGGGCAGATAAACCTGATCTAGATAAAGAACTTGTCGGAGACTTTTTGCGTAACGCATCCATGCGCTTCGGTATCTGTCTGTCGTTGTGGTCGAAGTCCGAATGGGAAGAACCTGCCGCACTTGCGAAACCTGCCGGTGTCGTGAGCCAAGAGAACGTTGAACGATTCAAGACAGCTTGTAAAGAAGCGAACCTTGACCCGAACGAGGTAGCAAAACAGGCTGGCGTGTTGTTGATCGGCTTGAAAGATACCGACATGGCAAAACTGCGTGACACGTTCAAGTCAATGAAAGAACAACCTAAACCTTTGACGAACGCCGAAGCAGAAAAGGCGATAGTTGAAACGTTCAAAGCAACACCGGTGGAACCGGTGCATAACCCGAACGTGAAACCATCAAACCCTGACAGCAAGGTGGGTGGCACACAGTTAGCGAAACTTAAAGCGTTAATGAACGCTAAAGGTTTTGATACACCGGAAGCCAAACTTGAGTTGGCTGTCGGTTCGGTGAAGCATCCGTTGAATGATTTGAACGAGATGACTAAAGGCGAAGTTTGGGAATTGATCGAAACCTTAGACCCTCAATGACCGATGAACGGAAAGGGGAATGTCAAGGTGACAAAGAAAAATGCAACCTACCTGAATGTCCGAAGTTCGGGCTGTTGGGGCGTACATCTCGTGACGGTAAGCGACGGGTACGTGGCTGCAACGATCCTGCGGCTCGGGGGAAAAGGAATCGAACTAAAGGTGATGCTAAAGCCCGCTATGCCAGACGAAAGCTTGGTTTGTCTGCTACAGGTAACGCAGGCTCTAGGCATGAAGAACATTGGGGCGGTCTATTTCGCGTTGAAGTTAAAGCCGGTGCGCAAGTCGGCTCTATCGAAACCAGGTTTCGTGCGGCGAAACAGCAATCGGATGCTTCTAAAGCGTTGGGAGACATCAGACCGTTTGCGATGATCGCTATGCCTGAAGGTAACTCTGACGGGATAGTGTTAATGACGTTAAACGAGTTCGCAGAACTGATAGCCCTTATCCGATAAGGGTTTCATTGAATCAACTACAATAAAGGGAGAACAAAATGGATGCACTATCACGGCTATTTGCCGTACTCACGGTAAGTTTCACAGTTGGGGGTGTCACAAGCCTCGCAGAAACCGCCCCTGTGGTGGACACAGCACCGACGGTTATCGTCGCTCAGAACGCAACACAGCGCGTCTGGCGGGATACTGGGGCTATCGCCAAACCTAAAGCCCTATGTCCTCAATGGTGGGATACAGCCATCAAAGCCGGTTGGACCATCGAGCAGCTACCCACCCTCGACGGCATCTTGCACCGCGAGTCAAGGTGCCTGAACCTGGCACACAACACCACCCTGAACGCCGACGGATCAACCGACATCGGCCTAGCCCAAATCAACGACAGATCATGGTGCCTACCTACACGCTGGTATCCGCTCGGATACTTGCAAACCTTAGGCAAAATCAACTACTGTAAAGACCTATTCAATCCTTACCTGAACCTTGTTGCGGCTAAAGCCCTCTATGACTACGCCGAAAAAACCAACGGAAACGGGTTCGCACCCTGGGGAAAGTGACGCTATGGGAGAACTATTAACCTCATTCAAACTGAACGACAAAGACAACCGATGGATGGACCACGCCAAATGCCACATGGAAGACGGCATCACCTGGTTCCCTGAACAGGGTCAACGGCATTTGATGATCGAAGCCAAAAAGTTTTGTGCCGACTGCCCCGTCAAACAACGCTGCCTTGACTGGGCGTTAAACAACGAAATCATGTACGGGGTGTGGGGTGGCCGATCACCTAAAGAACGTGAAAGAACCTTGTACGCCCGCAAATATAAGGCTAGGATGACATCATGAGCGAAGCCGAAGCAAACGAGTTAGCGATGTGGGATGCCCGATGCAACGACCTGCAAAACAGTTTAGATCGTTTACGTGAAGAACGCGACGAACTAAAAGAACAAAACGAACAACTAGTAAAAGACTTAAACATTTCTATTCGAGCATCCATCGATCTCAACAGAGAACTATCAACATACAAACAGATGGTTGAACGAATGAGAATAGCTATGGCTCAGGGTGCAGAACTCTGATCCAAATAATCAATCCATTACAAAACTACCTCAAAGGGGGAACATTCATGTCAGCATCATTCTACAAACTTAAAGACGACTCGTGGGGTGTACGCATCAAAGAGTTCGCAGGCGAACCAAACATGGAAGTCAAAGTCACCACGAAAGCTGGTGACACAAAAACTGTGATCCTCGGCAAACGTGTCGCCAAGTTTGATGACGCAGAACTATGGTCACTCGCACCAGCAGGCACCGTCAACGTCAGCAAAACGAAACCTGCTGCGAAACCTGCACCAGCCAAACTCGAAGACGAAGAACCGTTCTAACGTGCGATGAAGGGGATCAAACACGAATGGGTTTGCCCAACCTGCCGCAACACCTTAACCACATACATAAAACTATCCGAACCACCAACCTGCGCAAACAAACATCAACCACAAACCATGACCGCGAAAGGCAAAACAAAATGACCGTCGCCACCGACACCCGCGACAAAGCAATCGCACAAGTCGCCACCAACACCGACCCCACCTGGGCCACAGAAACAATGCTCATCATCAAACAAATCGCTACCAACACCTTCGACTTCACAACCGACGACATTTGGCAAGCACTATCTGAAACATCGCTACCAACACCCCATGAACCTCGCGCACTTGGCGCGTTGATGATCGCCGCACAACGCGCCGGCCTTATCACACCAACTGACCGCTACCGGCAATCGCAACGCCCCGAATGCCACGCGAGACCGATCCGAGTTTGGCAAGCAACGTGAACGATCAACCGTCATTGTTCGATGACATAAAAAACCCGTTGCGCGACGACGAAACACCGTTGGCCGCATACACCGATCTAGAGCTAACACTAATGATATTGGAGTGGCAAAAAAAATATAAAAAATAGTTTGACAACACTCGCCGATTGCCCTACACTCTAGTTATCCCTACAAGATAGGGCAACTAGACGGGAGACTAGTAATGAGAGATATAACTATAACAAGGCAAGTGTTTACGACTTATGAATTGTCGCCGACGGCGCGAGAGAACGCGATAAATAAATTGCGCGAGATCGCTTACGAGACTTTACCATCGGGCATGGTCGGCGAGAGTCTGAACGGCGAACTTTACGGCTTACTTACCGGCGAATGGGTTGGCGATATTCGCGATGATAAACTGACTAAAGACATCGGCTTAAACATCGAATGGTCGCTAAGTTATTGTCAGGGCGATGGCGTGGCGATCTATGGCACACTCGATAGCGGCGACGCACCTAACCTTAATTGGGGCGACGCTACCAAAGCGATCCTTACCCGTAATCATTGGGGTAATCATTACACTCACGGCAACTGTATCGACATCGCGTTATATCGGTACGACGATGAAGGTTATGAGATTGACATAACCGATACCGGTTATTTTGCGGATCAGATTAAAGATATTTGCCGCAAACTCGAACGACACGGCTACGCGGAGATAGAGAATTGGACTAGTGAGACAACGGTAATAGATACGCTTAATGATTGTTATGCCGATACTGCCCGCCGTTTTAACGAAGACGGCACGTTCGCACCGGCAGAGTTTTGGGGGGCGCAATGAAAACTTTAGACAAATCATGGCATTTTTACCGATCACATTTCGCCGGTAATCCGTGCGCAACATGCCGCACCTGTAATGAAACTTGGGTTTATTGGGAAACCGACGACCTCAAAGCACACACCGAACAACACGAAAAGGAAACAACCAATGAAAGTTAAATATCTAATAGAACAACTTAAAGAATACGATCCCGACGACGAACTGATCATCGCCTATTGGGATCGAGACCACGTTGCGATGAACCTTAATCGTGACATTAACGACGACCAATGGGCAAACATTATTTGTTCTACAGAAAAGGCAATAGATTGTCTTGATTGGTGGGGCGATATCCGATGGACAGCTATCGAAACATTAGAAACCGGAGACAACCAATGACAACGCTTAGACACGTAAACGAATACCTTGCGGCCATACCGCAAGACACAATGAACGACTACTACCCGCCGGCAATATGGCTAGACACCGACACCGGCACGTATGGCGACGCTAAACGGCTAGTCGTCATCGACGTATCCCAATGGGGCGACGACGAGATCGGCGTATGGGAAACAATGACCGACAGCGAACGCAACGGCTACGGCATAGATTATGCGGAATGGTCGCACAGCTACGGCACAACCCCTAATCTTGCGCAACCATTAACCCCGTCAGAATATATGCGGGAGATAGGCCGATGACAACTAAGTGGACTGATACTCAATATCTTTACTGCTATGAGTGTATTTATCCTACCTATACCGCAAGGGTAAAGGAAAATAATGGGGTATGGGAATGTGATGACTGCGCAACAACTAACGACATAAACAAGGGAGACAACCAATGAAACAAACACCGATAACAATAAACGAAACCGGCTTACAAGGCCGTTGGAGTATCACCTTTATAGGTGATTACGCCACGATCACAACTATCGTCGATGGCCTTTACGACGAAGCAATAGTGCTTGCCGAAAATATGTTAAACGACTACTACGGGTTCGATCTATCCGATTGGCAAACAGAAATAGAGTTAATCTAATGAAGCGCACTAACACTACCGACGCCTTTATCACAACATGCCTAATCTTGTTTGTTTTGGCGATACTCGGCGACCCTACCGACACCGGCAAAGATTGGTTTATTCGAGCCGTATGCGTGTACCCGTTCACACATTTGGCTTGGCGAGAATACCGCCGCCAAAACTGACACAGCTACCGCTAGAAACACAGCGACCAAAACCGACGCTAACGGGTGTGCGCAAGTTTTTGTTTGTTGGCCATGACTTCGACGGACAAAAACTTGACACCGCCGCCGATCTCGGCATGATCTGATCGCCATTCTCGCCGGCGATACCGGCCGCCGATCTCATAGAACTAACTCTCAAACAATAAAAGAAAAGACTTGACAAGTGACCTAGCGCCCTATAACATAACATTATGAACAAACCAACCCGAAAGGATAAACCAATGAACACCGCAACAACTAACACGGCTCGCGACTATTGCCGCGAGATATCTAAAGAGCTTGACGCGCTCGAATTGATCTTGGCCACAGCCGGGGATCGCGACGAAGCCCTAACCGAAGATATCGCCGCCGCATATAACGAGCTAGGCCAAGAAAACACCGGCGACGATTACGAAGCCCCATTAACTTGGATCAACGAAACTATTTTGGATCTAAAAATCTTGCGCACAGATAACCACGAGCAAACCCGCGTAGAATTGTTGCGCACTTGCGGCGGCCCGCATTGCGAAATTACACGGGACAGCAACGACGGCCAAGTTATAGCTATTACGACATACGACGGCAGCGATCAGGCCACGATCCGAGACACTTACCCGCACCTATCCGCCTACCTCGACGAGATAGCGCAATGAACGAGATCACCGGCGCACTACTCAGCGCAGCTCTATGTCTCGCAGTTATGACTATCCCGCTATATATCTCGGCCAGTCGAGAACAAAACAGCCGCAGCAACCACCCAACAAACCACAAACCAAAAAGGATAAACCAATGAACAACTACGCCCGCAAAGCATGGCACGTTATCGGCCACACATGGAACGGGGCCGCATACTGCCCCGACTGCGCACCAAACCCCGACACCGTAAACCGACACGGGGAAACCCCCGCGCCCGTATTCGCCGTAGACGAGTTATATCTAATCGACCCAAACACCGGCGAACACACCCCCTACACGTGCGATAAATGCGGAGCCGAGATCGAATGAACACCAAAACCCCTTGCCAATGGCAAAACCGCCGCGCACACTTCACCGGCACCCCCTACGCCGAATGTCAGACATGCCTGGCCACTTGCCACTATTACGAACACGCCGACGAACTCACCGCCGGCTGCAAACAGATCGAGGCCAACCGGCCACGAAAAACAACCACACAAAAAAGGAAAAACCAATGAACACCGAAACAACCACAACACACACAACCAGCACCGGCCTAGCCGATCTCACCAAGATCGTCGAAGCCGTCGCATTACACGCCAGCACAGACAAAACCCGCTACGCCCTAACCGGCATTTATATTACGCCGGAAGCAATCACAGCAACGGACAGCTACACGCTTGCGCAATGGACACCGGCCGAACCGATCACCACCGGCCAGCCGGCACTCATTGACGCAAGAGAACTAACAACAGCACTAAAAAACCTAAACAAAGCCGCCGCCAAAGCAACAGCCACAGCCACATTGACCACCACCGGCCACACGTGGCAACTGACAGCCACCAGCGGAGAAACCACAATCGGCAGCTACAACGGCCAAACAATAAACGCCGAACACCCCAACACAAAACAACTACTAGACACAATCAAACCCGCCGAAGTACCGTTCGAGCCCACCGGCGTCAACGCCGACTACCTCGAACGCATAACCAAAGCCCACAACAAACTCACCAAAAACACGCCGCTAATAATGGCAACATGGGCCGGCCCAAACAAGCCACTCATTTACACCACCACCAACCACGCCGGCCAACTACTCACCCTAATCATGCCCCAACGAATAAACCAATAACCCCCAGCGCACACAGCGCACCAAAGGCCGCCGGCAAACCCCACGCCGGCGGCCTTTGCCATACCCGTCGACCACCACCGGCAGCACATAGGCGACCCGCCAAAGAGAATACAACTTGCCGCAACCGGTTCTAGTTTGAACACGATCAGCGGGAACCCGTGCCGGATCGACAGACAACACGCCGACATCGAGCCGCCACCAACAGCAAACCGGACACCGGACACCGGCCACACCGCAAAAACCGCTACCGGCAGTCTGCCTATGGCAGGGGGGTCAGAGGTATTTATAGGTGTGTTTCTTGGTGTGTTGTTTTGTGGTTTGGGGTGAACGTTTTGCGAAAAGAAAAAACGGCAAAAAAGAAGCATGTTGGCCGAGGGTGCTGGTTGTTGCTGGTGGACAACCGAAGCGTATGCTGAGGGCGTCAGGTCAAACGTATGTGCGACAGGTACTTCCCCCCACGTTTCACTCTTTCGAGTTGGTGGCCGTTAGCCATTGTTTTAGCCGACACCATGTTTAACTAGTTGACGTTAGTTACGCTGCTTGATCCTGTGACAGGATCATCTACCCCAGTTCCCTGGTGTTGAATGCCCCGCACCTTGCAAGGGGTGTACGGCCGTGGTTTAGTGGTGTGATGGTATCAGATGGTTTTGTTTGTTGCAACTGTTTGAAAAAATTATGTTGGCGGGTGACTCTGACTCTTTCCCCAACCAACAAGGGATGGTCTAGGGTACCCGCCAACGTGTGTTAGTGTATCATACGTATATGGCTGCACGTAGACCTAAAGATGTGAGTGCTTGGTTGGGTGGTAATCGTGGCACGGTGCAATCTGGTGGCGGTAAACCTATGGGTATTGTCGACGATATTGCTAAAGGTATTAAAGATATTGCTTCTCCGTGGCTTCCTGCTGCACCTGGGCAGAACAAGTCGGTTACACAGGCGCAAGGTTTGGCTCGTGCCGCTGCCGAAACTTTGGATCAGACTGTGACAGGTGGGTTGGTTAAAGCCGGTACGCAAGGTAATAAAGCTTTAGCGAAACAGGCTGCGATCAATGCGGCTGCTTTAGGTGCCGGCTATGTTGCTGGTAAAGCGATACAGATTGCCGCTAACGCAGCAGCCGAAACTGGTGTGCCTGCGCAAATAGTTAATAAATTAACAAAGAAAACTGTTGTAGTTCATGGTTCACCAATTTCAAATATAAAAATTTTGCAACCTAAAAGTGGTGCTTCTATTGGCAATACCACACCACATGTATTTGTGCAAGAAGTGACTCGACGAAATATGTTTGATGAATCACTTGCGGCGAGCGCTTCACATTACGCACACGATAGTGGGAGTATATATATATCTAATGTTAATAAGAAAGATTTAACTTCGGTAGAAAAATTGTATGGGGGAAATTACCCAAATTATCTTGTAACAAACAAA
>Ga0214917_10006319_pt1 | contig 12337 bp, 5 predicted proteins | sample LL_1208_BB_MetaG_FD_177983 | JGI IMG/M metagenome (GOLD analysis project Ga0214917, IMG submission 177983) | Freshwater microbial communities from Lake Lanier, Atlanta, Georgia, United States - LL_1208_BB | ecosystem: Environmental > Aquatic > Freshwater > Lake | place: USA: Georgia | collected...
GAAAACGCTTCACTGTCGCCGGGAAAGCCGGTCCGTAGGGTGGATCGGCGTTGATTCGATTCTGTTTATTCGGGCCAATGTCGTCAGGGTGTTCGGGATCGTGTGAGTGTGGATTCATTGGGTATTGGAAAAAAAGAAAAACCGGCGGCGTGCCCGGGAGCCACGTCGGCCCCAGTCGGCACGCCGCCGGTCGTGTTCGCCGCGTTGGTCGCTACGCCACCCTGCGACGGATCCGCCTACCGCTCAGCCGCCGTTCACGGCGACGCAGCCGAGAGTCGTCGCCGGCGTCCCAGTCAATGCCGTACGTCGCGATATCGAGGGCATCGTCGCCGTCATCGGCATCTTGTTGGCATCGCGAGCCCGGCGAGAGAGAACGTCCGGATCGGCAACATGCTGCCGGACAGATAGATGCCAGGCCGCTACGACGCGGATCGGCAATACGTAGGCTGGTCCGGTATCACCGGGCCAGCACGTTGAAACTCGAGAGCAACTCGGCGATCAGCTTGGGGGCAACGCCCGGAATCATCGCCCGCACGATTGGCGGAAGCTTGTCGTACGTGACGAAACGCTCCCGAAGCGCTGGCGGTTCATGGTGGGAGTCACCGTACCGCATCGCATATTCATCGGCGCTCCAGGTCGTGCAGCCGAGGCCGCCGGGCATCGTGAGTGCCGCTTCATAGATGATCTGCTCGTCGTCGAACGCGGGCGACCAGCCCGCTGTCCGGGAATAGATTCGGGGACCTGCGAGTTCGAGGTTGTCGATCCCCATTTCGGCGAGCCCGTTCAACTGTTCGTTGATGAGCGGGATCGCCGCGTCGGCCAGCGACAGGCTGGTCCGAATCAGGTCTGTGAGATGGACGAGCTCCGCCGCTCGCCCCGAAAGGCTGTCTTGCATGGGCACATTCCTTGGTGAGGCAGAGCGGCCAATACCAGTAGGCCGCTCAAGGAATATGCCGCGTTTTCAGACTTTATTTAGCAGGCCGGGCGCGCTGATCCCCCGAGCGGACAACGGGCGAACTGGTCGCCGCTGCATAAGCCGGCAAAGTAATCAGCGAGCCGCGCCACCGTCGGGCGATGCGAAATCACGACGCCGGCCTCGATGTTCTTGCGTTGGGCGGCGTCGGTGAAGTTGGCACTCGTGATCAATGCACGTTCACCATCGACGATCACGCACTTCGCATGGAGGCTTGCCCGGGCATCTCCCGTCTGCAGCGATCGCGGATCGTAGTAGAGCTCAGGGAGCTGTTCCCACGGCCAATGGCGGGCGCGGAAGTCCCGGGCAAACTTCGCAACGATTTCCGCTGCGGGCGTCGCGTCGTTGTGCTGGCGAGCGATATCGAGGCAGAACCTCACCGACAGAGACGGCACCTCGGCCATTCTCTTGGCAAGGGGCTCGAACAACTTGCGACCGTTGTAGACGGCGTATCCGACCAACAGCACTTCGCGGCAAGCCTGACTGATCATCGTGTGCACGACGGCCGCCGTGTCGGCCATCGGGACTCCCGGGAGATCCGGCCCGGAAAGCACAAGGTCGAAGAGGCTTGACGGCTTCGGCACGTGCTCGTGCGCCTCGGCAATGCCACGCACCACGACAGCCATCTGTCGCGGCGTCATGCCGGCCGCCGCAAGGTTGCGGAGAGTCTCGGCAACCGCGGCGGCGTCGGTGCCTGCGGCCTGGGCGACGCCAACCTGCGTGATTCCCGCCGAAAGCAGCCCCGTCTCCAGCGATGATACAAGGCCTCGAAGCGCAGAAAAGGGCAGGCGGTGCAGCGGAGCCAGCGACGGAGCCACCTGGGTCATCACACCACCCCCGTGAAGAACTCCGTGCCAAGTCCCTCGACGGTTGGCACGACGAGTGCACGGTCGAGAAAATTGTTGTGCTGCTCGCATGACGTCTCCGACACGAGCAGGCACCCGTGACAGGCCGCCCCGAGGAGAGGCTGGTGGTCATGGGCGACGGGCGCATGGTATGCGCAGACCGGGTCGCTCGAGCAGAGAGTGCCGTACTCGAGCGCGCGACGCACGTGGCGACGAATGAACCGACCTGCGGCCACGAGTCCCCCAAGCGTCCCCTCGGCGTCGGAGGTGCCCGTGTAAATCAGTACTCCAGCGCGGCCGTCCGGCATGCAATAGATTCGCTCGCGCAGCGAACTCGCCGGGTAGCCGCACTCCAGCGCGATCACCGTGAGAAGCAGGTGGCTGAAGGAGTGAAGCATGTAGTACGGCGTTCCGGGAAACTCGAGCGAGACCTCCTTCTCCTCTTGCCAACCATCGAAGCCGGCCGTGAGAACGCTGCCCCGCCGGAGCACGCTGTCGCGGGCGGCCCACGCGGCGAGGGCGGCCGGGTCGAACTCCAAGAACAGCCCCTCACCACGGTTCTCTACGGCGGGCAGCCAGTTGGACTCTATCGACAATTCGGCCCGTTGGACGCCTAACGAAAGCTCGCCTTGGATATCGGGGCCTGCTGCCTCGAACCGTGTGAATCCGAGTTGAGCGACGACCTCTCGCAACCGGTGGACGAGCACCACACGGCGGATAGCCGTCATCCACGGTGCATCCCATTTCTCCCGAGGCACGGCCCGGGCAAAGAAATGTCCGCCAGGCGTGTCAGCCCCCATCTCTTCGCGAGCATCCGTCAGGGCCTCGAACTCGACATCCTTCACTGAGCGTCCCGCCCCGTTGTCGCCCTGCCGCTTCCTCTGAACTGCATCGAACACATCGACATCGGTGAACTCCTGCAGCCGGGCGGCAGGAGTCGGCTTGCGACGGATTCGAGAAAGGTCTTCTAAAGTTTCCACTTCGTCGAGGTAGTCGGCCCATAACGAAGCCACTACGTCGTCGACCGGTTTCCGCACATTCGGAATCGAGATGACACTAAGCAGTTGCGGGAAATACGCGTTGCTTGCGCTGCGAATGAGGAGTTTGTTCGGCTGGCCGCAGCTCTCTCGCGTGCCCGCACCCAGCCACGGCCGGGAGCCGTTGCAACGACCGAGCGCCTGGAGGTCCATGCGCGCCGCCTGGCTCATCGCCCGCTGCGCGCCGCACTCGCACGCGACCCACACCTGATCAAGATCGCCGCTCGTGCCACGCTCCTCGAACCACATCTGCCGCATGCAGTCCGTCTTCGCCTCGTGCACGAACGCTTTCCAGTCGATGTCGCCCACGTGGCCGCGGTTGCAGGCACGCACGAAGCGGATCGGCACGACGGCGAGCTTTCTTCGCGTCGCGCCGTCACGATATTCCCCGCTGTCCAGCGAGTTGGCATGGACCAGCCTGCGTTTGCGTGTGCCGCCGGCGTGCTGCGACTCTTCCTGGACCAGATACCAGTGCGGAAACTTCCACACCGTGATGTCTGTCGGCGGTGCATTGGGGCGATCCGAGGTGGGGGGCGGCGTCCGCAGTGTGATCGTCGGCTTTTCCAGGAGCGTCTGGAGTTTCTCGACAAGCCGGGGCTCTTCGACCGTGGGGATGCGGCCGTTGTCGTAATGCCAGTGCTCGAGTCCGGCGACGATCACCGACTCCTTAGGCAGATCGATCATCGCGCCCGGCCCGAAGGTCGTGACAATCTGGCTTCGACGGAGTTCCGCGTTGCCCATCAGCGGTCCCTCCATTCATCGAGCTGCTTGACGTAGAGCGTCACGGTCGGCTCCACGTCTCGCATCGATCGATTCGCGCGGAAGCGGCGGCGAGTCGAGTCGACGTCGGCAAGTTCGGGGTCGAGGAAATCGAAGAGCAACTTCGCTCCGCCACCGGCCTCCCGCTGGTACTCGAGCCTGGTGCTCGTCTGCTGCAGGTGCCGCACAATGTTGACCCAGTCGTCGAGCAGGCTCGTGCACAAATGCAGCACATGGTCGTGCATCTGCTGGCCGGCGTCTGGACCGGGTGGCCACGCATGGTTTCTGGCACGGTCCGCGAGGCGATTGGAGATCTCGTCCAGCTTCTGGCGAAAGGTCGTGATTGCCTCGGCGCCATGGGGCGGTGTCAGCGTCGGGTGGAAATGCCGCGCCAGCGAGACCAGGACGCCCACGAGTGCCCGATCCAGCGACCGGGGCGAAAAGGGCGTGACGCTCGTGGCTTCGACGGCCCGGTAGAACGACGCGTGGTACGTACCGAAACGCTCGTAGTGAGAGCGATCCCGCGGGCGGTGGATGTTCAGCAGCGTGACCACGAGCCCGGGCCGGGCCGAATCACGACCGACGCGGCTCGTGGCCTGGATGTACTCCGAGGCCGTCTTCGGTTGACCGAGCACCAGCATCAGCCCCAGTCTGACGATGTCGAGACCAACCGAGATCATGTTGGTGGCCAATGCCACGTCGACATGGTCGGCGTCCGTAAATGGCTTTGCCAATCGGCTCTTCGCGATCGACACGTCGCTCGTGCTCACCCGCGACGTGAGTTCGAGAACCTCATGCTGGAGTCGACGTCCCGCGAACAGAGAATCCGCCGGCTCGTGACGCCGCCGTTTGCCATACTCCAGCACGCGGGTGCACACCTCGTCCTCGACGATACGGCGGCTGCCTCCAAGTTCCCGGAGGCTGTTGAAGTAGCCGAGCATGGTCATGTAGGGGTCGGCGGGGTTTTCGGGATTCTTGGCTCCGCCGGCCCGCTCCCATGCCGCCTGGGCCGCCGCCGCAATCGCAAGCATCGATCGCAGGAGCACCACCTTCAGGCTGCGGCCTTGTGCGGCAATGCCCACGTAGAGCCGGGCCGGCACCTCGTCCGCGGTTTTGGTGATGGCAAAGAAGCTGTCTCGGCGATCGGGGCCGGGCGGCGGAAAGACGAGCGTCTCGTTTCGTTCGAAGAGCGCGCGGATCTGGGTGTCGGCGCGCCGCACCGTCGCGGTGCTGGCAATGATTTTCGGCTTGATGGTCTGGCCATCACGGATTCGCGAGGCCAGTGAGTCGATCGCCGCCTCGTAGAGCCCGGCGACCGTGCCGAGCGGCCCGGATATCAGATGCAGCTCGTCTTGGATGATCAGATCGGGCGCTGGCAGGCTCGCCATCCCGAGCGGCGCGCCTCGCGTCGGATCACAAGGCCCGTAAAAGCCGTCCTTGTCATAGCGGTCGACGAGCCCAAACAGCGTTCCGGTGTGGCCCGTCCACGGCAATGCGGCGAACTTGTCCACCGTCGCAATCAGAAACGCGGGCAACCGTCGGTAGATCGGTTCGTCGACACCCAGCACCGGCAACGGCCGGTCACGCGAGAAGTCGCACTGATAGTTACTACACGTGACCACGAGATTAGAGGGCGTGCGATCATTGGGCACGAGACGGAACGAGTCCTTCGTGAACTTGGTACCGCACCACGGACATTCTTCGATCGGAATGGGCGCCGGATTCTTGCGATCGTCACGATGGAACCGGTTCGTCTTGACGTAGGCCGTGTCGTCGCTGCCGGGAAGTTTGTCGCCCCGGCAACCCATACGGTTGGGCGTGGCTGCCTGTCCCACCCAGAGGCCGATTTCGAAGGGCCACTCGCCGAGTTTTGCCGGATTGGCGAGCCGCTCCAGTTCGAGTGCGCACATCAGAGCCGTCGCGCGGCCGAGTTGGTCAAGCGTGAGAAGGCGGAGCGTGTACCGCATGAGCACGGCGAGGCCGCAGCCACCCGGCGTACCGTGCCGCAGCCGCCGCAGGACGATCGTGAACGCCGCCAGCCCGAGGTAGGCCTCCGTCTTGCCGCCGCCCGTGGGGAAGAAGAGGAGGTCGACCCGCTGCCGGTCGTCGTCGGTCTCATCGGCGATGCCCCGCAGCGTGAGCAGGATGAACGCGAGCTGGAACGGCCGCCACGCCGGGGGCTTCATGTCTGCGGGTGTTTTCTCGCGGCGTCCAGCGATCCAGGCGCGCCTGCGGCCCGCGGCGGCCATCGCCCGATTCGCAATGCGAAATGCCTCGAATGCCAGCGGGTCGGATGCCAGCCTTGCGATACCGGCCTCGATGCGATCAGCGGCAAGACCGGCGATCTGGAGCATCTCGTCTGTGGTCTCGCGGCGGCGACCGTTCAGCGACTGCGCGGCTGTACGCTGGGAAGCGATCCAGTCGCGATACTTGGTGACGAGCGGCTGGAGAGCGGCTTTAAGAGATGCGCCGTCCGGCAACGCCGCGAGAGCCTCCATCTCGAGCGTGACGCCATCGAGTTGCCGGGGCTCGACACGCTCCACTTCCGCGGAGGGAATCCAAATCGATTCCACGACACGGCAGGCGGCGTCTTCCCCGATGGTCCACGTGGCGGACACTCCATGCCCAACGGCGTAGTCGACGACGTCCCGATACTGGACATCGTTGATGCGTTCGTCAGCCTCGTCGCTCGACTCCGTCCCGTCTTCACCGCGAAGATCTGGCCTCGGCACAAAGGGCTTCGGCGACTCGAGCCGCAGCCGGGGCTGGAAGGCAAACCGCGTATAGGCCTTTTCTGGGTCGGGCGTCCGATTGTTGACAAGGAACACGGCCACGCTGCGCGTGCCCTTGGGAAGTTTCGTCGCACCAAGGGCGGCGTCGGGAATCTGCCGCACTGTGGTCACGATTTCGAGGCCGTCGGAGCCCGGAAGCGGCAATCGAGGCTTCGGTGCAGACAAGTCGATCGTGATTCGCGACGACTTCGGCAGCCGGCGGTAGCCCCGAGGACCACGCACCGCACGGCCGACGGCCGCTGCTACCCCGTCACCTTCCGTGCATGATCCATCAACAGCCTCTGTGCCCTCGGGGCCTTCGTACACGTAGTCGCCCCATTCGGCCGTGGCCGTCAGCGAATCGACGTCCTGGCCGACGAGCACGCTCAAGCCGAGCGAGCTCGGCAGCACGCCCTTCTTGGCCACGACCTTGTCCGCGTCTCCGCCGTCGTCCGGCGATGCCGGCGCGGCGGGGCTATCGACATCATCTTCCTCGCTTTCGTCGGCTTTCTTCGCGTCGTTGGGCAGCGTCGTGGGCACCAGATAGCCAGTGAGATACCAACGGCGAGGTGACTCCGGCAGTAGTTCATTGGCACACGGGTGGTCGTTCGTGGGGCCGACAAGATCGAGCCGCACGGCTTCTACAATCGCCGATCGCACGTCGGTCGAGTTTTGTTGATTCATTGGCTCACACAAAGTGGTCTGGCGATGTCAAGCGTCACGCCAATCATCGCCGGGCATGGTGCGCCGCATGAACTCGTCAAAGAGCGGCACCGTGAAGGCGGTGTCGCCGTGATTCGGGCTCCACACCATGCCCTTTTGGATAAGTTTCCCTCGCAGCGGCGCTAGGGTTTGCACCGTTTTGCCCAGGCAATCCGCGATCTCGCCCGAGCGGTGTGGCCCTGGGCCCAGTTCTGCCATGGCGCGAAGGTACCGCTTTTCTGCTGGAGTCAGTCGATCCAATCGAACTGAGAAGAAGCTCGCATCGAGCGCTGCGACCGTCACGTCGTGAGCGCGGAATACATCAGCGGAAGTGATCGGCGAGCCTGCTGCAGTCTCCCACACGTGCTTCCCCCACTCCTGCAAGAAGTAGGGATACCCCTCGGTCTTGTCGAGAATGGCCGCGAGCGCATCGCTGTCGAACGCGATCCCCTTTTCAGCCGCAGGCTTCCGGATCGCCTGCTCCGCAGCCTCGCGAGGCAAGGGGCCCACGGCTGGAAAATCGAACAGCCGTTCGGCGTAGGACTTCGCTTTGCCCGTATTGCCACGAAGGGCTGGCAGTCCCGCGCCCACGAGCGTGATCGGGAGTTGCCTCTGGCCGCACAGGTGGAGCGCGGTGATCAGCGCAGCCAACTCGCCTTCCTCCACGTATTGAAGCTCATCGATGAACAGGACAAGCGCAGTGTCGGCCGCGCGGGCGACTTCTCCCGCCGCTTCGAGCAGAGCCGGGAGATCTGAATCGAGGTCGCCATTGTCAGCGAGTCCGGCCTCAGGCGGATCATTGAGGCTGATCTCGATGTCGTTGTATTTCACCTTCAGAGCCCGCACGAAGCCGGCCAGCCCACGGAGCGCCCGGCTGGCAAGTTGCTGAGCCTGCGACTCCGACTGCGCCTTCAAACGTTCGAGGGCGGTGCGGAGGTGTGGCGCGAGCACGCTCGGCAGCGAGCGGTCTTCCGGAGTTTCCACGCGAATCGGCCTGATGCCGGCTCGTTCGGCGTCATCAGCCATTCGTCGGAGCAGCACCGTCTTGCCCACACCGCGGAGCCCTACGAGGATCACGCTCTTGGCAGGGGAACCGCGGCGAATGCGCTCGAGCGCAATGCGGACCTGCTCGCGTACCGCGTCTCGTCCCGCCAGTTCCGGGGGCGGCGTTCCAGCACCCGGCGCGTAGGGATTGATGATGGGATCCATTGAAATCAATCGAAGTTACGGAAGTTAGCGTTCGAGGATAACTCCATCGCAAATAGATGCCCGGCAATGGTTTGTGGAGCCTCGAGCGATCGCTCTGTCGCCGTGAATACTGCCAGATTGGGGGGTGTGATGCAACCACGTCAGCGGTCGGGGGCCTCGACGGCATCATCGAACATCGGGCGGGGGGCGGATTTTTTGGCGTTCCGCTTGGAGGCTTTTTTGGCCCGTTTGGCTCTAGGGGCGGCTGGGGCCCCGTCGTCGTCGTCGGAGTCGGGGACGTTGTTGGTCTTCGTCTTCGCGGCGGGGAGGCCGGTGAGGCGTTCGAGTTCGGCGCGGGCGGCGTTTAATGCGAGGAGGCGGGCGAGGATGTCGTCGCGGGTGTCGTCGGGCCAGCGGTAGCGCCAGGGGAGTTTGCCCTTGCCGTCCTTCTTGATGTGGGATTGGAAACGGCAGGCACTCGCGGCGTCGGGGAAAAAGTAGTCGGCGGATTCAATCCGCTCACGGATGTCGTCGGGGGCGCTGGCGAGCGTGTCGGCCAGTTCGTCGTCGTCGAGGTCGAGCCAGTCGAGGGCGAACCCGCACACCGGCTGCACGTCCTGCCAGCCGTACGCATCGAGCACCGCACGATCCATCGCGGCATGCAACTCCCGCAGCCGCGCGATCTCGGCACTCGCCTCACCCGGATCGTGAAACCGGTTGTACGTCTTCGTGAGGCCCTCGTCGTTTTCCACCATCAACGCCGCCCGAAACTCGTAATACTCGTTCCCCGCCGCCTCCAGCCTCGCGTCCGTGTCGAAGTTCTCCGGGAAAGGGAAGGTTTCGAAGCAGTCGGAGGGGGTGTAGCGTTGTCGATCTTCCATCGTTGAGCCGAGGAATCTGACCCATGACTCGTGGGTCCGGCTGTGCAAAACCGCTAGAAACGAATGCCTCTCATCGCAAAAAACGATGTGGGGAGTTCCGACAATCGTTGTGGCTGGCACAAAGCCAAAACAAAGGTGTGTTGCGGTGAAGGGAGTCATGATGGCGAGTTGTTGCCTCGTGAGGGCAGCCATCAGTTCGTGGCGAGGGTTCCAAAACTTCCACCACTCATTGACCATCCGTGGGTATTTTTTCGCGTCGTTTTTCTGCCTCTCGGGGCGGGCTTTGGTTTCGAGTACGGCCATCAAGGCTGGGTAGTCTCGTCGGGCGGTTGCTTCGTCAAGCTCTCCGAGATAGATCACGTATCTGCTGGGAAGTTGACGGGGATGGTTAAGAAACTCCTCGCCGCCAATATATGGCCGTATTGCTCTCGCCTGTGCTGGGTCTTTGGTCGCTATCGCGTTCATTGCAGCGATAGGGCTCGCCGCTGAATCCTCATCGTCGAACAGGAACCCAGCCCCCATCACGTACGGTCCGCTAAAGCACTGGCCGCGATTGCTTGCAATCGCGTGTGGGGACGTGTCTGGGCCTTGCGGCAACAAAAAACAAGAAATGCGTGTCGCCGGTTTGCCGTTGAAGCTGATTGCTGGTAAAGCAAGTCCGCGAGCAAGATGAAGCGTCGAGATTGTGACGGCTGCATCACCGGGCCAAGGAATCCGTTTTGTTGCGCAGTAGATTAGGAAGCCGTCTTTGGAAGTGATCCATTCCAAAGCCGCGGGGCGCGTGTCCCCCATGCCAATCGTGATCGTTGCGATAAGCCCGATGGCCCCTCGTAGGCCTGTTACAGTTGCCGCACGTCGGAACACAAATGCAACAAGGTCGGCCTTGCCAGTTGTTCCCGCAAAGACCTCAAGCAAGAAGTCTCGATATTGCCCCCCGTGTTGCGTGCTGATGCGAGTGCCATTAAGGAACGGCGGATTCCCAACAATCGCGTCGAACCCGGAGTTGTCCCGTCCAAAGACTTCGGGGAACTCGATTTCCCAGTGGAATGGCATGAGCGGGTGGGAGATCGCCACGGATGGCGCAAGGGTTTTGTCGCTGGCCGCGAGTGTCTTGTCGCGGGGCTTGCCGTGGAGCCAGTTCGCGAGATCGGCAAGTCTGCTCCGGGCTGCGACGTAGTCGCCAGCCCTAACTAGAAAATCCTCGACGGGTTCGGTGAGGCGGTCGAGGATCGTTTGGCGTTCTTTTGGCTTTGACGCAGCAAAGAACGCGGCGATGACGCAGTCGCCGATGAGCCGGGGCTTGGAGAGGGCGTCGTCGGCGAGGGCGAGTTTCTGGGCCTTGAGTTCGGGAGATAAAAAGTCGCCGCCTTCGAGGATGTCGCGGCGGGCCGCGGCGGCGCGGCGGATGGCGTCTTCGAGGGCCTTGGTGACGGTTGTCCGCTGGGCCTTGGCGTCCCAGTGAAGCGAGGCGATTTGTTTGCGTCCGAGGCCGACGAGCGAATCGCCCGCGCGGAGCGAGTGGTCGAGAAAAGTAAAAGGGTGGTCCTTGGCGAGCGTGGCCAGCCAGAGCGAAAGTTTCGCGAGGTCGGCGGCCATCGGGTTTTTGTCCACGCCGTAGAGGCACTTTTGGGCGACGAGCCGCTTCGCCAGCAAAAGCTCGTCTTCGTCGGGCGGCACGGGGGGCATGCCGCCGTGGCGTTGCCAGGCGACGACGAGATGGTCGGCGAGCTGACGGCACGCCTCGACGAGGAACGCGCCCGAGCCCATGGCGGGGTCGCAGATCTTGAGGTCGAGGAGTTGCGCCGGCGTGGGCTTCTCGCCGAGGTTCGCCAGAATCGGCTCGAGGGTCTTTCTGACGATTGGCTCGGTGAGCTTGCGGGGCGTGTAGTTGGAGCCGGAGCGGCGGCGTTCGTCGCTCGGGACGAAGAGCATCGCCCCCTTGGCCAGCGGCTGCGGCGTAGCCGACCGGGCGATTTTTTTCGCCGCTTCGAGGGCCGCGAGCAGGGCGTCGATCGACGTGGCGGCCTTGAGTGGCTCAGCCTGCTTGGCCGTGAGCTTGTGGTCGGTGGCCTGCTCGAATGTTTTGGAGCGGTCGGCGGGTTTGGTGGCGAGCAGGGCGTCGAGGTTCACCGGTACCGGCGCGCCGTGCTTCTTCTTGGGCTTGATCGCGATCGACGGGCCGTCGGCGAGGCCGATCCCAAACCCCATCATCACTTCGTAGACGCTGCCGATCTGCTCGACGTCCAGAGTTCGGTATGAAAGTCTTTCACCGTCCAAGATCAAAAGTTTTTCGAGGACGCGGTGGAGCGTGCCGTCTGGCACAGCGGGGATCTTCTGCTGCGGGCCGGAGGCGGAGGTGCGGCCTTCGAGCCATGGAAAACGGTCTGGATCGAAGAGGTAGCCAGACCGTGCGGGAAGTTTTACTTCCGGGTGCGTGGAGCCAGCGTAGATCAGTCGGAAGAGTGCGACGAGCTGGGCCCAGGCACCGAATCGCAGATCCATCGTGTCGGGATGTTTTGCAGCGTCTCCTCGGAGCCGCTCAAAGAGGCCATGGATGCCGTAGTGCTGCTGGTAGAGGCTCGATGACGGCAGGAGTCCGCGGTCTTCGGCATACAACGTAAAAACCAGCCGCATGAGGACGGTGAGCAGGCCTTCGTAGACGTCGTTGGGCTTCGTGGCGAGGACGTTGGCGAGGAGGGTGCCATTCGTTTTTTCATTGGCCGATTGGAACCCGCGGACAAGCTCGAAGGCGGCGTCGATCACCTGCTGGGCGAGAGCGGTGGAAACGGTCGCCTGGAAATCGCGGCTCTTGGCCAGGAGTGTGGGGAGGCGGGCCGGTGTCGGGGCGGCGAGCAGGCACTGCCGCGAGAGGAGCATTTCGAGGGCGGCGAGGACGCGGCGGCCGGCGACCTCCCGCATGAAGCCGACCGGGAACGTGAGCGTGCCGGCCGACTCGCCGCGGGGGGCGTAGACGAGGCGGAGCGACGTGCCCGCGGTGACGAGGCCGATCGGCACGCCGGTTTCGCGGAGGAGCCGCTCGAACCGGCGGGTGGGGGAGGCCGTCCAGGCGGCGGAGTCGCCGGTGGTTTCCTTGTCGAGGTCGGTGCCGACGGGCAAGACCTTAATAAGGAGCAGCCAAGGGCGGGCGGCGTCCTTGGGCTTGGGGTCGGAGAGGGCGTAG
>Ga0214917_10006322_pt1 | contig 12333 bp, 12 predicted proteins | sample LL_1208_BB_MetaG_FD_177983 | JGI IMG/M metagenome (GOLD analysis project Ga0214917, IMG submission 177983) | Freshwater microbial communities from Lake Lanier, Atlanta, Georgia, United States - LL_1208_BB | ecosystem: Environmental > Aquatic > Freshwater > Lake | place: USA: Georgia | collected...
CCACGCTATGGGCAGCGCCAACTCTTGCGCAGGCAAGCATTGCAATAGCTGCCTCTGGGATCATTGGCATATAGATAGCGACTCGATCACCGCTTTTAATTCCAAGAGATGTTAGAGCGTTAGCACACTTTTTAACTACAGTAAGAAGTTGGCTATAGGTAATCTGCTTACTATCTCCAGGTTCACCTTCAAAGAGAAATGCGATCCGGTCTCCACGACCTTCTAGAACATGGCGGTCAAGTGCGTTATACGAAGCGTTGAGCTTTCCACCAATAAACCATTTTGCAAAAGGGCTCTGCCAATCTAAAACCCGATCCCACTTCTTATGCCAATAGAGAGCGCTTGCCTGTTCTTCCCAGAACGCTAAATAATCTTTATCAGCTCTTTCATAGATTTCCTGCTTAGCATTTGCTTGAGAAGCAAATGCCTCCGTTGGAGCAAATGTTCTATTCTCACTTCCAAGGTTTGATAGTGCCTCACTCATATTGTCAGATTACCAGCGTTGAGTTTTCCCCACTACGGCCTAGAGGCAGGTATCTAAAGAAAAGTTATTGGGCATATTGCCCACCTTCGCAAGCTGCGAAAAGAAATCGACCTCAAAATAGAAAGCAAGGCGAGTATGTATCTATTAGCACCAGCAATTGGCTTCTTTGGCACCAATCTCTATGACTTCCTACTTAGAGTGGTGGACTCTGAGATTTTAAGGACGGTAGCCTCCTTCATCATCAGAAGCGCTCTGACTCGGATTGGACTCTAAAGAAGTCTTCGTCCTTAACTGCTTTATCGTCAATATAGTAATCAGCAGCAGGTTTGCCAAGAATCAACTCATGATGGATAACCCCCCAATCCCCAAGTTGTTTCTTGGTTATCTCTGTCCAATCTAACCCGCTGCTAGCGCCACGCGCGGTGAATATGATGACTTTATGGCCATTGGAGGCGAGCTCATTAACTTTGGTAATACGTTCCAGCTTGGGGGTGGAATTAAAGTAGTCACTTCCTGAAGTGGAGCATAAGGTTCCATCTAGATCAAAGCAGTAGGTTGCCATGTGAGCATTGTAGGTCGGTTTGTAAGGCAAATCTCGACAGAAGTAGACTTAGGAGCCAAGTTGCTGGGTAGACAGATGCTTGGATTTTTGTGAATAGTAAAGGGGTTAAGCCTTGCCAGCCTTTGTTTTACTTGGCGCTCAATGGGGCGATGAGGGCAAGGGAAAAGCCACAGATCTTCTCGGTGATCGAGTCAAATATGTAGTCCGCTATCAAGGAGGCAATAACGCTGGACATACCGTTGTAATTGGCGATCAAAAGTATGCACTTCATCTTCTTCCTTCAGGAATTCTCACCCCTAATTGCATCCCACTTATTGGAAATGGCGTTGTAATTGATCCAGCAGTGCTACTTGAAGAAATTGCTGGACTTAATGAGCGCGGGGTTGATACCTCAAATCTAAAGATTTCAACTAATGCTCATCTAATTACTCCTTATCACCGCACGATAGATAAGGTCTCTGAGAGATTTTTAGGAAAGTCAAAGATTGGCACAACAGGGCGAGGAATAGGTCCTGCATATGCAGATAAAATAAATCGGATTGGGATTAGAGTTCAAGATCTCTTTGATACCTCAATTCTTAGACAAAAAATAGAAGGCGCTCTAAGAGATAAGAATCAGGTTTTAATCAAAGTCTTTAATCGCAAGGGTTTAGAAGTCGATGAAGTTTTAAACGAATATCTCCAATTTGCTGAGATCCTAAAACCATACGTTACTGATACCTCGCTTCTATTAAATCAAGCACTTGATAGGGCAGAGAATGTTTTATTGGAGGGCTCGCAAGGAACTCTTCTTGATGTTGATCATGGCACATATCCTTTTGTTACCTCATCTAATCCAACTGCAGGAGGAGCATCAACTGGTTCTGGAATTGGACCAACCCGGATCTCAAGAGTGATTGGAATTGTTAAGGCCTACACAACTCGTGTTGGCTTTGGCCCTTTTCCAACTGAGCTCTTTGATGAAGATGGCGAAAAACTACGCTCAATTGGCGGCGAATTCGGCACTACCACTGGGCGCTCAAGAAGGTGCGGCTGGTATGACGCTCCAATTGCAAGATATGCGGTAAGAATCAATGGCATTACAGACTTCTTCTTAACCAAGCTAGATGTATTAACTGGCTGGGAGAAGATCCCAGTCTGTGTGGCCTATGAGATAGATGGGAAAAGAGTTGAAGAGCTTCCTGCTTCTCAAACAGATTTTCATCATGCAAAACCGATATATCAATACCTTCCAGGCTGGAGCGAAGATATCTCTAAAGCACGTGAGTTATCCGATCTGCCTAAAAACGCTCAGAGCTATATCAAGTTCATAGAAGAAATTTCAGGAGCTCCTATGAGCGCAATTGGAGTTGGTCCTGGCCGCGATGAAACTATTGCAGTTAGAGATTTAATCACATGAGTAAGGTTTTAGTTACAGGCGGTGCTGGTTATATCGGCGCACATGTTGCAGCAGAACTTTTAAAGAGCGGCTACAGCATAAGAATCTATGACGATTTCTCTAATGGCCTTCATAGACGAGTAGATGGAAAATTTAGAGATATAGTTGATGGAGATATGCTCGATAGAGAAAAACTACTTGCAGCACTTGATGGAATTGATGCGGTGATTCATCTCGCTGCTAAGAAGGCAGTTGAAGAATCTGTGAAAGATCCTTTGAAATATTATGAGAATAATGTGGGTGGCAGCCTAAATCTTCTTGGCGCAATGGCTGCAAAGGGAGTTAAGCAGCTGGTCTATTCATCTAGCGCTGCGGTTTATTCACCAAATGATAAAGAGGCAGTCTTAGAAGATGATCCAACAGCGCCACTTTCACCATATGGAGCAAGTAAGCTCCTTGCTGAGCAGTTGATTTCAAGTGTTGGCTCAGCTGAGCAGATCTCAAATATCAGCCTTCGTTATTTCAATGTTGTTGGCTCGAATACCGTTGAATTTGGCGATAATTCCAAAGACAATCTAGTCCCTAAGGTTTTTCTAGCTCTAAAAAACGGCAAACGCCCACAGATCTATGGCAGTGATTATCCAACTCCAGATGGCACCTGCATCCGTGATTACATCCATGTTCAAGATCTAGCACTTGCTCACCTTGCTGCTCTTAAAAAAGTAGAGTCAGGATATATAAGTCAGGTCTATAACGTTGGTTCAGGTAAGGGCTATTCAGTTAAAGAGATGATGGATCAGATCTCAAAGAGTATTGGAAGAGATATCAACCCTGAGTTATCGGAGGCAAGGGCCGGAGATTCACCAAAGTTGATTGCCTCAATAGATAAGATTCGAGAGCAACTAGGGTGGAGCCCAAAGGCTAGCCTTGAAGAGATGATTGATTCAGCGTGGCAGGCAGAGGTGGCAAGAACATGAGCATCCTTGCTAATCGATATGCATCAGATGAGATGAAAGATATCTGGTCACCTAGATCAAAGATTATCGCTGAGCGAAAATTATGGATCACTGTGATGAAGACTCAGAGCGAGCTTGGCTTTGATATTCCAGCGCCTGCAATAAGTAGCTATGAAAAAGTACTAGAGAAGGTTGATCTAGAGAGCATCGATAAGCGCGAGAGAGAGCTCCGCCATGATGTGAAGGCAAGAATTGATGAATTCAATAGCCTTGCCGGATACCAATATATTCATATTGGAATGACTAGTAGAGATCTGACTGAAAATATCGAGGCCTATCAGATTCTTAGCGCCTTAAAGCTAACGAATTTCAAAGCCCTTGCCCTCGTATCTAGCCTTGCAAAGAAGATCGACGATTATAAAGCGCTTCCTATCGTTGGCCGCTCACATAATGTTCCTGCTCAAATAACTACGCTGGGTAAGCGTTTTGCCACAGTTGCTGAAGAGCTACTTTTTGCTCAAACAAGGCTTGAAAATCTAATTGAGCTATTTCCACTCCGCGGTCTAAAAGGACCAGTTGGAACATCTCAAGATAGCCTTGATTTGATGGGTGATAACTTTGAAAAGCTAGAGAGCGCCATTGCAAAGTCTCTAGGCTTTGAAACTGTTCTTGATTCAACAGGGCAGATCTATCCAAGATCAATTGATTATCAGGTAGTTAGCTCACTTCTTGCTCTTGCTGCAGCGCCATCGAATATGGCCATCTCAATCAGGCTGATGGCAGGAAATGATTTAGTTAGTGAAGGATTTAAAAAGGGTCAGGTCGGCTCATCTGCAATGCCTCATAAAATGAATACCAGATCTTGCGAGAGAATTAATGGCCTTGCAGTAATTCTTAAAGGCTATGCAACGATGCTTATTGAGATTTCAGGTGGTCAATGGAGCGAAGGTGATGTCTCAGATAGCGTGGTTAGAAGAGTTGCTCTCGCAGATGCCTTCTATTGCATCGATGGCCTCCTTGAAACTTCCCTAACTGTCCTTGATGAGTTTGGTATCTATCCTGCAATGATTGAAAAAGAGATAAAGACTCATCTGCCACTTCTTGCATCAACAAAAATTCTTCTAGCTGCAGTAAAGAAAGGGATGGGCAGAGAAGATGCTCACGAGATCATTAAGAGCGCATCCCTTGCCCTAGCAAGTACAATGAAGCAGGCTCAAGATGTCGATTTCATTGACCTTCTCACAAGTGATGGGAAGCTGCCGCTAAGCCGAAGTGAAATAGAGGCACTTATCTCTGATCCACTTAGCTTTGCTGGAAATGCTGTTCTGCAATGCCAAGCCGTTCTCTCCAAGATCTCACCCCTTCTTGTAAGGCAGCCCGAGGCCGCTAGCTATAAAGCAGGGCCAATTCGCTAGCTCCCTCCCTTCTTTTTGCGCCAATTTAGGGCGCGAGGTAGGGTTGGGAAATCACAGAAGACCTAAGGTTGGGAGGGCTCGCTATGGGGCGTGGCCGTTCAAAAGCTAAACAGACTAAAGTCGCACGCGATCTCAAATACAGTTCACAAGATATTGATATTGAACGCCTATCAAAGGAACTCCATGGTGAGGTTGATAAGGGCGATGATGATGACTTTGATCCATATGCCGAGGGCAATTACATCCCGAGAAAATAAGTTCTAGCAATGCGCCCAACTCCTTATGTGGCATCCCTTCGCATCTATGAACCGCTAACAAGTTTTCCGCCAGTTGATCAACTCCGTTGGTCAACAATTCCAATTGAGAGCTATACCGGGCGAGAAGAGCAAGATAGAGCCTTAAGAAGAGTAATTCTTGCAGAACCTCCATCACTCAAAGCAGATGGCGCACACATAATCGATCACAATGGAAAGCGCTATGTCTCCCCTTGGTCAACAGCGAAGAGATGTTGGGTCGCCTTAAATGATTTTAAGAATTCACTACCTAATTCTGTAATTCCTTTCTTTCTCCCAGAGAGCCTAAGTGATGCGCTCGGTGACATCTCACCTGAACTGGAATGTAGAGTCCCTCATATTATCTCTGAGACTTGGATTATTCCTCCCAGATGGTTTGCTCTCTTTATCCCAGAAGAAAGACTGAGAGGAAATAATCCAGATGGCCCCTTCACAATCATGAGAACAGAGCTAACAAAGGCAAAGAAGCGATGCCTTGAATCACACAAAATAGTTAGAGAGGCATTTGGCGATGGCCCTGTTGAGGCAGAGCTCGGAGATCTTCTTAATTGGCTCAATGTATTTCATCCAGATTCAATCTTGGAATGTGATTATGGCGGCCTTGCTCTCTATCTTGAAAAGTCTTTGGAAGATAGTGAAAACCCAGGACTTGACTCTGATACTTCAATTGAAGATGTCACCGCCTCACTTCAAGGTCTTGCAAGCGGTGATGGAGTCCAAGCTGGTGTGGGTTATGAAGCCTTAATGAAGAGATGGCGAAAGGTTGCAGCGCTAGAACAAGCGATGTAATTGGCCCTTGCTACTTAAGGCAGATAAGGCAATACTTTCCACCCATAAGGGGCGAAAGGGACATAAACTAATGAGTATGCAAAGACCAGGAGAGCAAGAGGTACTGCTCACCCCAGCAGAGGTTGCAAAGATGTTCCGAGTCGATCCTAAGACTGTTACTAGATGGGCAAAGGCTGGAAAGCTCACAGCAATTAGAACCCTTGGCGGCCATCGTCGCTATCGAAGATCAGAGGTTCAAGCGCTATTAGGAATTGATGCCAAGGAGGCGAGAAGTGTCTGAAGAAAAAGGTAGTGAAAAACCCAAAGTGGAAGCAATTGATCCCAAGGCAAAGTTTCGTGAAGCTCTAGATAAGAAGAAGCAGGCTAGAGGAGTTAGGAATAACAATATCGCTGGAAACTCCAAGATCCATGGCGATCAAGAGGGCAGCGGGGCTCCTAAGATGTTTCGCCGCAAGTCAGGCTCAGCCTAAGAGTCTATGAAGTATCTAATAACTGGAGGAGCTGGATTCATTGGCTCCCACCTTACCGATGCCCTTCTTAGTAGAGGGGATGAAGTAATCATCTTTGATGATTTCTCGTCTGGAAGTTTAATTAATCTAAATCATCAAAAAGAAAATCACAGCTTGAAGGTTATTTCAGGCAATATTTTGGATAGAGAGAGTTTATTACGGGCATTCTCTGGAGTCGATGGCTGTTTTCACATGGCAGCAGCAGTTGGAGTGGAAAAGATTCTTAAAGACCCAATAGGGTCAATAAAGACCAATATCCATGGAAGTGAGAATGTTCTGGACATAGCTGCAGATAGAGGAGTACCGATACTCCTTGCAAGTACTAGCGAGATATATGGGAAGAATTCTTCGGGCTTACTCAATGAGGAATCTGATCGCATAATCGGATCGCCCTTGCTAACAAGGTGGTCTTACTCTGAAGCTAAGGCTCTTGATGAGACCTATGCCAGAGCCTTATTTGAGAAGTCAGGATTGCAAGTAAAAATAATTCGCTACTTCAATACGGTAGGACCTCGCCAGAGTTCGGCATATGGAATGGTCATTCCCAAGTTCTTTAAGGCCTGCCTCGAAGGCCAACCCTTAATTGTTCATGGAGATGGAACTCAGCAGAGAATTTTCTGTCATGTCTCCGATGCCATCTCTGGGACTCTCGCCCTTTGGGATAGTCCAAAGGGTAATGGTGAAGTATTCAACCTCGGAGGCTTTGAAGAGGTAAGAATCATTGATCTGGCAAAAAGAATTGTTGAAGTTACTGGATCATCATCCACAATTGAGTTTTTATCTTACGAAACTCTCAGATTGGAAGGATTTGAGGATATGTCTAGAAGGTTGCCGGATACATCAAAGCTGAGAGGCGCCACTGGCTGGAGAGCTGAGTTAGGGCTGGATAGAGTTTTGTCTGACTATTTCGAGTATGCAAAGTCTGTATGGAATTAAACTTAATTCAGTTTTTAACCCTATTTGTGCTTGCAGTTTTTAGCACTGGAATTATCACTCCAGTTATGACAAGAGTCGCAAAACATTTTGGAATTATTGACCAACCTAATCAGGCTCATAAAACCCATCGCGAACCTATTCCATATTTAGGTGGAGTTGCGATAATGATTACTGTTTTAATCATAGTTTTTGGCGGAAGTCTATTTCTAAAGATGGACAGCAACACTAGTAAAATCGTACTAGCAATACTGGTGCCCTCAGTTTTGATTGGCCTAGTTGGTTTAGTAGATGATACAAAAAATCTATCGCCAATATCAAGATTTATTGCACAGAGCATTGCAGCACTATTTACATCGGCAATCATCATTTCTACGAACACAGTTGGATCACCAACTGGTAACACTTACTTTGACTTCGCCATCACCATTTTTTGGATTGTTGGGATAACCAATTCGATAAACTTCTTTGACAATCTTGACGGTGGAGCCTCAGGCACGGTTGCGATCAGCAGTCTAGCCTTATTCATCCTTTCTTCAACATCTGGTCAATTTTATATTGCTGCACTTGCAATAGTTGTATCTGGTTCTTCTTTTGGATTTCTATTTTGGAATAGAAATCCAGCACGGATTTATATGGGAGATGCTGGCTCGCTTTTTCTTGGGATGATTTTGGCAACTATCTTGGTCAGATTTGATCCCAATCCCATAAATCGCTGGGCCGGGTTTGCAATTCCTGTTTTACTGTTGGCGCTACCAATATTGGACACCTTGGTAGCGGTTTTGTCCAGACTTCAACGCCGGATCTCTCCTTTTCAAGGAGGCCAGGACCATCTCTCTCATAGATTGTTAAAACGGGGTCTCAGTCGGCGTGCTACAGCAATAACATTATGGGGTGGCACAGGTTTGTTTTCCTTGCTTGCACTAATAATTTCAAACATTTCTCATAGCCTAGAAGGGTTGGTTCTCGCACTTTCAATTGTAATTTTCCTAAGTCTATTCTTCTGGTTTTTTCGTCAAAGTTCTGAATAACCTGCAAGTTAAGGTCTATTTTGTACTTATCTCTTTCGGAAGATAATTTTCAAAAAGAAGGAATTTGTAAAAGCAAATTCTCAAAGCCACAGAGTTAATTTGATAGGCGTGTCAACGTGATAATCAAACTAGACTAAAGAGATGTAGAGCTCGCAAATGAACAGACTCCAGTCGAGAAGAATTAAATTTAGGGTCGAAGTATTTGTAATGAAATTTTGAATGATTAGACCATTTTGACCCTGGGTGTTTGGGCGCGAATATGAAGCCTTTGATTTAGTGCATTGAAAATATAGAGATAGCTGTTTGAATTCCTTCAATTAGGACCAGAAAAAATCAGTGATTAACCCTTCCACGCCCTATTCGAAGATTACTATTTTTCAGTTTCCTTGTAACATACCGCCATCATGAAATTGGTTCACAGTCGGTTCTCTCCTCCATTTTTCGTTTCCTCAAGCTTAAGCGGGGTTTATGGAGACGATTTATGGGAAAGTGGCTGGGAGCCAGATCAGCAAAGCTTCATCTCGAAGGTGCTTGCAAATACTGATTCAATCTTCATCGACGTTGGAGCATCTGTGGGGTTCTATACTCTTCTAGCGGCTGCACTAGGTAAAAAAGTTTATGCAATCGAACCAGCAAATTTGATATTTGAAGATTTAAAGAGAAACGTGATGGCAAATGTCGCGTTCAGCGAAAATGTTCATCTGATTAATTCATTTGCGGTGTCAAAAACAGACACAACCCGAAAATTGGGAGGGTTTGCACAACAAAATAGTATTCTTGAGTTCACTGACTCTAATCTAGCACTTGAAGAGCTTTTACAATCAGGTAACTTCGTGATCAAAATGGACATTGAAGGAGCTGAATGGGCGCTCCTTCAGGATAGGAATTTTCTAAGAACTCTTAGTGGTAATCAGTTTATTCTTTTTCTAAGCTTGCATATTGGCTTTCATCATTTTGAGGGCCAAACTTTAAGCGAGAAACTTCGCTATAGGATCGGAGTTATCAAAGAGATATTAACGCTCCTGAAATTGCGGCTCAGGTTTGAATACTTTTTTGAACTCAGATCCGGCGAATTAAAAAAGGTCAGCTTTATCAAACACAATTTATTCAATGGAAATTCATGGCATCACAACCCAGTAATCATTTCTAATTCAGCAGAATTAATTGCATCAATTAGTCGTTTTCGAGCCTAACACCTCTGAGGTGGCTGGGGACGGGATCGAACCGTCGACCTCACGATTTTCAGTCGCACGCTCGTACCAACTGAGCTACCCAGCCGAAGAAAAACTAGTCGCGACCCAGACGGGACTTGAACCCGCGACCTCCGCCGTGACAGGGCGGCGCGCTAACCAACTGCGCTACTGGGCCAACATAGTTACAGATAAAAGAAAGTCTCTTCATCTCTCCTTTAACTGGCGTCCCCAACGGGATTTGAACCCGTGTTACCGCCGTGAAAGGGCGATGTCCTAGGCCCCTAGACGATGGGGACTAGAGGAGAGTGAATGGTAGCGTGAAACAAAAAACTAAATTCAGACGCTACTATTGTTAACTCAAGAACTAATCTGTCAGAACTATATTTGAGGGGCCTTTAGCTCAGTCGGTAGAGCAACGGACTTTTAATCCGTGGGTCGTCGGTTCGATCCCGACAGGGCCCACTTGTCCAATTTGTCCGTTTTATTCATTGAACGCGACAAATTACCGCCCAATTCGTAGAAGGGAGTAGAAGCGGCGACGGTCGACTCTGTGGTACAAACCGGTAGACAAATAAGGGGCTCTTAAAGTGTCGCTACGCAAGAAATCTGCCTCCGCAGGTCTGAAAGTCTGGACCGTCGCGGAGCTTGGTGCTTTCTACACAGAGCACCGCAGCGAACTCGTTGCCCATGCCTCTCGTATCCTGAAAGACAGCACTCGCGCCGAAGAAGTAATTCAAGACGCCCTCATTAAGGTCATGCTCGCTGCCCCTGAGCTCGAATCTGCTGATCACGCTCTTGGCTATATGCACCGCACTATCGAAAACCTCTGCATCGATATCTTCCGTATCGAAGGCCGTCGTCCGAACCTTGTTGTTCTCGACGATGCATCCGCAGAGCTTGAATCCAAATGGGTCGACAACAAAGACCACGCTGATGTCATCGCAGCTGCTGAAGATGCCGCGATCGTCCGCCAAGCCCTTGCAATGCTCTCACCTGCTGAGCGCGCTGCACTTGTTATGTGGGAGATGGAAGGTCGCTCCACCGAAGAGATCGCTGCCGAACTCGGTATCAAGGAATCCTCAGTCCGCCACACTGTTTCTCGCGCACGCACATCTCTACGTCGCGTGATGTCCGAACTCGTGATCGATAAAGAGCGTGGACTTACCGCTCTCGACATGCTTTCTACTACCTACAAGAAAGCAGCTGAAGTCGCTAAGAAATCCAGCAAAGCCGCGCTTTCTCTCACCCTTGTTTTCTTTGCATTCCTTGGCTTCAACTCAATGCCCTCCAATACAAATATTCCTAACATCCCATCTGACGAGTCTGTATCCTCAAACAAGGTTGCAGGCTCAACAGATACGACAGCCCCTTCCTCAAGCGCTTCACCTTCTGCTAGCGCCGCGGCTACAGCTGCTGCGAAGGCCAAGGCCGCCGCGGTTAACGCCAAGGCTTCGAACTTCGCTTTTGCAGGCCTAGATAAAAATGGTGTCCCAACCGGATTCACAGTCACCGACTCGGCCGGCGCTCTGGGAAGCCTCTACATCACCAACCGCCAACCGATTCTCTCAGAGACCGAACTGACCCTCTCCCAGGTCGCCAAGACCGATCAGGGCGCTGCCAACATCTTCCTCTCCCAACAGCTCGTCTCGGACTCCTCGGGCTTCAGCTATACCCCCACCATCTCGTACGGCAAGGCTGGAACCTGGTCCCCGCTCATTACCTCCGTCTCGTATCTCGATTCTGAGCGTCTAATCAACGGAAATTACCTGGTTACGGCGATCATTAAAGTAGAATCTGAGATTGAAACAACCGTTGTGATCCCAGCGGCCGCATCTGGCCGGGATCTTCTTCAGGCGCCACGGCAGGTCATTACTCGCCTAACACTGAACCCAGGAAAAACTCAGATTTTGTCTCAGGCTGTTTATGTAGTTGAGAAGGTAGGGAAGTAATGAAAACTTCCCGAATTAAGTTTCCTCGCCGCGTCCGGATACACGGTGGGGAATGTGGTGCAGTAGCACGTGCATTGCATCACGAGGTAAAGAGATTCTCTTTGCCGGCCGTAAAGGAGAACGTCTTCTTTACGACTACCGAAAGGAAATCAATGTCTACAAAGACATCTCTGCTCAAGCGCATTGCGCAAACAGCAGTAGTGGCTCTCGTCGGTGGACTTCTATCCACCGTTGTTGCGCCAGCAGCAAATGCTGCTAACCCAAGCTCCATCTCAGCGACGTGCGTTGCGCGTGCTGGCGTTGGTGGTTGGATTAACGTCACCTCTGACGGTGACGGCGTTGGTATTCTCAAGGCTAAGCAGACTTCTCGAGTTCTTGCAGGTGGCGGTACTTACACCCTCCAGCAGAACGTACTCGGTGGAGCTGGTTACACCATTGACTCATCAACGACATCACACACATTCCAGTTGATGGCAGATACCATCACAACTGGCGTTTCATCAATCACCTACCTCGTCTGGCTTGACTACGACGCAGGTAAGGCAACTCCATCAGATACCACAGGCCAGTCACCAGATGTTGCAAATGACGTTTCAACAACCGTCACATGTAATGTCGCTGGAGCTCCAACCTCCTTTACTCTCAGCTCTACCAGCGCAAGTATCGCTGCTGCTGAAACAGCAACATTCACCATTACTCCTAGGGATGCTAATGGTTTCACCACAATGTTGATCAAGGGATCTGGTGCAACTGGTGAAACAATCACCGTTACTGGTTCACAGGCCTCAACAGGTACTGCACGTCTTGGTATTGCATCTGGTGTTGATACTTCAGCAACAGG
>Ga0214917_10006324_pt1 | contig 12330 bp, 14 predicted proteins | sample LL_1208_BB_MetaG_FD_177983 | JGI IMG/M metagenome (GOLD analysis project Ga0214917, IMG submission 177983) | Freshwater microbial communities from Lake Lanier, Atlanta, Georgia, United States - LL_1208_BB | ecosystem: Environmental > Aquatic > Freshwater > Lake | place: USA: Georgia | collected...
ACGCTGGGCTTCCATCTGTCCATCATGGTGCAAAATCAACCCTTTTTCAGGGCGCCTTGTGAATCTGCGATGATTCTCGCCCATTGAGTGGAGGAGATAACCATGCGGATTGGCGTGCCTGCCGAAATCACGGCGGGTGAAACCCGTGTTGCCGTGACCCCAGAGACGGCTAAAAAAATCATTGCCCAAGGGCATCAAGTGCTTATTCAGTCAGGCGCAGGCGTTGCAGCCAGTGTGACGGATGAGGCTTTTGAGGTTGCGGGCGCAGAAATCACCGATTCAGCCGGTGCCTTGGGGGCTGAACTGGTGCTAAAAGTACGTTCACCTTCTGGCGCCGAGTTGGGCCTCATGAAGTCTGGTTCAGCCTTGGTGGGCATGCTCAACCCGTTTGATACAGAAGGTTTGCAGCGAATCGCTGCCGCTGGTTTGACCAGTTTTGCGCTGGAGGCAGCACCTCGAACCACGCGTGCGCAAAGCATGGATGTGTTGTCCTCCCAAGCCAATATTGCTGGCTACAAAGCCGTGATGATGGCTGCTGACAAATACCAGCGCTTCTTCCCCATGCTGATGACCGCCGCAGGCACCGTCAAGGCAGCCCGCGTGGTCATCTTGGGCGTGGGCGTGGCCGGTTTGCAAGCGATTGCCACGGCCAAGCGTTTGGGTGCAGCGATTGAGGCCTCAGATGTGCGCCCCAGCGTAAAAGAACAGGTCGAGTCGCTGGGTGCCAAGTTCATCGACGTGCCTTACGAGACCGCCGAAGAAAAAGAAGCGGCTGAAGGCGTGGGTGGTTATGCCCGTCCCATGCCACAAAGCTGGCTGGACCGACAAAAAGCCGAGGTTGCCAAGCGCGTGGCGCAGGCCGACGTGGTCATTTCCACTGCCTTGATCCCGGGCCGTGCCGCACCGGTGTTGATCACTGAAGACATGGTCAAAAGCATGAAACCAGGCTCGGTCATCGTGGACTTGGCTGCTGGCAAGGGTGCCAATGGCGTGGGCGGCAACTGCCCACTGACCGAGGCCGACCAAACCGTGGTCAAACATGGCGTGACCTTGGTGGGCGACACCAACTTGCCTGCCCTTGTCGCTGCTGATGCCTCGGCGCTGTATGCACGCAATGTGCTGGACTTTTTGAAATTGGTGTTGCCCAAAGACAAGGGCTTCACTGTTGACATGGAAGACGACATCGTGGCTGCGTGTTTGATGACACAAGGCGGCGAGGTCAAAAGGAAATAAGTATGGACCACACCGTCACCAACCTGATTATTTTTGTGCTGGCCATCTATGTGGGTTACCACGTGGTTTGGAACGTTACCCCCGCTTTGCACACACCGCTGATGGCGGTGACCAATGCGGTCTCGGCCATCATCATCGTGGGCGCCATGCTCGCAGCGGCGCTCACCGTCACGCCCTTGGGCAAAACCATGGGCGTACTCGCCGTGGCCCTGGCTGCCGTGAATGTGTTCGGTGGCTTCTTGGTCACCCGGCGCATGCTGGAGATGTTCAAGAAAAAAGCCCCCAAGGCAGGAGTTGACAAATGAGCATGAACCTCGTTGTTCTCTTGTATTTGGTGGCCAGCATTTGCTTCATCCAAGCCTTGAAAGGCTTGTCCCACCCCACCACCTCGATCCGCGGCAATCTGTTTGGCATGACCGGCATGGCAATTGCCGTGCTGACAACGGCGGCGCTGATTGTCAACATCGCTGGCCATGCCGATGGCTTGGGCTGGGTGCTGCTCGGTTTGGTGATGGGCGGCGGCGCGGGTGCCATCATGGCGCAACGCGTCGAGATGACCAAGATGCCCGAGTTGGTCGCTTTCATGCACAGCATGATCGGCTTGGCCGCGGTGTTCATCGCCATCGCTGCGGTGGTGGAGCCCGCCGCCTTTGGCATCGTGGCGCAAGGTATGGGCACACTCGACATCCCCAACGGCAACCGCTTGGAGCTGTTCTTGGGCGCGGCGATTGGTGCCATCACCTTCAGCGGCTCGGTCATCGCCTTTGGCAAGCTCTCAGGCAAGTACAAATTCCGCTTGTTCCAAGGCGCGCCGGTGGTCTTTGCCGGTCAGCACATGCTGAATTTGGTGATGGGCTTGGCCACGGTCGCTCTGGGCGTGTACTTCATGTTCACCGGCAACTGGGACGCCTTCCTCATCATGCTGGCGCTGTCCTTTGTGCTGGGTGTGCTCATCATCATCCCGATTGGCGGCGCCGACATGCCGGTGGTGGTGTCCATGCTCAACAGCTACTCAGGCTGGGCGGCCGCAGGCATTGGTTTCAGTTTGAACAACAGCATGTTGATCATTGCGGGTTCGTTGGTCGGGTCATCCGGTGCGATCCTCTCCTACATCATGTGCAAGGCCATGAACCGCTCGTTCTTCAATGTCATCTTGGGTGGCTTTGGTGGCGAAGCGGGCACCGCTGCGGCTGGCAGCACCGAACAGCGCCCGGTGAAAAGCGGCAGCGCGGACGACGCAGCGTTTATTTTGGGCAACGCTGAAACCGTGGTCATCGTGCCCGGCTACGGCTTGGCCGTCGCCCGTGCCCAGCACGCGGTGAAAGAGTTGGCTGAAAAGCTGACCCACAAAGGCATCACGGTGAAATACGCCATCCACCCGGTGGCGGGCCGCATGCCTGGCCACATGAACGTGTTGTTGGCCGAGGCCGAGGTGCCTTATGACCAGGTGTTTGAGATGGAAGACATCAATGGCGAATTCGGCCAAGTCGATGTGGCCATCATCTTGGGTGCCAATGACGTGGTCAACCCTGCGGCCATGATCAAAGGCAGCCCCATTTACGGCATGCCGATTTTGGAGGCCTACAAAGCCAAAACCATCATCGTCAACAAGCGCTCTATGGCGGCCGGTTATGCCGGTTTGGACAATGAGTTGTTCTACATGGACAAAACCATGATGGTGTTTGGCGACGCCAAGAAGGTGGTGGAAGACATGGTCAAGGCTGTCGAGTAAGCCCCAATGTTTTGCAAATACAACCGCCATGAGACCGATTGCCATCATGGCGGCCATGCAAGAGGAGATGGTGGGTCTCACCAGCGCATTACAGGGCGCTCGCACCATCCATAACGGGTCTAGGCAATTCACCACAGGCACTTGGCATGGTCAGGCTGTTGTGTTGGTGTTGTCGCGCTTAGGGAAAGTGGCTGCTGCCACCACGGCCACGTCTTTGATTGAACGATTCAATGTCAGCGCCATAGTGTTCACTGGGGTGGCTGGTGGCCTTTCAACTGGCGTCAATGTGGGCGATATGGTGGTGGCATCCGAATTCGTTCAGCACGACATGGATGCGTCGCCCTTGTTTCCCCCTTTAGAGGTGCCCTTGTATGGGCGGACACACTTCCCTACCGATATTGCGTTGACCCAAAGCCTTAGGGTGGCCGCGCAAGGTATTTTGAACAACCCTTCCCAATGGATTGATATGGACACACTTCATGCTTTGCATGTTCGGTCGCCCAAAGTCCATTCGGGATTGGTTCTCAGTGGCGACCGCTTTGTGTCGACTTCTTCAGAAAGCCAAGCGCTACAACAGCGCTTGCCTTTGGCGTTGGCGGTAGAAATGGAAGGCGCTGCTGTGGCACAGGTGTGTCATGACTATGAGGTTCCATTTGCAGCGGTGCGTACCATTTCGGACCGTGCAGATGACGCCGCCACCACCGACTTCAGTCGGTTTATCCAAGAGGTGGCCAGTCGCTACACATCCGCCTTGATGGACACGTGGATGGCCAGCCGCTAAGGTTGATTTACTTTAACCAACCGCGCTTGCGGAAATACCACATGGGAACCACGGCACTGGCCACCATCAGCAAGACAGCATAGCCATAGCCAAACGACCATTGCAGCTCGGGCATGAACTGAAAATTCATGCCGTAGACGCTAGCGATCAAGGTGGGTGGCAGCAAGGCCACACTGGCGACCGAGAAAATTTTGATGATCTTGTTTTGGTTGATATTGATGAAACCGACGGTTGCATCCATCAAGAAGTTGATCTTGTCAAACAAAAAAGCGGTGTGACTGTCTATAGAGTCGATGTCGCGCAAAATTTGCCGTGCATCGTCAAATTGCTCGGCATTCAACATGCGCAGACGCATGGCAAAACTCAAAGCGCGACGGGTGTCCATCATGTTGCGGCGAATACGGCCATTCAAATCTTCTTGGCGTGCAATCGCTCCTAACACCTCGCCAGCCAAGGCATCCGTCACATCGCCCGACAAAACCATTTTGCTGACTTTTTCCAGTTCGTCGTAAATACCTTCTAAGGTGTCGGCAGAGTATTCGGCGTCAGCAGAGAACAGTTCAAGCAAGACGTCTTTGGCGTCCTCAATCAAGCCAGGAGCGCGACGTGCTCGCAAGCGCAACAAACGGAAAACAGGCAGGTCTTCATCATGGATGGAGAACAATATGCCGTGACTGTTGTGCGTGTCGTTATGCCGGTTCAAGATAAACGCCACCCGCACGGCGCGGGGCTCTTCGATATCGGCGATCAAGAAGTCAGAACGGATATGCAGTTCGCCGTTGTCTTCTTCATAAAAACGCGCTGACTCCTCAATGTCCTCGTCCATCGCATCTTCTGGAATGTGTACGCCAAAGTGCTGGCTGATCCAGCGCTTTTCTTCTAGGGTGGGCGACTCCAAGTCAACCCAAATAGGACGGAATTGAGAAAGTTCTTCTTGGGAAGAAATCTCTTCTTGAAACAAGCGGCCATTGGCCAGCGAAAAAATATTGAGCATGGCAATTCTCAGTGCGTGAATGGGCGAATAAAAGGGTGAGGTACGCTTTCGATTCGGCCCGGCCTGCTGCCAGTGAACCGAAAGCTACCAACTAGGGTAGGTTTCCAAGGAGGGTGCTCCAAAATTATTGAAGATGGAATTATGGCACCGTCATATGAACACAGTCGTATGCACTGTTAGAGTGTCGGGTTTGCCACAACACTTTTTATGCAAACAGTTTTGACGCCGCGCCGTGAATTTTGGTTACTAATGACTTTGGCCGGGATCCAGTTCACCCATGTGCTGGACTTCATGATCATCATGCCATTGGGGCCGCAACTCAGAGACTTGTTCGCCATCAACGACGCACAATTTGGTTTTTTGGTGTCTGCATACACCTTTGCCGCAGGGGCATCCGGGCTGTTGGCGGCCTCTTTTGTCGATCGGTTCGAGCGCAAACGCTTGCTGTTGGTGCTGTACGTGCTGTTTGGTTTGACGACGCTTGCCTGTGCTTTGGCGCCCAGCTATGGCTTGTTAATGGCCGCACGTGTAGCGGCAGGCACTTTTGGCGGTATCTTGTCTGCCATGACGCAAACCGTGATTGGAGATGTGATTCCTTTTGAGCGGCGTGGACGGGCAACCGGGTTTGTGATGACATCGTTTGCCATGGCAACCGTGGTGGGCGTGCCCAGTGGCTTGTTCTTGGCTAATTGGGGTGGCTGGCACAGTGCTTTTTTTGCCATCGCCTTGATGTGTCTGATCGTGGGTGTGATGGCCGTGATGTGTTTGCCCAAACTGGATGCCCATGTTGCCAAAGCACAGGGGCAACAAATCTCTTTTGCGATGCAGCAAGTATGGGCGGACCCCAATCACCGCAGAGCCTTGTGGATGTCTGCTGCGATGATGTTTGCGGGCTTCACCATCATCCCCTACATCACGATTTACACCCAAGCCAACCATGTGCTTTCTCTAGATGAAATTCCCTATATTTATTTGTGCGGCGGAACCGTAACTTTGCTGACGGCGCGCTGGGTAGGACGCCTAAGCGACCGTGTGGGCAAGCGAAAAATGTTTCAACGCATGCTGCTGCTGGCCATCGTGCCCATGACCATCACCACCTTGATGCAACCGGCACCCCTTCCCTTGGTTTTGATGGTGTTTGCAGGCTTCTTTTTTTGCATGAATGCGCGGATGATCCCCGGCATGGCCATGCTCACCTCGGCAGCTCAACCCCAGTGGCGGGGCACATTCATGTCCCTGAACGGTGCTTTTCAGTCAGTTTCCATTGGGCTGGCGTCTTGGCTTGGCGGGGTGCTTATTCAGCGCGATGCCAACGGTCACGTCACCCATTTTTGGCTTTGCGCCCTGGTGGGCATGGCTTCAACCTTGCTTGCGTTATGGCTTTCTCAGCGTGTCGAAATGCACACCGCACCTGAGACTTCTTCAGCTTAAGTTCCCATTTCTTGTCTGTCGGCACCGGAAAAACATGGACGTGTTTTGGAGGAATTGCTTTTTTTCGAAACTCAGCGCATAGTGGGGTTGCCTGTCTTATGTCTGGCATGTTGCTTGATGAAACAGTCAGGTATTTTTCTGGAGGAGTCGTATGAATTTAACGATCAGCGGTCATCATCTTGAAGTCACCCCAGCCCTGCGCGGCTATGTCACCCACAAACTCGACCGCATCAACCGTCATTTCGACCAAGTGGTCGATGTACGCGTGATTCTTAGCATCGAAAAACAAAAAGAAAAAGAACGCCGGCAGCGAGCCGAATGCAATATCCATGTCAAGGGCAGCGATTTGTTTGCCGAATCCTCCAGTGAAGATTTATACGCTGCAGTCGATGACTTGGTCGATAAATTGGACCGGCAGGTGGTGCGCCACAAGGATCGCTTGCAAGACCATGGCCACACCAGCCCTAAACGCGCTGAGATCGCTTAATTTAGATAGCTTCATCACCCGCCCAGCCACCTGTCTGACAGGTGGCTTTTTTACGCAAAAGACTAATTTTGAAAACTAAACAATTAAATATATACCCTAGCTTGACATGGCTAAGCGGTGCATAATCAGCACCCCAATATGAACAGACTCTCTGCCATCTTGCCTTCTGCACAAGCCCTTGTGCAGGTAGACGTCACCAGCAAAAAGCGTGCTTTTGAAGAAGCCGGTTTGCTGTTTGAAAACTTGCATGGACTTAACCGCGCCTTGGTGGCCGACAGCTTGTTTGCCCGCGAACGCTTGGGGTCAACCGGCTTGGGCCACGGTGTAGCGATTCCGCATGGACGCATCAAGGGCATGAAGTCGCCTCTCGCAGCGGTTTTCCGTTTGAGCCAACCCATAGGGTTTGATGCACCCGACGAGCAACCCGTGTGCTTGCTGTTCTTTTTGTTGGTTCCAGAAGCCTCCACCCAAAAGCACTTGGAAATCCTTTCCGAAATTGCCGAGATGCTCAGTGACACCGCTTTACGCGAACGGCTGAAAAAAACCAGCGATGCCCAAGACTTGCATCAACTCATCGTCGCTTGGCAATCTACGCTCACAGTCTGACGCCAAGCCTTGAAACCCACCGCTGTCAGTGCAGATGTCTTGTTTGAAGACTTCCGACAAAAGCTGGAATGGCAATGGATAGCGGGGCAAGGTGCCTCTGAAAGGCATTTTGACGAAGTCGCAGTCCGCATGGCTCGCTCGGGTGCTGACTTGGTGGGTTACTTGAATTACATACACCCTTATCGTTTGCAGGTGCTGGGCGAGCGTGAAATTCGCTACCTCAACAACAGTCCCTTGGTCGATACCGAGCGCCGTATTGGGCGCATCGTGACGCTTGAACCTCCCGTGCTGGTGGTGGCAGATGGGCAAACGCCGCCGCCGCCGCTACTGAAAATGTGCGAGGAAGCCCAAATTCCGCTTTTTGCCACCACAGAATCCTCGGCCTTTGTCATTGATTTGCTGCGAGCTTATTTGTCCAAGCATTTTGCTGACCGAACCACCTTGCATGGCGTGTTTTTAGACATTTTGGGCATGGGTGTGGTCATCACAGGTGAATCTGGTCTTGGCAAAAGCGAGTTGGGCTTGGAGTTGATCTCACGCGGTCATGGCTTGGTGGCCGATGATGCGGTGGATCTTTACCGCATCAACCAAGCCACGATTGAGGGGCGTTGCCCCGAGTTGCTGCAAAATTTATTGGAAGTACGCGGCATTGGTTTGCTAGATATTCAAGCCATTTTTGGTGAAACCGCGGTGCGTCGAAAGATGCGACTCAAATTGATTGTGCATTTGGTACGCAAAGAAACTTTAGAGCGCGACTACGAAAGGCTGCCCCATGAGCCGCTGATGCAAGATGTGCTGGGCATACCCGTTCGTAAAGTGGTGATTCAGGTGGTGGCTGGTCGAAATATCGCGGTTTTGGTCGAGGCGGCGGTGCGCAACACGATTTTGCAGTTACGCGGCATCGATACCTACGATAAATTTGTCCATCGCCATCGGCTGGCGATGTTGGCTGAGCAAAAAAATCAAGCTGATTTGTAAGGGCAAGGCGAGCGCTTGCAGTGCGCATACAAGCTCAGTGCGTGGTCGGCAATCTCGAAACCCTTGGCATGGGCAATATCGTGCTGACGTTGCTCAATGCTGGCGTCGAAAAACTCTTCAACGCGGCCGCAATCAAGGCACACCAAGTGGTCATGGTGTTGGCCTTGGTTGAGTTCATAGACAGATTTGCCGCCTTCAAATTGACTGCGCGACAAAATGCCGGCTTGCTCAAACTGCATCAGCACCCGGTAAATGGTGGCCAGGCCAATATCGGCACGCTCATCTAAAGACAAACGGTAAACGTCCTCGGCGCTCATGTGCCGTTGCCCGCTTTTTTGGAATAGTTCCAAAATTTTTAATCGCGGCACCGTGGCTTTGAGGCCCGTGTTTTTTAAGCCGTCTAAGGAGGACATTCGTGCTTTCTTTTGCGAAGTGAATGGCGGGCATAAGACCCATCGTTACAATGTTTCCATCATAACTTGCCCCTAGCCCACCATGACTCTTTCGCGCCAGACAATGGCTTTGTGTGTGACCACGGTTTCCTTGCTGTTGTCGGCTTGTTCCACCATAGACGACCCAATGGCACGCGCAATTCGCAAAGTCACGCCATTTCGGGTGGAAGTGGTGCAGGGCAACTTTGTCTCCAAAGAGCAAGTACAAGCTTTGCGTGCGGGCATGAGTCGAAATCAAGTCAAGGGTATTTTGGGTACGCCTTTGATCGCCAGTGTTTTTCACTCTGATCGCTGGGACTACGCGTTCACGATTGTGCGAAAAGGCACCCAACCACAGCAACGCCAGCTGTCGGTTTACTTCAAAGACGATGTGTATGTGCGCTTTGAAGGCGACGATTTGCCCAGTGAATCTGAATTTGCCGAACGCATTGCGGTGCCTGAAGACCGCAAAGTGGTGCCGCGTTTAGAGGCAACCACCAAAGAGTTGGAGAAATTTCAAAAGAATTCTCCTGCGCCTGTGAATACGACGCCCAAACCCGCCGCGCCGCCCGCAGACAAAACCTATCCACCGCTTGAAACCCCCTGACCCTTTATGACCACGTCTATCGCTCAACCCCATCGTATTGCTATCGCGGGTGCCAGCGGTCGCATGGGCCAAATGTTGGCGCAAGCTGTGACAGATGCGGTTGATTTCCAGTTGGCGGGTGCTTTGGATGTTGCTGACAGCGTGTTTATTGGCAATGATGCGACGGGTTTTTTAGGGCAAGCCAGCGGCGTGGTGATTCAATCTGATCTTCAAGTCGGCTTGAAAAACGCCCAAATATTGATTGACTTTACAAGGCCTGAAGGCACCATGGCGCATATCAAAATGTGCCGTGAACTGGGTGTGAAGATGGTGATTGGCACCACGGGTTTCAGTGACGCGCAAAAAGCCCACATAACTGCTGCCAGCCAAGATATCGCCATCGTCATGGCGCCCAATATGAGCGTGGGCGTGAACGTCACTTTGAAGTTGTTGGAGATGGCCGCTGTGGCTTTGGCAACCGATTACGACATTGAAATCATCGAAGCCCATCACCGCCATAAAGTAGATGCGCCATCGGGCACTGCACTCAAGATGGGCGAAGTCATCGCCCAAGCTCTGGGGCGCGACTTAAAGCAATGCGCGGTATTTGATCGCCAAGGGCACACCGGCGCTCGTCCCGATAACGCCATTGGCTTTTCCACCATCCGTGGTGGCGATATCGTGGGCGACCACACGGTTTTGTTTGCCGGTACCGGCGAGCGCATTGAAATCACCCATAAGTCGTCAAGCCGCAGCACCTATGCCGAGGGCAGTCTGCGGGCAGCCCGTTTTTTGGCTGACCAGCAGCGCGGCTTGTTTGACATGTTTGATGTGCTGGGCTTGAGGAACGCTCAAGCATGAGCTTGCTGCACTGGCTTGCACATGCCGATGCTTTAAACCAGCTGGTCGCTGTGGTCTTGTGTGCGATGTCTGTGCTGAGTTGGGTATTGATTATTTACAAAACATGGCTGTTGTCTGTCGCCAACCGCGATTTGTCACTGTGTCAAGCTGCGTGGTCGCAAGCCCAAGATTGGCAGCATTTACAGACGACGTGGGGCGCTGTGGACAGTCAAAAGTTGTTTGTCGGTTTGTTGCGCAGCCCTTTGGAGGCCACAGCGCACGGCCTGCTGGCGGCCGAGGCCTCCCATGAAGATCGGCTCAGTAGCGGCTTGCGTCAAGCCTTGCAAAGCATACGGCGTCGCTTGCAATTTGGCCAAGACATGTTGGCCACCATGGGAGCGACCTCCCCCTTTATCGGTTTGTTGGGCACCGTCTGGGGTATCTACCACGCCTTAATCAGCTTGGCCCAAACCGGCCAGTACACCTTGGACAAGGTGACCCAGCCTGTGGGTGAGTCCTTGGTGATGACGGCTGCAGGTTTGGGTGTGGCCATCCCGGCCGTCATGGCCTATAACTTATTGGGCAGGCGTTTGGCGTCTATGGATGCAACATTAGACGCTTTGGCGTTTGACTTGCGCGCGTATTTCCTATCTCAAGTGCGATAGGCTCATCCAATGCGAATGGGTGAATTTGAATCCAGCGCCGTAAAGTCGCCCATGAGCGAGATCAATGTCACGCCCTTGGTGGATGTCATGTTGGTGTTGCTGGTCATTTTCATCATCACTACGCCTTTAATGGGCGGCGCTTTGCGCCTCGATTTGCCGGCCACGGAGTCGTCCTCTGAGCCCGTACCCACCAACAGCCTGAGCCTGAGTCTGGACCCGCAAGGCTTGGTTTTCATTGACGACAAACCCGTGGCGCTTGAGGCTTTGCCAGCGGTATTGGCGATGCAGGCCAGCACCGATGCGACTGTTGAAGTACAGCTTCGCGCGGACCAAAGCGTTCCCTATGGCCGCGTGGCCGAGGTGATGGGCTTGTTGCAAAAAGCTGGCCTCACCAAGGTCGCTTTGGCCGTTCAGGCCCCTGCGCCTAAAATCAAGCCATCTCCCCCGCCCCTGCGCCCTTGATGGATGCAGGGGCTATTTACTGAGCCCCATGCTAGAGACTTATATTCCCAACGACGTTGAAACGGCAGTCCGTGCTGAGTGGACCGCCGGTGATGTTTACCGTGTCACCGAAGACACCAGCCGCCCCAAGTACTACGCCTGCTCCATGCTGCCTTACCCCAGCGGCAAGCTGCACATGGGCCATGTGCGCAACTACACCATCAACGACATGCTCACGCGCCAGTTGCGCATGAAGGGCTACAACGTCTTGATGCCCATGGGCTGGGACGCCTTTGGCCTGCCGGCCGAAAACGCGGCGCTGAAAAACGGCGTACCGCCCGCCAAATGGACCTACGAGAACATCGCTTACATGAAAAAGCAGATGCAGGCCATGGGCTTGGCCATCGACTGGTCACGCGAGGTGGCCACCTGCGATGCCAGTTACTACAAGTGGAACCAGTGGTTGTTTTTGAAGATGCTGGACAAAGGCATTGCCTACCGCAAAACACAAGTGGTGAACTGGGATCCGGTGGACCAAACCGTGCTGGCCAACGAGCAGGTGATCGACGGCAAAGGCTGGCGCACCGGCGCGGTGGTGGAAAAGCGCGAGATTCCTGGCTATTACCTGAAGATCACCGACTACGCGCAAGAGTTGCTTGACCATGTACAGGTGGGCAACCCCCAAGCCACCTTGAACGGCTGGCCCGACAAAGTCCGCTTGATGCAGGAAAACTGGATTGGCAAGAGTGAGGGCGTGCGCTTTGCGTTCACCCATGACATCCAAGGTGCTGACGGGCAGTTGATCCAAGACGGGCGGATGTACGTCTTCACCACCCGCGCCGACACCATCATGGGCGTGACCTTTTGCGCGGTGGCACCTGAGCACCCCTTGGCGCTGCATGCGGCTGCGTCTAACCCGAAGTTGGCTGCGTTCTTGGAAGAGTGCAAAGAGGGCGGCACCACCGAGGCCGAGTTGGCGGTGAAAGACAAGGTGGGCATGCCCACGGGCTTGTTTGTCACCCACCCCCTCACTGGCGCACAAGTGGCGGTGTGGGTGGGCAACTATGTGTTGATGAGCTATGGCGATGGTGCGGTCATGGGTGTGCCCGCACACGATGAGCGCGA
>Ga0214917_10006326_pt1 | contig 12327 bp, 10 predicted proteins | sample LL_1208_BB_MetaG_FD_177983 | JGI IMG/M metagenome (GOLD analysis project Ga0214917, IMG submission 177983) | Freshwater microbial communities from Lake Lanier, Atlanta, Georgia, United States - LL_1208_BB | ecosystem: Environmental > Aquatic > Freshwater > Lake | place: USA: Georgia | collected...
TCGTCTACTAAAATCAAATGAGTAGTGTCTACTAAAGTGGTGCCCATTAAATAAGTCGCAATTGATTTTTGACACCGGCCCGTAACACGATGTAAGCTTTTTGAATATTGGGGATGCGGATGCGCGCTTGTAATACGGAAGCAGGCTCGAGTCCACGGATTTTTTTAAATAAGGACAGGTAATACTTGTAAGCAACATACACTCCAAAACGTGCTTTCAACGGCAACTGCTGAATACCCGCATAGGCTGCCCGAAAATCTTCCAGTATATCCGCTTCAATCGCACGCTTATCGGCCCGGGTAAAATTAGAAAAGTCACAACCCGGAAAATACACTCTTGAGAGTCCTTGATAATCGGCACGGATATCGCGTAAAAAATTTACTTTTTGAAAAGCAGCCCCAAGCGCCCTTGCCGGTGATTCCAGTTTTGCATACAAGGTCTTATCTCCTTCACAGAATACATGCAAACACATTAGTCCCACCACTTCGGCAGAACCATAGATATATTCTTGATAGCCGCGTTGGTCATAGGCGGTGCGGGAGAGATCCATCTCCATAGAATGAAAAAACGCATCAATTAAGTGATGATCAATCTGGTATTGATTAACCGTCCGCTGAAAGCTATGTAAAATGGGGTTGAGACTAATGCCTTGGGCAATAGCCGCATAGGTTTCTTTCTTAAAGTCGGCAAGTAGTTGCTCTTTATTATGCCCATGAAAGGTATCCACAATCTCATCGGCTAGTCGCACAAACCCATAAATATTGCAGATGGGAGTGCGCAAATCTTGGTGAAGCAGCCGAATAGCCGACGCAAACGAAGTGCTGTAGCGACGCGTCACTACCGCACTGCACTGCTCACTAGACTGATGAAAAAGTTCGATCATGACATTTAAGTTACAAAGAATTTTTAAAAAGGTTTAAACGCCCCTTTTTGAAACTGTTTTTGCACCTCTCGTGCCACTACCTCTCCACTAATGAGTGAAGGCGGAACCCCTGGACCTGGTACGGTTAATTGACCAGTATAAAACAAATTGGAAACTTTTTTACTCTTACAGGCCGGTCTAAAAATAGCGGTCTGCATGAGTGTGTTGGCTAGACCATAGGCATTGCCTTTAAAAGAGTTATACTCTTTTTGAAAATCAGAAACCGCCATGGTCTTTTTATAGATAACAGCCGAACGTATTTCTTCTCCCAAATGCGACTCCATTCGGCGAACGATGAGATCAAAATAATGCTCTCGTAATTCATCGGTATCTCCTGTTAAACCAGAAGCGACGGGAATTAAAAAAACAATATTCTCACAACCTGCAGGAGCAACAGCAGGATCTGTAGCAGAAGCAATGCTTACATAAAATAATGGCGCGGTGGGCCACTTGGGATCTTTATAGATTTCTTGTCCATGCGGACCAAAGGGTTCATCAAAAAATAAGCAGTGATGAATTGGCGCTTTTAATTTTTTATTCAGCCCCACATAATACATAAGACAAGAAGGAGCCATGACGCGTTTGTCCCAATAGGATGCAGAATAAGTACGATAGTCAGGAGGCAGCAATTGCATCTCTGTAAACTGATAATCCGCTCCGCTTACAATCACATCGGCTTGATAGGTTTTTTTTGAAGTGCGCACAGAATTGATACGTCCTGTGCCTGTGTATGGAGCGCGCCACATCAAGGGAGTTGCATTCGGCTCTAGTTGAAAAGACAGCACGGGCTCATCATATTGAAACTGTACCCCCAACTCCATCGCTAGTTTTACCATGGCTTCCACCACGGCATACATACCACCCTCCGGATACCAGGTACCCCCTTTGATATCGGCGTAGTTCATTAAACTGTAGAGTGCAGGCGTTTCTTCTGGCAACGCTCCTAAAAAAAGAACCGGAAACTCCATCAGCTGCCGAAGCTTAGGATGCGAAAAGTGATGGGCAATATGTTTGCTGATATTGGTGAGTAATTGAAGCTTGAGTGCTCCACTGATCGTTTCCCAATTGATGAACTCAGTGATGGAAAGACCGGGCTTTTGTACAAAGCGGTCCATCCCTACTTCGTATTTAATAGCCGCCTCTTTTAAGAATTTATCCAGTTTAGCGCCACTACCCGGCTCGAGTTCTTCAAATACTTTTTGCAAATCTTCATAGCTAGCCGGCATATCGGTAAAGCCGTCTTTCCAGTAAACACGATAAGATGGATCGAGACGCTTTAGCCCGTAGTAATCCGAGACCTTTTTTCCAAAAGCCCCAAAATAGTTTTCAAATACCTCGGGCATCCAATAAAAGCTGGGACCCAGGTCAAACGTAAAACCCTCTTCAACTAATTGACGGGCACGACCCCCGGGTGTGGTATTTTTTTCCAGTACCGTAACCTTAAAACCTGCCTTTGCTAAAAAAGAAGCCGCAGACAGACCGGCAAAACCCGATCCTATAACCAGCGCAGTAGGTTGAGACATTCGATGAAGTTAGGAATGCTGGAGTTGTTCCTTTAATAATTTTCTAGCAAAGTGAATACGGCTCTTGATGGTACCGAGCGGTTCGTTAAGCGCTTCGGCAATCTCATTATAGTGATACCCATCGAAATAGAGTTGAAACGGAATTTTAAAAATATCAGGGAGCTGCCGTATAGCCGTTTTGATTTCTTTGATACGAAGGCTACTCTCGCCATTATTATCAACGGTGGTCGGCTGGCTATTTAATAAAAACTCATTGGGGGTGTTATCAAAAATGGTGCGCTGCTTGGCCTTTCTGCGGTAATTATTAATGAAAATATTACGCATGATGGTAAAGAGCCAGGCTTTGATGTTAGTACCCGCATTATACTTTTCGCGGTTAGCGAGTGCTTTATAGAGGGTTTCTTGGTAAAGATCATTGGCTGCATCTGAGTCCCTTGTGAGGTTAATGGCAAAGGGACGAAGGAAGTCTGCGTGGTTAACAAGGAGCTGATTAAATTCTATGATGGACATGTTGTTTAATTTATTGGACTGTAAAATTAAACAGAATAGTCCTCCCCACCATCAAATTTGTTTAATATTTTATTAAAGTTTTTAAACAAAGGAGGCCTCTAGGATGCCCGGAAATCAATTATTTGGCTTTTATATGCTTATATACTTACTTTATTCTATTATTTTAATGTAGTATTTTGTAGAAAATAAATGACATTATGGGTATAAATACCTATCCAAGGGACAAAAAGCCCTGGGAAACGCCAACCATAATTGAGGTGAACGTGAAAATGATAAGGGAGGAGGAGATGGAGAATTATCTCAGACTCATTAGTAATGAGGAGCTGTTTTTAAAGATAACCCCAAGCGGGGGCGGAGATGGCTAACTAACCCACCTTATTAATAGAGATAACAGCCGCCTTGTCCTGATCGAGTGATTCAAAGATTGAATTGTTACTTACAAATTCAGGAACCAGCTCTTTCATTTTTGCAACCATGGCCATTACACTGCCCGGTTGCGTAGCGTATTGGAATAATAAAGAGAAAGATTCATTTAAATCAGAGATGCTTTCATTTCGCACTTTAGCAATCAATATTTTTTCATGATGCGTTGGCAATGTGTTTTCGGCATCACTTAATAATTCCTCATATAATTTTTCACCTGGGCGAAGACCAGTATACTTGATCTCAATGTCCACATTGGGCACCAAACCAGAAAGGCGAATCATTTTTCGCGCAAGATCTACAATGGGTACAGGCTTACCCATGTCAAAAACAAAGATCTCTCCCCCATTACCCATAGAGCCTGCTTCCAGCACCAACTGCGTTGCCTCAGGTATGGTCATGAAATAACGTATGATATTAGGGTGCGTTACAGTAACAGGTCCGCCCTTTGCAATCTGATCTTTGAAACGCAAAATGACTGATCCATTTGACCCCAACACATTACCAAAACGAGTAGTAATAAACTTAGTCTGCTGTTCAGCAACTGAGGCCAACTGCTGCACATAAATCTCAGCAAGCCGTTTAGATGCACCCATCACATTGGTAGGGTTTACAGCTTTGTCTGTGGACACCATTACGAAACGGTTCGCTTTATACTTTAGGGATAGATCCGCAATCATTTTTGTCCCACCCACATTAGTCAAGATAGCCTCTGAAGGAGAGAGTTCCATCATGGGAACATGCTTATAAGCTGCAGCATGGTAAACAATCTGTGGGTGGAAAGTAGAGAATAACTCTTCCATCCGGTTTGCATTCCGCACATCCCCTAAAAAGAAAATAAGCTTAGTGCCATTTCTTGTGGCGGTCAGTTCTAACTCTAAATCATGCAAAGGTGTTTCTGCCTGATCAACTACTATGATAGTAGAGGGATGGTATTTGATGAGTTGACGAACAATCTCACTTCCAATAGAACCTGCTCCACCCGTAACCAACACTCTTCTTCCTGCCAGCTGATTATCTAATTCCTGGTGATTAAGTTGAATAGGATCACGTTCGAGTAACTGTTCAATTTTTATTGACTGCAATTGCTTTTTTGTGAACTGCCCATTGATCCATTTATCAAGTGGGGGAACATTTAGAACTGTTACATTTTTTTCTAAACAGATTTCTACTAACTGTGCTCGGCGACTTGCAGGGATAGAGAAACTGGAAATAATAATCTCATCAATATCATGTATCTGAAATAATAATTCGAGGTCTTCGTAAGAGTAAATTTTAACACCGTCAACAATTTTCTCGGACTTACGTGGATTATCGTCAATATAAGCAACCACTTTTACTTTAGAGGAAGGATCATGCTCTAATACACGCTTCGTGGCAAATCCTGCCTCTCCAGCCCCGTATATTATTACATAACGAGGAGTCATTTTTGCACTTCGTAGGTAAGCAAATAAATACTTAACTCCTACCCGGTATGTAACTAATGATAAAAAGCTAAGCAGGCCATAAATCAAGATCCCCAGTAGCTTAAATTGAATAACATGGCCATTAATACTATAGGTTGCTTGATTAACTAATAATAGGACCGATGTAATGGCTAAAGATGCGAGGCTAACCCTCATTACATCTTGTACTCCTGTATAGCGAACTATCCCACTAAAGGTTCTTAATAGTAGAAAAACGATTAAGTTGATTGCAGTGAGTACCCCAAGTTTATAATAAATATCTGTGATGCTAATTAAAGCAGGATTGAATTCCCGAGCAGAAATATAGGCAATGACAAAGCTGATGTTGCATAACACGATGTCAATGACAAGAATAATCCAACGAGGAAGAATGTTGATTCTCCGTAGCATAAGGTTATGCAAATATTGATTTTTTTTCTTATGCTCCAAAGGAAATGGCATCAACAACAGATTATTAAGGGTTAGGCCTTACAATATTACGCTTAATTGTCTCCCAAAACTTCTCATAGCGCAAATGCATTCTTGGATTTATTACAACCCTCGTTGTTTTTTTCTGACGAATTTGATGAAAAATTGAAAAATGTTCACAGCGGACCTCCACCCGGGAGTCATCATTTTTCAATGCCTGGTAATTAATACCCTCTAGTAAACCAGCCTTATAAATGGAGAGACCTCCAAATGCCGAATAAACAGGAAATAAAGAGCCGCTAATCTTATCTAATCGGACGTCCCGCTGTAATTGTTTAATCGGCCTCTCCTGTTGTGGTTTATTTTCCTCCCCAAGCTGCACCATGGCATAGGTATCATGAATCCGTTCTTGCAAGCGGGGTGAAATAGAATACCCATATGCACAAGCCACATCCCAATTATCTCGATGCTCAAAAGAATTTAGGACGCCCGTCAACGAAATTTTATCGACATCAAAGTCTAGAACAAGTATATAATCATAAGCTCGACCATCATTTTTGATATAGTTGAGATATTGATTACGAAGAGTAGCTAAGTAACTAATACGTTTGTAAGAGTAATAAGGATTTACTCTTCGATCTATTTGGTCGGATATTGATATAGTTGACCTAATTATGCCATCTAGAATAATCACATTTGAAGAACGACCTGACCAATTATCTAAGATGGCTCGCGTATTATCATGACTATCATTTTCCAACACAACCACCTGTAAAAGCTTAAAATAGGTTTTTAAGGTTTCAATAAATTTTATGTTCGCAGGAAGCTTATGCGCACAATTGCGGGCTAGACCACAAATTGCAATAGAAGAATTGGCAAGATGAGCACGGCTATTCTCGGAAATATTAATAGGCTTTCTCATCCCCTTTAATCAGGTTAATAATGGTCTGAAATATGATCTGACAGTCAAGCCAAAAACTCCAATTCTCTATATACCACAAATCGAAGGCCACACGCCGTTGCATATCAGCAGGGGATTGAATTTCTCCCCGACTTCCATTCACCTGTGCCCAACCAGTGATTCCAGGCTTTACCAGGTGGCGCATTAAATAATGCTGAACTACATCTTTTGATTCTAATGATAAAGGAATGGGATGTGGACGAGGACCTACCACGCTCATATCGCCTAATAGGACATTCCAAAACTGTGGGATTTCATCTAAACTGGTTTTACGAAGGATACGTCCGAGCGCAGTCACTCGTTGATCATTTTTTTCTGTCTGCTGAAACGCAACATCTGCTTTTGGAAAGTGTTGCATGGTTCTAAACTTATAGCATACAATTTTTTTATTGTTCAAACCCCAGCGATCTTGTTTGAAAAAAATGGGGCCCCGCGAAGTAAGTTTTACCAACATAGCTAATAAAGGACCGAGCCAACTAAATATGAACACCAAAAAGAGAAAGGAAAACAGAATATCAAAGCCCCTTTTAAAAATTCGGTTTTCTGCATCATCCAATGGGAAGTAGCGCAATCCCACAACAGGCAATCCGGCATAGCTAGTCAAACGAAGCGAACTAGCACCCAGACGATTAAAGTCATTTATGACATTTACTTGAATTTGTTTTTTTTCACAGCAGTCAATCACATAATTAATCTGTTCCGTTTGTGTGCTAGGCAAAGTCAAAAACACTTCGTCAATTTCAATGGTAGCAATGATTTGCTCAAGATTTTGAACAGGTCCTAAATAGTTTGCAGATAATCCATTAGTAGGCTGATCTCCTAAAATACCCACTACTGAATAACGTAAATTATTAATCAGCATTCCAGAGCGATAAAGAGTTGAGGAAAGCTCTGATGAACCTACCACTAATATTTTACGAACAACTTTATATTGATTCCGGATATACGCCGCTAGTACACGATAACAATATTTGGATACAGGAACGCAAACTAAAATCAAAGTATGATAGACAAGGATACTGGGACGAATTTGTTCCAATTGATTTTCAAACAATGCAACGCCAAAAAACAAAAGCAATAAATGCGTGAAGAGTAACCGAATAAAAATGGTCATCTCTTGCGAATACGTAAAAAGCGTAATGGAAGTGTAGAAATGCAGGGCCCGCGCGGTTAAATACCAAGTAGCTTCGCTGAACAACAGCCAGCCGCTGCTTAACTCACCTGATGATTGCCCAATAAATGATGACAATAGTGAGGTGCCCTCAAAACAAGCCATGAGGACCAAAAAGTCAAGCGATAACCGGAAAAAATAATTGAGGCGGGGGCCCCTGAGCATACAAATTGTATTAGGGGCTAAAGCTACCAAAAAAAGAGAGGGCCTCCAAGATCAAAGCCCGTATGATAGCCCGGCGCTAAAGGTAAGTTGGCCGTTTAATAAACGCAGATAAGCCTGCGTTTGTAATCGAGGTTTATATTCGTAATTACATTGCAACAACACATCACTCCAGGTTTTTTTGTTGCCAAATAAAAATGGAGGCTGCGGTTGGACAAAGTATTGTTGCTGAAGCGTTCCTTCGCTTCCCTTTCGTACTAATTGGTAGCGGAGGAGTCCCTTTAACCGAGGTGCTGGCGTGTAACTAGCAAATACATAAAACCTGTCCGCATTTGCTCCCATCCAGTCACAGAGTAAAAAGCCAGCACTTGAATAATTTTGAGCTGGCAGGAAGTTTCTATACACAAAAGGGCGAATCCTTGTATACTCAGCACCTACAGTTAGATAAGACAGGCCAAGATCTGTAACGTTACCCCCTATTGTATAGCCTATTTGATTGCGACGCTCTATTTTATTAAAAATTTTTGAAACTTTTATTTCATCCACTAATAAAGTGGCGTAAAGATGCGTGTTGCGCAACTGGTTACGTGAGCTCAGCTGAAAGAAGAATTGTCCATTGGAACCACGAGTAATGTTATTGTTGCCGCTGTAATTATCAAATGCTTTAAAAAACATCACAGGAATAAAATAGCCCAATTTTAGCTGGTCAGTATAGAGCATCGATTCACCAAGCATAGCGTGCAATCCCTTTTTAATTCGGATATCAATACTGTGTTGCGCCATAAATTTTGGGACCATCACTTCTCGCACCCCACCCCAGATACCACTTGGAATGGTGTAGGATTTAGCAGAATCAGGAATATCTGATTTTAACCAGGCATGCGTATAATTAAATCGTAGCCAATTTGTGGGTTGTAGATCAACGCGGATATAAGGATAAGTAGGCGCTTTGTCAGAAAGCACCACTTGGCCCCCCTTCCCATATCCCCAGGTGAGATAATCTTGTCCTATTGAAACCATTCCTTTTTTGAAAGCATAAGACAAATGCGCTCTGATTTCGGTATAATTAATGTTCTTGTTGTTGAAGAGACTGTTTTTTACATACCCATTTTCCATTGACGCAAGAATAGTCTGCTTGGAAGTATCTAACAATGAACCTTTTTCAGTTATATCCTGAAAGGAGAGTTGGTATCCCCATCGCTTTGAAATACTCCCAATAACATTAACCCCGATACTTCTTTTAAAATAATTAATCGAATCAGAAGCGACCAACTGTCCGCTAACAATGGGAAATAATTGATAGGAAAAATCAGGACTTTGCTGACGTAGCTTGGGATGAAGTGCTGCTGTTTTGTAAAGTGATTGATAAAAAGCAAGTTCTTTTTTTTCAATCGAACTTAGCTTTTGATTTTGCAAGGCTAAAGAGTCAAGCGCAGCTAAAATCAAGTCCATTCGCAAGGGCTTCATATTGTCATTCCACTCCACTAATTCTTTTTGAGCCAGACGAGACAGGTAATTATTTACTTCGTGGGTATGACGTTCAAATACAGGTTGTGCGATCAGATTGCCATACATAGGAAATGAGAAAATCAAAAATAGAATGGCAACACGCAGCATAGGGTACATTTAAACAGGGACTGTTTTAGCTACTTCAGCAGCAATCCACTCATATGTTTTGGTCATCCCTTCTCGTAAGGGACGAGAAGGTGCCCATCCCAATTTGGACTTTATTAGTGTGTTATCAGATCGACGACCGCGCACCCCTTCATAACTCACGGGCTTATTGTAAATGCTTAACTTTTTACCAGAAATTTCCATGACCATCTTGGCGAGGTCATTTAAAGAAATCATCTCCTCTGATCCAATATTTACTGGCCCTTCAAAATCACTTTCCATAAAGCGTTCAACAGCCTCGAGACATTCATCTATGTATAAGAAGGAGCGAGTTTGCAATCCATCTCCCCACACCTCCATTTGTCCTCCATTCTCGGCCTCTGCTACTTTTCTGCAAATAGCCGCTGGCGCTTTTTCTCGACCGCCTGTCCAGGTACCTTCCGGACCAAATACGTTATGAAAACGGGCGATGCGTACCTGCATGCCATGATTGCGAGCGAAGGCCTGAAACAAGCGCTCACTAAATAGTTTTTCCCAGCCGTAATCGCTATCCGGTTCAGCAGGATATACCGAACTCTCCGCACAGTTGGGGCTATTAGGATCTTGTTGGTTATAGGCCGGATAAATACAGGCAGAAGAAGAATAAAATATTTTCTTTACCCCTTTTAAATACGCCTGCTGTATAATATTTAGATTAATCGATGCCGAATTAAACATAAGATTAGCATCGTTCTCGCCGGTAAAAATATACCCAGCACCACCCATATCAGCTGCTAATTGATAAACTTCGTCAAACGGTTGATTGAGTACTTTTTCTACTACTTCCTGACGAGTTAAATCACCTATTATGAATTCATCTGCCGGGGAGGTAGTAAATTCATGGTGTTTGATATCGACGCCACGCACCCAGCAGCCTTCTTTTTTTAGTTTTTTTACCAGATGTCCACCAATGAACCCTCCGGCTCCACAGACCAGTACTTTTCGCATATCAAGTTCTTTTGTGCAGGTAATGCTTTACTAAATCTAATCCTGCCAGTACCGCGAATTTAGGCACAATTTCTATATAGCGTTTCCATAAACGACGGGGCTCTTTACCTAAACGAAAGAACCACTCCAAACCGGCAAGTTGCATCCAATGAGGAGCTTGCATTAATCGACCTGTGTGAAAATCAAAAGCTGCCCCCACCGTGATGATAAATTTTACCTTAACCCGCTTTGATAACTCAAATGCAAATTTTTCTTGCTTAGGCGTACTCAATCCAATCCAAACAACCTGAGCTTTAGATTCATTGATTTTTGAGACCAGTTCTACCCAATCCGCTTCTTGCATAGGACTAAATGGCGGACTATAAGTGCCGGCTACGTTTTTATTTTTCCATTTTGATTGAGCAGCTGTTTTTAGTTCTTCTGCCACTCCCGGCTTACCTCCACAAAAAAAATGAGCCACTTCCATCTTAGAAGTAGCTTGCATAACACCAGCAAAAAAATCAGGACCATAGCACCGGTCAATCTGGGAGTATCCCTTTAAACGGCCCCACCAAACCAAGGGCATGCCATCGGGTAGATTCCAGTAAAACTGCTGAAGAACATTTTTAAAAGAAGCGTCTTTGTGGGCTTCTACTAACCCATGGGCGCCAGTGGCACTGATGCATTTAGATTCAACAACACTAGTAATCTCGGAATTTAACTCCTCAACAATTGTTGGAATTGCCTTTTGCAAAGAGGCCTCGTAGATGCTAATACCATGGAACTGTAACAAGGTTCAGCATTTATTAGGAAGCCATGAGATTTTTGTACCAGCGGCGGAGCAGGATAAATCCAAATGCAAAGAAGGAGGCTAACATAAAGCCAGCTACTGAGTACAATATCTTACTTTTTGAGGTGGGTGTTAGTGGCGAATAGGGGGCATCCAGTAAGTTCAGCGCCGTAGAATTTGAAGCCGATTGACCCATAAAAAGGAAGGTTTCTAAGTTTTTTTGCGCCTCCCCATACATGGTCAATAAAATCTGCTCTTTAACCGCTAGGGATTTGAGATCCACTTTGTCCTCATTTAAAAGAAGGCCAAGAGACTGGTCTGTTTTTCTGGCCAACTGTCTTCTTACTGCATTTAGTTCACCTTGAATGCTATCAACTTTTTTAGTCAGAATCTCCACATTCATGTTGGCTGTTTCTGAGGCTTGATCGCGAAAGAAAATCCTCAATTCACTAAAAATGAGTTCATTCACTGCTATTGCAAAATCCTCATTTGAATGTGTTACCGATAGGGTTACAATGCCCGATTTTTTATCAAACGATTTGCCAATAATTCCTTTTTCACCAATTAAAGCAGCCACGACCGCTTTAAAGGCTTTACGCTGAGGGAAAGAAAAGTTTGTTGGAATAGTGTCTATTGAATTGAATGTAGCTTTACTTAAAGTGGTATCTTTTTTCCACTTTTCACCCAACTTCTCCAATTTTATATAGTGATTTAGGATCAAGTCGGTTGAACCACCAAGGTTTACTGATGACAATAAGACTTTACCAATAACCTTTTCAGAACCAATTACAGCAATGGTTCTATCTAATGAGGATCCGCCAGAGCCGCCTAAAAGAGACCCTAAGCTTCCGAGAGAACTTGCTATTCCCGATGGCCCCCCTTCCTTAACAATGAAATTACTCTCAGCCTTATATACTGGCTTGTGAGAAAATGCAAAATAAAAGCCTGCTACCCCTCCTAGTATTCCAACAATCGCAATTGGAATTATATTTTTCCATAGAAGCCCAAACCAAGATTGAATCATCTTGATGAGATCTTTTAAACTTATTTCGTCTTCGTGCGCTTGAATTTCTGTAGGCTGGTTCATTAATAGATTTTTATAAAACAGCCGTAAAGCTACTGTAAATATTAGAAATTAACGACCATAGAATCAGCAGCAATATGTACGTTTTTCGCCTTTCCAGAGACTGTAACTCTTACCCCATTTATCACAAAATCATACTGCTCCATTTTAACTGAGGTAGTCACTTTTTGAATAGGCGATTCTACTTTTTTATTTTCTAATTCTAATTTTTGTGCTTTTGGTTTCCGTCCTCTTTTTTTGGGTTCACTTTTTATTTCCTCTTTTTTTGCTTTAGGCTTTCGACCTCTTTTAGCAGGAGGAACAACCGTACCCGTACGTTTTAAACGT
>Ga0214917_10006327_pt1 | contig 12325 bp, 12 predicted proteins | sample LL_1208_BB_MetaG_FD_177983 | JGI IMG/M metagenome (GOLD analysis project Ga0214917, IMG submission 177983) | Freshwater microbial communities from Lake Lanier, Atlanta, Georgia, United States - LL_1208_BB | ecosystem: Environmental > Aquatic > Freshwater > Lake | place: USA: Georgia | collected...
CGCTCTTATCATTCAAGTTAAGAACAAGGCCCAGTGGAACTCGATCCTTTACCTTCCAAGTAGTTTGTTCAGTGCCATAGAGCTTTAGCAAAGCCTCGTATTGCTTAGGTTGGGCTGCCTGCCAAGATGCAAACATGATTGATGCGATAAGTAATAAAAAAGCAGCTAGAGAAGCAATTACCCAAGTCCCAGGCTTTACCCTCTTCAGAGACTTCATAGATTGTTTTCAGCTCTAAAGACATGAACTACTGCGTTAGCGTGACCATGACCCATGCCATGTTCTTCCTTTAGAAAGTTGACCTGCTCAAGGTGCTTTTTGTCTTTGACCTTCTTCAGTTCTTTCATCCAGAAAGCTACTGGCTTGCCATATTTAGCTTCGATAGAAGGGAAGTAGCTCTTAGGGCCCTTTACTTTTTCGTCCATGAATAAAACTCTAGCAACGGGTCCTCCCCATACAATCAACATATGAATATCAATTACCTGAGAAGAGTTCTAGCCACCGGAGCAACCGTATTTGGCTTGAGTGCAGTGTTCCTTTTGATTGCCCCTGCACTATTCAATGAACTACTTGGCTTCATCACTAACCCTTTTCTTGAGTGGTCAATGCGAATGATCGCCATTACCCTGATTGCTCTCTGCGGAAATATGCTTTCTGTTTCACTAAAAGGAACTGATGACTCAGTGTTCTTCTCTGCAAGAGTCATGGCACTCTCAGCTGCAGCTCTTGGAACGCTAACTCTTTTGATACCTGTAAAAACATTGACTTGGTTTGACTACGTTTATGCAGCTATTGGTTTTGGATTTAGCCTTGCATACCTTGTCGGTTTAGCAAGGTCACCTAGAAACAATCCCCCAACTACCAACCGCTAAAGAACTAAGCTGTCACCGTCTTTAGGTGCACGAGAGTTCCAACCAAGTTTCTGGTGAACTAGATCACTAAATGATTCAGCAACACCTGATTCGCCGTGAACTACAAAAACATTTACTGGTGCTTCAACAGCAGTTCCTAGCCAAGCAATTAGCTCTTGTAGCAATGCTTGGTGCCGCCTTTGGGTACCTAACTCCGAGTCAAAGTGCAATTATTCAAGAGTTCATCGACACAGCGGCTATTGGTTTTGCTCTTCTTGGCTCTACAACTACTTGGCAATCATAGTTCTGTAGCGATTAGAAACAAACCTGTTGTCGATTGGGATGGTGACGCTGTCACCCCGTCGGTACCAATTAGGAATATCTCCCGAGGTTGAAGACAGTCGAACTGAATGAGCGCTTTTCAGTTTGCCAAACTTAAACTTCTGCGAAACCCAGCGCTTCGTGTCTTTACTAAAAACAACCTGTCCGTCACCATCGAGGAACTCGATCAGAGTTCCATCTGACGACTGATTCGGATTAATCTCACAAGTGACATTCATGGCAGATGTTGTGGCATAGCAGCGACCACCAGGTGCGTCTAGATTCGCAAGTGATGCACTTATCGGATCGCTTGGCGGGCTCCAAGACTCCCCCCAAAGATAATGCGCTACTTCAACAAATCTGTATGTGAAGGTCTTTCGGTTAGCATCTTCATTTTTACCAATAGGAAAGATGATTCTTTGAGGAGGTGAGTCATATCTCATGAAGGCACCATCGGATCTATAGATTCGCCAGGTGCTGGATGGATCAGCTAGCGGTGCATCAAACTCAATGTATGTTGGGGTGATTTCCTTTATCTTGATGTTCGATGGTTTTGCGGGAGCCGGTTTGATTAGTCGAAAGCTTTGGTATTCGCTGTTGGAAAGAGTGTTCCCTTGGCAATCAGCTTGAGGCTTTGCAAACACCATGAATACAGATGGTTGACTCATAGTTCCATGTACCTCTAAAAATCTGTCCGTAGTGCAAGACAAAGTTCCATCCGGTAGGTATCGATACTCGTAAGACTGAGCACCTGGAACCGCATCCCATTCAAAACGAATTGCGTCTTCAGCTAAATATCGAGACCTAACTTCCATTGAAGGATTAGCTGGATACAAATGGACAGAAAATAATTTCGATGGTTCGCCCACTACGCTGTCAGGGGTAATCAATCTCAATCGCCCAGCATAATCCCCAACAGGCTTATTGATGCGACAACTGAATGAGAATGTTCGTATCACTAGTTCTGGCGGTCCGCCGTCATAGCCGAAGCAAGGTGCAGATGTCCCGTCATCAAACTCAAAGGTTCCAGCGATGTATCCCCATGGATATTGCGTCCAAGCAATATCTGGATTTGAAACTCTCACATCATCCACATATAGGTACAAGGCATCTTGACGTCCATTCACCAATACCTGACCATTAAGTTCTTCTATGACCGGTGCCTTTGGTATTGTGACCGTTCGTAATATTGCTAAAGCAGGATCTGAAACTGCGTTCTCTCGCTTTATTTGCACTGCGAAGCTTTGTTTTCGTTGACCGGCAACTGTGTACGGGCTAGTTACGTTTCTTGCTACTAGTTTTGAGTTCACGTAGACATCAGCGCTTGACCCCGGCCAGCTAAAAGTCGCTGAGGTTTCGCTCACTGTGACAGTAGGTGCCGGCATGGTGTCACCGCTAGCCATTCGTCTTGCGAGCAACACCGCTTTATCTGCCGCTACTACTCCTGCGCCTGTAAAGAATGCTTGAGGAAGATTTGAGTCGACTTCGTTACTACAAACCCAAAGGTTTGTTTCTAAAGACTTTTGACAGCTCTCCCAGACCTTCGGTTTGGTCTCAAGTGCTGGCCTCGTGGTGGCTTGGAGAACTGACTGCACCTGGGCGGCTGTCAGAGTTGGATTAGCTTCAAGAACCAGCGCAGCTACTCCTGCAATTACCGGAGTCGCTGCGGAAGTTCCACCAAAACCATTGGTCACTCCAATTGGATCGTAGGCAATGCTGTCCACACCTGGAGCGATGAGATCTAAGTTCGGTCCCCAGCTAGAAAATATTGCTCTCGCACCGAAGTGATCCGAAGCACCAGCTCCAATTAATCCAGAGATCGGATAAGAGGCTTGGGAGCTCTCAGTAGTTTTACCTTGTAAGCAGCCCCTGTTTTGAGCGCCTAAATTGTAATAAGCACCCCATTGAAAATATAAGGTGCAGCCGCTGTTACCCATCGCCCCCACAACAACTACTCCTCGTTGAGTGATGTCAGTCAGAATCGCGTTCGTCTCAGCATCATTGAATCCTGTGAAACTCATGCTTATTACTTGAGCGCCTTGGTCGGCTGCCCAAATTATTGCTTTCTTGATTGCATCGGAGTCGCAGGCGTCTAGAAAACAAACACGACCGATAATCAGTGACACTCCTGGCGCAACTCCACCAACTCCAGTTGTTGGATCGTAATCAGCCGCAATGGTTGAAGCGGTCAAGGTCCCATGCTCAGGAAGTGGAGGTTGCGAAGGAACAAAATCTTTGTAAGCAACCACTTTGCTAGACAACCCCGGAATGTTTGTAGAAATTCCACTGTCTAATACAGCTACCTTGACCCCAGCGCCTGTTGCACCAAGCTGATGAGCGATATCTCCACCTATGGCAGTCATAGCCCATTCGTTATGGGAGGCAAGAGTTCCAAACTCAGGCCAGTAGTTTGAATTGTCTGCAAGCGCTGATGTAATACCTGACGCAGTAAAACAGAGCGCAAGTACTGCGCTTAGAGTTTTACGAGTCAGAGACCTGAACATGCCTTCAGTCTATTTCGCCTTGCGGAGACAGCGTTCATAACGCTTTAGTATCGAGGCGTTAGTCGCTGGGCTTGTAATCATCAAGCCTTACTAGGCTTTTCGGATGGCCTCTAAATACAACGTCTCAGTTCTTTTCGTTCGCGCAGCTCTTGCCCTTGCACTCTTCGGAAGTGTTTACTGGCAGGTCAGTGACAGAATGATGCACAACCTATTCAGACCAACTGAATACTTTGCATACTTCACAATCACTTCATCTCTGCTAACTGCGATTGTTTTGGCTCTCTCAGCAATACAACTATTTAGAGGTGTTGCTGAGACTAAGTGGATGAGCCTGTCTCGTCTAACCATGGCAGTTTCAATGGTCATCGTTGGTGTCATATACAATGCTCTGCTTAGAGGTGGAGATCCTGATCCTAGAGATGTTGGCTATGACTGGCCTGTGTTTCCTAATGAGGTCCTACACACCTATGTGCCTATTCTTATCTTTATTGAGTGGATGCTAACTAGAACAACAATTGCACTCAAGATCAATCAGGCTTTCTGGGTTCTTCTCTACCCACTAGCTTGGTTAGCGTTCTCATTCGCTAGAGGGCTTACCCAAGGTTGGTGGCCATACTGGTTTATTGACCCTCAGTATGGAATCGGAACTCAGGCAACTTGGATTCTCGTTATTGCAGTCATGTTCAGCGTACTCGCTCTTGGCTTTATCCCAGCCCAAAGAGCTATTGCTAGAAGGTAATCCTTTATCAATTAGCCTTAGCCAATGATTGACTTCTCCGCTCCAGATTTTGTAGTCGACCCTTACCCGGCTCTTGCTGAGCTGCGTAAGTTTGAAACTCCGGTCTGGCATGAGGGTCTAGGGATATGGCTAGCTGCAAAGCACCGTGACGCTAACGCTGTTCTCAGAACTAAAACACTAGGAAGAATCTTTACCCCTAGAGATCCAGAGTCAGAGTGGAACGAGTTCAACTGGTTGCACTCAGACAGCATCCTCGATTCAGAGCCCCCTAAACACTCCAGACTCCGATCTCTAGTCGGTAAAGCATTCTCAAGGTCAAGGATTGAATCACTCAAACCCGAGATTGAACGTCTTGCCGGATTACTGCTAGACCAAGCTGAAGCTAAGTTGAATAACGCTGGTTCATTTGACCTAATAGCTGACTATGCAGAACCACTGCCTGTAAAGGTGATTGCTGCTCTCCTAGGTTTCCCAGATGAGGATGAGCATCTACTTAGACCTTGGTCTCAAGCAATAGTAAAGATGTATGAGGTTAACCCCTCTGAGGAATCGCAAGCAGAAGCAAGAACTGCAGCCCATGAGTTTGCTGAATATGTCAGAACACTGATGCTTGAACGTAAAGCTAATCCAGGCGAAGACCTAATCAGCGAATTAGCTTCAGTTGAAGAAGCTGGTGAGAAGCTAAACACCCAGGAACTAATCGCAACCTGTGTTCTTTTACTCAATGCCGGACACGAGGCAAGCGTAAATGGTTTTGGAAATGGCATTGTTGCCGCTCTGGAACGAGAGGATCAGGCTCAACTACTTAGAGAGAACCCCAGGGCTGTTACAGATACCGCTATCGATGAGTTTCTCCGGTTCGATGCTCCACTTCAACTCTTTGAGAGAACAGCAACCCAAGATACCGAGGTTGGTGGGATCACAGTCCTTGAGGGTCAGAAGATTGCCTCACTTCTAGGCTCAGCCAATAGAGACGAGAGCATCTTTGAGAACCAAGAGCAGCTGGATCTCACCAGAGAGAACAATCCGCAGATTGGATTTGGTGCTGGAATCCACTTTTGCCTAGGCGCGCCACTGGCCAGATTAGAACTTAGTGTCTCTCTCCCCATGCTTTTTGAACGTTTCCCAGCTATTCAACTCGCCCAAGCTCCCATCCGCAGAGCCACCTTTGTTCTGCGTGGTTACGAGACAATTCCCGTCAAATTAGGCCAAATTTAGCCAAATCTGGCTGTTTTACCGCTTGTAACGAATTGGTAACTCGCAATTCTAGAGCCGTTTCGTTTCCAAATGCTGAGAGTATCCTTGGAATGCAGTCCCCAAAGTCGGGTGTCCCATTGGTTTGCCCGACCTAACTAATTAGGAAAGGCTACACAAAATGGATCAACTTGGAGTGCTATCACACGCTCTAACTGGATATCAATTCAGTGCTGTATACAACATGCTTTCACTTGGTATCGCAAGCATGCTATTCACCTCATTCTTCTTGTGGATCGCACGAGACAGAGTGCTACCTAAGTACCGCATGGCAGTTATGGTTTCAGCAACCGTTACATCAATCGCTGCTTACCACTACTTCCGTATGTTCGACTCATTCAGCCACGCATACGGCATCAACGCAGTTCCAGCAGGAACTCCTGAGCAGGCGGCTCTAGCACTGGGCGAGGCTAACTACAACGTTGGCTACCGTTACATTGACTGGTTCCTAACTGTTCCACTACTACTAGTTGAGCTAGTTGCTGTTCTTGGTCTTGCAAGAGCTATCCAGTCATCTCTACTAAAGCGTCTAGTTCCAGCTGCAGCTTTGATGATTCTTCTTGGTTACCCTGGCGACGCCGGCATCCGCATCTTGGGTATCAACGGATCAGGATTCGGCAGCGAAGCAGCTGTTTGGGGTCTTCTTTCAACCATCCCATTCCTATACATCATGTATGTCCTATGGTTCGAGATGAAGAAGAGCCTAGACTCTCAGTCAGAAAAGGTACGCGGTCTGTTCCAGACTCTCCGCGTTCTCCTTATCGCGACCTGGGGTGTCTACCCAATCACCTTCATCCTTGCGATGCAGAGTGAGGGTGTAACAACCGCTTCTGAAGTTGTTTCACGCGAAGTCGGATACACCATTGCTGACATTCTTGCTAAGTGTCTATTCGGTCTGATTATCTTTGCGATCGCTCGCATTAAGTCAGCTGAAGAGAGCAAAGAGCACGCAGCAGCAGAAGGTCACTAGTCATTAGCTAAACCTTAAACGAGTAGGGCCACCGGAAACGGTGGCCCTATTTGTTTTAACTACTAATAGCTGATTGAGATCTCTTCGCCAACTGCTGCCTTCACCATTGGGATTACCTTGGTGGCATACAGCTCAATTGACTTCATCAACAAACTATGTGGCATAGGGCCATTGGAATACTTTAAGTCAAAGCGGTTAGCTCCGGTTGATTCAAAGGCGTGAATGATCTTCTGAGCCACTGTCTCAGGAGAACCTACATACAGCGAACCGAACTTGACTTCGTTGTCATAGTGCTCGTAAGTCATTGGACCCCAACCACGTTCTCGACCAATACGTCCAAATGCAGTTTGGTAGTGAGGCCAAAGTTCGTTAGCTGCCTGCTCATCAGTGTCTGCAATGTGCCCTGGTGAGTGAATGCCGACAGCTAGCTGAGGCTTATCAAAACGCTTTAGTGATTCGCGGTAGAGACCAACAAATGGCGCGAAGCGCTCTGGGTCACCACCGATAATTGCCAAGGCAAGGGTTGCTCCGTGCTTAGCTGCTCGAATTACTGAGTGCGGTGAACCACCGACGCCAACGCGTAGAGGGATTTTTCCACCTTCGGTCTTTGGGTAAACCTGCTGGTTGGTGAGAGACGCTCTGGTCTCTCCCTGCCAGGTAACCGGACCTTCTTTTAGAAGTTCAACTAAAAGATCTAATCTCTCTTCGAAGAGTTTCTCGTAGTCGCTTAGTTCAAATCCAAATAGCGGGAAACTCTCTGTGAAAGATCCTCTTCCAGCAGTGATCTCTGCTCTTCCGTTGCTCAGAGCATCGATGGTTGCAAAGCGCTGATAGACCCTAACTGGGTCTTCGCTTGAAAGAACTGTTACACCGGTACCAAGTTTGATTTGCTTAGTTACGGTAGCAATACCGGCAAGCACTGTGTCAGGAGCAGAGACTGCGTAATCGTCTCTGTGGTGTTCACCGACATTGAAGTGGTTGAGACCTAGCTGATCTGCTAGCACAGCCTGCTCAACTACATTTCTAATAGCTTGAGCAGCTGACTGCTTCTGACCGTTCTCATCAACCGTCAAATCACCAAAGGTATCTAGACCAAATTCAGGGGGAAGTTTTTCACTCATGAGACAAGATTAGACCGAACCCCTATTTTAGTCAAGGGGGGCTTTACTGATTATAGGCCGCTCTGTGGTTCCGGATAGAGAACTGTGTTTAGCCATGGGAAAACTTGGAGGTACAGAAGTGCCAGAAGCAACCCGATGAGAATCAGAGATTGGATTACTTTCAACCAGCGCTTACCTGGCAACTTACGCCACAACCATGAATACATCAAGGCACCTCAACTAACTCTTTTGGTTTGCCTGCTGAGCTAGGAATCTGTTTCTCCAGCTCTAGCCAAACGATGATTCTGTGAGTGTTTACAAATATTGGCGTACAGGAAGTCATGGTCATATATTTGCCACCCTGCTGCCCAACATCGAGCCCGACAGGAACCGAATCAATTACGCCAACCTCTGTTGGCTCTACAACCTTGGTCTGTAAGTACTTATAGACATACCAATAGTCATTGGTCTCAACATAGACCCGATCACCCTCAACTAATTGATGGATGTTTTTGAAAGAAGCGCCAAACCCTCCGCGGTGAGCTGCCACCGCAAAGTTTCCTGCTTCACCAGGCAGAGCAGAGTTCACATAGTGCCCAACACCAATTTCATTTAACACAGGATGCCATCTAGTTCCCTCAGCTACTAAGCGGGTCCAATCAGATCCAAACCTAGGAACATACATCCTGGCAAAAACTTGCCCCACTGATTTGGCTAACTCTGGATTGGTGAACTCTTTGTCAGGAATCCCCGCACCGAACTCTTTAGCTAACTCTGTTTGCTTGGTGCCAACCACTTCATCCTGAATAAAAACTTGATAAGCAGCAAACAAGCCAAGCAGTATTCCGAATGTTAAGAGCAGCTCACCGAAGACTAAAACCTTTGAAGTTTTGGGTCGAGATTTAACCGGTGCCCAACGAATTGTTGTGCCATCGGGCAGCTCGGTATTAGACAATTTTAGGAGTGCTTGGATTTGCGTATTACTACTAAACCTAAAGCTATGAGCAAAGTTGCAGAGATGGCCAGTGGCCACGGCGAGAATCCTGTGTCTGCCAAAGTTCTCTTTACATCATCCTTCGAAAGCTCGGCCCAAAGGGCATACAGAGTCACTGCACTGTCCGGAACATAACTTTCCGTTTCGATTATCAATCCGTCAGGTGCACCTTTGGCCCAACCTAGGAACAAATACCCGTCCTTGCTTGGTGTTGGCAGGACAATCCCAGGAGCACCATTTGTGTATGTGACTGTGTTGAGTGCTTTGCCACCTACTGTGTCGAATGCAACATCAAATGTTTTAGGAACCGAAGTCTTCGTGAAGAAAGCTGGAGGGACAGTGATCCACTCAGTGTCACGACCCTGCAGCATGTATTGCAAAGTTACGTTAGCGCCTCCACCGTTTTCAAAGAACCATGCATCGAAGACGTATTCCTGACCACCTACAATTGCGATATCCGGGTAAGTGTTTCCGAACCTTGGTTTTTCGTACCAGTCACCAGTGATAATGTCGTTGCCGTCTAGAGTCAGCCAGAAGCCATCGTCGGCTTGCCCAACAAATGAGTAAGAGCCTGAATCAGGAAAAGTAATGAAACCGGTGTAACGAACAAGTACTTGATCAGGTCTGCAACCAGCAACAGCGCCCAATTCGTCGAAGTCAGCGTCGATGTTATCGACGTGTGTCCACGCACCAGTGCACAGAGTGTGCGATTTGTCTCTGGTGAACTGGCCGTCATCCACAACATACACATCAACATTTAGGCCGGTGTTGTCGTCTGCAGAGGCAGGTAGACCAGTGAAAATCAAGCCGCCTAATACCACTGCGGTAAAGGCCGAAACAGGGAAAAGTTTTTTCATAAGTGAATACTACTCTGCAGCCGCTAGCTGGCCACAGGCACCGTCGATTTCTTTACCTCGGGTATCTCTCAAGGTAGTTGGGATACCAGCCTTTTCTAGAGTTGAGACAAAGATTCTGGTGGCTTCTGGGGTTGAAGCAGTCCAGATTGAACCAGGTGTTGGGTTTAGCGGAATCGGGTTTACGTGGACCCAACCCTTACCTCTGGCATTTAGTTTCTGACCGAGTAGCTCCGCTCGCCACTGGTGGTCGTTCATGTCTTTGATCAGTGCGTATTCGATAGAGACTCTTCGACCGGTTGCATCGAAGTATGCCTTCGCTGCATCAAGAGCTTCATCGACTTTCCATCTAGAGTTCACTGGAATCAGTTCATCTCTAAGTTCATCATCCGGTGCATGGAGAGAAAGTGCGAAGGTAACTGGGATGTGTTCTTCAGCTAGTTTTTGAATTGCAGGTACCAAACCAACTGTTGAGACAGTGATGTTTCTTGCTGACATACCAAGACCCTCAGGTTGATTGCCAACCATGGTTCTAACCGCAAGCATCAGGCGGTTGTAATTAGCAAGAGGTTCACCCATACCCATGAAGACAATGTTTCCCACTCGTTCTTCATGCTCAGTTGCTTTCTTACCACCCAAACCACCAGCTGCGATAACTGCGTTAGCTTGAACAATCTGATCAACGATTTCACCAGCGGTCATGTTGCGAGTTAGACCTGCTTGACCTGTTGCACAAAACGGACAGTTCATTCCACAGCCAGCTTGAGAACTAACACACAGCGTAATTCTGCCTGGGTAACGCATAAGAACAGACTCAACTAGAGCACCGTCAAATAATCTCCAGAGAAACTTGATGGTGTCTCCGTTATCTGTCTGAAGTCTCTTCACTTCAGTTAGCAGTGGTGGAAGGAAAGCCTTTACTAATTCAGCTCTTCCCTCTTGAGGGAGATCAGTCATGTCTTCTGGATTAGAGGTGTAGTGAGTGAAGTAGTGCTTCTCGATTTGTTTAACTCTGAATGCAGGAACACCTAGTTCTTTAGCTTTAGCTGCTCGTTCATCCTTATCCATGTCAACAAGATGAACTGGAGGTGTTTGTCTTCTAGGTTTGGCTTCGAATTCAAGTAGTGGTCTACCGGAGGCATCCTTCTTCTGTTGCCAACCCTCGGTAGTGGGCTTTACCTGACGTGAGTCGGTCATGTAAAGCTCCTAAGAATATATCTGGTTGAAGATTATGGGGTTGGTCTACCGGCATACCTAAAGAGGTCACCGTAACGCAGTGGAACAATTCTCACAGTTCTCATTGGGTTAGGTGCTTCAAGCATCATGCCATCACCCAAATACATCACTACGTGATATTTATCTCCATTGAAATCTTCTGTGTATGAGTACCACATCAGGTCTCCAGGAACAGCTTCCTTGATTGGGACAAGTCTGCGCTTACCGGCCATGTTGTAGAACTGGTTGGTTGCAGAGTGAGTACCGATGTATGTTCCAGCAGCAGCGTAACTAGCCTTTGTGATTCCACTGCAGTCCCATATGTTTGGACCCATACCGCCTAGAACATATCTCTCACCAAGTTGCTGCTTAGCAAAAGCGAAAGCAATGTTTACCTTGTCGGTGCTTGGTGGGCCGACGTCGTAGAGACTAGGTGCATCGATTGGGCCAGGTAGGTTGTTCTGTCTTGCTTCATCAATCAAACCTTGAATGCGTTGCTGTTCCAATGACTCTGAAATGTTTTCTAGAGTTGCCAGCTGCGCTGTGAATGTTCTGTTCAAAGCCTTTTGTTCTTCGACTTTAGTTCTAAGTTCTGCAGCTGCTGCCTCTGCTTCTTGCAGTGCAGTCTTTGCTTCTTGAGTCTTGATTACCAATTCTGCTTTAGCGTCTTTGAGTTGACTCTCTAGAGAGCTTGCATATTGCTGACGTTGAATAGCGGACTTATATATCTGATCGCTTGACTGAGCAATCTTCTCTTGCGCACCTAGTTGGTAAAGCAGGTTTCCTGCTTTGTCTGAATTTAGGAAGAGGTTTAGTGAAGTTCCAGCCGAACCATCGCGCCACATCTGGCTGGCAATCTGGGCTAGTTGGGTCTGAGCTTGTTCGGCCTCGGCAGCTGCTGCTGCAACCTTCTTCTCAAGCTCCGTTACTTTAGCCGCAATGGCCGCTTCTTCGTCTCTGGCCTGGTTGTATTTCTCAGCCTTGATCATGGCTGTCTTTTCAAGGTCGACCTGTTCAACAGTCAGGTCAGCGATGATGCCCTGAATGCGCTCAATCATGGCCTTCTTCTTGGTGACGCTATTTCTAGCGTCCTGAACCTCTTGTTCTGAAGGATATGGTCTATCGGCTAAGGCTGATTGAACTGCTATCCCACCAAAAGTGAGTCCAGCGACCATCACGGACGCTAAAACACGCTTACGTAGAGACTTCAAAGCCTTCACCTCCTTTATTTCCTTGACCTTTATCTAAACTAACACCGCGGGGCTAAATTGTGAGGTTGCATTACCCCCAAATAGCCAGTAACCTTGGCTCTTGGTGCTCTTTAAGCTCCATCGCTTTGACGGCCCCATCGTTTAGTGGCCTAGGACGCTGCCCTTTCACGGCAGTAGCACGGGTTCGAATCCCGTTGGGGTCACCAAGCGAAGGTGTTCGAGAAGTACTTCTGGTCCTGTAGCGCAGTTGGTTAGCGCGCCGCCCTGTCACGGCGGAGGTCGCGGGTTCAAGTCCCGTCAGGATCGCTGCGATG
>Ga0214917_10006328_pt1 | contig 12324 bp, 9 predicted proteins | sample LL_1208_BB_MetaG_FD_177983 | JGI IMG/M metagenome (GOLD analysis project Ga0214917, IMG submission 177983) | Freshwater microbial communities from Lake Lanier, Atlanta, Georgia, United States - LL_1208_BB | ecosystem: Environmental > Aquatic > Freshwater > Lake | place: USA: Georgia | collected...
GTACTAACTACACAGAACCTCAAGACCGCTCAAAAACTGCTGGTCCGACAGACCTAAACTCAAACGACGGTGGATTCAGGATTTCTTCGGGGTTTCGCCCCGACTTCTGGTCCGCCCTCGGGTCGCTGAGGGCGGAGCGAAACTCCCAGCCCCAATCCAGGCGCGGTAAAGCATTCTTGTGAGTTACGGATATTGCCTGTTTTGGTTACGCGCCAAACCTGAAGTTTTGTGGGGTCTTAGTCGAGTTTCTTGGCTCTTGATGGCGGTTGTGGCCGCTGTGGCTTCTCTGCTTGTTCCGCGGTACGTTTTTGGTAGTCGGCGAAGTGGGTTGAGGAGACCATACCGTCTGGTACGAGCCCAGCGGCACCGAGGACTTCGCGCCCCGAGTCGTCAAACGGCCAGAGGCTGTCGCACGTCGTGCACTGCATAATCAGCCCTCGGATGCCTCCGATCTTGCCTTTCGTTGATTGACGTTTCATGAACGGTCGGACAAAGACTGGTGTGCCGAAGCCAAGTTTTTCGCCGACGAGAAGTTTGAACTGTTCTTGCGTTCTTGTGTCGCCGCAGCATTCGCAGTATTCGTGCACGGTTCCGGTGTGGTCTAGAGCTACGCCTTTGACGAACCAGCCGAAGTCGATTGGGTTGTGTAGCGGTAGAGACATGGCGGTCAACTCCCTCCCTGGAGCTTCTTGCGATGCTTGTTTCGGTTCACTGCGTTGGTTCCCAGAACGATCGGATTCATTAGTGCGCTCCTGACCCCTGTCCATCCTTTGATCGCAGTCGACTTCTGGAACTGTTTGTACGCCTCCGCGGCGCACGACTCACAAAGTGTCATTTCGGCCCGGTAGGTCTTCAAGACAACGACCATGCCGACTTGGCGGCGCAGGTCAATTGGGGCAGCAGGAGTCCGTCCGCACAGCTCGCATGATGGTGCCCGTTGACCCGAGTGGATTTCTCTCGACGCGTTCTGGGATGCCTCGAGGGAGTTCAGTGCTTCCTCGCTCTCGCTAATCGCGATGTCAACCTCTGACTCGCGAGAACGCGGAACCGAGAGAACGCCGTCGGTGATGTCGAAGTCGATTGATGCGGCAGAAAGCTTCTCTTTCAATACGGCGGTCTCGTACGCGTGGAATTCGCTGATGTCGTACCTGATGCGTTCCGCGCCTTCGCTCTGCGTCTGACCTTGGGCGTGCCGACGCATAACGGAGAGAGCAATCGACACCGCTTCGGAATCTTCATCAGACACTTTTAGCGTTGAGCCAGACAGAGCGTGCAAGACGCCGTCCGAATTCAACGCAGCGACGAGCTCCACGATCAGCTGCGGACTGAGATCACTGACATCAAAAGAGTTCATAAGCCCCAAATGTGACGGTATCGCTCGGGTGTCAGTCAATTCAAGACACCACAAATGTCGCGTTCCGTTCGCCCGAATATTGCGAACACCCTTCCGCTAGTTTTTAACTTGCATCAAGAACCACCCCGATAGGGGTGGTGGCAACCGAACCTCACCAGGTCGCGGTGCCACCCGAAAAGGGGATGCGGCGCTACGAGCGCAAAAACAAACGGTGCTCGTCGCGTCTCCACCAACGACAAGGAGACACCATGAGCAACACACCCCACACCCGAGACCAGGACGAACGAACCGAGGGCTGGCACCTCACCGAACGTTCCCACCTCGCCATCCTCGAGGACCAGCAATACTGCGTCTTTTGCGGCGGCAATGCGACGTGGTTGTGGGAACGAGTCAACAAAGACGGCAGACGAACACAATGGATCTCCGTCTGCAAGAACCACGCTCACCGGCTTGAAGTGGACAAGAAGGACCCCAACAACCTTCTCAGAACTGACTCGCTGTACCCGATCCCCGGACGTGGTGTGACCATCACCAAGGAAGAAATTGACGACTACCTCCACCACTGCCACATCATCCCAATCAGCAGAGGCTGGAAATCGAAGTCACATTGGAAGTTCAAAAACTTCAACCACCTAGAGCTGATGAAGCAACTCCAGAAAGTTGGGGCGGTCAAAAAGAGCAACCACTTCTCTGGTTGGGAAACATGCAAACAGTTCACTTACGCCAGATACTTAGGCGATGGACGTTGGGAAGTGATGCCTTAGAATGAGGTTGCTGAAGCATCACCAAGCGGTGCTAGCCATTCTTGAATATTCGGAAGATACAGGAATACTTCAGTCCTGAAGACCCTTCATCAATCAAGATTGCTAGCTAGCCAGTCTGTGAAATTGATATGGCAGTTATCCGGATCATGAAAACTGCTGTTAGCGGGGTTTTCTTGGACAAGCGTGAACACGTCACGCCCACTTTTCCGGGCGACAGCTGCTCACTGCGATGGCTTTCAAGTCCGGGTGCTGTTACCAACGGACGCAGGTTATTGATTCTGATATAGCAAATCGGATTACTCGATGGACATCGTCACATTTGGCGAATTCTCTGTGTCAGCCCTGCACTACTCTGCTATCAGATGATGAGTGTAGGGCCGATTTGAAAGCCATAAGTCTCTTTAGCGGTATCGGTGGACTTGAGATGTCTGAGCCATCGAACCTGCTCTGCGAAATTGATGAAGAGTGTCGCGTCGTTTTGGCTGCAAGATTTCCAGAGAGTCAGGTTCATGACGATGTGATGACTTTGAGGCCGATTCCTGCAGAAGTGGTTTTCGGTGGTTGGCCCTGTCAGGACCTTTCGGTTGCCGGACTTCGAAGGGGTTTGGCGGGCGAGAAGAGTGGATTGTTTTTTAAAATGGTTGACGTCGCAGTCAAGTCCGGGGCTCACACTCTTATTGCGGAAAATGTTCCGAATCTGCTCAGACTCGAAGGTGGAGAGAATTTTCGATTAGTACTTGAAGCCCTGCAGTCTGCAGGATTTCCCTTCGTGGCTTGGCGGACACTAAATGCCAGACAGTTTGGGTTGCCACATCAACGGCGGCGCGTGTTCATAGTTGCATCGCAAGAGAAGAAGCACTGCACAAGTCTCTTTCGAAAAGTCCCAAGGCTCCCGGGAACGAAATTGAAAAACGAACCCACTGTTCGTTCGTTCTATTGGACTGCGGGCTTACAAGGTTTGAATCTCAGTTCGGGATATACACCGACACTGAAAGTTGGCTCCTCTCTCTCGATTCCATCACCCCCTGCAATTTTCTTTGACAACGTCGTGAGGCAGATTTCACCGAATGAGGCGATCAAACTTCAGGGATTCAATATTCGGGACTTCCGGAAGGTTTCAACTAAGGCGATATATCGAATGATGGGGAACGCTGTGGCGCGCCCTGTCGGCAAGTTCGTTGCTGAGTCGGTGATGAACGGCGGGGACGTTTCTGATGATCTCAAACTGACTCCAGTTGCAACACAATTTGAACTATTCAGTGACCGCTCCTTTGACCGTCTATACGTTGCCGACTGGCCAGAATCGGGTTTGGTTCTAGGAGACGAAGTAGTGGAGTTTAAGCAAGATGACCCCATCCGTCTCTGCAATTCATTGGAGGACTTAGTCGATCTGGATGATCAACAGGAGCTAAGTTCTCGAGCTGCCGCAGGACTAGTCAATCGACTGAGCCGCTCAGGAAAACCTTGTCCACCAGATTTGAGAAGAGCTTTGGAGCGAATCGCAAGGGCATGAAAGAGATGTGTCCAGTTGATTGGACAGTAGGCGGCTTCGCTTTGCAAGACACTGGTGAGTGCGAGAGTCACACAAGCAGTGCAGGGCATCTCTTGATTACGAACAGTGGAATGCTCTTGCGGTCGCAGTTGCTGGCGAACGAGAAGAAATTCGACCTTGTAGTGATTGACTTGGCACCTCCTCCTCACGCAACTGCAAACAACGGTGATTGGCGTGCGTGGCTTCATGCTCTCCGTGGACTAATTGGGCTTGGCGAACAAGTGGTATCGGAGTCGGGACGGATTCTTGTCGAGCTTCCCGACACTGCTCTCCTGTACGTGTGTGCGCAAACAGACTTGAGTGTCCTGTGGGTTGCAGTTTGGAAGAAGAAATACGGGCCACAGAACGACGCGAATCGCTTAATTGAGCCAATGCATGACTTTCTTGTATTGCTGGGTAGAAACCCTGACCGAGTTGAAACCAAATTTGCGTATGTTCCTTGGGAGGTTGCTGGTAAGTCTGAAGATGGAACTAGAGAGTTCCAGGAAGCTGCTGCGAAGGTAGGAGTGCAAGTACGCACTCCAAGTTCGATTAAGCCGACATCACTGTGGAGATGGTATGCAGAACATTTCAGTAGCGGCACTGATTCAATCTTGGAATTGAATCACTCTGGTTGGGGTTTGGGAGATGTACTGCTGGACAGATGTGATGTGACGAAGGTTGTCTGGTCAAACACAGATGACTATAACTCCATACGGAGCTACCTAAATGCGACTTTGACCTTGAATGATGAGCCAACAAAGACTCTTAGCGGTACGGTCGCGACCAATATTGGACATTGTGACTGTCGAGTTGTACTCGAGGACCGAGCGAAAAGTCCACAAACTCGTGACCCAGAAAGCTTTCTGAAACTAGATCAACCCCTGGACGACGCCTCAGCTGTTTCGGTTGCGGTTGGTGAAGATCTTGAGACTTTCACAGAAAGATATCTAAAAGAGGCCTCAGAGATATTGCTGTTGAAGTCTCCAGTCACCGATGCGCTTTTGAGGGCGGCGGCTCAGACCCTCAAAAGGCATGGGGTCATGGTGGTTCCTGCAAGTGAGTGTTTTCGAACAAATGAGACGTCCAGAGCCCTATTGGCGAGATTTGCATTATTGGGATCACTCTCATTTACTCAGAGTCAGAGCAAAGAAGGAGGGGCAGAACTACTAGCGATTTTTGGTCGGAAAGATTCGAGCACGTCTGAGATCAACTCTCTTCGGCCGGCTGTTCAATCCGAATATTCGACGGACGAATCTGATCCACGTGGTCCATGGCGTGATCCTGGGAGCAAGGGCGCTCGCAGCGGTAGCAGAGCCACAGCCTTTGAATTGCACGTTCCTCCGTATCAATGGAAGGTTGAGCAGGGTGAATTGCCGACAGGGCTTTGGAGATTAAGCCCTGAAACCGGTGTGATCTGGGGCCATCCGAAAGTATTGGGAGAGTGGCGCTGTGTGGTCACAGTTACAGATGGAAAGATGTCGAAAACACGGGAAGTTCGCTTCATCGTCGAAGATGACTTCAAGATTGACTCAACCTCAGAAATGAATGCTGTTCGCGATTGGCTAGTTGACGGGCGCACTGGGGATACTGAATTTCAATTCGAGAATCAGGTACACCGACTTAAGAGGGGAGTGAATCAATTCGTTCAGTTGCGCGCCAAAGGAGGTGCGCGCAAGAGCGAGGTTATTGGACCACCGGGTAAGAGTCTCGGGAAGAACAAACGAACTAGATATTGGGAGTTCTCACTCGGGACTTTTCTAGAAGCAGTCTGCGAGGATCGGGTTGTCTGGGGACGAGATAGAAACGGGAATCTCAACAACACACGCCCTCGAATAAAGAAGTTTCAGCGAGATGAGCCGATTCGTACCGCAGCCATTCGATCTATTCAACAAGATGAGACTCTGACGAGCGACGCAATTAAGTTCCATCTTCAGACGCTATTTTCAGGGCGAACTGTGATTGAGATTGAGGCTAAGAAAATCAACATCTTTCACCATGCAGCAAATGGCGATCCTCGACTGATAACAACTGCACGATGCAATAGCTGCGAGATGGATGAATCAGGAATCGCCTGCTCTCCCTCCCATGGTCTTGAGCGACTCGGATACCTGTTAGGTGGCAAAACGGGAGATGTAGCTCTGTCCAATTCAAAAGTTGCTTATCAGCATGTGGTCAATCTTGTAGGTGATAGCTGCGGAATTTTCGTGAATGGCGTACTTCTGACTGAGAAACTATTTTTTGAGGTTCAAGCCCAGCTGAGTGATGCTGTGGGGAAAGCCTTTGGAACTCGACTGTTGAAGAGCAGCGGAGACCAGGCTGAGCTACGCAAAGTCAATTGCAGATGATTACCCACGCAGCGATTCAGATTGCTCTTGCAGAGGCAACAACTGGTCTGCGGGTTCCGGTACGCAATGCAGTCTCAACCCTGGCTACGACGCTGTTCAATGCTCAAGTGTCTCGTAGGAAGTCGCGTGAGCAGCTAGTTGACGAGGTCACTGAGTCGTCAGAGTTTAGTTTTCCGACTCCATCGCTTCTTGAGTTTGATTTTGCACTCGCTACGTCTACAGGTAAAACTCGCCTTGCACTCGCTCTGATAGAACTTCTAGTTGCAATCGATCAATCTCGAACGTTTGTTGTCCTGGTGCACCGCGACTTACTCAAGAAGCGGTGGATTTCAGAATTTGATATCGAAACTTGTGAACGTATCGGTCATGGTAGAAAAGTCGTTGTCGCAGAGAGTGCTTCAGATTTGGCGAATAGGCCAGTTGACCCCGAAGCCGTCCTAATTCTCGTTCAGACGCTGCAGGCGCTATCAGTTGAAGATGCAAATTGGGCACAGTCGATTTTTTCGCAGCTCCCTCTTGACGAAGAGATAAGGCTACGTGGGGACACAATTGCAATCGTCGACGAATCACATCATGTATTTAGCGGCGATGAGAAGAGCATCTGGATGAGCAAGATTGAAACTCTCCTTCCCAAGATGTTCTTTGGACTCACTGCTACGCCCAATCGGTCGAGACCAGTCCTTTTTGAGTACAGCCTGAAGGACTTGCTTTACGACGGTAAGTATTCTAAGAAACTGGAATTCGTCTACGAGGAACAAAGGTTGTCTGAGATTGACAGGCATTCTCTGGCTCTCAGCCGTTCACTCGGCGAGTTAAGACGAAAGCAGTCAACAATTCTTTCACTTCCTTCTTCGCATCCACTTCGAGTTTCGAGATTCATACCCCGACTCTTAGTGGCTGTCTCAACAGTTGAAGATGTTCAATCGGTAGCTGCGCGGCTGGTCGATGAATTTGGACTGAACGAAGCAGAAATCCTAAGAGTGTCAAGCAAAGTCTCGTCTGACGCACTTCTTGAGACACTTCTGGAATTGGATTCAAATTCCGAAGTCTTGGTTGTGGTAGCTGCATACATGTTAGATGAGGGGTGGGACGTGACAAACGTTGCAGTTATTTGTCCACTTCGAGCGCTCGCATCTCCCTCTAACGCCAAACAACTTGTGGGGCGCGGACTTCGATTGCCACTAGGCAAACGTTCCGGAGTCGATGACGCCGACACACTGACGGTGGTCTCAATCGGACAAGAGTCCCTAGCTGAGATGAGGGCTGAGGTGACAAAGGAGTTTGGAATAGTTACGCAGGTTGTCCAACCAGGGAAGAACTCAAAAGAGGTAGCTGGGGACGATGACTCTGTTGGCCCGGTGGATTGTGAAGTTGAAATGGATTCTTCAAAGCTCAATTGGATCCTTAATCTCACACCTTTTGGAGTTGCGGTCGATTGGCGAGTCTCTATTCCCAAAATTGCAGGACAGAAGTCAAAAGTTGCCGTAATTGATGCAGGAACTGGTGGAATCACGGCTCGACCAGACTCTAAAGTTGCGCGCCGGGCATTTCGAGGTGCTATCGAGGAGTTGAGTGCTACGTCACCGATGAACACATGTGGTGAGATAGAGCACGTTCTTAGAAGCGCTGGTTATCAAATCTCTCCGGATCTACAGCTGGAAGCAAATGAGATTAGCCAATTGACCAGTGAGTTGGGTCGAATCACGTTTTTTCAATTCTCGAATCTTGTTGGAGAGAGTTTGTTGATTCCAGATGTAGTTGCGACACGCGGGCAGTATTCTACGAATGAGGCAGTTAACCAGAGATCAGGTTGGGTTGAAAGACCCGGTCTATGGTTCGCCGGATTCAGCAAGTCAGTCGCAAAGTTTGCTCGATTTGATTCAGAGCCAGAGTTTGATGCAGCCCAGATTCTGGATGGGCTTGATTCAGTTGTTGTGTGGCTAAGAAATGATCCCAAGGTGCTCAGAATTCAGTGTCCGTCTCAAACATTTTCGGTGGATTTCATTGCGTCAACTGAAGAAGTGACATATCTCCTAGAAATCAAAGGGCGGCACCTACTCCCAGCATTTCGTGAAGAAGTTGGTCTCCTGAAGTCGGTGGAGAATTGGTGTGAAGCTCAACAAGCTGAGTCAAATCGTCAATTCATCTTCAAGATTCTTGATGCTGAAAATGTGCATCAAGAACTCTTGTCACTTGCGGAGAGCAACTGACGGGTTTACTGTCCTGAGCTCCTCTATCTAAGTTTGCGCCCTGTTCGCATAGCCCAACTTCGTACTTCTTTCCAATCCCAAATCATTGCAGTTTTGAGGGTAGCTATCGGCTTTGGGAAGTCCTCATGTCGTCTACGCCACTCGTGAACGACCTGTGGTCGCTTCATACCGAGTCGTTGGGCGATCTCGTGGGCGCCCACTAAGTCGTCCGAGTTGACCCTCCGCCCCATACGGCGAGCCTAGAAAATCCCGGATTCGGGGTTGCGGATGTTCGTACTCAACGTTATGGTGAGTACGAACATACTCAGTAAAGGAGTGATGATGGAGACAACGAGAAGACTCGAGAAGCTGCTGGCCTCGGCGTCCGAACCAGTGGGCTACCGCCTGGGATGGGCGGCGGAGGTGGCGGGTCGTATTCGAGAGGCGGTGCCGCCGAACTTGGGGGAGGTGGCGCTGGCGTCATCGGACGTAGAGCAGTTGCTGACGTGCCCGGGGTTGTGGACGGGGAATCAGGTGGAGGGCCCCTTCCCCAATTGTGCGGGGGAGTTGCGCAGGGACCTGTTCCGCGATGTGGTGCTCCACTACGTGGCGACGTCGGCGATCTGGGGTGCGGTACACCCGCTTCAGTTCGCCAAGGACTACCTCGCCGCCGAGGCCCACTTCCCGGCGTTGCAGGCGGCGTGGCTGTGCCTGATGTCGGAGAACGACCGCACGGCGTTGCAGTCGGAGTTGGCCTCGTGCCTTACGAGGACGGTGTCGTCGTGGCCGAGCCTTCTTGACACCTCGGCTGCCGCCCTCGGACCGGTCCAACCCTCGGTGAACATCGGGAGCGTCCGACTGTTGGCGAGTCACGTGGACGTGACCGTCGGCGAGCACCGTCGGGGTGCCGACGCCGTATGGCCGGGGAGCGTGCTCGTGCGCCTGATGGCTGGTGAGCCGACCATGAAGCACGTCGAAGAGATGTCCCTCGGCGTGCTGGTGCACGCGATCGCGACGGGTTGCCCGCCGATGCGCATCGTGATCTACGACCTGCTCTCCGACGACGGCATGGGCGTGGACGTGGAGCGCGACTGGCTGGAGATGGCCATCGGAATGGTGCGCGTGGCGATTGGAGGACTCGTCAAGGTGCGACTCCACGGCGTGGTGGAGGTGGAACCGGGCGATCACTGTGCAAGTTGCCCACTCAAAACGGAGTGCGACTTCGGAAATTGTCAGGAGTCATTTTGAAAACACCTAGCAAAAAATTCTTCATCGGTCGCTTGTGGGCGAGGTTGCTTCACCTCGTCACCCTAAAAAAAGTTGGAGGTTGCAAATACGGACGCCGCGGATACAAATACTTCACGTATGGAGTCAATGTCATCAGGGCTGCGCGCGAGACAAACGACGACGTCCGACACACATGTTGCCACCAACGTTTTCGGGCAATGTGAATGCCGACTGTGCGCGCTCAATGCACTGGTGACGCAGATGATTGATGAAGAGCGTCCAACACGCCTTGATGTAGTTCGCGAGATTGTTCGCAATCATCTCACAGGCGACATCTACCGAAGATCTACTGAGGTATCTCTCTTCGGATTGATTGAACAGTTTTGGAGCTGGTGTAACGACGCCGAGATCAAGGATGTACTCAGCATTGAACGCGAACACGTTGAAGCGTTTCTCCACACCCCGGTGAAACGCGGAGAAAAGTTCAGCGCACCGAAACCAAAGACAATCGATAATCGTCTCTGGGCGGTTGAGCGGGTATACGAGGCGCTGCGCTACTTCGGATACAAGATTCCGGATCCGACGCAGGACATCCTCGTGGCGCTTGATCGGCGCATCGTCAGTGCCTACTGCACCGACGACGAGGTCGCGAGCCTTCGGGAAGCCGTCCCTTCGGTACTGTTCGATGACTCATACGCAGTAATCCTCGCTCTCGCAGAGGTCGGTGCGACGAACAGCGAAATGCGAGAACTCAAGACCAACGATCTTGACATTGAGCGAGGGCTGGTTCGGTTACCAGGCGGGTCGCGAAACGACTCTCGGATCAACGAGCTGACGTCGTGGGGTCGGGAAGCGCTGAAAACATGCTTACCCAACCACAATGCAAAGTGGCTGGTCGTTAACACCTTGAGCCAGACGGTTTCGGAACAGACCATAAGTCAGCGTTTTCGTGAACTGGTTGCGAACGCAAAACTCAGCCGCCGCGGCGTGAACATCAATTCCGTTCGTGCGTGGCGAGCCCGCCAGATCTACGAAACGTCCGGGCGGATCCAGGATGCCGCACGGTTCCTCGGATACCGATCCCTTGACACTGCCGTGGAAATGATCGGACTCGACTGGAGGACCGAGCATTGAGAGGTGACGAGAACAAGCTCCAGCAGCGAAAGATTGTTCACGACCGCGAGCACCGTGAAACTGACATGGACGTCTTCTTTTCGGAGTTGCGCGGGAACTTCTTCCGCGGACTCGTCAACATCTACACCTCGTTGATGGCGCCACGGTCACTCGGTCGGCCCCGAGAGCACGCCCCGGCCACACTTGCCGCCCTTCACCTACTTATGCACATGGACTTCGCAGACTCCGAACGAAGAGCAGTGGACATGTTCAAATTCGAATCGTTCAGGGAGGAAGTGTTCAACGTCTTGCGAGCAGAGTTTCCCGACCAGTACAAGTTGGCGCCGAGCAGGGTTCCGAGCAGGTTCGCATACCAACGAGTGAAACGCCGAATCGGAACCGCCGAGGCCCAGTTGATCTGTGACAACTTCAGGACCGAAGCCGATTCGGCGGCCCGCGAAATGGGGCTTGGCGTCAACCAAGGCACGCGCCACGCCCCGACCCAAGAGTCAATTGTTTACGCCGATGCAACTTGGCTGAGGTCAATGACACGATTCACCGCGAATGACTATGCGATTGACTCGGCAACCGGCGAGATTCGACAGCGTCGCCACGACCCTGAGGCAATTGAGTATCGGCGCCCGACCACGGCGCGAAAGGGCGATGCCGCAGAACAGGATCGCGGAAATCAGATTGCGATGTTTTCGGCCCGACTTCCCTACGCCTACGAAGAGATAACGCTCGACTGCAGACCCATCCGCTTGACCTCCGAACTCAACGAGGCCCAGACCGCCCTTCTCGCGTTGAAGGAGATCAAGAGCAGGCACCCCGGCGTGGAGATACTCGCCTACGACAAGGCAATAACTGGTGACATCGTCAACGACTTCCGTCACCTCGGGGTGGAAGTACTCAACGCGGTACCCGACAAGTCGCGTTATTCAACGAGATTGTCCTACGTAGGGAAGACGGTGGTTGACGGCTTGAAGGTCACGCTCCTGACCTACGAGTCCGCGATGTGTATCGCGGGTACCGACGGCAAACCGGTCAAACTCCTTGAACTTGTGGCGAGAGATCTCCATCCCCGAGCCGACGGCACTTTTCGGACGTACGGCGACTTTCGTATTCCATCCAACTCGAACTGCGACGTCCGACTGTGGGGCAAGATCGTGACTGCTCGAATTGATATGCCCACAACAAGGGACAGAAACCCAAAGAAGTCCAAAGTCACAAATCTCGGCGACCACCTGCGGCTCTTCCCGCCTGGCTCCCGATACTTCGAGGCCAATCGCGGAATCAGAAGCAACAGCGAGGCACTTAACTCGCTTGTCAAGCGATACTCGGGGCCAGGGCGGAGGATGAAATCCTTGCGATTCGCCCACCAGTGGATTGATGTCTTGACGACTCTTGCTGTGAAGAATCGGCGTGCCGTGATGCAGCATCGCAGTCGTCTTCAACGAGAGCTGGCGCTCGCTCCACCCGCCTAGCGACTATCGCACGACGCAAATCCCGTCACCAATGTGGCGGAAACTCGTACCGACCAAGTCTCACCTCGCAACGTCGTGACGTAAGTCCGCCCAGGGCTGACCCTCACGAACCTCACGTCACGGCGTAGCCTGAACAAGAGGACAGTGTCGCTGTTTCGTGAGAATTTCGCACCAAATTTCGCACCGCCCCTCGGGTCGCTAGCTCAGTTGGTAGAGCAACGGACTTTTAATCCGCAGGTCCCGGGTTCGAGCCCCGGGCGACCCACGTGACTGCGCAACTTGAGCAGGTCGACCTCGCGATCTCGGGCATGACG
>Ga0214917_10006330_pt1 | contig 12323 bp, 10 predicted proteins | sample LL_1208_BB_MetaG_FD_177983 | JGI IMG/M metagenome (GOLD analysis project Ga0214917, IMG submission 177983) | Freshwater microbial communities from Lake Lanier, Atlanta, Georgia, United States - LL_1208_BB | ecosystem: Environmental > Aquatic > Freshwater > Lake | place: USA: Georgia | collected...
ACAATACGCATGGAAGCAGAGTTGCATGACCAAGCCTTGGCCGCCACGAGCCACCTTCCTCATTTGGTCGCCTACCTATTGGCGGGATTGCCTGATGAAGGTGACAAACCCTTCGTTGGTGGGGGATTCCGTGACACAACCCGCATTGCGGGGAGCGACCCGCAACTTTGGGCGGGAATCCTGCATGACAACCGCAAAGCGCTTGTTCCCCTCATTGATGCGATGATTTCGCGCATGTCAGAAGCCCGGGACGAGCTTTTACTGGAATCAGGGGAATCGTCTGAAAAACTTCATTCCCTGTTGGCAAAAGGACATGCTTTCAGGGTTCAAATTGAAAACCCCGAGAAAAATTAGTCGGGAGTTATTTTTGAAGTTTTAGCCACCGATCCATCCATGCCAAGGTTTTCTCCCACATGGCTGGAAGATAAACATGCCCAACATCCGGATAGATCTCGTTAATAAAACGGTTTTCTATATCAGCTCCATGGATAGCGTAAATTTTCCTCACGGATTCCCCAATCGACTTGACCCCGCTGACAGGTGAACCGCCATCCCGATCCCCCGTCATAAAAAGCATCGGCCGAGGGGCAGCGCAGGCAACAACGGCCTCGGAATCAAAATGTTTGAGCATTCCAGGCACAAAATAATAGATGCCGTGGGCCTTGAGCATCCCTTGGCGAATCAGATCCTGATAACGCGTCATGCAAGCGACGCAAACACCCACCCTGGGACGGTCATCCAGTGCCATGATCCACCAAGCCCGCGTGCTTCCCATGCTGATGCCGGTAACGCCAACACGATCGGGGTCGACTTCGGGCCGCGAACATAAATAATCGAGCGCGGACAAATCGTCGCGGATCACCATTCCCCACAAGGTCCTGCCAGTCCAAAGATGGAATTTGGCAGCAGTCATTTCGCCGTTTGAACCTTTTTGGCTAGGTCCATCCGGCCCCATGCCATTCCGTTCCCCGAAACAGGGCGCATCAATTCCCAGAACCACATAACCGGCCTTGGCCAAAGTTGGACCCGGCGCCACGGGAGTGGCATTTGTTTGAAGCATTTCATTTTTGCCAATTTCGTATTGGCCGCCATGCCAATGGCAATAAAGAATGGCTGGAGATTTTGTCAGGGGCTTGGCTGACTTGGGAAGAAAACAATACCCCCGAACGGTTTCACCGGCCCCGTTTTGAAACTCGAATATTTCCTGCCAATAATCAAGCTTGTCCAACCGCGAAACAACCTTGAATTCGGCAAGCGAGGGACGCGGCGGAAGGTCACCGAGAAGGAATTCGAGTTTTTTACGGATGTCTTTCCGGTTTGAGTTCCATTCGCTCAATGACGCTGGAATTTGCAATGGCGGAACAGGGCCAAAGGCCCTGAGCCATCGGATGCCCTGCTCTTCCTCAAACGGAAAAATGTTTCCGCCCATGCAAAGCCAGCCAAACAGGAATAAAACCCAACGGGGCAACCTCGGAAAACGCTCGATGGTATTCCTGATCATTCCTCATCGTCTCTGAGTCGGGCCAATACCGAGTAATCCTCCAGTGTGGTGGTGTCACCTGTTGTTTGCTTGCCGCTGGCAATGTCACGCAGCAACCGGCGCATGATTTTTCCAGATCGGGTTTTTGGCAAACCGTCCGCAAAACGAACTTCATCAGGGCGAGCTAGTGCGCCGATTTCACGGGCCACATGTTCGCGTAGTTTGGCCTTGAGTTCATCGGTGGCTTCAACCCCGGTTTTTATGGTCACAAAACAGACGATGCCCTCCCCTTTGATTTCATCCGGACGGCCGACAGCGGCGGCTTCAGCCACGGCGGGATGGTGAACCAAAGCGGATTCAACTTCCATGGTGCTCAGACGGTGCCCGGCAACATTCAGGACATCATCAACCCGTCCCATGACCCAAATGTAGACATCTGCGTCACGACGGGCGCCATCCGCCGTGAAATAACAACCGGGAACATGTGACCAATAAGTTTGTTTGTAACGGTCATTGTCACCGTAAAGGGTGCGGAGCATGGAAGGCCAAGGTTTGCGAATCACCAGCAAACCACCTTGGTTGTCACCGACGGGATTTCCACCCTTGTCCACCACTTCCGCAATCACGCCCGGCAAAGGAAGGGTTGCCGAACCAGGTTTTGCGGCAACCGCACCGGGAAGCGGAGCGATCATGATCATGCCTGTTTCCGTTTGCCACCAAGTGTCGACAATCGGGCACTTGCCGCCACCAATTTTTTCATGGAACCAAATCCAAGCCTCCGGGTTAATCGGTTCACCGACAGTTCCAAGTAGACGGAGGCTTCTAAGATCGTGCCGGGCGGGAAGTTCGTCTCCCCACTTGATGAATGCCCTGATGGCAGTTGGAGCGGTGTAAAAAATTGAAACGCGATGACGCTCAATAATATCCCAAAAACGATTCTTTCCTGGGGCGTCCGGAGCACCCTCATAAATGAGTACAGTTGCTCCATTGCAAAGTGGGCCGTAAACAACATAGCTATGACCCGTGATCCACCCGACATCGGCGGTACACCAATAAACATCGTTTTCCTTGAGATCGAAAACGATGCGATGCGTGTAGGAAGCACCGAGGAGATAACCGCCAGTCGTATGCAGGATTCCTTTCGGTTTCCCTGTGGATCCGCTTGTGTAAAGAAGGAAAAGAGGGTGCTCTGCATCGAGTGTTTCTGGCTCACAAGTTGCGGGAACACCGGCAATAATTTCGTGCCACCAGATATCCCTACCCGGAGACATTGCTACATTTTGCCCAGTCCGCCGGAGCACAATGCATTTTTCAACTGCCGGGCATCTTTCCAATGCCTTATCAACATTGTCCTTGAGAGGAATAGATTTACCACGGCGCCAACCGCCATCCGCTGTGATGACAATCCGCGCCCCGGCATCAATCGTTCGATCGGCAACGGCATCGGCGCTGAACCCGCCAAACACCACGCTATGCGCGACCCCGATTCGAGCGCATGCCAGCATGGCAACGACAACCTCGGGAACCATGGGCATGTAAATAGTGGCCCTGTCTCCGGGTTTAATCCCGAGAAGTTTCAAAGCGGATGCGAAACGGCAAACTTCATCCAATAGCATCTGATAGGTTAGAACTCTGATTTCACCAGGTTCACCTTCCCAAATAATCGCCGCCTTGTTGCGTCTGGGACCGGCAGCGTGACGATCCAGGCAGTTAACGGATGCGTTTATTTTTCCATCAACAAACCACTGGGCAAACGGTTCATTCCATTGGAGAACCTTGCCGTAAGGGTGATCCCATTGGAGTCGTTGGGCTTCCTTATCCCAGAATCCCTCAGGGTTATGGGCGGCCTCATTCCATAACTGTTGATACTTCAAAAGTGAGGAAACTTCAGATTCGCTGCTGAATGACGCGGAAGGAGGAAATACCCTGCCTTCACGAAGCATAGAAGTAATGGTATCAGCCATGGAGAGACTTTCTGGGAAAAAGGCTGGCGGCAGAAATAATGCTTCCAGCGAAAGGTTCGGGGAATCGGATGGTGCCTCCCTAGTCGATTAGCACCTTAAACAAAGAATCTATATAAAAACATAGGTCTGGTAAATGGGCAGGAGCATGGTGCGGTGGAAACCATCATTGGCTTGGGAGGTGGCCCTTGGCCAACATTCAAGCGGTACTTGATGGAGAGGCATACCCAAGGGCTCCCAGATCGCACCATTCAACTGCCATTCCACCTTCGCCAATATCAACCTGAAGACTTATTTGACCACGCGGAAGTTTTGGCCCAATCATTTGCAGATAGTGATGACAGAATGCTATTTCCAGTACTTGGGTCTAAAGACGGATGCTTGGACTTGATGAGTGAAATTGTGCGGAGGCGGGATTTTGTTCCAGAAGCGACATGGCTGGCAAGTGATGCCTCCGGACCTCTTGGAACGGTTCAAGGATTGAAAAGCGGATCGACTGGAATGATTCAAAATATTGGGGTGATACCCAAAGCGAGATGCAAGGGTTTGGGGAAAATTCTTCTAATCAGTGTGATCCGGGGTTATGCAGCAGCGGGAATTGAAACCGTTCAACTGGAAGTCACCGCCAACAATATTCCGGCAGTGAATTTATACGAAGTAATGGGGTTCAAGCTTTTAAAGGTACTGTACAAGCCTGCAGCAACTATTTTGATTTGAAACTGCAATTGAACTTAAGCCCGAACGATATTTTTTTCATAGTTTGATCAAGTGGCAACCTGCCCAACGACTTATCTTCATCAACTTGGAGTTCCCTTTCCTGTGCGCCAGCAACTGCATCAATCAAATTTGACTGGCGGCATTTCCTTGGTTGCCGAACGGATGGATCACCTGCATTCCGTTGCAGTCCGGATTCTTATACCCGCCGGAGGTATTTATGACCCCGTGCGCAAGCAAGGACTGTCAAACTTCCTTACGGAAATGATGGACCGGGGAGCAGGCAACAGAAACAGTAAACAATTAAGTGACGCATTTGAAGGATTAGGAATAGACTATTCAGTTGGAGCGGGCCTCCAATGCATCGCAATTACTGCAACTTTTCTTGCAGAAACCCTTAAACCAGCAATGGAACTGTTAGCAGATGTGATCATGCGGCCAAAACTTCCCGCAAAAGATCTCGGAGCAGTGAAGGAATTGGTCAAGCAAGACATACAGGCAATTGAAGAAGAGCCGCGGAGACAGGTTCTACTGGAGCTTGCAAGGCAGCATTACCCTGCACCGTTCGGAAATGATCCACGCGGCACCATGGACTCCGTTGAATCTATAACAATGCAGGATATAGAAAAATTCCACAATGAACGCATTCAACCCAATGGGGCGGTTGTTGGGATTGCCGGCAACATCGAATTTTCTCAAATTGAGGACTATCTAAACAATATTTTTAATAATTGGAAACCTGTTAAATCGCAACCAATAAAAGAAGGCAAACCAGGACAACAAATTTCCCATATTGATAAGGATTCGGAACAAACCCATATCGGCTTGGCGTTTCCAAGCGTTCGTGTAGGCGATCCTGATTACTACGGCGCTCTCGGATTGGTTGGAATACTTAGCGGAGGAATGAGTGGCAGGTTATTTACAGAGGTAAGGGAAAAACGCGGCTTATGCTACGCTTGCTGGGCAAATTACACATCAAACAGGGAACATGCCTCTATTCAATGTTACGCAGGAAGTACAACTTCTCGAGCACAAGAAACATTGGAAGTGCTGGTCAAAGAACTAAAAAACGCGTCAAAAAACCTTTCCGATGATGAAATTGAAAGAGTGAAGGTTGGAATGCGAACTTCCCTTTTTAAGCAGGAAGATTCAAGCGCAGCGCGCGCTTATTCGCTTTCCAATGATTGGTTCAACCTTAAACGGATTCGTCCAATAGAAGAACTGGAAGAGTCAGTTAGTGCGATTGGAACAGCCAGCATCAAGGATTATATGAGAAAACATGGACCAAACCCCATAACTTTGGTTTCCATGGGCAGAAAGTCCTTGGACGCCGGTTGCCTGAGCTCGCGAAAGTAGGAATTAAATGAAAACAATTTTCCATCAGTCCGAACTGGACAATGGTTTAACTGTAATCGGAGAAGAAAATCCGAAATCCCACAGCGTCGCCTTGGCATTTTTTGTGAAAACTGGAAGCAGGGACGAATCACCAAATGAATGTGGGGTAAGTCACTTTCTCGAGCACATGATATTCAAGGGAACCAAGAAAAGGGATGCTCTCGCGGTAAACAAGGATCTTGATCAGATTGGGAGCAGTCCAAACGCTTTTACCAGCGAGGAATTGACAGTTTATTATGCCTCATGCTTGCCGGAATTCCGAGAGGAATGCCAAAACATTCTTTCAGACATCCTACGGCCGGCATTGCGTTCAGAAGATTTCGATATGGAAAAAAACGTCATTCTCGAAGAAATCGGAATGTATGAAGACCAACCCTCTGACATGATTCATGATTATTCCCGTAAATTATTTTTTGGTGACCATCCCTTGGGTAATTCGGTATTGGGGTCAAAGGATTCTATAACCACCTTAACCAGAAAGCAAATGGTGAAATATTACCAAAAAAGGTATGTGGCCAGCAATATAGTACTAGCAGCTGCTGGAAATTTTAATTTTGATCAATTGGAAAAAGATGCGACAAAATGGTGCGTTCGTTGGCCATCCGGATCATCCCCTCGAACCGAAATCAGACAGACAGCCGGAACAGAAAGCATGGAAGTTCGTCAAGACAAACGTACTAATTTGGAACATGTAGTCCTGATGACTCAGGCACCTCCCGCCTCTTCACCACTTCGTTTCGCCGCTGATCTGGTCGCCATGGTGGTTGGAGATTCAACAGGTAGCCGAATGTACTGGGAAATGGTTGATCCGGGTCACGCAGAATCCGCAAGTCTCTATTACCGCGAATACGAAGGTACCGGGGTCTACTCGGCAAACTTTTCATGCCCTCCAGGGAAAGCACAAAAAAATCTCGCAAGGGTAAAAGCAATTTTGGAGAGCATTCAAAAAGATGGCCCAACATCAGACGAACTTGAAAAAGCAAAAACTAAAATGCTTTCAAGAATTGTTCGTTCCAGTGAGAAGCCAATGTCAAGATTACTAACCATTGGCACACAATGGACGTACTTGAATAAATGCTTATCAATCTCAGAAGAAATAGAAAAGTACAAAAAAGTGAACGACCATCAAATCAGACAAGTTTTAGATCGTTATCCGTTAAAGCAGTTTGCCATCGAGGCAATGGGGCCTCTTAAGTCAATAAAAACAGTATGATTATGCTAAAGTAGAAATCAAGTTACTTCTTTGGAGTTGATACTACTTTAAAAGATTTAACCGCTGGACCATGATCAGTTTTTAGCCATTCGATTTCCACAATATCCCCGATGCTAGCAGCACGAACTGCCTCCAAAACTTTTGGCATGGGTTTTTTCAATTTTTGATCAAATATAACATGATAATTCCTTGGCTTTTCCTCTCCGGGCGCCAAAACCTCAAAATTAATGTTTTTGCCATCTTGAGTGTTTGTGAGAGACTTCAATCTCCCAACAATTGTACCACCATCAAGGCTTTGCCCAAATCCCCTTAAATTACAATTAAATAAAAGGCCAATCGCCATAAATGCAAAGATGATTCTCAAAGCCAACCCTCTAATAGAATAAAACAGACATAGGTTTCCCTAATTTACACCATAGAATTTTGAAATGAAAAACCTTTTTAATCGATTGTCGAGTCGTTAATTTAGGAAACCGAACAATAAAAAGTAATCAATATCATATTGGACGGCAAGGAATCCGTCGCTTAACCTCTAAAACAATCTAATCAAGTTGGGACTAAAATAATTCAAACCGGGCCTGAAGCCTTTGGATGAGGTTCGTTACTGTGTCAATCAAATCAAATATAACTAATATTAATCCATGTTCTCTTCATCAAGGATCACTTAACGAACGAATTAAATCGTTGCAAAAATTTGAGGCGGTTGTCTCATTTTTGAGATTGTTGGCATTTATTTTTATTATCACCGCTTCATTGCTAGCCTGGAATGGATGGGGAATTATTTTTTGGATTGCGGTAATACTCTCCTTAATTTTATTCATTTTCATGCTATCACATCACCACCGGATATTTGGTCTGCTTCGAATTCTCAGACGGCAATTAATTTTCACCCAACGATCTACCGTCATATGGAACACTGGAATCGATCCAGAAGGTCCTGACGGAATCATTCATGTGCCGGATGGACACCCATCGGCATTCGACCTAGATTTGTTTGGCAAATGTTCCCTCTTTTCATCACTGTGCATCGCGAGAACTCGGCAAGGTCACGAATTGCTTGCAAAATGGCTATTGAATTCATCAAATGGTTGTAAAATATCTGAAAGGACTGAATCTATCAAAGAACTTCGAGATGAAATAGACTTGCGGCTTCAAAGAGTCGGTTTACTTCCTTATTCACCAAACGGTATTGATTTTGATGAAATTAATAGGTGGGGAGAAAAGAACCTTCCAGTCATTTCTTACCCAACATTGGTTTTTGCAATAATTCTCGCTCTCTTCAACTTGGCAACATTTGCTTTATGGGGTGGATTTGGGTATCCGTTGTCATTTTTCCTTGTAGGAGTGATTCTTACTACCGGCTTTTATGGAATTCACTTTAAAAATTTACATTTAATTTTTGACCCAGTAAGGCGGAAAGCCGAAATATTAAGTTTATTAGCAGCATCAATCAAACTCACAAGTGAAAAAAATTGGAAATCACTGCTACTCAAACAGATAGCCGAAGAGGCAGGTAATAGTTCTTTTGATTCAATCCGGTCACTTACAACAACGATTAACCGCTGGCATGCCCGCATGAATCAATTAATCGCCCCTTTTGCATTTCTGTTACTATGGGACTTTTATTTTGCCCGGGCGATAGTTATTTGGCATCGAAAAAATGGTCCTCAAATTCCTCGTTGGATCCACGCGTTTGCACAATTTGAATGCCTTGATTCACTTGCCCATCACGCCTTTCTTTTTCCACAAGCATGTTTCCCAGATATTTCGCTTTCCCATATTCCTTTTATTCAAGCCAAGAACTTGTCACATCCACTGATTCCATCAGTCAATTGCATCGTTAACGATGTTTGCCTTTCGCCTCCATTGCGTTTCATACTTATAAGTGGATCTAATATGTCAGGTAAAAGCACCTTTATGAGAACCATTGGTATTAATGCTTCATTGGCTCTTGCTGGCGGCCCAGTCCATGCAAGTCAAATGAGCCTTACACCTCTAAGAATTGTTGCTACCCTTCAAATTCAGGATTCACTTCAAGGGGGCCTTTCGCGATTTGGTGCCGAATTGGCGCGACTTAGACAAATCGTCGAACTTTCGAATTCGCACCCTCCTCTGCTTTTTCTATTGGATGAAATATTTAGCGGAACCAATTCAAGGGACCGGCTCGCCGGAGCCAGAGCACTTATTTCAGAATTAATTTCACGGGGCGGAATTGGAATGGTCACTACTCATGATCTTGCGCTCGCTGAAATTCCGGCCGAAATGCAAAGTCAAGGAACTAATGGACATTTTTCCGAGAAGATAGAAAATGGATCCATGGTTTTCGACTATAAGTTTCGACCTGGTCTTGTGACTGGCAGCAATGCACAAGGATTGATGCGAGCTATTGGAATTCCATTACCTGTCACAAAGGATTAAGAACAAAGCGATTCAACAAGAACTGTCGCCTTTGGGAATGGGCAACCCTGGGATGGCTTTGGGTGCTTCAACTTTTCTGTAACCCAAAGCCTTCAGAACTTCCAGCACCTCACTCCATGTTGGGAATGGCCTTCGGTTAGCTCTCTTATATTGATCCATTGCCAACATAAATTCCGTTTCTTCTTCGCAATAATCTCGCTCGCATGTTGTTGGGTCAACCATGCGGCGCCGCTCAGATTGCTCAACCTCAAGTTTCTTTTCTGCCTCCTCACGCCTATCCCTTCCACTTCGCCTTTCTACCGCGACCGGGATTTGCTGCTTGCGACGATCAAGTCCTCTGCGTCGCTCAGATGGCGCTGGTAAGGAATTGGCATCAGGGCCTGTAGCTTGATCGCCAAATGGACCGATTGGATTCATTTCAATTCCAGATCACAAGCCTAGGGTTGGCTCTCAATCCGTATTTCAACCGATTTTCAAATATTCGGCCAGTGATTCCTGCCATGGTCTCATTACAGGGTAATCTCGGGTTCCCTGCCGCAGAGATCCCAGCACGCTAAACTGAGGTCGTTTCGCTCTAGCCCCAAACTGACTGGATGAAATTGGCTGAACATGAACTGATTGACCAGAAAATTCCAAAATAGTTTTTGCAAATGTGTACCAAGAACAGGCACCTGAATTTGCCAGATGATAAACACCTGGAACAAATGGGTCCATAAGTTGAATCGTCGCCTTGGCCACATCTCGTGCACTAGAAGGATTACATATTTGATCATTTACAATGCTTAAAGAATCATTGCTTTTTGCGAGTTTCTGAATAGTTGCAACAAAATTGGTGCCTTTTCCTCCTCTTCCCTTATCACCATAAAGGCCGCATGTTCTAACGACCATTGTTTTTGGATTTATGCTTCTGGCCCACATTTCACCTGATAATTTGCTGAATCCATAAAGATTGGCTGGAAATGTAGGATCATTCTCAAACCAAGGACTAAACTTCTGACCGGAAAAAACATGATCCGTACTAAAATGAACTAATTGAATATTAAGTCTAAAGCACAAGCTAGCCAAATCACGAACGCCCCATGCATTTATTGCAAAGGCATCATATGGTTTATCTTCTGCCTTATCAACATGGTTAAAAGCTGCACAATTAATCACACCAACTGGACTTTCCGCCAACAGAAAATCCTCAAGATCGAAGGGGCGAGTCAAATCAGCCTTTTCCCGAGGCAAACCAATAGCTGCATCGTTTAGTAGGTCGAGAAATTCTGCCCCCAATTGCCCCGCACATCCGATTATTACCCATCTCATGGCAGCTTGACCTTGTTCCCAGCCTTCAGCACATGAAAAACTTAATCCTAATAAAAATAGAAACTATGAGGCGTGGAGACTTGAAATGCCGGCAATCAAATGGCCATTGTTTACACGGCGCGGAGCATTGGCATATTCTGCAACTTTTGCCTTGGGCTCGCTATCGAACGAACTGCCTGTGCGATTTCAATACAAGAATGCGGAGTTAAATTCCAATGCAAAATTAGAGGTTATTAACTCAATCCCAGTCCTGCAAATAAAAGGAGGACCAACAGAAATAGGTCACGCAACCGGAAAATTGGCACTGCGTCAAGCCTCAGGAATTTTAAGTTATCCGAAATCCTTAATCACACTATTCAGGCTCGATCCTATATGGCCAATTTTAGTTAATCTTGGCAACCGCATGGTTGACCGGTTTCCTGAAGGTTTAAAGCAGGAAATGAACGCAATCCAAATAGCATCTGGTGTCGATAAAAATTCATTGGTCGCAGGAAACACCATGTTCGACTTGAAGGGCATGGTGTTTTGCAGCGGAATAGCAATCAATTCAACAAGATCTGATACTGGAGGCACTCTGCTTGGCAGAAACCTCGACTACCCTCCAGTTGGGGACATCGGTCAGTACAGTTTAGTAACAGTTTTGCGGCAGCCAGGATTACGATCTTTCGCGTCCGTTGGTTTTCCTGGTGTCCTAGGAGTCCTTTCCGGAATCAACGATGCAGGATTGGCTTTAGCGATACATGAGGTGGTCGATGTGCGACCACCTCAGCGTAAATTCAATCCGCAAGGCTGGCCTTACGCTATTTGCTATCGCAAAGTTCTTGAAAATTGCACATCAATTCATGTGGCAATACAGTATCTTAACAAATTACCAAGGGCTAGCGCCACAAATTTACTCATTGCTGACAAATCGGATGTGGCCATTTTGGAGATCACACCTGATCAAGTGAAATGCTTACCTTCAGTTCAAGGAACCGCACATTGCACCAATCATTTCAGGCATCCGGACAACCTGCCAGATGATCCAGCGAATCCTTTTCAATCCCGTGAAAGATTGGAATGTCTCATGAATCGCTGCAATTCAAAGACGATCATGGGTATCAAGGCAGTTCAACAAGCGCTTCATGAAACAAATCTCGGCCAAAACACACTTCAGTCAATGATATTTGACACCAAGCCTCTTCGCCTCCACCTAGCCTTTGGAAAACCACCCTCCACCAATGGTCCATATTCATCGATTGAATTGGGTCCGCTGTTGCGCAATTGAATGTTCTTATCCCTGCAGCAATGATTTTCTCAACAATTTCAATTCCTTTGGTATTGAATCCATTGGCTCCTCTGCGGCTTCATATTCAAGGACAACATATCCGCTGTATTTTGCTTTTTTCAAAATTGAAAACAGCTTTTCATAATCAGCTCTTCTTTTACCTTGACCTTTTGGTTGGATCTCCGATTTGAATTGAGTCACCACAGCGTACGGCGCCAATTTTTCCAAGTCGACATAAGGATCCTCAGTTTTGAAATTTCCCGAATCCAAATTTACTCCAAACCAAGGATGAACCACGGTCTTGACCAGTCCGATCAACTGATCTGCCGTGGCAGTTATGCCGCCATGATTTTCCAAGGCAACATAAACTCCAACCTTGGCAGCATGATCACAGGCCATTTTCAAGCAATCCACAGTCCATCGAATGCATTGTTCCTCGGTGGTACCTTTTGAAACGCTGCCTGCAAAAACTCGTAGGGTGCGACCTCCCAGTAAACTGACTCGGTCCAGCCAGTCGGTTACCAACTTGACTTGCTCATTACGCTTTGATTCATCTTGCTGACAAAA
>Ga0214917_10006331_pt1 | contig 12321 bp, 20 predicted proteins | sample LL_1208_BB_MetaG_FD_177983 | JGI IMG/M metagenome (GOLD analysis project Ga0214917, IMG submission 177983) | Freshwater microbial communities from Lake Lanier, Atlanta, Georgia, United States - LL_1208_BB | ecosystem: Environmental > Aquatic > Freshwater > Lake | place: USA: Georgia | collected...
GCAGCTCATCGCGGAGGACATCGCCGATCAGCTCGTCAAGCGGGCCGCCTTCCGCCGCACGCTCAAGCGGGCGATCGACACCACCATGGACGCCGGTGCCAAGGGGGTGAAGATCCAGCTCGCGGGGCGGCTCGGCGGCGCCGAGATGTCGCGGTGCGAGAAGGCGATCGCCGGCGCGATGCCGCTGTCGACGCTGCGGGCCAAGATCGACTACGGGTTCTGCGAGGCTCCCACCGCGCAGGGCAACATCGGGATTCAAGTGTGGGTCAACCAAGGCATGTACGAGGAGAGCGGCGATGGCGCTGATGCCCAAGAGGGTCAAGCACCGAAAAAGCCAAAGAGGTCGTATAAGAGGTGACGCCTCGCGCGGCAACCGCGTCGTCTTCGGCGACTACGGCCTCCAGGCCGAGCAGCCGGGATGGCTCCCCGCCGCGACGATCGAAGCCGGCCGCATTGCGGCCCAGCAATACCTCCGTACGGAGGGGCGGCTCTATGTGCGCGTGTTCCCTCACAAGTCGATAACGTCGATTCCGCTCGAAACCCGCATGGGCAAGGGCAAGGGAGAGCCGGAGTATTGGGCCGCGGTCATCAAGCCGGGCGCCATCCTCTACGAGATCGGCGGCGTCTCGGAGGACGCGGCCCGTGTCTGCATGGCCCGCCTGGCCCACAAGATGCCGATCCGGGTGCGGTTCGTGAAGCGGCGTGCGATGTAAAGGAATAAACCCATGAGTACCACCAAGGCCCGCGACCTCCGCGACATGAGCGACGAGCAGATCCGGCTCGTGTGGAAGGATGCCGCGGAAGCGTTGTTTCGCCTCAAGCTCCAGGCCCAGACGGAGAAGTTGGCCAAGCCATCGGAGATCCACAAGAACCGGCGCACGATCGCCCGCTGCCAGACCATCCTCGCCGAGCGGCAAAAGCAGGCCGCGAGCACGACCTAACCGCGATTCATTCAGGAAATTCCCATGCCCAAGCGAATCGAGACAGGAACCGTGACGAGCGCCGCCTCGTCCAAGACGCGCCGGGTGGAGATCCCGCGCGTCGTTCGGCACCCGAAGTATGGCCGCATTCAGCACCGTCGCACGGTGTGCCACGTGCACGACGAGCGCGAAGAGTCGCAGCTCGGCGACATGGTCGAGATCATCGAGTGCCGGCCGCGCAGCCGCCTGAAGCGGTGGGAGCTCGTGCGGGTGGTGGCCAAGAGCACTGCCGTCGACGTGGCCTCGCTCCGCAGCGGCGCCCGGGCCACGGAACTGCGTGAGACGGCCGCCCGCGCCGAGGAGGCCGCGGCCTCCGGTCGCCCTGTCGCCGAGGAAGGAACCGCCCGATGATCCAGATGCAGACCCGGCTCGTCGTGGCCGACAACACGGGCGCGAAGGAAGTGATGTGTTTCAAGGTGCTGGGCGGGAGCCGCAAGCGGACCGCCGGCCTGGGCGACATTATCGTGTGCAGCGTCAAGAGCGTGATCGCGGGCAGCGAGGTGAAGAAGAAAGCCGTCGTGAAGGCCGTGATCGTGCGGTGCAAGCGGCCGACGCGGCGTGACGACGGTAGTTACGTGCAATTCGACACGAACGCCTGCGTGATCATCGACAACGAAAAAAACCCCAAGGGCACCCGCATCTTCGGCGCGGTGGCCCGGGAGTTGCGTGATCGCAACTTCATGAAGATCGTCAGTCTGGCGAGCGAGGTGGTGTGATGCTGATTCGAGCGGGCGATCTCGTGGAGGTGAGGGCCGGGAATGCACGGGGCACCCGGGCCAAGGTGCTCGCGGTGCAGCCTGCCAAGGGCCGGCTGGTGGTGGAGGGTGTGAACCGCGTCTACCGCCACGTGAAGCGCAGCCAGAAAAACCAGCAGGGCGGCCGGCTCTCCAAGGAGATGCCGATCGACGCCTCGAACGTACTGCTCGTCTGCGGCGCCTGTGGCAAGGCGACGCGGCTCGGCGTGAAGGTGGCCGCCGACGGCGGGCGGTCGCGGGTGTGCCGGAAGTGCGGCGCCGATCAGGGCGGGCTCAAGCGGCCGAAGGCGGCCCGGGCCGCGGCGAGGAAGTAACCCCGAAACCAGACATCACGGCACGGATCAGCGAACTCCAAGAATTTTCAGCGTCCTGAAGGAACGTTTCGATGGCGAAGAAGACGAAGGCGGCGCAGCCTGCTCCCGGGCCGGCGGGAACCCCGCGGATGCTCGATCACTATGTCACGACGGTGCGGCCGGCGCTCGGCAAGGCGCTCTCGCGGACCAACCCCCACGCGATCCCGAAGCTCGAGAAGATCGTGGTCAACATGGGCGTGGGCGTGGCCGTGACCGAGAAGAAGTATCTCGAGGAAGCGCTCGGGGCGCTCGCGCAGGTGACGGGTCAGAAGCCGATCGCCACGCTCTCGAAGGCCGCTGTCTCCGGGTTCAAGCTCCGGGAAAACCTTCCGATCGGCTGCAAGGTCACGCTTCGCGGCCGGCGGATGTACGAGTTTCTCGACCGGCTCGTGTCGCTCGCGCTCCCGCGGGTGCGCGACTTCCGCGGCCTCTCCAGCACCGCTTTCGACGGGCACGGCAACTACAGCCTGGGCCTCTCCGAGCAGATGGTGTTTCCGGAGATCAACCCCGACAAGTACACCCGTCCTCAGGGCATGAACATCACGCTCGTGACCACGGCCCGCACCGACGACGAGGCGCGGGAGTTCCTGCGGGCGATGGGTGTTCCGCTCAAGAAGGACGGCGAGGATGGAGGTGCCGCGGCGTAGCGGCACCGGCAGGAGACGACCCCGGCCTTGAACGGCCGACGGCACTGGAACCGAACATGGCGAGCAAGTCGAAGATCGCGGCCGCGAAGCGTCCGCCGAAGTTTTCCACCCGGAAGGTGCAGCGGTGCATGCTCTGTGGCCGGCCCCGGGCGGTGTACCGCAAGTTCGGCACCTGTCGGATCTGTTTCCGCAAGCTCGCTGATCAGGGCAACATTCCCGGCGTTCGGAAGGCCAGTTGGTGATCTCATGACGATTGGTTCGACGACGTTTCACGCACACGGATTCTTCACGTTTCAAGGGGCCCTTTTGACATGATGACCGACCCCATCGCCGACATGCTCACCCGCATCCGCAACGCGGTGCGCGTCGAACGCGCCACCGTCGAGGTGCCGAGTTCGAAGGTGAAGCGCGGCGTCGCCGACGTGCTCAAGCGAGAGGGCTACATCTGGGACTGGCGGGAGGTGGAGAGCGAACCTGTGGCGAAGCTCCAGCTCGAGCTCAAGTACGGACCGAATGGCGAGCGGCTGATCCGGCACATCAAACGAGTCAGTTCCCCCGGCAAGCGGGTCTACAGCCGCTCGGTTCGGCTCAAGCCGGTGCTCGGTGGACTGGGAATCTCGATTCTTTCCACGTCGAGTGGCGTGGTCAGTGACCGTGAGGCCAGGCAGCGGAAGCTCGGCGGCGAAGTGCTCTGCGAGCTCTGGTAATCAGAAAGGCAGTCTGTCAATGTCCCGTATCGGCAAATCACCCGTGCAGATTCCCAAGGGCGTGAAGGCGGCCGTCGAGGCCGGCACGCTCAAGGTGGAGGGTCCGCTCGGCAAACTCGAGCAGCGGCTCCATCCCGCCGTGAGCATCGACGTCGACGCGGCGGCGGGGCGACTCACCGTCAACCGCGCCGACGACACGCGCGTGGCCCGTTCGGTGCACGGTCTGACGCGGGCCCTCGCGGCGAACATGGTCGAGGGCGTCACCAAGGGCTATGAGAAGAAGCTCGAGATCGTGGGCGTGGGCTACATCGCCGCGGTCCAGAAAAGCATGCTCCAGCTCCGCGTGGGCTTCGCCAACGAACTCCAGGTGCCCATCCCGTCCGGACTGAACGTCACCTGCCCCGACCAGACGCACGTCGTCATCAAGGGGATCGACAAGCAGCTCGTCGGCCAGTTCGCCGCCGAAGTGCGGTCGCTGCGGAAGCCGGAGCCCTACAAGGGCAAGGGCATCCGTTACGAGAACGAACAGGTCCGCCGCAAGGCGGGCAAGGCCGTCACCAAATAGCATCCCGTCATCCGCACGAGTATTCGCAAGAGGTTTCAATGGATCACGCCCGCACCATTCTTCGCCAGCGGCTTCGGCGCCGCCATCGCGTGCGCCGGCATCTCCGTGGAACCACGGAGCGGCCACGGCTGGCCGTGTTCCGCACCCACAAGCACATCTACGCCCAAATCATCGACGACACGGCCGGCCGGACGATCGCCTCGGCCAGTTCAATGGACAAGCAGATCCGGGATACTCTCGGTTTTGGCGGCAACAAGCAGGCTGCCGAGGCGATCGGCCGGGCGGTGGCAGAGCGGGCCCGGGCGGCCGGCGTGACGAAGGTCTGCTTCGATCGCGGTGAATTCCGGTACCACGGCCGCGTCGCGGCGCTGGCCGACGCGGCCCGCGCCGCCGGTCTCGAGTTTTGAGCCACTTATTCAGAGGAAGCACGAATGTCGACCGGAAGCAGAGACCGTGAGTCGCGTGGTGGTGATCGGGGCGGCGCCGGCGAGCGCACGAGCGGCGAGTTTGCCGAGAAGGTCGTGAAGGTGCGCCGCTGTGCCACGGTGGTAAAAGGTGGCCGCCGCTTCAGTTTCGCGGGGCTGGTGGTCGTCGGCAACGGTCGCGGCAAGGTCGGGGTGGGGTATGCGAAGGCCAACGAGGTGCCGCCGGCAGTCGAGAAGGCGATCAAGGACGGCATGAAGAATCTGGTCGAGGTGCCCGTCGAGTCGGGTACGATACCGCACCGCGTCGAGGGCACGAGCGGCACCGCCAAGGTGATTCTGCTCCCGGCCAGCCCGGGCACCGGCATCATCGCCGGCGCGGCCGTTCGCGCCGTATGCGAGTCGGCCGGCATCCACGACGTGCTCACCAAGGCTCACGGCTCGACCAACCCGGTGAATCTCGTGAAGGCGGCGATCGAGGCTCTGAAGCAACTCCGCACCCGGGCCGACGTCGAACGGCTTCGCGGCGTGTCGCTGTCGTGACGCTGTCCGCCTTCCCCCGTCCATTTCGCCGGTGCGGCGCACCATACGAGGAACCATCATGAAGATCAGCGACGTCAATCGCGGCGTGCACAAGAACAAGAAGCGGATGCGCGTGGGCCGGGGCCCGGGCTCGGGCAAGGGCCGCACCGCGGGCCGCGGCAACAAGGGGCAGGGGCAGCTTGCCGGCTGGTCGGCGCCCGCGATCTTCGAGGGTGGCCGGATGCCGATCATCCGTCAGATCCCCAAGCGCGGTTTCAACAACCGCCATGGCCTCCTTGTGGCGGCGGTGAACGTCGATGATCTCGACGCCTGCTTCGCGGCCGGGGCCGAGGTGACGCCGAAGACGGTCAAGGCGGCGGGCCTGGCGAAGGGTATCTGGCACGAGCTCAAGATCCTCGGCGACGGCAAGCTCGCCAAGTCACTGAAGGTTTCCGCGCACCATTTCAGTGCCCGGGCCCGCGAGAAGATCGAGGCCGCCGGGGGCTCCGTCACGGAACTCCCTGGCGCGGCGCCGGTCGAGAAGGGAAAGAAGAAGCCGGCACGAAAAAAGCCGACTGGGTAGCCGGGGCCTCGGAAATGTAGGCTGGCGTTCATTGGAACCCTGAGGAGCCCGTCCAGTGCTGGAAAAACTTCGGATCATCTTCACGATCCCGGAACTGCGGCAGAAGATCCTGCTCACGCTCGGGCTGCTGGCCATCTATCGAGTCGGCTGGCAGGTGCCGCTGCCGATCGTCGATCCGAAGGCGATGACGGCCTTCGCCGAGGAAGCCGGTGGCATCGGCGACCTCCTCAAGACGGTGGCGGTGTTCTCCGCGAGCCAGCTCTCGCAGGCCACGATCTTCGGTCTCGGGATCATGCCCTACATTTCGGCGTCGATCATCTTCCAATTGCTCGCCACCGTCTGGCCACCGCTCGAGCGGCTCCAGAAGGAGGGGGAGGCGGGCCGCAAGAAGATCAACGAATACACCCGCTACGCCACGGTGCTGATCTGCGTGCTGCAGAGTTGGGCCTACGTCGCCTTCCTCTCGACCGCCCGCGTCGGCGAGACGCCGCTGATCCAATCGGGATTCCTCGTCGACGGGAAGTTGCCCCTCATCTGGCAGTTCGTGGCGGTGATGACGATGACCGCCGGCACGGTGTTCCTGATGTGGCTCGGCGAGCAGATCGACGAGTTCGGCATCGGAAACGGCATCAGTCTCTTGATCATGGCGGGCATCCTCGCAGCGATGCCCAGCGCCCTCGTGCAACTCGGGAGCGACACCAGTTGGGAGCTCGGCGGCGGAGGCGGCAAGCTCGGCGTCGAGACTCTGCTCGTGCTCGCGGCCCTGTTTGTGGGCGTGGTGGCCGGAGTGGTGTTCATGACCCAGGGGCAGCGCCGCATCCCCACGCAGAGCGCCAAGCACGTCCGCGGCCGGCGGGTTTACGGCGGCACCCGGCAATACCTCCCGCTGCGTGTCAACCAGGCCGGCGTGATGCCGATCATCTTCGCCAGTTCGCTGCTCCTCTTCCCGCAGATGCTTTTCCAGTATTTGCACAACGCCAATCCCGGCAGCACGGTTCTCGGCGCCCTGCACGACTCCTTCACGCGGGGGCAGTCGTATCTTTACAACGTGCTGTACGTGATCCTCATCTACTTCTTCTGCTACTTCTGGACGGCGATCACCTTCAATCCCAAGGAGATGGCCGACAACCTCAAGAACTTCGGCGCGTTCATCCCCGGCTACCGTCCGGGGAAGCGCACCGCCGACTTCCTCGAGCGGGTGATGGAGCGGATCACGTACGTGGGGGCGGCATTCCTCGCGCTCGTGGCGATCATCCCCACGATCGTCGGCGGGGCGCTCGGCATCCCGGCACAGATCGCGAGTTTCTACGGCGGCACGGGCCTCTTGATCGCCGTGAGCGTGGCGTTCGATCTCGTCCAAAAGATCGACAGCCACCTCGTGATGAGAAACTACACCGGCCTCCTGGAGAAAGCCTGAGCGGAAAGGCGAGTGCTACGGCCCAGGGGCTGGCTCCAACCGGAGCGTGCGCGCCGGCCGCAGTCGCGGTGCCGTGTCCGGGTCCTCGGATCTTTCATGCGGATCATCCTCATCGGACCGCCAGGGGCCGGCAAAGGCACGCAGTGCCAGAGGCTGGTTGACCACCTGAGAGTGCCGCACCTGTCGACGGGCGAGATGCTTCGCGCCGCGGTCCGCGCCGCCACCGCCGAGGGGGTGCAAGCGGCGGCATACATGGAACAGGGCCAACTCGTGCCCGACTCGATCATCCTTGGCATGGTCACGAAGAGGCTCGAGGCGGCCGACTGCCGCGACGGCTGCCTCCTCGACGGCTTTCCCCGGACGCTGCCGCAGGCGGCGACGCTCGACGAATTGCTCGAGCGCCGGGCGATGAGCGTCGACGGCGTGATCGAGTTGGCGGTGCCGCGGGACGAGCTGGTGAGGCGGATGCTCGCCCGGAAGCGGGCCGACGACAACCCGGAGGTGTTCGCCAAGCGGATCGCGAGTTTCGAGGTGCAGACGGCCCCTCTGCTCGACTACTACCAAAGGCAGGGAAAGCTCGCGAGCATCGACGGTCTCGGCACGGCCGATGAAATATTCGAGCGCGTCAAGGCGGCGCTGCGCCGGTTTGCCCAGCATGGACTCCGGCGCTAGGTGCAGATGTCGGTCCGCACCAGGGTGAGGGCCGCAGTCCGCAGAGAGCCACGCCGTGGCCGAGGCGTGGCCTTCCGGGGACACCCTGTGTCGTTTCCGTTCAGGCCCCGGCCGGGTGTATACTCAGCCCGTCATTCGTCGTCCTCTTTCTTCGTTGGATGGTGTCGCGGTGGTCAACCTTCGGTCTGCGCGTGAGATTGCGGCGATGCGCCGCGCGGGGCTCGTGGTCTGGGGCGCGCACCAGGTGACGAAATCGCTCATCCGGCCGGGCATCACCACCGCGGAAATAGACCGGGCGATCGCCGAGCACTTCACCGAGCACGGCGCGGTGTCGCTTTTCAAGGGCGTGCCCGGGAAAGTGCCCTTTCCCGCGGTCTGTTGCACGTCGGTGAACGACGAGGTGGTGCATGGGATTCCCGGCTCGCGGGTGCTCGTGGCCGGCGACGTGGTGAGCGTCGATACCGGGTGCAGTGTCGATGGCTGGTGCGGCGACTCGGCGGTGACCTACGCGGTCGGTTCGGTCGCTCCGGAGATACAACGGTTGCTGGACTGCACCGCAGGCGTGCTCGCGCTGGCCATCGAGTTGATGGCGGTGCGCAGCCGCTGGAGCGACGTCGCGGTGGAGATGGCCAAGTACGTCCGCGACCACGGGTTCGCGGTGGTGGAAAACTTCGTCGGCCACGGGATCGGGCGGAAGATGCACGAAGATCCCCAGGTGCCGAACTTTTGCACTCCCGCCTTCCGTCGCAACCACGACTTCGACCTCGAGCCCGGCCTGGTGATCGCCGTGGAGCCGATGGTGAACATGGGCTCGAAAAAGGTGCGGGTGTTGCCCGACCACTGGACGCAGTCCACGGTCGACGGCCGGCCAAGTGCGCACTTCGAGCACACCGTGGCGATCACCGAGACGGGGCCGGTCGTGCTGACGGCGGCCCCCGCGGCCGGCGAAACCCTGGGCAGCGCGGCCTGAGCCGCGCCGCGGGGCTTGTCGCCGCCGCAAATCCGCGGGCAGGCCGGCACCCCCTTGGAACGCCCCCTTCGCCTTCCTATACTCCGTGGCTTCCCGTTCGTCCCTGATTGTCCCTGTTTTGAAGGCGTGGTCGGCAGTCGCCACGGTGCTCGAAAATGAAGGTTCGCGCCAGCGTTCGTCGCATGTGTGAGAAGTGCAAGATCGTGCGGCGTCGAGGCGTCGTGTTCGTCGTGTGCGCCGATCCTCGTCACAAACAGCGGCAGGGGTGATGAGCGGCCCATCGGCGTTCCGTTCGGCGTGCACGAAACCTGGATTCCGCGCGGCGGTCCGGTTCGAACGCCGTGGCGGATTCGCTTCCCAAAATCACACCTGACCCACCGGATCTCATCCATGCCCCGACTCCTCGGCGTCGACATTCCTTCGGAAAAGAAAACGATCTTTTCACTGCAGTATCTTTACGGCGTCGGCCCGCGGGTCGCCCGTGAACTCTGCCACAAGGCCGGTGTCGATCCCGAAGGGGTCGCCCGCGGCCTCCACGAAGACGAGCTGGCCCGGTTGGCAGCGCTTCTCGACAAGGACTACGTCGTGGAAGGGCAGTTGCGTCGGCAGGTGTCGCAGAACATCTCGCGGCTCAAAGACATCGGCAGCTACCGGGGGCTGCGGCATCGCCGCGGCTTGCCCGTTCGTGGCCAGCGCACCCGCACCAACGCCCGCACCCGCAAGGGCCCGAAGAAAACCGTGGCCGGCAAGAAGGGCGTCAAGGATCTCAAGTAAGAGCAGCGTCGGTCGTACGTCAGAACCCACACGAGCACGGACATGTCAACGAAGGCAGCGAAGACGAAGAAGAAAAGCGTGTCGGCGGGCATCGCCTACATCACGGCGAGCTTCAACAACACGACCGTCACCATCACCGACACCAAGGGCGACACGCTCTGCTGGGCGAGTGGCGGGACGTGCGGTTTCAAGGGGAGTCGCAAGGGCACGCCGTTCGCGGGGCAGTGCGCCGCTCAGCAGGCCGCCGAGAAGGCGGCCAAGTTCGGCGTCAAGGACCTGGAGGTGCGGGTGCGCGGGCCAGGGAGCGGCCGCGAGAGCGCGATCACGGCTCTCCAGGCCGCTGGCATGAACGTGAAGAGCATCGAAGACATCACGCCGCTGCCCCACAACGGTTGCCGGCCGCCGAAGAAGCGGCGGGTCTAGTTTCAAGGGCTCTCTGAGTCACCATCCAATCCACCAATTTTCCGCAGGACGACTGAACGATAACCATGGGACGCATCACCGGACCTGTCTGCCGCCTCTGCCGTCGCGACGGCCTGAAGCTTTTTTTGAAGGGGAACCGCTGCGACACCCCGAAGTGCGCCTTCGAGCGTCGGGCAACGCCGCCCGGCATGGTGCAGAAGCGGCGCGGCAAGCCGACGGACTACGGCCTCCACCTTCGCGAGAAACAGAAGGTGAAGCACTATTACGGCGTGCTCGAGCGGCAGTTCCGCACGTACTTTGCACGGGCCGAGCGCGGCACGGGCAACACCGGTGAAACGCTGATGCAGTTGCTCGAGCGGCGGCTCGACAACGTGGTACATCGGATGGGCTTCGCCGCGTCCCGGTCGGCCGCCCGGCAGGCGGTGATGCACGGCCACATCACGGTCAACGGTCGTCGGCTTGACGTCCCGAGTTACCTCGTGAAGGCCGGCGACCTGATCCGCGTGAAGAACCGGGCCAAGAGCCTGCAGCTCGTGCACGCGGCGCTCTCCGACTCGCGGCGCGACGTGCCCGATTTTCTCTCGCGGATCGAGGGCCCGATTCCGGAGGGTCGGGTCGACCGATTGCCGACGGCGGAGGACGTGTCGATCCCGGTGCAGGCGAATCTGATCATCGAATTGTGTTCCAAGTGACCGGTGCGGCGCGGCGCCGGTCGGGTATCCACCCAATTCACTGAACGAAGGAGTTTTTCATGCACATCCGTTGGCGGGGCCTCGAGTTGCCCGGGTCGGTCACGGCCGATGCGAAGACGCTCACCGGCACCTACGGCAAGTTTACGGCGGAGCCCTTCGAGCGCGGCTTCGGTACGACCGTCGGCAACAGCCTCCGGCGAGTGCTCCTCTCGAGCCTCGAGGGGAGTGCCGTCACGCAGATCAAGGTCGGCGGAGCGCTGCACGAGTTCACCACCATCAAGGGTGTGCTCGAAGACGTCACCGACGTCGTGCTCGCCGTGAAGAGCCTCGTTGTCAAGAATCACAGCGACTCGACCCGCGTCATCCGTGTCGAGAAGAGTGTCAAGGGCCCGGTGAAGGCCGCCGACATCCTTGCTGACGACGCGGTGGAGATCGTCAACAAGGATCTCGTGCTGGCCACCCTCACCGACGACGTGCCGTTCGAACTCGAGATGGTGGTCGAGAACGGCCGTGGCTACGTGCCTGCCAGTGAGCACAGCGCCGAGGACCAGGAGATCGGCATCATTCCCGTCGACGCCGTGTTCAGTCCGGTGACCCGGGTGCGTTACGAGGTCGAGGAGACCCGCGTCGGCCAGAAAACCAATTACGACAAACTGACGATGGAGATCTGGACCGACGGCACGGTGACGCCCGAGATGGCGCTCGTCGAGGCGGCGAAGATCCTGCGGAAGCACCTCAATCCATTCGTCGGCTATGGCAAGCCCGGCCCGGCCGTCAACCTCGCCGCCCACGCCGACGTGCTGTCGATCGAGGCGCCGCTCGAGAGCCGGCTGGGGATGCTCGTGTCGGATCTCAAGCTTTCGCTGCGGGCGAACAACTGTCTGCACGAGGAGGGAATCCAGACGGTGCGAGATCTCGTTTCGCGGTCCCGCGAGGAGTTGCTCGAGGTGCGGAACTTCGGCGAGACGACGCTCGAGGAGATCGAGGAGAAGCTCTCGGATCTCGGCCTCAAGCTCGGTATGCCGGTGCCGTCGACGGCGGAAGCATGACGTCACTTCAACCGGTCGCATCACTCAAACTCCACACCTCAGTCAGGATCTGACCCATGCGTCATCGTCGCAAAGGCCGTGTGCTCGGCCGCAGCCCCTCCCACCAGCGGGCGCTCCTCCGCAATCTTGCCTCTGCCCTGATGCTCACGGAGCGGGAGACCGAGGTCGATGAAGTCGGTGCGCCCGCCTCGCCCGGTCGCATCATCACGACCGTCGCGAAGGCCAAGGAAGTGCGGCCGCTCGTGGAGCGTTGCGTCACGATCGCGAAGCGCGGCCTGGCCGCCGCGGAGCGGGCCCGCGAGTTCGGCACGACCGCCGCTCGTGACTCTGCGGAGTGGAAGAAATGGCGCGAGGGGGAGCAGTGGCGGAAGTGGGCCGCGGCCTCGGCGCCGGCCGTCTCCGCCCGGCGCCGGGTGGTGACGCTCCTCGGTGACAAGCAGGCGGCCCGGATCGTCTTCGAGAAGATCGCGCCCCGGTATGTTGACCGTCCCGGCGGCTACACGCGCATCCTCAAACTGGCCACGCCACGGCTCGGCGACGCCGGCCCGCGGGCCGTGCTCGAGTTCGTGGGGCGCGAGGTGGGCGCCGACGTGGCCCCGGCTCCGAAGGTCGAAGCCGCCCGGCCCCCGCGGAAGGCGAAGGCGGGCACTTGATGTTCGCGCCGGCTTCGGGGGAGCGGCAAAAGTCGCCGCTGCGCGGTCTTACAGATCCTCACTCCGGCCGCCGCGGCCGTCGTTCGGGAAGCGTTCGCCGACTCCCCCGAAGCCTCCTCAACCGAAAAAGGGGGAGG